>Ga0136616_10001092_pt1 | contig 13970 bp, 10 predicted proteins | sample AntDrymUQ2992106_2_FD_106648 | JGI IMG/M metagenome (GOLD analysis project Ga0136616, IMG submission 106648) | Polar desert sand microbial communities from Dry Valleys, Antarctica - metaG UQ299 (21.06) | ecosystem: Environmental > Terrestrial > Soil > Desert | place: Antarctica: Dry Valley...
ACCGCATCGCCGGCGCGTAACTTTGTGACGTCATCGCCCGTATCGAGCACAATGCCTGCGGCACTATATCCAAGCGCGTTTGACACGCCGAGTTTGGAACGAACGGCATTGAACGTGTTGAGCAAGCCCTCCTGCTTGGCTTTTTGAATCACCTGTTTGACCAGATCGGGCCGCTCTCTCGCCTTCCCAATGAGGTTCTTCCGACCTAGATCAACCGCCATTCGTTCCGTCCCGGCGCTGATCAGGGAAGCGGCTGCACGGACCAGCACACGACCTTTCTGGATCACAGGTGGGGGCACATCGGTCACGGTCAGCTCGCCCGTTTTGAGATTTTGCAAAATCTGTTTCATAAACTAAACGATGAGGAATCCGTCTTCATAAAATAAAGACTGGCATACCCCAAACACGCGAAGAGGCCGAGGCTGAATGCCAAGCTACTTTAGTTGTTATGATCAGGCAGCTCAGCGGAGAATTTGTAAAGGTCCGGTTCTCCTTCGGGTCGTGTGCGCCAGCGCTTATGAATCCATAGCCACTGGTCCGGGTAGGCTCGAATTTGACTCTCGATGGCGGAAGTAAAACGCGCCGTGTTGATCTCGATGTCGCGCGCGTGATCGCCCGTACGCACGAGTTCCAGAATGGGACCGCCACGGAAGACATAACGTTTGCGCGCCTCGTCCCACGGGGCACAGACCGGGATGACAACCGCGTCTGTACGCAGGGCGAGCACGGCAACGCCGGTAGTCGTGCATGCGAGGCGTCCGAAGAAGGGCACAAAGACTCCTTCGTGTGGCTGCGTGTTGAGATCGGCGAGGAATCCCAACGTTCCGCCTTGGCGCAGGACTCGCAAGGCTGTCAGCGCCGCCGCTTTTTTGTCAATTGGCTGGTTGCCGAAGCGCATCCTCACGTTCTCAATCATCTGCTCGATGCGTGGATTATCTATGGGGCGTACGAGAAAGCTAAGCGGATCGCCAAAGGCGGAACTTGCAAAGACGAGAAGTTCCCAAGCTCCCAGATGCGGGGTGATGAAAAGGATGCCCCGGCCGCGCGCCTTTGCTTCCAAAAAGTATTCCATGCCCCTACTGTCGTACTCGACGATGTGGCGCAAGCCTTCTGCGGTCGCGCGCGGGAATTGGCTGAACTCGCCAAGTTGTCGGCCCAGACTGTTAAAGCAGCCGCGCAGGATGCGTTTTCGTTCGCGCCTGCTCGTTTCAGGGAAGGCCAACTTGAGGTTGCGTTCACCCGTTCGCCTGAGGCCGCCACAGAACACGTAGGCGATGTGGCCCATGCCACGCCCGGCAGCAACAGCCAGCGGTCGCGGCAGCAGTCCCAGCCCTCCGATCAGCGCGCGCGCTACCGCGTACTCTACATTCGTTCTTGCCGTTCCACGTTTAGCCATTGGTCTACTAGCGAAAGTGCATAGTGTAACGCGACGGCCATCGGCCGGCAACCGTGATCTTACGCCCGTCAGACCGTGTTATAAGAGCGGCGTTTAGCGCCTTGTTATCCGCGCATTATCTGTGCAGATCACAAGATGTTTTTCGTCTTCTCCGCCATCGTTTACACGTGAACTATCGAATTATTGAGATCAGCCTTCCCATCGCCTGAATGCCAGTACAGCATTCAGACCGCCAAAGGCAAAGGAGTTCGACATCGCGTACTCGAATGTTGCCTGCCTGGCCTGATTGGGTATCACGTCTAGATCACATTGAGGGTCCGGCTCGGTGAAGTTTGCAGTTGGTGGCAGGATGCCATGTCGGAGCCCGAGAATCGTGGCAATGGCTTCGAGGGCACCGGCAGCACCGAGCGCATGCCCGTGCATGGATTTGGTGGAACTCACCGCGAGTTTTTCGGTGTGCCTAACGAAAACAGTGCGAATGGCAATGGTTTCCATAAGGTCGTTAGCTTGAGTGCCCGTACCGTGGGCGTTGATATAACCGACCTGCTCGGGCTGTATTACTCCATCTAGCAGCGCTGCTTTCATCGCCCGTGCGGCGCCTTCGGGGGCAGGCTGGGTGATGTGGTGGGCATCCGAGGACATTCCAAAGCCGACAATCTCCGCGTAAATACGGGCGCCCCGCGCCCGCGCTGCCTCCAGCGGTTCGATCACCAGCATGGCGCCCCTCTCGCCGAGGATGATGCCGGTGCGGTTTTTCGAGAAGGGCCGGCAGGTATCAGTAGACACGACCCGCATTGCTTCCCATGCTTTCAAATTTCCCAGACTGAAAGGAGCTTCGCTTCCACCGGTGATAGCTAACTCGGCCACGCCTTGACGGACCATCCAGAAAGCCTGCCCGATTGCGTGGTTTGCTGAAGAGCAGGCCGTGGAGATGGTATAGGCTGGGCCTGTAATGCCGTACTCCATCGAAATCTGACTAGCTCCAGCGTTTGCCATGACCCGCGGGATGGTCAGAGGATTGAAGCGTGTGCGCTGGCGTTGATATAGATCGGCAAAGCCTTCATCCTCGGTGGTCTGGCCGCCCACGCACGAACCGGTCACAATGCCCGTGCGCTCGCGCAAATTATGGGTCCATTCGATGCCTGCGTCAGCGATCGCCTCGCGCGCGGCTATCAATCCGAACTGCGCGAACCGATCGAGGAGCATGGCGCGCTTCTCTTCGAAATAATCGCCACTATTGTAGCCGCGAACTTCAGCGGCTTTTTGAAAGCGTAATTTCGTGCGGTCTACCGTCTCGATTAGTCCGATGCCAGGGCGACCCTCGCATAAGGATTGCCAGAATTCCGAGCCATTTCGGCCCAGAGATGAAATCACCCCCAGACCAGTAATAACAACTCGACGTTTTTCCATTAGAGATCTCGCACATGAATCTGCTTGTTTGAACGGCCTGGGCATAGCATAACCCTCCAAACATAACAGAGGGCTGCTTTGTGGATGTCCTCCTCCGCCAGCTCCGTCAATCCCGACGTTGGTCGCAGGCTCCACAGCAGACCGGGCATCATAGACTAGCTCTGGGCTACCGCCCCGGTATCCATGTTGTCTCCTTCGGACAGCAGCTTTTGAAGACCATCTACGATCTGGCGCACGTTGCTCATGTGTAAGACTTTCTCATCCGGTATGCTGATGTCGAATTCTTCTTCCAACTCGAAGATGAGGTTAAGGCCGTCCAAAGAATCTATTCCCAGTTCCTCAAGCGAGGCGTCTAGTGAAATTGTCTCGGGAGGAATCTTCCGAGTTTTGGCAATAACCGATATCACTCTTTGAGTTACTGCGTCGGACATGATCTTCTCCTGTTATAGTTTATCCTTTGCATAAGAAACCGAGCGGTCGAGCGCGAGCACAAGTTTATTGCAATCTACGAATAATTCTGTTACGCCCTATCCGCTCGGCAGGCTTGCTTGTCTTGATTCTTAGCCCTTCATTTGTCAATTCCCGGCAGGCCAACTTGTGCCTGCCATCATGCGCTTACGGGAAGTGACGGTGAACAGGACCATAACAGGGAAAGAGGGGAAAGCAAAAGTCAAGCTAAGCGACGAGTTTTGCGGTTCTTTGCTTTTGGCCTTCCCCCTTGTTGCTCTTTCCGTTGTTACTTATCACCCGTCATTCTCTTCGCTACCAGTGCTTTTTCAATCAAATCGCTCACCCATTCAGCGCGCACATCCCACGTGCCGCCCGCGACCGACGCCTGGCGCGCTCGAGATGCTTCCTCACCGCGCTCGTCGAGCGCATCTTGTATCAGCCGAAGAAAATCGTCGTGGCTTCTGGCGATGCGTAGCACATCTCGCATCGGCTCATACTCTGGAAGCGGAGCAATGACGACGGGCTTTCCTGTCGCTAGGTATTCTCGCACTTTGATCGCCGAGCCGTAGTTCGTAAATATCCGCTCCGTCTCCCACGGAAGCACACACACATCGAACCCCGCAGCGTAGCGCGGAAGCTCTTCGTAAGCGACCGGATCAAGGAAATGCACATTTGGTAAATTCTCGATCTCCAGCCCACGCGAGCGGTTTCCGATGAACACCCAATGCCAAGAGGGCCTCTCGCGCCCGGCACACTTGATCAATTCTTGATCAACCAGCCACGGCTCTATCGCGCCGAAGTATCCGAGGCGCGGGCGCGGAACGTGTGCGACTTGCGGCGCGATTTCCACCTCGCCGCTTCCGACTTTCGACCAGTGCTCGAAGTCGACCGCTTGCTCCAGCAAATAGGAGCGTTCGCGCCCGCGCTCGGCTTCAGCGAAGAGTTTACGCCCCGAATAGAAGATAATATCAGCCGCATTGAGCGCCCGTTCGTGAAGATGGCTGATGACGGTCGGGTCGGTCGCATGATCCATCGTGTTCGCATCATATTTGTCCGACACTTGATAAACGACCAGCGATTCGTCCAATCGTCCGATCATTTCGACAGCAGTCGGGATCGCGATCCACAGAACGGGGCCTGTCAGGCCACGACGGCGCGCCAGCGCTCCAATCTGCGCAGAGAGTAACGCGCGGTTCGCGGCGCGTGCGACGCGGCTGCCAAAGAATGGAACAGTGAGAGGCGAAACAACTGTAATGCCTTCTTCGGTGATGCGCGCGCGTTTCGCGTAACTCCGCAGCTTGCGCGCGATGCGCGGCAGCAAATCCTTGTTGGTGAGCGACGCCAGGCCCATCGAAATCGAGTTGACGAAGATGACTTTGTTTCCGCCGCGCGCGAATCGACGCATCAAATGGTTCTTCGAGTGCGGGTGGTGATACCACCAATCTTCGCCGCCAAAGCAGATGATCGAGTGTCCTTGAATCACTTTATGTTTGTGTATAATGCCGCCCGCCCGACAAGATGCCAAACCATCGTAGCGCTCGCCATCCAACTCCATCTTGCTGGCTTTTGAATACCTGGAAGACCTCCTGACCCGGCAAGGCATCTCGGACAAGGAGAATAAAGCCTCCATAGCAACTACCTGGCTGTACTGTCAGTTCAATTAATCACGCCCAGTTTCCGGGTTATAGAGCTCAGGTTTGCGTTTGCTTCCTGTTGGTACCGGGCTGCCCAGGCGTTTATTTCTTCGACGGGCTTGTCGAATAGCGCGCGCTTCAACTGTGTGACCAGTCCGTCCAAGTCGCCGAAGTCGTAAAGCAGCATGCCCCGCGTTTCTCCGGCTCGCGTGGCCACCACCGGCAAGCCACACCAGATTGCTTCTATCCGCGAAAGGCCATAACTTTCGAGTCCGAACGTACGGACAAACACATCGCTGCGTTTGAGGATCTGAAACACGACCGGGTGAGGTACCTTCGTGAGAACCGTGACCCAATCTCTATCCCGCAGTACATCAAACTGATACGCCATGTCGGTGACAAAGTGTCCGTCCAACAACACCAGCCCAATGTCCACGCCTGTTTCCTGGCGAACAGTTTCGATGGCATCCGCCACGTGTTTAAGGCCGTAAGCGGGAATGAAAAAACCGATCGAGCACACTCGCTTGCGCCGCTCGAAATACGGCCGCAACGCTGACTCCAGGGGCGCCGGCAAAGAGCCCTGGGCAGCCCAATGGGAATTTGGCAGCAAGCTTCTGATAACCGTTACGTTCTGCCTAACTCCGATTTCATCTTTCATCCAGTGTTCCAACTCCTCGCTGACGGCAATGAATTCCGTGACCGATCTGATTGCCAGTCGGAATAACGCACGTCGAAACAGGCCGAACCCTTTGTATCTCGAAGGCAGCGAACCGTCGTGCATAATCTTTAACCACTCGAAACGCAGCAACGCCTTCAGGCCCACCCAGAGAGGAACCAGCAGACTGGGGTAGTCCACCAGAAAATGGGTACAGTCGGCTATGCGCGCCCCACGCCCCTCGCGCAAAAGTAGCGGGACGAGTTGGCGACGCTTGTCTCTCATGAAGCGAACGTTCGGGCCATTGACTTCTTCCTCGCCGAACGTCCAGAGCTGAACGCCGCGGTTTTTGAGGGATTCAAATAACGTACTGACGTAAATTGAGACTCCGCCGTAAGGCGGCGGGTAGGGGCCAAGCAGAACGATCTTTTTGCGCATCTGGATACGTTAGCGAAAAAACGAGTTTAATGTATCGCCACGCCGTAACGCAGAGCACCAGTGACCCGCCCCACCGGCTAAACCCCGCATGTTCGTCGTGGTGCCGTCGTAGGCAGTGGCTCAAAGGGGAAGAATGAGGCAGAAGCCCGATCTCCAGATGTTGCCATTACCCGACTTGTTTGATGTCCTCATCCTGTTCATATTGCCCGAACCCGCTCTTACCTAAGCCATTGGTTCGACTTTAGAACCACGTCCGAATGCGTTGCCACACCTCAGACAAACGCTCCAACTCAGCGCGCCGCAGGATCAGCGTCGTGGCGAAACTTCGTCCTGTCTGCGAACTAAAGTAAACCAGTGTCAGCGTAAAGATCGTCGCATAACAGAGCGTGGACACGCACGCCGCCCCGCGCGCCCCGTAATGCGGCACCAGCAGCAAGTTGAGCGTCACGCTGAGCAGCAACGTAAAAATCCAAAATGCCGGCAACGCGCGTGGCACGCCGGCGCCGGCCAGATATTGCGACAATATCATCTGCAAACCCAGCAGATATGCACCCGGCAACAGCAGGAGCAACTGTCGCGGCGCATCGGCAAACGCCGCGCCGTATGCAATCGGTATCACAAACGCCAATGGAACGGCTGCCATGCTAACCAGCGCCATCACGAACGCCGTGTGGCGCACGACGCGCGTCGTGAACTTGCCGCTTGTGTCGCGCGTCTCGGCTACGCGCGGAAACAGCAGTGTGCCCAACACATTCGGCAGCATCATCAATAGCAGGCTGCACTGCACCGCCACCGCATAGACGCCCGCTTCAACGCCGCCGCGAAAGTAGTGTACGATCAGCAAGTCGGCGCGCATGACGAGAGTCATCGCCGCGACCATCACAGTTATCTTGCCGCCATAACACATCATGTGTTTGAACAACTGCGCCTCGGGCCGCCAGCGCAGGCGCGTCTTTGTCAACTCACCTTCGCGCCGCGCCGCGCGAAAAACGAGCGTAGCAATTACCACGCTCAGCGCCGCGCTGGCCGTCGTGTTCAAACTCACCAGCGTCGATAATCCTGCGCGCAACAGCACGAGCGCCAGCACAGCATTGAGCAACACGAACGATTGCACCAGCGCATCCAGCGCGTTGTAACGCTCGACGCGCCCGAGCGCGAGAAAGAAATTCAACAGCAAGAGTGTGAGCAATTGAAATGGAATCGCCAACGCCGCCACTGCCAGCAGGCGCAACGGAATGTTTGGCAGCAACTCTGGCCGCCACGCCGCCAACGCCAGCACGCCGAACACCAACGCACTGCCGCCAACGCCGGCAAACATGAATGCGTTAGCGCATGCCGTACTCAACACTTTGCGTTCGCGCGCGATGAAATAGACGTTGGCAGAAGTCAATCCCGAGCCGCCGATCTGCACGATGTTGCCAACCATCACGCTCAATACGGCATACACGCCCCAACTTTCCGCGCCCAGCCAGCGCGAGATGATAATGCCGCTGCCCACGCTGTTCGCCGCCATCAGCAAACGCACCGACAGCGTCCATAGGACTTGCCACGAGAAACGGCGCGCAGAGGTTCCGCTGGCCAGAGCCTCGGTACGCAGGTCATCAGGTTCCTGCGGTTTGTCTTGCGTTGCGGCTTGCATGGCAGAGATTAACGAATCTGCTCGTGGAATAACGCGACACAGAGATTACGGGAGCAATCTCCCGCCCTCGGTCTGCTACTACGACTTTTGCAAAACCCTAACCTGTGGGCGCGGTTTCAGTGCCCGTTGTTTCTTTCAGGCGGGTAGAGTGGCTTCGACTTTCACTGCGGTAACTCGCCGCGTTCATTCCCCTCGATGTTGTCCCCAACCCTTTATCACGACTGCCGCGCGCGCGGCCAGAATGAACACGGCCGGCATCATGGGTAAGAAGTAACGCGGCTCGATCCACATCGGCAGATGCACTAAACATCCGTATAACGGAAACAAAACGATGTGGCTCAATTCGACAAACCGCGCCCGCTCAAACCATACACCCAGCGCCGCCAGCGCCATGACAAGCAGGTTACTGCCAATAAACACCGTCTTCACGATGACGACGGAAAAACGCCGCGTGCGCACGGCCTCTGTCAGAGGCAAATTGGACGCGCCCAACAAATAGTCGCCGTTGTCAATGAACAGTTTCGGATACTGCCTCGCGCGGACGACAAACCACTGCACGGGGTCGGCGGCGATGCGTTCCAGCGCGCGGCGCATGCGCACGCGGTCGCCTTCCGTTTCGCTCAGGTTCTCGTCCACGCGCGTCACGGGATGCGTTTTCAGATTCAGCGCGGCCCACTCCGTCCCCGTCCACACGCGGCCTCCGGTGTCCGTCTCCAAAGTGCCGCACAGCAGATTCGTTCCCCAACCCGACCCAGCAATCGGAATCAGTTTGTCAAAGACGAGAGCGTTGCGAACGATCCAAACAGACGATACCGCCAAAGCAACCAATAAAAGCAACGCATGGCCGCGCCACTTCACGCGCCACGTCGAAACCAGGGGCAGCAACGGCAACAGCGCAACGCCCACTAAAAAAGGCAATATCGCCGGGCGCGTCAATGCCGCCAAACCGAACGCCGCGCCGGCCAATGCATAACGCCAGCGCCCCCAACAGAAAATTCCGCACGTAGCAAGAAACGTAAATAGCGTCTCGGTCAAAACGGTAACGGTAAACCAGCATGTCATCGGCGCAAGGGTCAACGCCGCGCCTGCGATCAGCGCCGTTGAGCGGTTAAATTTGTTGCGGGCGATGAAATATACGAGCGCGACCGTCAACACGCCCAGCACAACGTTTGCCACCAACACCGCGCGCACCGGCTCGCCTTCGCCCCACCAAAGTGCCGCGATCAAAGCCGGAAACAACGGCGGACGGAATGCCGTCGGCGCAAAGCCGCCCGCAGCCCCTACCACGCTGCCATCACTTAAACTAAACACTCCGTGAAAAACAAGGTTGCGCGCCAGCCGCAAGTATTCCCACACATCGTTCTGCATCCAAGCGCCCCAACGCAGCCAGGCAAGACGCACGACCAACGCCAACACAGCCAACATCACGACATCGCGCTTCGCGTTAGGAGCGGACGCGCGTTTTGATGCGTCGCGTTGTGTCTCTTTCTGCATTTCACACGCGCCGCCCAATCCAACGCTCGTACCACAGGCTCAGATTCAACAGCGTCCACAAATGAAAGCTCCAATCGCGCGCGCCGCGCGCGTGTTCGTCAGCGAGCTGTGCGACAAAGCGATAGTCGAAAATGTCGCGCTCGGCCATCGTTCCATGCATCACGTAAGTGTCGAACCACTCGGTCAGGCTCGCGCGAAACCATTCGCGGATGGGCGCGCCGAAACCGCGCTTGGGACTGTGCAATAGGTCGTGTGGCAGGATGGGTTCGAGGGCGCGCTTCAAAATGTGCTTGCCCGAGTTGCCGACCACTTTGAACGCGCGCGGAATGCCCAACGCATACTCCACCAGGTGATGATCGAGAAACGGCACGCGCGTCTCGACTGAAGTCGCCATTGTAATCTTGTCGATGCGCGCCAAGAGCAATTCGGGCAAGCGCAGCTTGAGTTCCAGATAAATCATTTGGGTTAGGAAATCTGCTGCCGGACGTTCACGCGCAAAATGGTTCAGGGATTCGTTGACGACGACTAGCGATGATTCCGCTTGCCTTTTCATGCGCGGCGAAAGCACGTGGCTTTTGAGAATTTCGTCGTAAACGACGGCGGCGCCCCAGAAGAGCGGTTCATTGGCCCCAAGCCGGCGCGCCAGTTCCAAGCCCATATGCTTTACACCGGCGGCGGCCATGACGGGCTGTGCTAATGTCCCGGCGACGCGCCGCAGCCGAGCCGGCGTGCGCGTCGCGCGTCGCCAAAATCTTTCGTAGATTTGCAAATAGAGCACATATTTGTCATAGCCGCTGAAAATTTCGTCGGCTCCTTCGCCCGTCTGCACGACGATTGTGCCCGCTGCGCGCGCGAGCTTTGCGACATAGTAAAGGGGTACACATACCGGATCCGCCAGCGGTTCGTCCTGATGAAATACCAGGGTCGGCAAAAAATCCTGCAGCTCCTTTTCCCCAATGATGACTTCGTGGTGATTTGTCTGGAAATCCCGCGCGACGCGGCGTGCCGACTCTAGTTCGTTGAGATACTCGTGATCCTGGAAACCGACGGTAAATGTATCGACTGGATGCGACATCTGTTCCGCCATCAGCGCGACATTCGCGGACGAGTCTACACCGCCAGAGAGAAACACGCCGAAGGGCACGTCAGACATCATGCGCTTGCCGATCGAGGCTCGCAGCAAACGCAGAATCTCAGCGCAATGTTCGGCCTCGCTGCGTTCCTCGAGGTGGGCCGGCGGCAGCGCGTCCCAATACTGTTTGAGGCGAAGCGAGCCATCGCGCTTCAGCGTTAGCAGATAACCCGCAGGCAGCTTTCGAATACCGCAAAACAGCGTGCTGGGCGCGGGCGTGGTTAGGAAGGTCAGGTAGTGCGAGAGTGCGGTTTCGTCCAGCTCGGGAGTGACGGTGGGGTGTTGCAGGATGGCTTTGATCTCGGAAGCGAAAATGAACCGCCCGTCCTGGTGATAAAAGTACAAAGGCTTTACCCCAAGGCGGTCGCGCGCGAGCACGAGTTGTTCGCGTGCCGAATCCCAGAGGGCGATTGCAAAATCGCCTTCGATGGCGTTCACGAAGTCGAGGCCGCACTCCTCGTAAAGATGCAGAATGGTTTCAGTATCGGTGCGCGAGGCATATGCATGCCCGCTTTCCTCGAGCCCGGAGCGCAATTCCGCGTGGTTGTAGATCTCGCCGTTGAAGACGAGCCACACATCGCGTCCCGCGCACCCGCGCATCGGCTGATGGCCCGCCGATGACAAGTCAACAATGGAGAGGCGGCGGAAGCCAAAACCCAATCGAGAGCCGTCGAGGATTTCGGCGCCGGCGTCATCCGGGCCGCGATGAGACATCTCATCGCGCATGCGCACGATCAGTGAACGCTCGACGCGGCCTTCGGCTGCGCCATACTCCCAAACTCCGCAGATGCCACACATCGCTTTTCGGTTCGAAGTCCAAGTTCCACGGTCCAAAGTCCGTTCTTCTATAGAATCAGTGGTTAACCCGCAATGACGCCGGCCGAGCCTGAACGTTGAACTTTTGATACCTGTCTTTGGACTAGCTGCAGCCGCGCTTCTTCATCTTCGCCCGCGCAAACCGGCAGCAGCACCCAGCTCAACTTGCGGGGCATACTCGTTCTCATTAACCAACAAACCGAGATTGAAGGGGTCTTCGCACCGTAGTGCCGCGAGGTAAACTGCGGCTCGAATTCTGGTTTCAGCCTCAGATCTTTCGAACAAACAAGCAGTCTGACGCCGGTCATCTTATCGCAGGCACTGACGATACTCTCGTCGCGAACAGTCAATTCCAGGCCGGAGTCAAAATGAAATCTCACGGCGATGGTCTGTTCCCCCTTTCCCAGAAGGTCATCCTCAATTAGCCACCAGCGATCGCTCTTATAAAAAAATACGGCTCGGCGATGCCTTACCGGCCGCGGCAGACGCTCGTACCCGAAATGTTCGCCAACGACTACGTCGCGCTCAGTTCCGGTTTGCCAGTCGAGGATCCGGGGATGTGCTTCGTTTCCGATGCTAAACGGCAAACGCTCGTTCGTGGTATTTTGCTCGGCATCGGCGATCTGGATGGTGGAGTGGTATGCAGTAGAGCGAAAAAGTTGGCGCTCACGCAAGTCAGCAGTATAGACGTATGAACCGGGGTCGACAATGAAAGGGCGCCCACACGCGGAGACTTCGATACTGAGCGAGTCGTTATGACCGTGAGAGCCGCGGCCATTGCGGCCTATGTTGCTAGCATTGAAAAAAAGATAAAGGTCGCCGTGCCTGAGCACGTAGCTCCCCGTTTCGGGAAAGGCCAGTGACCGTGACGAATTATCCGTAGTTTGTAACCCCTCGAATTTGCGAATGCCTTTCTCGCCCAGCACCCATAGGACTTCTTCCGGGAGTGGGGCACCTTGATTTTTCAAGGTGGCATCGTTGAAGACAACGGCCCCCAGCGCAAGCAGATAGGCCTGGTCGCCGGCAATATGATTCACGATCGGCAATAACTGTCCCCCGTCACTGTCTCCGACGAGCGGCGCCAGTCCATCAGGCCGCAGAATTCCACGCGTATATCGAAGCATGTTGTGGAGTTTCTTCGAGTACTTCTCCTCAATCTGTATTTCATTGGCTTTGCAAAGAATAAATGAGTAGAGGAACAATTCCAGCACGAACCGATGATAGCCAGTGGAAGCTTCGTAGTGTGCGCCATCCGCGAGGACTTGCTTGTCCATCTCCCTCAGCATTTCCAATAGAGCCCACTCGCGCCATTCATTGGCCACACTCAACTCCGGCAGGGTAATACCAAGCCAAAGCAAACCGACGACATCGGAGAGGTAGTGATTACTGGTACCAAGATAAGAGAACTCGAGATTGCGCTGAATGTGAGCACCATGCTGCTCAAAGGTTGTCAGCAGCCTCGACAGTGTGTTTTCGGTAAGAGCGGCTGAATCACGGAACAGCGTAAATGCCGCTAACAGATTCATCGTCCGCAGGGCCACTTCCATTGCGCAGGACCAGTTTGGTCCGCGTCCCACCGGGTTTTGCTCGCGCCAGCTATCAAGTTGGCCAAAGAATTCTTCCGCGAATCGTTCATTCCCAGTTAGCACATATGCCTGGCCCAGCGTGATGAGGTGACCCATGCGATTCACTTCCCACAAGACTCGCATGTCTGAGCCGTCGTTATGCCACAGAGAAATATCGGCGTGGTACTCGAGCGGCCAGACCCGTCCAGAAAGTGGGTCGCGGCGCCAGCCGAGCAATTTCCCGAAGTCTATCTCGCCAAATCCGAGCAAGCACCAACGATGCTGCACAATTCGGTGAGCCAATTTAGTTAGTTGGGCGGCTTGCTCGGGAAAAAGTCTTTCCTGCCAGGTGACAGTTGACTCCTGCGCGGCTTCAAAGCCACCTAGAAACGATGGCCGTTTTCGCTGCCGGAAATGTCTTAGCAACTCCGATGCTGTCAGTCGTTGAAATTCGGGCCGCAATCCCGGCGGCTTCGAGGCAAGCTCGTCCAGAATCTTGCGCTCGCGACGATGGTCACCCGCAGCTCGCACACGCCGCGCCAACTCAAGCGCGGCCTGACGCACACTCATCTGGCCGCGAAGCACGCTTATCAACCCCGTTCGCATTGACTTATCCAAAGGAACCAGAAGTTTTCGCCACTCCAACCGTGTCTCCCTGCAAACGTTCATGGACTTGTCTCTGCACAACCAAAATCAATCCCATGAGCAAATAGAAGATCATGGCAACTTCCGAGTCGCCCCAATTGTAGTGAACCAACCCGCTGGCATTGAAGCCTACCAGCCCGCCAAGCGCGCCAACCACGAGGCCACGATCAATCCAGGATCCTAAGACGAGATAGCGCCGGCCGCGCGCATCACTCCGCGCATCTCCCTTGTCGATTTGAGCTCTTGCCAGTTGCCGATTGAGCCGCCAGAGCATCCGCGCATAAAGGCCGAGCAGTAGCAGCCAGACGATTAAAGTGGGAACGCCACGTTCGAGGGCGATCTGGAGAATATTCGAATGCATATGGCCCGCAGGCAATCGACCGTGATCAAACATACCCCATTCGCGCCAGTGCGCCTTAATCGAATCCATGCCGACACCCACAAGCAGATGACGCGGCTTGCTTACAAGAAGAACGAATCCTTCCTGCCAGATGGTTTGTCGCCACGTAGTCGACTGATCCGTTTGGTCGAAAAAGGAGACGTTACGTTTCTGTTGAAGAATGAAGAGACCCGCCAGAACTAGTGGTATTGCAACCAGGCCAATAGTCAGGAGCGTGCGGCGACTTGTTTCCAGAAGAAGTATGACGGCGGAAGAAATCAGGAATGCCAGTGAGGAAGCCCGCGTTACGGTCAACA
>Ga0136616_10001093_pt1 | contig 13966 bp, 15 predicted proteins | sample AntDrymUQ2992106_2_FD_106648 | JGI IMG/M metagenome (GOLD analysis project Ga0136616, IMG submission 106648) | Polar desert sand microbial communities from Dry Valleys, Antarctica - metaG UQ299 (21.06) | ecosystem: Environmental > Terrestrial > Soil > Desert | place: Antarctica: Dry Valley...
GCTCCAGCAGCGGGCCGACCAGCTCCTCGTTGCGGCCCGAGTACACCGTCAGCTCCTCGCTGCCACCGCATGCCGTCAAGGTCGCGGCGAGCGCGCAGGCGGCGAGCGGGGCTAGCAGGGTGGCGCGGCGGGACATCGTCATCCTTTGGGGTTGACGTGGGCGGGGGAATCGCCGGTAAGGTAAACCTAACTTCGTGCTGGCACAAACGGCCGGTCGATCGGAAGGACGGGCGCCATGCGCAAACTCCTGCCAGCGCGCACATCCGCAGCCCGTTGGTGGCTGGGGGCTGCGCTCGTCGCGGGGTCGCTGGCCCTGCTCGTGCCGGCGGTGGACGGCGCGCTGCTCGCCGCGGCGGCCCGGCGGGTGCTGGCGGACCCGCTCGCGCTGGCCGCGGTCCTCACCGCCTATGCCGGGGCGTTCGCGCTGCGGGCGGCGCTGTGGCGGCGGGTGCTGCCAGGCCTTGGGTTCGGCCAGGCGCTCGCGGCCCTGCACGTGTCGCTGGCCGGCAACCACGTCCTGCCCCTGCGCCTCGGCGAGGTCCTGCGGGTCACCAGCGTGGTCCGGCGCACCCCGGTGCCGCTCGCCGCGGCGGCCGCCTCCACCCTCGGCCTGCGCGCCGCCGACGTCCTCGCTGTCGTCGGGTTGGTCGCAATCACCGGTCCGGGTGCGGCCGCCGGGTTGACTGCGAGCGCCGCCTGGCTCCTCGCCCTGCCCGCGGCAGCCGTCTGGGCCGCCGGCGCGGTCTGGCGGCGCCGCCTCGAGCGCCGGCACGCGACCGGTCCGCGGGCTGCCGGCCCGCACGCTGCGGTGCGGCCCCTGCCGAGCGCTTCGGTGCGAGCGGTCGGGCCGGTGGTGCTGGTGGGGGCGGCGGGGGCCTGGGTGCTGGAGAGCGCGCTGGTGTGGCAGGCGGCGCGCTGGGCGGGGTTCGGGTTGGCGCCTGCCGAGGCCGTGCTCGTCACCGCGGTGACGATCGCGGCGCAGGTGCTTGCGGTGGCGCCGGGCGGGATCGGGACCTACGAGGCGGCGGCCACCGCGGCGATGGTGACGCTCGGGGCGCCGGCGCCTGCGGCCCTCGCGGCGGCAGTGACCGCGCACGCCGTGAAGACGGTGTACGCGCTGGCCAGCGGGACGGTCGCGGCGGTCGTACCTGCGCCGGGCCTGCTCGGCCGCCTGCGGCTGCCCCGCCACCCGCCCCCGCGTCCTCCATCGCTACCGCCCGCCCCGGACGCCCCGGTGGTGCTGTTCCTGCCCGCCCATGATGAGGCCGCGGTGGTCGGCGGTGTGGTCGCCCGCGTGCCGGCCGTGGTCCTCGGGCGCCAGGTCGTCACCGTGGTGGTCGACGACGGCTCCGCCGACGCGACCGCGCAGCTCGCCGAGCAGGCCGGCGCTCGGGTCGTGCGGCTGGGCGCGAACCGGGGTCTGGGCGCCGCCGTCCGACGCGGGCTCGCCGAAGCGGTGGCGCTGGGTGCGGCCGCCGTTGCCTTCTGCGACGCTGACGCCGAGTACGCGCCAGAGGAGCTGGCCGCGCTCGTCGCGCCGATCCTCGACGGCCGTGCGGACTACGTGGTGGGGTCGCGCTTCGCCGGGCGGGTGGAGCGCATGCTCCCGCACCGCCGGCTGGGCAACCGCGTGCTGACCGCGGTCCTGCGCTGGGTGGCGCGTGTGCCGCTCACCGACGGGCAGAGCGGCTACCGCGCCCTGTCGGCTGCCGCCGCGGCCGACGCCGAGCTCGTCCACGACTACAACTACGCCCAGGTCCTCACCCTCGACCTGCTCGCCAAGGGCCACCGCTACGCCGAGGCGCCGATCAGCTACCGCTTCCGCACGACCGGCCGCTCCTACATCCGCCTCGGCCGCTACCTGCGCCGCGTGGCGCCAGCGGTGTGGCGCGAGCTGAACGCCCCGCCCGCCGTCGGGCCGAGCACGTCGGGCGTCTCAGCCGATGCCGACCGTGCCTACGTCGGTGCGTAGCGCGAGCGCCTACCCCCCGGCCGGTCAGTCCTCCACGACGTGGGCGGCGAAGCGGCGGCGGGCGGCGGACCAGGCGCGGCCGTCGAACCGTCCGTCCGGGCCCAGGGCGTCCACCGCGTCCCAGGCCATCGCGAGGGCATGGTGGGTGTTGTCGTGGGCGAACAGCCCCTGGCGTCCGAAGGTGAGCAGCCGGGACTGGGCGCCGGCCCAGGCGTCGAGGGTCGCGAAGTGCTCGGCGAACCCCGCGCGGTAGACCGGGTAGGCGCGGGGCAGGCGGCGGACCTCGACCTCGAGCACCGGCGGCTCGGGGAGCCCCGCGGCGCGCAGACCGTCGACGACCAGCGTGCCGAGCGCCGAGGCTGACGCCGACCACACCGCGTCGCCCTTGGCGCAGGGCAGCTCCGCGCACAGGACGGTGCGGTCGGGCGGGTCGTCGCCGACGCGGTAGTTGCGCGGCTCCGACACCCGGGTCACCGGGGTGAACGCCTCGGGCAGGTAGTGGGCATCGAACGGGGTGTACTGCCGCCTCGCGAGCACCAGGTAGACCAGCACCATCGCTCGCGACGTCAGCGCCCCCGCCGCCGCGTGCACCGCGAGCGGGGCCGCGTCACCCGACAGACGCACCAGCGCCGGCAGCGGGATCGTGGAGAACACCCGGGCCGCGCGGTGCTCGCGCCCGCCCGCGATCACCGCCACCCCGTCCCGGCCCAGCACCAGCCGCTCGGCCGCGGCCGAGAAGCGCAGGTCCGCGCCGGCGTCCGCCGCGGCCTCGGCGAGGCGCTCGCTGATCGTGCCGAAGCCGCGGCGCGGGTAGTGGAAGACCGCGCCGGGGGATGAGCCGCGGCGCAGCACCTTGGCCACGAGCTTGGCGGGCGAGTCGGCCCGGACCCGGCGCCGCGCCTGCTCGCCGCACAGCTCCTCGGGCTCCAGCCCCCACAGCTTGCGGGCGTAGGGGAAGTAGAAGCGCTCCGCCAGGGTGGCGCCCAGGCCCGCGCGCACCACCTCCGCGAAGGTGTCGGCGCGGGGCCTGCGGGTCCACGCGAGGGCCGCGTCGCGCGCCGCGCCAACCGCGAAGTCGGGCGGGAGGTTGCGCAGCAGGTCCGCCGGCGACAGCGGGAACCCCAGCCAGCGGCCCGCCAGGCGGATGCGCCCGTTGCGTTCCCGCTCCTGCAGCTCGTCGCCGAGCAGCGCGCGCAGGTCGGCGAGGATGCGCGGCTCGGTCGACGGGTGCAGGCGGTGGCTGCCGAGGTCCACCCGCAGCCCGCCGACGGTGTGGCTGGCCGCGGCGCCGCCCGGCCCCGGCGCGCGCTCCAGCAGCGTCACCGTGTGGCCCGCCCGCGCCGCGCGGTACGCGGCGCCAACCCCTGCGGGCCCGCCGCCGAGGACCAGCAGGTCGGTCACGTCGGCTGAGCTCCCGTCCCGGCGGACCTGTCACAATGGGTCAGCAGGTTGGTCACATTGGCTGGAGACGGTCAGCCGCGCGGGTACGCGGCGGTGGGGTTGCCGGTGTAGCCGAGGGTGACGCGGTCGCCCGGGCGGTACACGGGGCTGGAGAGGATGCGGGCGCGCAGGGTGACCCCGGCGTCGGGACGCACCAGGTAGACCGCGTCGTGGCCGTAGTACTCGACGCCGACCACCTGCGCGTCGTCGCCGTCGGAGACCTCGACGAACTCGGGCCGCACGAGCACGTCGACCGCGCCGCGCGCCGATCCGGTCAGCGGGACGCGACCGAGCGGGGTCGCCGCGCTGGCGCCCTCGGCCTGGCCGGACAGCAGGTTCGCGTCGCCGACGAAGCGGGCCACGGCCAGCGTCGCGGGCGCGTGGTAGAGCTCGGCGGGTGCCGCCTGCTGCTCGATGCGCCCGCCCAGCATCACCGCGACCTCGTCGCCCAGGACGAACGCCTCCTCCTGGTCGTGGGTCACGAACAGCGCGGTGACGCCGAGCGAACGCAGCAGCGCGATGACCTCCCCGCGGACCTGGGTCCGCAGGGTCGCGTCCAGGTTGGAGAACGGCTCGTCTAGCAGGATCGCGTCGGGGCGGTTCGCCAGCGCCCGGGCCAGGGCCACGCGCTGCTGCTGCCCGCCGGACAGCGTCGACGGCGTCCGTGCGGCGAAGCCCGGCAGCTCCACCAGCTCCAGCGCCCGCTCCACGCCACCCGCGCGGCGCTCCTCGCGGCTCAGGCCGAAGCCGACGTTGCGCCCCACCGTCATGTGCGGGAACAGCGCCCAGTCCTGGAACACCATGCCGATGCGGCGGCGCTCCGGCGCCACGAAGGTGTCGTCCCCCGTCAGCGTCCGTCCGGCCAGCCTGACCTCGCCTGCGCTGGGCCGCTCCAGCCCGGACAGCGTGCGCAGCAGCGTGGTCTTCCCGCAGCCGCTCGGACCGAGCAGGGCCACCACCGCACCGGCGGGCACCCGCAGGTCCACGCCGTCCAGCACGCGGGTGGCGCCGTAGGACAGCGCCAGTCCCGACGCCGCGAGCTCTGCGCCGTGGCCTGCGTTGGCCGTGACCGGCGCAGGAGCGGAACGAAGGTAAGGCATCCCTGACACGCTACCGCGTGCCCCGCCTTGGGTTCAATCGGCAGACGGCGGCTCAGCGTGTCCGAAGGACGATTTTGCCCACGTGCTCGCCGGCCTCCATGGCGCGGTGTGCCGCCGCGACGTCCGCCAGGTCGAGCACGCGGTCGACCACGGGTCGCAGGCTGCCGTCGCTGAAGCCGGGTAGCAGCTCGGCGTGCACGCGAGTCGCCAGCGCGGCCTTCTCCTCCACGCTGCGCGGGCGCAGGCTGGACGCCGCCACGGACAGCCGCCGGAGCAGCAGCGTTGCGAGGTCGAGCTCCGCCCGCGGACCGCCCTGCAGCCCGATGACCACCAGACGCCCCTCGATCGCGAGCGCCTCGGTGTTGCGGCCGAGATAGGGCCCGCCGACGACGTCGAGGATCACGTCTACGCCGCGCCCGCCCGTCTGCTCGCGCGCCCAGGCCACGAAGTCCCCGGCGGTGTAGTCCAGGCCGGCGTCGGCGCCGAGCGCTTCCGCCGCGGCGACCTTGGCCGCGCTCGACGCCGTGACCAGCACCCGCGCGCCCGCCCGCCTGGCCACGGCGATGGCCGCGGTGCCGATGCCGCTGGTCCCGCCGTGCACGAGCAGCGTCTCGCCGGGGGTGAGCCGGCCGCGCACCAGCACGTTGTCGAACACGGTGGTGTAGACCTCGGGGATGCCGCCGGCCTCCACCAGGTCGACGGACTCGGGCACGGGCAGCAGGCAGCGCGCGTCCACCACGGCGCGCTCGGCGTACCCGCCACCCGCGAGCACCGCCATCACGCGGTCGCCCGCCGACCACCCGTGCGCCGCGTGCGTGACCGTCCCCGCCACCTCCAGGCCGAGCACGTCGGAGGCGCCAGGCGGCGGCGGGTAGCGGCCCTCGCGCTGCATCACGTCGGCGCGGTTCACCGCGGTGGCGACGACGTCGACGAGGACCTCGCCCGGACCCGGCCGCGGGTCGGGCAGCTGCACGAGGCGCAGGGCCTCGGGTCCGCCCGGCTCGGGGGCGATGACGGCGCGCATGGGAGTCCTTGTCGGTCGGCGTTGCCGCTACCCTTCCCCCCGCTACCCTTCCCCCATGGGCCGAGGTCGCAGCATCCCCGCCGCCGTGCTCTCAGCGGCCGTGCTCGCGGCGTGCGGTTCCGAGTCGACCGCACCCGAGCCCGCCGCGAGCGCTCCTGCCAGCGAGGCGCCGGCCGGCAGCGAGACGGGCGGCACGGCGCCGGCGTCGCCCGCCGACGGCCCGACCCAGGAGCCGATCGTCCCGTCGCCCAGCGATCCCGCGTCGCGGCCGACCGCCGCGGCGGCGCCCTCACCGGAGGGGCTGGCCGCGGACGTGTTCGCCTTTTCGGCCCCGGCCGTGGGCGGGGGGCAGGTGGAGGGCGGCGAGTTCGTGGGCCAGGACCTCGCGTTGTGGTTCTGGGCGCCCTGGTGACCGGCTTGCAACCGGGAGGCTCCCGGGGTCGCGCAGTTGGCGCGGCAGTTCGAGGATCGGGTGCGTGTGGTCGGCGTCGCGAGCCGGGATGAGGCGCCGGCGATGGAGGCCTTTGTCGCCGAGCACGGCCTGGAGCACGTGACCAGCATCGCCGATGTCGACGGCGCGGTCTGGCAGCGCTTCGGGGTGGTCGGCCAGCCGACGTGGATCTTCGTCGACGGCGAGACGGGGGCGGTAACACAGCGCTTCGGGTTCCTGGCCGAGGCCGAGCTGGAAGCGCTCCTGCAGACCCTCGAGTCCTCGGGTTAGCTAGCCCACCAGGCGCGCCACGCGGGCTCGGGCGTGGTCGGTCACGGCCGGGCCATGGCCGACCGCGAGGACGTCGTAGTCCAGTCCGGCGATGTCTGCCAACGTCGCCCGCTGGTCGGCCAGCGACTGGTATATGAAGCGGGGCTGGGCCAGCCGGCCCACGTTGAACAGCGCGTCACCGGCCAGCAGCACCCCGCGCGCGGGCAGCAGGAACGCCAGGTGACCGGGGGTGTGGCCCGGGGCGGCCACCACCCGCAGGCCGCCGGCCACGTCGCGGACCTCGTCGGCGGCCAGCGCCTGCGCGCCGGGCACCGGAGCCGCGGGCCGGGCAAGGAGACGGGCGCCCAGCTGCCCCAGCCGGGTCGCGTCCGAGGGTTTGGGGGGTGGCGCCCCGCCGCGCACCACGCCGAGGTCGGCCTGACTGGCCCACACCCGCGTGCCGGCGCTCGACGACGCGAAGCGTGCGGCGCTGCCGGCGTGGTCGCCGTGCCAGTGCGTCAGGAGCACGTCGCGGATCGCGCGCGGGTCGAGGCCGAGCATGCGGACGCTGCGCACCAGTCGCGGGCCGCCGCTCGCGGTGCCGGTGTCCACGACCGTGAGGCCCGCATCGTCGCCCCGCCCGTCGTTGGCCAGCACGAAGGTGTTCACGTAGGTGATCACCTCGACCCGCCAGACCCCGTCGGCGAGCTGCTCGGTGCGGTTGTCCATCCTTAGCAGGTCTAGCGGGTCGTCAGCGTGTCGAGCCGGGCCGTGAGCGAGGCCAGGTCGTCCACCTGCAGGGCGCCGGCGCGCTCCACGCGCTCGCGCGTCGCCCCCTGCCCGCCCACCACGACCACCGCGTCGCCCTCGGCCGCCACGGCCGCCACCAGCTCGCGCAGGACCGTCTCGTCAACCTCGCCGTAGGTGACCGACACCGCCACCACGTCGGTCGGAACGACCTGCAGGAACAGCTGGAGGTCGCTGATGCGCACCTGCGCGCCGAGGTGGTGCACGTCGTACCCGGCCCCGCGCAGGAAGTCCGCCACCATCGCTGAGCCGAGCCGGTGCTCGTCGCCCGGCATCGTCAAGGTGACCGCGACGCCCCGGCTGGGGCCGCGCCGGCGGAAGCTCTCGCCGAGGCGCGACATGATCGCGCTGGCGATCTCGGTGGCCCGATGCTCGATGGCGGCGCCAATGCGCCCGGCCGCCCACTCGTCGCCGATGCGGTGCAGCGCCGGTGCCAGCAGGGAGATGTAGACCTCGCCGACCGGCGCGCCGTCGGCGACCACCTTGCGCACCAGGCTGCCCGCCTCCACCCCGGCGCCGTTCAGCAGCAGCACGGTCAGCCGGTCGACGTGTGTCGGCCAGTCCGTGCGGCGCGGGGCGGTGGCTGGCAGCGCGATGTCGACCTCGCGGTCGGCCAGGAAGCGGGTGAGGTCACCGCCGCGCACGCGCAGCCGTCCACCGGTCTTGAATGCGGGCAGCTCGCCCCGGCGGACCCAGCGGTACGCGGTCATGTAGTGGACGCGCAGCCGGTCCGCGGCCTCCTGCAGGGTCAGCAACTCGGCATCGCTGCCCTCCTGGTGATCGGGCACGGGGGCCCGTGCCTCATCCGCGTCGCTGTCCGGCCGCTCCGGGACCTGCACCAGACTACTTTCCGCTAATGGTTGCTAAGCGCTGGCGAGGACGACAGTCTGGCGAGGGCTGTCGGGGCCGCGAGGCGCCGACCGTGTAGAGGCCGCAGACGGCACGAACGAACGGCCCCTCCGCCGTGTCGTCTGCGGTCTCTTCACGTCCTCACCCGTTCGCCTCGCGACCTGCGCGCCTTAGTGTGCCCCACACCCCGTGGCCCGTACGGCCGGGTGTGGGCCAGCCCACGTGTCAGGTCGCGCACGCCAACTCGTAGGCGAGCTCGGGCGGTGCTGGGGTTCCTGCCGGCGGCGGTGGAAGGGGCACGCGGACGCAGTCGTAGAGGTCCTCGGCGAGTGCCAGGACCACCGCGTCGGACAGTTGGCGGATGGCGGCAGTGGCGGGACCGTCGAGGCCGTTGCCGAGGACCGCGAGGTGGTAGCGCTCGCCGCCACGGCCCTCGACGGCGCCGGCCAGCCCCCGCACGTCGCGCAGCGAGCCGGTCTTGCCGCGCAGGCGCCCCTCTGCGACGGTCCCGCGCAGGCGCTGGCGCAGGGTCCCCGGCTCCCCGGCGACCGCCTGCAGCGCGGGCCACGCGGCGTCCGTGGAGGTCATGGCCACGTCGAGGGCGGCCAGGAGTCGTGCGCTCACACGGTCGTCGCGGGACAGCCCGGAGCCGTCGGCCAGCACCGCCGCGCTCGCGTCGACGCCGAGCTGGGCCAGGACGTCGGAGGTCGCCCGCGCCGCGCCGGCCCAGGTCGGCGTACCTGCGTACGCCCCCACCGCGCGGAAGACCTGGTCGGCCATCTGGTTGTCGCTGCGCTGGACCAGGTAGGTGAGCAGCTCGGCCAGCGGGGGGCTCTCGACGCGCCCGACCTGGAGCGTGGCGCGGGGCGGGGTTCGGGTGGAGGCGAACCCGCCGTCCACCGTGACCCCGCGCTCGGCCAGCAGGACCGACAGCTGGATCGCCGCGCGCAGCGCCGGGTCCGGTTCGGGGTCGCCGACAACCTGCCCGTCGCGGACACCGAGCGCGCGCCCGGCGTCCACCGTGAGCGCGCTGGTGCGCACCCCCTCCAGCTCCGCGAGGTAGTCCTCGAGCCAGCCGCTCGGCACCGGTTCGTCGGCGTAGGCGGACCCGTCGCCGAGCAGGCGGCCGGACACCCGGCGGATGCCCGCCGCCGCCACCTGGTCGGCGAGCAGGGCCAGCGGGGTGGAAGGGCGCTCGGGCTCGATCTGGCCGGCGAACAGCGGGCTGGCGAGCACGGGGTCGCCGCCGCCCACCAGCACGAGGTCGCCGGCCAGCGTGCCGTCCGCGCCGACCGGCGCGGTGGCGCGCAGGGCGGTCACGAAGCGGTGCTCGGGCCCGAGCGTCCGCAGTGCCGCCGCCGCCACGGCGAGCTTCTCGGTGGATGCGGGCAGGAGCGGCTCGTCGGCGCGCGAGGCGAAGACCTCCGCGCCTTCGGCGTCCAGGACCGCCACGCCCACAGTGGCGCCCGGCGGCAACGGCACCGCGGCCACCAGCCCATCCAGACGCGCCCTGAGCTCGGCGTAGGCGGCTGGAGGCGTGGGGCTCGGGGTCGGCGTGGGTGTGGGACTTCGCGACGGTGAAGGACGACTTGAGGATGAAGGTCTAGTAGAGGGTGAATGGGGGGCTGCCGCGACCTGGGGGTTAGGCGGTGGCGGAACCGGGTCTGCAGCGGTGACCGCCGAGGCAAGGCCGAGGAGCCCGGCGCCCCCGAGGACCCCGGCGAGCGTCGCGACAAGGATCCGGGTGCGCATGCCGCACGATTGTGCCACGCCCCGTTGGCGCACTATTAAGGCGGGTCATGGCCCCGGCGTGAGGCTCCAGCGTCCGCCGGGATCCTGTACGGGTTGTCGGCCCCATGGTGGATGTCGCGGTGGGCAGCGCCAGCACACGAGTATGAGGTCGGCGAGGTCGGTGGCAGTCGGCCGACAGGGAGCTACGGCGGCTGGCCGACCTGCTGGACGTGGCGTCGCAGGAGGCGTCGCAGTACGAGATGGCTGTGGCGGTACGGAGGGGGCTGGGCCTGTCGGCGGTGGAGGAACTATCGCGGCTCTACGCTGCTATTTGGGGACCTCGGCCCCGGAGGCGTGCAGCGGGTCGAGTTCGCCAGTTGACGCCGCCGCAGTGAAGTAGGAGGCGCAGGCGGTAGTTGTCGAAGTTGCGGAAGCCGCGTCCGACCCGCTTGATCTGTTTGATCGACAGGTTCACCGCTTCGGTCGGGCCGTTGCTCGCGCCGCCGGTGACGTGGAAGGCGAGCACCTCGTTCTGCCAGCGTCTGATGGTGCCGGCGAAGCGGCGCAGCTCGGGGATGCGGCTGGTGTCGGCCCAGGCGTATAGCAGGTCCAGCCTCTCCCGGGCCGCGGTGAGCCCGTCGGCGCGGTACAGGTCGCGGGTGATCTCTTTGAGCTGCCAGGCGGCGAGGACCTCTGCGTCGGAGTCTCCTGCCCGTAGGGCGGTGTTCAGGCGGTGCCAGCCGCGTCCGGTCAGCGTCTCACAGCCGGTCAGCAGCAGCTTGCGGGCGCCGTACAGCGGGTCGCCGGTGCGGCCGCGGTGGCCGGTGTGGTCCTGTTGGACGCGGCGGCGGACGTCGTCGATCACGGCGTTGGCGAGGTTGGGTCGGACCGGGGCGCGCGCCGGCGCGGGCAGGACTACGTGTCGCTGTTCATGGACCTGGACACCCGCGCGGTGCTGTTCGCCACCGACGGCCGTGACGCCGCCACCGTGGCCCGTTTCGCCGCCGACCTGGCCGCTCACGGCGGCGACGCCACGCAGATCGCCTCGGTGTGCTGCGACATGAGCCCCGCGTTGATCTCCGGGATCGCCCAGCGCCTGCCCGCCGCCGAGATCACCTTCGACCGCTACCACGTCATCCAAGCGCTGAACAGCGCGGTGGACGAGGTCCGCCGCGGCGAGCGCCGCCACCGCCCTGAGCTGGCCGGCAGCAAGTACGTGTGGCTCAAACGCCCCCAGCGGCTCAGCGCACGCCAGGCCGAGACGCTGGCGTGGCTGACCCGGCCGTCGTCGCGGCTGGCCACCGCACGCGCCTACCGCTGGCGCTGGGACTTCGACGGCTTCTACGACCAGCCGCCCGAGCTGGCCCGCGCCTATCTAGCGCGCTGGTGTCGCGGCGCGAGCCGCTCCCGGCTGGAGCCGGTCAAAAGGTTCGCGCGCATGGTCGACCGCCACTGGGACGGCATCTTGCAATGGCACCGCACCAAGGTCAGCAACGGCATCCTGGAGGGTGCCAACTCGCTGGTCCAGGCCGCCAAACGCAAAGCCCGCGGCTACCGCAACAAGCACAAGATGATCACCACCACGCCCGGCATAGCCGCCTCGGGTACTCGTCCCAGCGCTAAGCCGTGGACCTGGCCTCCGACCTGCCTCGGCGCAGCGCCTGCGGATGTGCCGCTGCCGCCTGGCTATCGCGCACGTCACACTGTCATCCGGTGGCCGATGTACTCGGCGGCGAGGAGCGCCAGGTCGTCGCCGAGCTCGGTCGCGACTGTCTCATGCAGCGCTCATTGCGGCTGTGGACCGGCTCACGGTGGTGCTGGCCGATCGGAAGGCAACGAGTTCTGCGTGACCTGACCACTCGCCTGTTCGACCGGCGCAAGCACGGTTCGGTGGCGCATCGGCCACGGTTCTGCGCGAGGGCGATGAGTTTCTCCCTGTACGACGGTCTATAGGTGGCAGCATCTGTGGTCTATAGGTGGCAGCATCTGTCGCGGGGCCCGCTCCCGCCGTACGAGAGGACACAGCGCCATGCAGCAGAGGATCACTCCAAACCTGTGGTTCGACACCGAGGCCGAGGAGGCCGCGGGCTTCTACACCTCCGTGTTCAAGAACTCGCGCATCGTGAACGTCACCCACTACACCGAGGCCGGGCCGCGATCGGCCGGCATGGTGATGACCGTGGAGTTCGAGTTGGACGGTCAGCGGTTCGTCGGCATCAACGGCGGTCCCCAGTTCACGTTCGACGAGGCCGTCTCCTTCCAGATCAACTGCGAGACCCAGGACGAAATCGACTACTACTGGGAACGGTTATCCGAGGGCGGGGAGGAAGGGCCGTGCGGCTGGCTCAAGGACGCCTACGACCTGTCCTGGCAGGTCGTTCCGACCGGGATGGAGGAGTTGTTCACCGATCCGGACCCGGAGCGGGCACAGCGCGCGATGCAGGCGATGCTCGGGATGGGCAAGCTCGACATCGCCGCGTTGCGCAGCGCGGCCGAGGACGTCCCGGCGGCTTAACAGGCCGGGCGACGAGGCCCCCCACGGCACTGGCCTCGCCCAAGCGGTTATTCGTCCAGCAGCTGCCGGAGCTCGATGCTGCCGTGGGGGGTCATCGGATGGCGCGAGACGAGCTCGAAGATCTCATCAGCAGTAGCGGCATCCAGTACGTCGAACCCGATCACCTGTTTGTCCACGTTCAGCCTCGGCCCGGGCCGCCGCAACAGCTTCCCGTCGTCGCTCGTCAGGACCGTCGCCTCACCAGGCGGCGTGATTGCGACCGCCCAGCACGCGGATCCCACGCTGTTCGGCTTCCGCCAGCCACCCTCGCGTCTCGGCGTCCAACCTCTCCGGACTCTCCGGAGGCTCGAAGGACGAGCCGGCACAGACTATCATCAAGAAGCGCATGTCCAGCTGTCTACCCGTCACACCGACTGGCTGCACTCCGCAGGTGACCCAGGCGCGGTCGTGGTGACGCACCGCTTGGTCGTCTTCGGGGTCTGAGCCCGGCGCTGACCGTCACGAGAGGAGCGCTCTTGAGATAATAGTTCATGTTGACTAGCCGACCCTGGATGGTTGGTAGTGACTGCGAGGGCGGAGGGGTAGAATGGCGAAGCGGCGGAAGGCCGGCAATCTGCTGGCGCTGGCCGTGCTGCCCTATCTGACCCGCAGCAGCCACGCCCACTCGGGCAGCTCCCGGGCGAGCGCTTCGCGGGGGAGCCCGGTGCCCAGTTCCTGCAACACCTGCCTGGCATGATCGGCGGTGAAGTCGGGTGCCGGTGCGCGGCCCAGCCCGGAGTCGTCGTCCAGGTCCCGGCAGGCATACAGACCGAGCAGGATACCCCAACCGGTCGCCTGCGCCGTCGCGTGAAGGCCCAGGGACGCCGCGCGACTCATGTCATCGAGGAACGGCTGCACCGCCTCCTCCCCCGCCATCCACGCCGCCTCGCTCTCGTGCACGAAGCTCGGCTCGGTACGCCGCGTTCCCACACGTCCTCAACCGTCAGCGCGGTCAGCGCGTCCTCGACCTCGCCCGCGACGGCGGCGCGGTCGGGCTGGTCCAGGTGCTCGGTCGCCAGCCGCTCGGCCTCGCCGGCCAGCCCGTGGTGAGCCGCGAGCAGATCGTCGAGCACGGCCGCCTGCTCGGCCGCGGTCAGCGTGTCCAGCGCCCGCCGGCCCGTCATGGCGCTCCCGGTCGAGCGCGGCGTGGCGCGCCTCGGTGTCATCGCGCCCCCTCACATGCGGTACAGCCAAGCCCGGAGCGGGCCGCCACCAGCGGCTGACCGGACCCGCACGCCGGGCACGGCACGGGTAGGAATCCGGCGAGGGGCGCGAGCAGCCAGGTCAGCGTCAGGTCGTGGGCGACGGGTCCGCGGCGGACCCGCGCCGGCACCCGCAGGGCGGGCGTCCACAGCAGGTGGAGGCGGAACGGTCGCAGCCGGACCTCGGGCCGGTGGGCCTCGTCGATCTCCCGCAGCCGCCGAGCGCGCTCGGCGCGGGTCGCCTCGGCCCGCCCGTCGAGTGCGGTGTGGCGCTCGGCGGTCGCCGCGGCCCGCCGTCGCGCGAGCGTGTCCAGGGCGGAGGAGAAGTACGCCTCGGCACGATCCCGTTCTTGGTCACGCGCGCCGACGGTGTCGCGTGCGTAGCGCGACAGCTGCTCCGCCGCCGCGCGCTCCAGCTCGGCGTGCGCGACGGCGGTGGCTGCGGCCGGCGACGCCGCCAGACGCGGATGAGTAGCCCTGTGTCAAGCCCAGCTGTTGAGGAGTTCTTCGAGGGTGAGGGGTTCGTCGCAGTGGGGGCAGGGTCCTCCGGGTCCGAGCTTGTGGCAGAAGGTGTTGCAGTCGTGGCA
>Ga0136616_10001095_pt1 | contig 13958 bp, 17 predicted proteins | sample AntDrymUQ2992106_2_FD_106648 | JGI IMG/M metagenome (GOLD analysis project Ga0136616, IMG submission 106648) | Polar desert sand microbial communities from Dry Valleys, Antarctica - metaG UQ299 (21.06) | ecosystem: Environmental > Terrestrial > Soil > Desert | place: Antarctica: Dry Valley...
CCCACAGACTAGCCCAGGGGCTCTCGCCTACGACCGTTCAGGCCACTACCGTGCCCGCAGGCGGGTTGCCTCGATCGTGGCCCCAACATGTGACGGGGAGGTGGACCATGGCAGTCGCCGAGGAGGACGCCGTCGAGGGCTTCGCGATCACGGCCAGTCGAGAATCCGGTGTCTGGCGCTGCGGTGTGCTTCCGCCAGCGGTGCTGGAGAGCGTGGAGAGCTGCGTACGGGCCACGCGTCAGCAGCCCGGTGACGGCGGGGCATTGGGCTTGGTCAACATCAGCGACGAGTTCTTCGTGGTGATCCGGGCCTCCGGCGGTGGGGACGACGTACGACTGCTGCTCTCCGATGCCACCGCGGCCCTGGAGTGGGACTTCGCCGCCGACGTGGCTCAGCGCCTGGATGAGGACGTCGACGAGGACACCACCGACGACGAACTCTGGCCGATCGGCGACCTGGGCATTCTGGAGGACCTCGGCCTGCCCGCCGCCGAATTACGGATGATCATGGACGACCTGGACCTCTATGCCGACGAGATGCTCGGCCTGATCGCGCGCCGGCTCGGATTTGCCGAGGAGTTCGCCCAGGCCCTGGACACCCTGCCTCGGTGACTTCCGGGTCGGCGTACGAGCCGGCGATGCAGGTCGCCCTCGATCTCGCGGCCGCAGCTGCGAACTGGGGGGACGTACCCGTGGGCGCAGTTGTTCTGGGAGCCGACGGGTCGCTGCTGTCCTCGGCGGCCAACGAGCGCGAACGCCGCGCTGACCCGACCGCGCACGCCGAGGTGCTGGCCCTGCGCGCGGCCGCTGAGACGACCGGTTCCTGGCGGCTGACCGGGGCCACCCTGGTGGTCACGTTGGAGCCGTGCACGATGTGCGCCGGCGCAGCCGTGCTGTCCCGGGTGGCCCGGATCGTGTACGGCGCCCGCGATCCCAAGGCCGGGGCGGTCGGCTCGTTGTGGGACGTGGTCCGCGACCGGCGGCTCAATTCCCGGCCCGAGGTGATCGGCGGCGTAGGGGCCGAGCAGTCCACCCGGTTGCTGACTGCCTTCTTCGCGGAGCACCGGTCAGGGCGCTGACCCGTAGCGGGTGGGTAGTCTTTGCGGCGGTGGCGTGTCCGAGCGGCCTAAGGAGCACGCCTCGAAAGCGTGTGAGGGTTTACCCCCTCCGTGGGTTCAAATCCCACCGCCACCGCCAATGTGACGAAGGAGGCATGGTGATCGACCTTCGGCCAGCAACGGCGTTGGTGGGCTCGGTCGTCGACGGCGTCAGGGACGACCAATTGGACGACCCGACGCCCTGCCAGGGCACCTCGGTGCGAGAGTTGCTCAACCATCTGCTCGGGCTGACGATCGCATTCCGCGATGCCGCCGGGAAGGTCGAAGGGCCCTCCACGTCGACACCGCCCGCCAAGGTGAGCACCCAGCTGCCAGACGACTGGCGGGAACGGCTGCGCAGGCAACTCGACGAGGTGGCGCAGGCATTCGATGATCCCGAAGCTTGGCATGGCATGACGATGGCTGGCGGAGTGCGGCTCCCTGGAGACGTGGCCGGTTTGGTGGCACTGAACGAAGTGCAGATGCACGGCTGGGACCTGGCCCGGGCCACCGGTCAGCGCTACGAGGTGGACGACGAACTGGCCGAAGCCGTGCTGCCGATCGTGACGCCGACCGGTGATTCCGCTGACGACGCCGCTCGGGAGGGGATGTTCGGTCCACCCGTCGACGTGCCCGAGGGTGCGCCGATATTCGATCGGGCGTTGGGGCTTGCCGGACGCGACCCGAACTGGACGCGCGGCTGACCGCTGGCCTGGAGATCGTCGGTTTCTGATCACCGCAATCAGGACGTCGGGGCCATCCTGAATGTGTAGTAGTCCACCCGCCAGCCGTCCTTTTCCAGATCCCGTTGAGCGAGCACCTCGGATGCGAAGCTCTCTTCGGCCGCGAGTTGTTGGAGATAGTCCAGATCGCCCGACGTGCCGAAGAAGATCAGCAGTCGCCCACCTGGTGTGAGGTGGCGCCGCGCCCCACGGAAGAACCTGGTCATGGCCGCGTAGTTCTCGTCGGTCATCGCCACCTCGAATCTGTCCCGCGGGGCGAACCAGCGAAACGGCGGGTCGAACACGATCAGGTCAAAGACCCCGTCGACGTTGCTGAACACGTCACTCTCGCGGACGTCGATGCGATCCAGGAGGCCGTTGCGCTCTGCATTTCGTCGAGCCGCTTCGACAGCCAGTGGATTGATGTCGACCGCCACGACCTCGCGCGCCGTGGTGGCAGCCAGGATGGCGTTGACGCCGCAGCCGGTCCCCATGTCGAGCACCCGGTCGCCGTCCCGGACCTCGGCCAGCACAGCTTCACCCAGGAGGTGGGAGACAGCGGTGATGGGCATGACTTCCGGCGGTACGACCAGGCTCGTACCGAGGTAGCTGAAGGTCTGTTCGGCGCGGCCCTCGGACTTGCCGTGGGCATACGCCTGCTCGTGCCATTGCCGGATTCGATCGGCACGTGCCGGGTCGGTCATCGGGACGTATCCGGCGGACGTGCTGGGGCGCACGGCGGGTTCACCGTCCAGCACGAAGATCAACTTCGACTCAGGAACCGTGCTCGGCATCGTCGCCGGGGCGCAGGCCAGCCAGCCGCTGACGTAAGTGGGTCAGGTTGTGGTCGACGATGGCCCAGCCCTGCCCGGAGCTGCGCTGGTGCGGAAGCGGTGACCACTCGTACAGGGCGTTGTCCAGGGCCTGCAGTTCCTCTGCGAGGGGATCGGCGGCTTCGCGCCCGCGCCGCTCGCTGTCCAGGGTTTGCAGGATCACGCTCAGACCTTCGAGGTAGGCCAGCACGGACTCCAGATCCTTGGTCGGAACGGTGACCTCACGACTCATGGGACGAATCCTAGATCGGCCGGTCCGCAGAACTGCTGGCGTCCCGGCCCACGCTCCGGCGGGGCCGGGATCGACAGCTTCAGGTCAGGCGTTGATCGCCTGACGCTTCTCCTCGGCCTGCTGGATGGTGATCTTTCGCGGCTTGGCCTTTTCGGCCACCGGGATGCGCAGGGTCAGAACGCCACCCTCGTACGATGCCTGAACGCGTTCGGTGTCCAGGTTGTCGCCGAGGATCAGTTGCCGGCTGAAGACGCCACGCGGGCGCTCGGAGGCAATGAGTTCGTGGTCGCCGTTCAGCGCCGGGCGCTCGGCCTTGACGGTGAGGACGTTGCGCTCGACGTCCAGATCCACTGAACCGGGGTCCACGCCGGGTAGATCGAATTCGACGACGAACTCATCGCCGGCGCGCCAGGCATCCATCGGCATCACCGCGGGGCGGGAGCTTGTGCCCAGCTGGCCGAGGAACTGCTGGGAGAGCCGGTCGAGTTCACGGAACGGGTCGGTGCGCATCAACATTGGTTCCACCTCCATAGACAGTCAGTTGTCGATGCCCTATCCATCACTCGGCGACACTGCTGATGTGTGTCCGCTGAGATAGGTTTTATATATCATGGCCGACAGGTGGATGCAACACCGCTGGACTCGAGGGGGTGCTCGGTCAATGACGATGCCCGGCCCCGGCTCCGATCGAGGCGTGTTCGGCATTTCCGTAGCGGCTGACCTGGTCGGGATGGGCGTCCAGAACCTGCGTCTCTATGAGCGTCGCGGCCTGCTCGAGCCCGATCGAACCGAGGGCGGCACCCGCCGGTACAGCCAGGACGACCTCGATCGGCTGCGGCGGATCGGGGATTTGCTCGATGCGGGACTCAACCTGACCGGCATCGCCGTGGTCCTCGGACTCGAGGACGACAACGCTCAGTTGCGGGCCGAACTCGACGACCAGACGAGCTGAGCGCTCACCACCAGTGGACCCAGCTGCCGTGCGGGTGGCAGTCGGCCAGCCGGCGTACGGCTTTGCGACCGTCCCGCCAGGTGCTCAGCACGGCGACCGACGCCGTGCTGTCCGAGCCGCCGTCGGGACGCGGCGGAATGTCGAGATCCGGTACGAACTCCGGGCTCTCGATGCTCACCCAGGACAGGTCGCGGGCCGCACCGAACTCATGAAGCACCGTGACCAGCCGTTGTCGCGACTGTGCCGGTAGATAGTTCAGCACCCAGGAGTTCTGTACGGCGAGGTGCTCGTCCTCGGACAGTTCCGCCACGATCGAGGGCAGCGTCTCGACCAGATCCCCGGCGACCACCCGAGGCGGATCGGTGCGCGCCACCTCGATCGCGGCCTGCAACCGCCGGAACCGGCCCAGCTGTTCTGGCCACACGCAGGCCAGCAGCCAGCGCACCGCCTCCTCGTCGCCCACCGGGATGGGATGAGTATCGATGCCGACCCGTGAACCGAGAGAAAGCGAGCCTGATTCCGGGAGGCGGGCGCCTCTCGACTGCGCCTCCACCAGGACATCCCGGGCGGGGTCGCCGTACCGCGGCCCCTCGGGAGAGTACGAGTACGCCCAGCGGTCCAGCAGCAGATTGAGCCCGGCCGACGTGCCGAGCTCGATCAGCCCGAGAGGTTCCCGAACCTCCTCAGCGACGACCGCCCAGGCCGGACGGAGCACCGAGCAGCGGCCGATTTCATTCGTCTGGGTGCGTCGAGTGGCCAGCAGTTCGGATACCTCGGTACGCCGACCGAGCACGAAGTCACGGAAGTCGACGTACGGGTCGGCGTCGGTCTCGTCGTCGGCTCGGCCACCAACGGTGGGGTACAACCGGGACAGCCGATGGTCGGCACCGCCGAGCAACAGGTGATGGACCACCGCCAACAGGAGTACGGGCAGCCGCTGCTCGGGCGGGGCGTGGAGCAGCAGATCACGGACCTCGGCATCCTCGGCGACCGCTGAGGCGATCCGGCCGTACAGCGGCATTGGCTGCAGCGCCTGCGCACCCCAGCTAGCGAAGCTGCCGGCGAGGTCCTCGTTCACGACGAGATCGGCTGCCGGCGCGCTCGCGGCGGGCGGCGGAGGATGAGAGATTCGAACTCTCGAGGGGTTGCCCCCAACCCGCTTTCCAAGCGAGCGCCATAGGCCACTAGGCGAATCCTCCAGGTCCGGCGATGCCGTACGACGACAGCACGGTTCCGGCCATGGGCGAGGGTACAAGGCGGTGCTCCTGGCCTGGCTAGACTCACCATCGACCCCTCGTACGGCGTCACCCTGTGAACCTCCCCAGGGCCGGAAGGCAGCAAGGATAAGCGGGCTCTGTCGGGTGTACGAGGGGTCCTCTATTACACGACGCGCTCCGCCCGTACGCGCTTTGCGTTCGCTCCGCTCCTACCCTCGTTCCTCGCTGCGATGCTCGCTCTCGCACATGACGCGCTCCGAGCGCACGGCCAGCCATCGTTCACCGGACGAAAAGCGTCAGCAGACTGAGACACCAGGTCTCCGGTGAACATGATCCAGAGCCTTTGGCCCGCAGCGCCGTCAATGGGTACGCCCGTCCGCTCATTGCCGGTGGGGTGATGGATGGTGCAGGTGGTTGAGGCGCCATCGCCGGGTCGGGTCGATCCACTTCGGGGGCCGGAACCAGGCCAGGTGCTCGCGGATCGCGACCGTCCATTCGCCTTTCTCGATCTCGCGGTGGTGAAACGGACACAACGGGACGCCGTTCGACGGTTTGGTCTCACCGCCGTCCAACCAGGACACGATGTGATGGGCCTGGGTCCAGGAGATCGGCCGATCGCACCCCGGCCAGGCGCAGCCGCGGTCGCGCAGCTCCAGGGCAAGGCGGGTCTTTCCGGTGAACAGCCGGTTGAGCCGCCCGCAGTCGAGTAGGTTGCCGTTGGCGTCGAGGACGGCGGCGAGGAACTCGGCGTCGCAGCCCAACGCTCGGGTCAGGGTGGGGCTGATCTGCATCAGGCCCTGCTCGCAGGCCGCGACCAGCGCATCGGCGCGGCGCGGCGCTGCCCTGGGCTGCGCGGGTCGCGGATCCCGTCCGGGTCCGGTGGCGGCGGCGCGGCGGCTGCGTCCAGCCAGGCCGCCACGGTGGCATAGCCCTCGGCGTCCAGGACAGCCCGCAGGATCCCGCCCGGCTTGTCGCTGAACGCGGTGAGTGTGGCGGTGCGTGCCGTGGCCGACTTGGCCTCCCGGTCGACGGCGTCGGCCTTGTCGCGGTCCTGGGTGCCCTCCGGATCGACCAGTTCGGCCAGTCGGCGCCCGAACACGGCCAGCAGGACAGGGTCCAGCTGGGCGCAGAAGCCGATCATGTCCGCCTCACCTCGGGCAACCAGCGGCGCGGCCACCTCCTTGGCCAGCTCCCCTACGTATCGGACGATGACCCGGGCCTGATCCAAGCTGACCGCGCCATCGGTCATCGCCTCATGAGTTCCGGTCAGCCCGGATCGAAGTCCGCGGGCGGTCGTGGTGAGCCGGCCGGCCTCGCGGGGGTCGCAGCGGTGCGCATCACGCAGCCAGGCGCGGATCGAGGTCGCACCCCGGCGGCGGGCCAGGTCCCGGGCATCGGCCTCGCCGACCGCGGCCAGCAGCAGCGCATCTGCCTGCGCGCGAAGCGACATCGCCGCCGCCACCCGGCTGGCGACCTCATCATCGGTCAGCGACCACATCGACTGCGCCGCGGCCCGGCCGAGTGCCTGCCCGATCTCTGGCAGCTGAGCACCCGCCGAAACCGGTCCGGTGACCTCGACTGCCTCGATGCTCACAACTCAAAGACTATGGACAGGGTCTGACATTGATGACCCCTCACAAGCCTTGCAGCCCAATCTTTCCGGAAATTTGGCGATCCAGCATTGACCCGCCGGGCAAGCAGTGTGCACCCCCGACGCGGGCGACGCTTCTTCACCCACTGAATTTGACGGTCACCGTGACGAGCGATGAAATCGGCATGATCATCAGTGCAGACGTCGTGGTCAGCTACGGGGGCCGCCTGACCAGATGACTGTCAGCCAAGGCCAGTACCCTCGCCTGCGTGGCTGTGGCGCTGTATCGGAAGTATCGACCGGCCACCTTCGCCGAGGTCGTCGGCCAGGACCACGTGACCGAGCCGCTGATCCAGGCGGTGGACAACGGCCGGATCAACCATGCGTACCTGTTCTCCGGCCCCCGCGGCTGCGGCAAGACCTCCAGCGCGCGAATCCTGGCCCGTTCGCTGAACTGTGTCCAAGGCCCCACCTCGACACCCTGTGGGATCTGCGACTCGTGCGTCGGGCTCGCGCCGGGCGGCGCCGGTACGCCCGATGTGATCGAGATCGACGCGGCCAGCCACGGGCGCGTAGACGATGCCCGGGAGCTACGCGATCGGGCCTTCTACGCACCGATGGTCAGCCGTTACAAGATCTACATCATCGACGAAGCGCACATGGTCTCCAAAGAGGGCTTCAACGCCCTGCTGAAGCTGGTCGAGGAACCACCCGAGTTCCTGGTCTTCGTCTTCGCGACCACCGAGCCGGACAAGGTGCTGCCGACGATCCGGTCGCGAACCCACCACTACCCGTTTCGGCTGATGGCGCCCTCGGTGCTGCGGGGCCTGCTGATGCGGATCTGCGAGGAGGAGAAGGCCACAGTTGACGGCTCGGTCTTCCCCCTTGTCGTACGAGCAGGTGGAGGCTCGGCCCGCGATGCACTCTCGATCATGGATCAGCTGCTGGCCGGCGCGGGGGAGGACGGCGTCAACTATCGACGCGCGGTGGGGCTGCTCGGGGTGACCGACGGGGCGCTGTTGGACGAGACCGTCGATGCGCTGGCCGCCGGTGACGCCGGCGGAGTGTTCGGCGCGGTCGAGCGGGTCAGTGAGGCCGGCCACGACCCGCGCCGCTTCACCGCCGACCTGCTCGACCGGCTGCGCGACCTGGTGATCCTCGACGCGGTGCCGGACGCCGCGGACAAGGGAATGCTCGATCTACCCGGTGATCAGCTCACGACGATGGCCGATCAGGCCGCCCGACTCGGCACGGCCACGCTGTCCCGACTCGCCGACATCGTCCACAATGGACTGACGGAGATGCGCGGCACGACGGCACCCCGGTTACTCCTGGAGCTCGTCTGTGCACGGATGCTGCTGCCGGCGGCCAGCGACGACTCGTCGGCCACCCTGCAACGCATCGAACGACTCGAGCGGCGGATGCAGATCGCCGATCAATCACCCCCACCCGCACCGACAGCATCCGCCGTACGAGGACGCGATGGCGAGTCCGTACGCCGATCTGCTTCGCGGCCAACCCCTTCCGCGACATCCGGAGCCGAGCGCCGGCCCACGGCAGCGGCCGCATCCAGCGCCGAGGCACCGCCCCCTCCGGTCCCGGCTGCTCGCGATGCGGCCCCGAAAGCCCTCGTCGTGCCGCCGGCATCGACCACCTCGTCGACAGCCGAGTCATCCTCCTCGGAGCCGCCGCGACCGCCGAAGCAGACCGGAGATCTGACAGTCGTCGACCTTCGTCGTCTCTGGCCGGACATCCTGGATGCGATCAAGGAGCGCAAGCGGACGACTGCTGCGCTGCTCATGTCGGCGAACGTTCTCGCCGTGGAAGGGTCGGTGCTGAAGCTGGGCATCAACTCTTCAGGACTGATGCGCAGGCTGTCCGAGGACATGAACACTGAGATCATCCGAGCGGCGTTGCGCGATAAGCTCGGCGTCGACTGGCAGGTGCAGACGATCGTCGACGCCGGTGAGGAACAACAGTCCTTGCCGGTCGCCGCAACCGGCGGAACCGTCATCGCAGATCCGTTTCCCGTCGAAGCCAGCGAAGAGGTCGGCGAACCGGTGGATCCGTCCGGAGTGACCGAGCCGGTGGACTCCGAACAAGCGGTGCTGTCCTTGCTCCGCGACGAACTCGGCGCGCAACCGGTCGAGGGGCAACGCTGAATCGCGCAACGTCGAACCCGACAATAGTGGAACCGGACAACGCTGAACCGGACACCGTTGAAACGAGGTAGCCGCCTCGAACGGGCCTGACGCTTGCCGACCATGAGTAGTCTCCTGGCGTGCCGACCGGGGGGAACGCAGCGGGCCGAACCGAACCGACGTACCCGATTACATCGGTCGGCAATGCCCTGCGCCTGCTACTCCTCTTCCGTGAGCGCAAGGCGATTCGGCTCTCCGATGCCAGCGACTACCTCGGGGTAGCCAATTCCACCGCCCATCGGCTGTTGGCCATGCTCGTTCATCACGAGTTCGTCGAACAGAATGCAACACAGCGCACCTACGTCGCGGGTCCCGCCCTGGTCGAGATCGGGCTGGCCGCCGTACGCGGCATGGATCTGCGTACCAGCGCTCGTCCGGTCCTGGAGGAGTTGGCCGCCCATTCCGGCGAGACCGCGCTGCTGTCCCGGCTCGAGGGCGACACGGTGGTCTGCCTGGACAGCATCGAGAGCAAGAAGGCGCTGCGCGTTGCCACGCAGGCTCAACTGACCCTGCCAGCACACTGCACAGCGTCCGGCAAAGCCTTGCTGGCGGTCTTGCCGCGCGAGGAGTTCCGCGGCCTGTATCCCGCGCGCGTGCGGCTGCCTGGCCCCACGGTGAAGACGATTCGGCACCGGGCCGCCCTCGAACGGGCCCTGGACGAGATCCGCGAGCGCGGTTATGCCACCTCCGAGGAGGAGAGCGAGGAGGGGCTGACCTCGATCGCGGCGGTCGTACGGGACGCGCGGGGTCGGGTCGTCGCCGCGCTGAGCGTGTCCGGTCCGGTGTCCCGGATCGATGCCCGTCGTCGGGCCCGGCATATCGACGAGGTGGTCGAAGCAGCACAACGGCTGACTCAGGTCTTCATCGACGAAAGCAGCGTCACTGGCTGAGGCAGCTCCTCAGCCAGTCGCGGCGTCGGCCGTTCTCTCTTTAATAGAAACTCGTTCTGCCCAACAGAGCGATGTGTGGATACCATGGCGGCCGATGACCGTGGTTTGGAGTCGCCCATGACCGATCAGAGCGCTGTTCTGGCAGACGTACGCCGAGGCATGATCCCGGCCCACATCTACAACGACCAGGAGATCTTCACCCTCGAGAAGGAGCGGATCTTCAGTCGAGCATGGGTGTTCGTCGCTCACGAGTCCGAAATCGCGCGAGCCGGTGACTACGTCGTCCGCCGAGTGCTCGATGACTCGTTCATCGTGACCAGGGACGAAGCTGGCGAGATCCGGGCGCACTTCAACATGTGTCTGCACCGGGGGATGCAGGTCTGTCGCGCGGAGATGGGAAATGCCTCGCACTTCCGCTGCCCGTATCACGGCTGGTCCTACCGCAACGATGGTCGGATCGTCGGGCTGCCCTTCCACCAGGACGCCTATGGTGGTGAGGCGGGGTTCAAGCGCAAGGGTCAGCGGCTGCTGCCGGCCCCGAACCTGGACAGTCACAACGGGATGATCTTCATCAGCCTGGACCCCGATGCACTGCCGCTACGAGACTTCCTTGGGGATTTCGCCTTCTATCTCGACTACTACACCAAGCAGAGCCCGAGCGGCATCGAGATGCGCGGCCCGCAGCGGTGGCGGGTCAAGGCGAACTGGAAGATCGGCGCGGAGAACTTCGCCGGGGACATGTACCACACTCCGCAGACCCACACGTCGGTCGTGGAGATCGGTCTGTTCCGCGAGCCAAAGGCCGAGAAGCGCAAGGACGGTTGTACGTACTGGGCCGGCAACGGCGGTGGTACGACGTACAAACTGCCTGACGGCGACCTGGAAGAACGGCTGAGCTACGTCGGCTATCCGCAGGAAATGATCGAGCGGATGAAGACCTCCTGGTCGGCTGAGCAATGCAGGGTCATCGGCCAGGACGGGTTCATGATCTCGGCCGCCTCGGTGTTCCCGAACCTCAGCTTCGTGCACAACTGGCCGCGGGTGGCCGACTCCGATGACGTGCTGCCGTTCATCTCGGTGCGCCAGTGGCAGCCGATCAGCGAGAACGAGACCGAGATCTTGTCCTGGTTCGCCGTGGACGCGGAAGCGCCGGAGGAGTTCAAGGCGTTGTCGTACAAGGCGTACCTGATGTGTTTCGGCAGCACCGGGATGTTCGAGCAGGACGACGTGGAGAACTGGGTGTCCCTGACCAACACCGCTGCCGGGTCCATGGCTCGGCGGCTGCGGCTGAACAGCCGGATGGGCATCCTGGCCGACGACACCGAGGTCATTCCGGCGCTGACCGCCGAGCAGTTCGCCGGTCCGGGCAGCGCACACGTCGGATACAGCGAGTACAACCAGCGCGAACTGTTGGCTCGCTGGGCCGACCATCTCGAGCGTCCGGTCACCGCGGCCGCCGCCCTCCACGTCGGCACGACCGGTGTAGGGGAGGACCGCCGTGCGATCGCGACGCGCAACGGTGCGGATGCTTCCGACGACCCGCCCGCACTCGAGCATGTTCCGTCCGAGGACGCCGCCGAGGTGACCGGCGCATGAGTTCCTCGCGAGAGAATCGTGAGCAGGTGACGACCCAGACGCACTCCTCCCGTTCCGTCCTCGGCGCACATGCCTCGCGGATCCAGCGGCTCGGCTCGACACTTCCCTTCGGGGATGAGCGGCACTTGGCGGCGCATCAATGGTTGGTCGACGAGGCGTACCTCCTCGATGCCCAGGCCTACGAGGCGTGGCTGGACCTGCTGACCGAGGACATCCACTACCTGATGCCGGTACGGGTGACCACCGCGCTGGGCGCTGGATTCGACACCTCGCCCGGCATGGCACATTTCGACGAGGACAAGTACTCGTTGTCCCGTCGGGTAGCCCGCTTCCTCACTGAGCATGCCTGGACCGAGGACCCGCCGTCGCGGCTGCGCCACCATCTGTCCAACGTCCGCACCTTCGCCACTCCGGACGAGGAGCACCTGATCGTGGAATCGGCAACGATGCTGTTCCGCAACCGCGGAGACGTACGAGAGTCGTCGTTCATCTCGGCGGGGCGCGAGGACCTGCTCCGCCGGGGCCCCATGCCCGACGGATCCGGCTGGCAGTTGGCCCGCCGCACGATCATGGTCGACGAGTCGGTCATGCGCATGCAGAACCTGGCGATCTTCCTATGAGGGCGCGATGAGACTCCAGTGGGAAGGCGATAACGGCCAGGAGCAAGCAGCCGCCACTGCGGCGCACGAGCGCTCCGAGTTGGTCGCGCACACCCATGGCGAACCGATCAGCATCGGGAACGAATTCTCCGAGATCCGGGTCAGTCGGGTCGAGACCCGCAACGGATCCCGGTTGCTCGTCGAATCGCCACGGTCGGGTCAATGGGTTGCCCTGTGTCCGTTGGAACTCGAGGCGTTGACCTGGCAGAACACGGCAACCTTCTCGGCGATGATCGGCAGCCCGTTCGCACCGTTGGTGGCCGAGGACGAGGTCCCCCCAGTCGACGACACGGGCAACGCCGCGGGGCGTGAGCAGGACCGCGGATGACCGGCTGGCTGGACGGGCGACGGGCGCTGGTCGTCGGAGCCGGATCCGGGATCGGGCGTGCGGTCGTCGACGCCTTTCTCGAAGAGGGTGCCCGGGTCGCCGTTCTGGAGCGCGACCCTGACAAGTGCGCAGCCCTGCGCGAGGCGCTGCCCGAGGTTCCGGTCACAGTGGGCGATGCGACGGCTCGCCAGGCCAACGACGACGCCGTCACTGCGACGGTCGCGGCCTTCGGCGGTCTCGACGTGTTGGTCAACTGCGTCGGGATCTTCGATTTCTACCGCGGCGTGAGCGAGCTCGAGGCCGATCTCATCGACGACGCCTTCGATGAGATGTTCCGCACCAACGTCAAGAGCCACCTGCATTCGGTACGCGCGGCTCTGCCGGCACTGCGCGCAGCCAAGACCGCCAACTCGACAGGCGTCGTGTTGCTCACAGAGTCCACGTCGGGCCACTACCCCGGTCGCGGTGGCGTGCTGTACGTGTCGTCGAAGTTCGCCGTACGCGGCCTCGTGACGGCATTGGCCCATGAACTTGCTCCCGATGTCCGGGTGAACGGTGTCGCACCTGGCGGCACCCTGAACACCGACCTGCGAGGGCTTACCAGCCTGGGCCTGGACGGCAGGCGGCTCGACGACACCCCCGACCGCGCAGCCGAACTAGCGGGGCGGGTTCCGCTCCAGATCGCCCTCTCCGGAAGGGATCACGCCTGGACCTACGTCTTCCTCGCCTCCGAACGCGCCCGCGGCATCACCGGCGGTGTGGTGCACCCGGACGGCGGGATCGGCGTCAAATCATGACCGACCCAACAACCGCAGTTATTCGCATAACGGTCATCCGGGCGCCGGAATGGTCGCCGTTATGCGCATAGCAGCGAACAGGTGCGTCGTGGAGGGTCAGGGTCGTGGCTGTAGCAAAGGCTGATTTCGAGGCCTGCCAGGGCTACGCCAACTGTGTGATGGCAGCTCCCACGGTCTATGACATCGACGACGACGGCACCGTCGTTCTGCTGAAGGAGCAGATCTCCGAGGAGGAACGCTCCAAGGTCGAGGAGGCAGTCAAGAGCTGTCCTGTGTCGGCTCTGTCCATCGAGGACGAATGACACCAACCGACCGCTCGGCTGTCCCCACCCCGACCAAGGAGCTCTCGCGGCTTCCAGCCGACAGTTCGGCCACGGTAGTGATCGTCGGCGCCTCGGTCGGGGGCGTACGCACGGCACAGGCGCTGCGCCGGGAGTCCTACGAGGGTCGGATCGTCCTGATCGGTGCGGAGTCGGAGTTGCCCTACGACAAGCCGCCGCTGTCCAAGCAGTTCCTGGCAGGCCTTTGGGGAGCCGAGCGGATTAGACTCCTGCCCGAGGACGCAGCCGAACAGGCCGGAATCGAGTTGCGGTTGGGTACGGCGGCCGGGCATCTTGCCGTCGCCGAGCACCAGGTGGTCCTGACCGACGGCGACCGGGTCGACTTCGATGTCGTCGTCCTGGCCACCGGCTCGCTGGCCCGTCTTTCGCCGTGGGCTGCTGCGTCCGGCGTACACGTTCTGCGCACGATTGGCGACAGCCGTGCGCTGGCTGACGACTTGGCACATGGCGGTCCAGTCGTCGTGGTCGGCGGGGGGTTCATCGGAGCCGAAGTCGCCGCCACC
>Ga0136616_10001098_pt1 | contig 13946 bp, 9 predicted proteins | sample AntDrymUQ2992106_2_FD_106648 | JGI IMG/M metagenome (GOLD analysis project Ga0136616, IMG submission 106648) | Polar desert sand microbial communities from Dry Valleys, Antarctica - metaG UQ299 (21.06) | ecosystem: Environmental > Terrestrial > Soil > Desert | place: Antarctica: Dry Valley...
CATCGGTATTGGAGGCCACAGGCACCGAACCGACCGCCGTTGTGGTCAAACTCGACTACGACGCCCTCGCGACCTATGCAGGCGATCTGCCGGGTTACGAGGCCACCAATCCCTCGGTGACCAACGCTCCCTTCGATCGCGGCAGCCAAGCCGCACGCCGGTACGAAACCCTTATCGCGGGCATCGAAGGTAACTTCCTCGCTGCACTGCAAGCGGCAGTTCCCAGCGCCGTGGTCGGCGCCCAATTGCGCATCGTCTATGGCGGCGTCGCTCTGACCCTGCCCGCGAACCGGGCACATGACCTTCTCGCGCTTCCCGGGTCGTCGCCGTCCAGCGGGATGGTCTGGCGCAGCCGTTGACCGACTCCAGTCCGGAGTTCATCGGCGCGCCCACGCTGTACGACGCAATGGGCTCGGACACACCGCGGGCGAAGGCGCGATCGTGGGTATCCTCGACTCCGGCTCCTGGCCTGAGCACCCCTCGTATCTCGACCCAGGAATCGCCGCCCCGCCGTCGCGGGGCGATGGCGAAGCCCGGGTCTGCAACTTCGGCGACAACCCGCTGACCGCAGCCAGCGACCCCTTCGTGTGCAACGACAAGTTGATCTCCGGTGAGGTGTTCCTGGACACCTACAACGCGGTAGTGGGCTGGAGGTGTACACGACAGCGCGGGACAGCAATGGACACGGCACGCATACCTCGACCACCGCAGGCGGTGCGCCGGTCGCCAATGCAATCGTGCTCGGGGTCGACCGCGGCGCCATCAACGTGATCAACTTCTCGATCCCCGGAGGGACCGATCCCTACGCGGACCCGGTTGCATTGGCCTTCCTGGACGCATATGCAGCGGGAGTATTCCTAGCCGCCTCGGCCGGGAACGACGGCCCTGGTGAGGGCACCGTCAACCACGTGAGCCCATGGCTGACCGGCGCTGCGGCCTCGACCCAGGAACGAGCATTCGAGTCGACGTTCACCGTGGTCGGGGCCGACCGGAACGTTCACCGACACCGGTGCATCCATCACCGATGGGGCGGGGCCAGCACCTGTGGTTCTTGCCTCCACGGCGCCGTACAGCGACGCGTTGTGCACCGAGCCGGCTCCCGAGGGTCGGTTCGCCGGCAAAATCGTCGCCTGTGAGCGAGGCGAGGTAGCTAGGGTCGAGAAGGGTTTCAACGTCCTGCAGGGCGGGGCGGTTGGCATGATCCTCTACAACCCAACCCTGGCCGACATTCGAGACCGACAACCACTGGTTGCCGACCGTGCATCTGGCCGACGGCACCGAATTCCTTGCCTTCATGGCTGCCAATCCGAACGCCACCGCCACCTTCACGGCCGGCCAGAAGGCCACCGACCAGGGCGACGTCATGGCCGCCTTCTCCTCGCGCGGTCCAGGGGGTGACTTCCTGAAGCCGGACGTCACCGCTCCGGGTGTGCAGATTCTCGCCGGGCACACGCCGACTCCCGAAGACATCACTCTGGCCCACCTGGCCAGCTGTTCCAGGCCATCGCCGGCACCTCCATGTCCTCCCCGCATGTCGCCGGCTCCGCTGCGCTCTTGGTGGCCCTGCACCCGGACTGGACGCCGGGACAGATCAAGTCGGCTCTCATGACTACGGCGACGACGGCGGTGGTCAAGGAAGACACGACCACGCCGGCGGACCCGTTCGACTTCGGTGCGGGCCGGATCGATCTGACTCGCGCCGGTGACCCGGGTCTGACCTTCTATGAGAGAGCGCGCGTTCACTCGCTCGGCCACTGACGTAACGAGCCGCATCGACCTCAACATCCCCTCGGTGAATGCACCGTTGGTTCCCGGGCCTGAGGGACACGTGATGCGCGAGGACCCCTCCCGCCATAGTGGCCGGGAGGGGTCCTCGCGTTGTGGTTGCTGGGCTTCTGGCTAGCCGATGTCGGTCCGACGGCGGCGACTGGCCATCACCAGCGAGGAACCGACCAGCAGCAGCGCTCCGCCGGCCAGGCCGATCGGAACGACGTTGTCAGCACCGGTAGCCGGCAGTTCCGGCTTCGGTGGGGTCGGGCCGGGGCCAGGGCCAGGACCGGGGCCAGGACCGGGGCCGGGACCGCCGCCTGACGCTGCGGTCACCGTGACGGTCACCGTGGCCGAGTCCGTGCGTGGCTGACCCGCGTCGATCGTCACGATCGTGTAGCTGAAGGTGTCTGTGCCCACGAATCCATCGGCCGGCTTGTAGCCGAACGTGCCGTCCGCGTTGACGACCGCAGTCCCGTTGGTGGGGGGCGTGGACAGTGCCGCGGTCACATTTTGCGGGCTGGCCGGCGTCGAGTTGGTCTGATCGCAGTCGTTGACCAGCAGGTCACCGGTAACCGCCTTGTCACGCTTGGTGCTGACGGCGTCGTCAACTGCATCGACACCGGTCAGCGCCGAACCGATGGCGATGGAGACCGTTGCCGTGTCGCTGCTCGCCGGTTCTACGATGTCGCCCTCGAGGCTTCCGATCAGCGTGTATTCGAAGGTGTCGATGACGCCGGTGCATGCCGGTGCCGAGGCCAGAAGTGCCTGGTACCCAGCGGGATCGACCGCTGGATCAATCGTCGTCGTGTACTCCGCGTCGCCGGTCTCGGGGTTGATGACGAGGATCCCGTTTACCCCCTGTTGACCGGCTGGGTCCACCGATGCCGGATCGAACAGGCAGTTGTTCGTAGGCGCGCTACTGGAGTCGGCCGGAAGTCCGTCCTGCCCGGTGTCGTTGGCCAGTACGGAGAAGAGCACCGTGCCGGCGGTGTTGAGCGGCGCGGCGACGTCGTCGACTGCGTCCAGTGGGGGAAGGGCGGAGGCCGAACCTGCGCTGAGTACCACCAGCGCAACAGCCCCGGCCGCGGCCAAGCCCAGGTGAGCGATTCTCCGCGGGCCGGTGATCGTCCCGGAGTGGATAACTGTCATAGCGCAGTGAATGCCCTTTCTCGGACCGTTTGCGACGCCATTGCCGCACTGGGATATGGACGCACGCAGCCGCACTGCGGTCCGTTGCGCACCCTAGCGGGTTTCCCGGCCGCGTCCAGCGTCCAGCAGCGAGAGAATGTATTCCCGATACTTGCTCGGTTCGGTCCTGTCTTGGTAGACAGTCCCAGTCACGGCGTAACGCTGTGCGACTCGCGAGAAGGGTTGCGCTCGGCAGCGGTGCCGAGAGCAGGTCAGCACCCCTGACCAAGACCCAGAGCCCTCGCGCAGGGGTGGACATGAATCGGCAGGTCGGTCGTACAGGTGTCCGCGCTCGAGTGGGCGTGCGCATAGCAATCGTGAGTGCAGCATCAGCGTTGGTTCTCTCCGGCTTGTCGGGAACCTCGTTCGCCGAGTCCGCGAGCCCAGACGGCCCCTCCGGACCGAATGTCACGCTGACCGACGCCCAGCAGCAGGAACTCCGGGACGCCGCACTGACCGCGCGGGCTTCCAGCTTGCCCGCCAGCGGTCCGATGGCCTTCTTGCTGGAGCTTGAGTCTGCCTCGACCGGGCAGGTGTTCGCCGACAACCTGTCACAGGGTCAAGTCGCTGCTGCGGCCGCCGCACGTGCCGCCGTCGGTGCGATCGCAGCCCTGAGAGACCGCGTCCTCGCAGCCCTCCCCCAGGCCGCCCCGCAGTTCACCGAGCTCTACCGAACTCAGGCCGCCGTCGCGGCAGTGGCGATCGAGACCGACGTCCGCAACTACGGCGCGCTGAGCGGCCTGCCCGGCGTGCGGGCGGTCTACCCGATCTCGACCAAGCAGATCGACAACGCCGGCGCAGCCCAACTGACCCGCGCCGCACAGGTGTGGTCGACCCTCGGCAATACCGGTGAGGGTGTGTCGGTCGGCATCATCGACACCGGAATCGACTACGTACACACCGACTTCGGTGGAGCCGGAACGCCTCGGGCCTACCGCTCTCAGTCCGACGCAGTCACCCCGCCGGCCAGCCTCTACCCGACTGAGAAGGTCGTCGGCGGATACGACTTCGTGGGCGACGCCTACAACGCGGACTCCAGCTCCGACGCGTATTCGCCGGTTCGTCGGCCGGACAACAACCCGATGGACTGCAACGGACACGGATCGCATGTGGCCGGCAGTGCTGCCGGGTACGGCGTCAACGCCGACGGCACCACCTACCGCGGGTCGTACGACGCAAAAATTCCGCTGGACACGATGCGGATCGGCCCCGGCATGGCGCCCGAAGCACAGCTCTACGCGCTTCGGGTCTTTGGCTGCGACGGATCGACCAATGCGACGGCGCTGGCCATTGAATGGGCGATCGACCCCAATGGGGACGGCGTCACCGACGACCACCTCGACGTGGTGAACCTCTCTCTTGGCTCGGACTACGGCCTGGCCGACGACGGTGACACCGTGGTCGTCAACCGCGCAGCCGAACTGGGTGTCTCGATGGTTCTCTCGGCGGGCAACGCCGGTGACACCTTCGACGTCGGCGGTTCCCCGGGCAACGCGCCGCGGGCGATCACCGTTGCGGCAACAAACGACGGCTTCGGCGTCTTCGACGGCTGGCGCATCCCGAACAAGCCGGAGCTCTTCGAGCCCGACATCCGTCCGGGCCTGCGCTCGGTTGCCTACCTCACCCCCACGCCCACCGGGGTGCAGGGCGAACTGGCGCTTCCGATCGCGACCGACGACGAGACTGCCTGCACACCGTTGCAGGGCAACTACACCGGCAAGTTCCTGATCATCGACGCTGCTGGCTTTGCCTGCGGCTCGGTGACCAAGAGTGGTAATGCCGCCGCGGCCGGAGCCACCGGATTCGTGATCGTCTCCGACGACGACCTGTTGGAGACCGGTATCACCGGTAGCGCCGTCATCCCCGGCATCTTGGTCACCAACAGCGATGGTGAGGTGCTGAAGGATCAGGTCGCTAGCGGCGAAGAACTGATCATCGAGTTCGGGGACAACCTCAAGGACGCGGCGCGCTACATCCGGCCGGACCAGGAGGACCTGCTCGCATCGTTCAGTTCGCGCGGTGTGCGCCAGGCCAATGGTGTCAAGCCCGACGTCGCGGCACCTGGTGTCACGACCTATTCGGCGGCCACCGGAACCGGTAACCAGGGTGTGACCATCTCGGGTACCTCGATGGCCAGCCCGACGACGGCCGGCGTGGTTGCCTTGATCCGCGCTGCACATCCGACTTGGACGACCGAGGAGGTCAAGGCGGCGGTCATGAACACCGCCAACGAGGACGTCTACACCGGCGAGAACCGGACCGGCGACATCTACGCCCCCAACCGGGTCGGAGCCGGCCGGATCGATGCCCTGGATGCGCTGACCACCAACGTGGTGGCCTACGTCCAGGACGCCGAGGGTGTGGTGAGCGCCTCCTTCGGGGTCATCGAGGCGACCAACAACACCACGACGTTGACGCGCACGATCCGGGTGGTCAACAAGGGAACGACCGCCCAGACCTTCGGAGTCAAGTACGAGCCGATCACCCAGCAACCGGGTGTGTCGTACACACTGAGCAAGAGCTCGGTCACTTTGGGTCCGGGCGGTTCCACGACGGTCGTCGTGACGATCATGGTCAACCGGTCCCAGCTGCGTAAGACGCTGGACCCGACGATGAGCGCAACTCAGGAAGACACACTCATCGGCTTCGGAGAGCTGCCGCGGCAGTTCGTCGCCGATGCCAGCGGGCGGGTCGTGTTGACCGCCAGTGCGTCTGGCTCCACGCAGCCCAAGCTGCGGATTCCAGTGCACGCCAACGCCAAGCCGGCTTCGACGCTGAAGCAGTCGTTGTCGCCCTTCAGCGGCAGCAATGCGACGCTGACGTTGTCCGGCCGGGGGGTTCGCAACGGGACGCTTGGCGCACCGAACGCCTACGTGTCGCTGTCCAGCGCCTTCGAGCAATTGGGCACCAGCCCACCGATGGCGAAATGCTCGCGGACGGTCAACGTCAACTGCTACCAGTCCGACCTCGAGCGATCGGTGGACCTCAAGTCGATCGGTGTCGCGACTGATGCACCGTTCACCGGGACCACACAGCAACCGTTGGCCAACAGCTACCTCTACTTCGGGGTGGCCGCACACGGCAAATTCACCACACCGGATGCGGTGATCTATTACTCCGTGTTCATCGACGGGAACGGCGACGGAGTCCCGGACTACGAGTTGTTCACCCAGCGTCTGTACAACGGAGCTGACCCGATCGACGTCGTGCTCGTGCTCGGTGCTTACCTCACCGGCCCGAATGCCGGGTTCCTGATGGAGACCCCGGATGGGAATCTCGCGGCCGAGTTCCTGAACGGCGCACCGGGCAATGTCGATACGAACTTCTTCGACAACGACACCGTCATCATGCCGTTCCCGATCTCGTCGATGCCGCTGCTCACCAAGACGAACTCCCGGTTCACCTTCGGTGTCCAGGCCACCTCGTTCGGGTACGGCACGATCGACACCGTCGGTACGACACCGTTCGGGGGGAGTGTCGCCGGCGGGATGTCGTTCAACGCCCGAACACCCGGCCTGGCGTTCTCCTCCGGTGGAGAGGTCGCACAGCTCGTCGCATCCGGGGCGGGTACGACGATCGATGTCCGGCGCAATCAGACCGAGTTGGCTGCCGACCGTGCGGTGGGGGGGCCCAAGGGCATCCTGGTCATCCACTCGCACAACTCGACAGCCGCCGGGCGGGCTCAGACGGTCGCGATACCTGGGGTGACCTAGGCCGGAAGTGACCCAGGACGGCAAGGCACTTCGCCTGACGGCCCGTCAACGGCCCTCGAACCGAGCACCGGTTCGAGGGCCGTTCGGCGTCTCCTAGGCTGTGCTGCATGCAGATCGCGGTCATCGGTGGCGACGGAATCGGACCGGAGGTCACCGCCGAGGCCCTGAAGGTCTTGGCGGCTGCAGTCCCAGAGCTGCGGGCCACGCACTTCGATCTCGGGGCGACGCGGTGGAGCCGCACCGGAGAATTGCTGCCGGACCCCGTGCTCGAGGACCTCCGTGCCCACGATGCGATCCTGTTGGGGGCCATCGGTGATCCGAGCATTCCAAGTGGGGTCCTGGAACGTGGGCTGTTGTTGCGGTTGCGCTTCGCTCTGGACCACCACGTCAATCTGCGACCGGTGCGGCTGCTACCCGGGGTGATCGGGCCGCTGAGGGGCAATCCGGTGATCGACATGGTTGTGGCGCGAGAGGGCACAGAAGGCCCGTACACCGGCAACGGCGGGGTCATGCGGGGCGGCACTCCGTACGAGATCGCCACCGAGGTCAGTGTGAATACGGCGTACGGCGTACAGCGGGTCGTCCGTGACGCCTTCGAACGCGCCCTCGCCCGTCCGCGACGGCACCTGACCCTGGTCCACAAGACGAATGTGCTGACTCACGCGGGGTCGTTGTGGTCCCGCACTGCGACGGAGGTCAGCCAGGACTTTCCGGACGTCACGCTGGCCTACCAGCACGCAGACGCAGCGACCATGTTCTTCGTGACCGACCCGGGACGCTTCGACGTGGTGGTCACCGACAACCTGTTCGGTGACATCCTGACCGACCTCGGCGCGGCCATCACCGGCGGAATCGGTCTCGCGGCCAGTGCGAATCTGGACATGACCCGGCAGAACCCGAGCATGTTCGAGCCGGTGCATGGGTCGGCACCCGACATCGCGGGCACCGGCACGGCCGACCCGACCGCGGCCATCCTGTCGGCCGCGCTGATGCTCGATCATCTGGGTTGCTCGGACGCGGCCAAGCGCGTCGAGGCGGCCGTGGCTCACGACGTGGCGACCCGCGATCCGGCCGAGCCGGCAAGCACCGCCGGGATCGGCGACCGGATCGCCGCAACGGTCAGTGTGGACCGGGCCAGTTCGCCGGCTGGGTAGCGAACCGGACCTTTGCCGCAGTCCTCGCACCTGGTTTACTTCTCGGTGATGCCAAGCCTGCTGGTCATTATCAGCTAGCGCGCCCGCCTGTCCGGCCTGCGCGCAGACCTCCCGTGCCAACGGGGGGTCTTTTTTCTTGCCCGCGCGCACCAGCCGGCCCGTCTTTGCACCACCCGCGCACCACTGAAAGAGAGGATCCGCGATCATGAGCCCACCATCCCCGCCTCGTCAGCCCCAGACCTTGCCCGACGACTCATTCCACGTCTTCGACACGACGCTGCGCGACGGCGCGCAGCGCGAGGGCATCACCTACTCGGTCAACGACAAACTGGCTGTGGCCCGACTTCTCGACGACGTCGGTGTCGGCTTCATCGAAGGTGGCTGGCCGGGCGCGATGCCCAAGGACACCGAGTTCTTCGACCGTGCCCACGACGAGCTGGATCTTCGCCACGCGCAACTGGTTGCCTTCGGGTCGACGCGCAAGGCTGCGGTGGACGTACGCACTGACAAGCAGGTCCAGGCGCTGCTCGCCGCCAACACCCCCGTCGTGTGCCTGGTGGCCAAGTCCGACATACGGCACGTCAAGCGCGCGTTGCGGACCACTCTCGAGGAGAACCTCGCGATGGTCCGTGACACCGTTGAGTACCTGGTCGGGGAGGGCCGCCGGGTCTTCCTCGACTGTGAGCACTTCTTCGACGGGTACGCCGTCGATCCGGACTACGGACTCCGAGTTCTGGACGCGGCTTTTCGCGGCGGCGCCGACGTCGGCGTCCTGTGTGACACCAACGGTGGTTCGTTGCCGATGGGGCTCGGTCGGATCGTTGCTGACATCAAGCAGCGCGGCGGGTTTCGCCTCGGCATCCACTGTCAGGACGACACCTGGTGCGCGGTGGCCAACACCCTCGCCGCGGTGGAGGCCGGGGTCACCCACGTACAGGGCACAGCCAACGGGTACGGCGAACGTGCCGGAAACGCCGATACCTTCGCCATCATCGCCGGGTTGGTGACGAAGATGAATCGCCCCGTCGTACCGCCGGAATGCCTCACCGAACTGGTCCGGGTCTCGCACGCCATCGCCGAGCTCGCCAACATCGCCCCGAACACCCATCAGCCCTATGTCGGATCCTCGGCCTTCGCCCACAAGGCCGGACTGCACGCCAGCGCCATCAAGGTCTCACCGGGGCTGTACAACCACCTCGATCCCGAGGTCGTCGGCAACGACATGCGGATCCTGGTGACCGAGATGGCCGGCCGGGCCAGCATCGAACTCAAGGGCAAGGAACTCGGCGTCGACCTCGAGGGGTACGGCGATGCGGTCGGCCGGGTGGTCGACCGGGTCAAAGTCCTGGAGGCCGAGGGCTGGTCATTCGAGGCCGCGGACGCCTCCTTCGAGCTGCTGCTGCGCTCCGAAATGGGCGCCGAGATGGGCTCGGGGCTGGATGGCGTCGTCGGCCCGATCTTCGAGTTGGAGTCCTATCGGGTCATCGTCGAGCACCGTCCGAACTCGGATGTGGGAAACGGCTCGGTGATAAGCGAGGCGACAGTGAAGCTGTTCGTGAACGGAGAGCGGATCATCGCCACCCGGGAAGGAAATGGTCCGGTAAACGCATTGGACTCGGCTCTGCGTTCCGCGCTCACCCAGCCCTACCCGCAGCTGGCCCACCTAGAACTGGCGGACTACAAGGTGCGCATCCTGGAAGGCAAGCTCGGCACGGATGCGGTGACCCGGGTCCTGATCGAGACCACCGACGGGACCTCCGCGTGGACCACGGTCGGCGTACACGGCAACGTGATCGAGGCGTCCTGGCACGCACTCGTCGACGCACTCACCTTCGGTCTGCGGCACCGAGCCGGATCGCTCCCGTCGGGCTGAAGGACCCCTTGTGTCAAACCTATTGGCACAAGGACCCCTTGTGCCAAACCGGAAGGTGCGGTTCGGGGGTGGGTAGATTGGATGGCGATGCGTATCGTCCGGTTCGCCCATCCTCAGGGAATGTCGTTCGGCACAGTCGAGTCCGACGGCAATCTCGCCCAGATCGAAGGGCACCCGTTCGGCTCCATCGTCTACACCGGTGCCCGCTTCGATCCCGGTGATGTCCGGCTGCTCTCACCCATCCTGCCCAGCAAGGTGATCGGCGTGGGCCGCAACTACGCCGAGCATGCCGCCGAGTTGGGCGGTGAGGTCCCGACCGAGCCGATGATCTTCCTCAAGCCGTCGACGTCGGTGATCGGCCCGGGGGATGTCATCCGGCTGACCGAGCTGTCCGACAATGTCCACCACGAAGCGGAACTAGCCGTCGTCATCGGGGCGAGCGGAGCGCGGCGGGTGACCGAGAGCACCGCCATGGACAGCGTCTTCGGGTACACCTGCGGCAACGATGTGACCGCCCGAGACCTGCAGAAAAAGGATGTGCAGTTCACCCGCGCCAAGGGCTTTGACTCCTTCTGCCCGATCGGACCGTGGATCGACACCGAATTCGACCCCGACGATGTCGAGGTGCGCTGCGAGGTCGACGGGGAGGTTCGCCAGAGCGGCCGGACCAGCGAGCTGATCTTCTCGATCCCGAGGATCATCGCGTTCGTCTCCGAGGTGATGACGTTGCTTCCGGGCGACGTCATCCTCACCGGAACACCGGCCGGGGTCGGGCCGATCTTTGGCGGGCAACGGGTCGACGTCATCATCGAGAATCTGGGCACGCTGCCCAATCCTGTTGTGGGGCCGAACGGTCTGACTCCGGCTCCGACCGGAGGGCAAGGAGGATGAGCGGTCCGGTCGGCACCGGCGTACGGGTGCGGTTCTGCCCGTCGCCGACCGGCATGGTGCACGTCGGCCTGATCCGTACCGCGTTGTTCAACTGGGCCTACGCCCGCCACCACGGCGGGACGTTCGTCTTCCGGATCGAGGACACCGACGCGAGCCGGGACACCGAAGGCTCCTACCACCACCTGCTGGACAGCCTGCGGTGGCTCGGATTGGACTGGGACGAAGGGCCCGAGGTCGGCGGACCGCATGCACCGTACCGGCAGTCGGAGCGGGACGGCATCTATGCCGGCATCGCGGCAAAGCTGCTCGCCTCCGGAGCGGCCTACGAGTCGTACTCGAACGCCGGCGAGATCGAGGCGCGGCACCGTGCGGCCGGGCGTGACCCGAAGCTGGGCTATGACAACGTCGATCGTGAGCTGTCCTCCGAGCAGGTGGCTGCCTTTCGAGCCAAAGGCCGAGCCCCGGTCATCCGACTGCGGATGCCCGATCACGACATCGTCTGGAACGACCTTGTCCGTGGTGAGATCCGGTTCGCCGCGGGCGCGGTGCCGGACTTCGTCATCGTGCGCGCCAACGGAATTCCGCTCTACCCCTTCGTGAATCCCGTCGACGATGCGCTGATGGAGATCACCGACGTGCTGCGCGGAGAAGACCTGCTGCCCTCCACCCCGCGACAGCTCGCTCTCTACGAGGCGCTGAATGGGATCGGCGTCGGCTCGGGGGCTCCACGCTTCGGTCATCTGCCCTACGTCACCGGGGAGGGCAGCAAAAAGATGTCGAAGCGGGACCCGCAGTCCTCTTTGGACGTCTACCGCGAGCGTGGCTTCCTTCCTGAGGGCCTGCTGAATTACCTTGCGCTGCTTGGTTGGTCGATCGCTGACGACCGCGACATCTTCTCGATGGCTGAGATGGTCACCGCCTTCGACATCGACAAGGTCAGCCCCAACCCGGCCCGGTTCGATGTCCGCAAGGCCGAGGCCATCAATGCGACTCATCTTCGGGCCCTCGACCCAGAAGATTTCCTGGTCCGGGTGCGGCCGTATCTGGTTCAGGCGGGGCTGATCAGCGATCCACCGCTAGCCGAACAGCAGACAGTGCTGCGCCGCGCTGCGCCGCTGGTCCAGGAGCGCATGAATGTGCTTTCGGAGGCCGCGGGTCTGCTTGCGTTCCTCTTCACCGCCGAGGAAGAGTTCGCTGTGGAACCGGACAGTGCGGACAAGATTCTCGACGAATCCTCGGGTCCAATCCTCACCGCTGCCGTCGATGCGCTCGGCGCGCTACCGGTGTGGGTCGCTGCTGACATCGAAACCGCGCTCAAGTCCTCACTGGCCGACGAACTGGGGATCAAGCCTCGCAAGGCATTTGCCCCGATCCGGGTTGCGGTGTGTGGCCGTACTGTTTCTCCGCCGTTGTACGAATCCCTCGAGCTACTCGGCCGTGAGCGGTCCCTGCACCGCCTGAACGCCGCAGCTCAGTCGGTGACCTGAGCCAGATGACGCACGTGTCGGAGCCCGGGGGACCGGGCTCAGTGCCGGCACATGAGCCCGCCCAACCGCAACCATCAGCCGCGCCTCGGGTGGAGGCTCCCCCCGCTCCGGTGTTTGGCTGGTACATCCCTGCGGTCCAGCAACCCTCCGCGGCGCAATCGTCGGGCAACGGCCCGACGCTGGCAACCACGCCGCTCGGTTACGGCATGCCCGGGTACGGTCCGCCGGCCGGTTACGGCATTCCAGGGTACGGCCCGCTCCCTGGGTACGGCCCGCCACCTGGGTACGGCCCGCCACCTGGGTACGGCCCACAGCCGTACGGACCGGCGTGGTACCCGCCCGGGCCAGCGTGGGGACCGGTCCGGCCGCCGAGCTTCGCCAAGGTCCCGCACGCCGAACCGCTGCCCTACTTGCGACTGATGCGCACCATGAACTACCGCTGGTGGCGCCCCGTTCTGGGCCTGCTCGCGTTAGCCGGCTCCTATGTCGTTGCGGTATTCGTCGTCGTGTTCGCCTTCGTGGCCGGCGGGCTGGATCTAGCGGACCTGACCCGACTGGAGGACCTCACCGATCCGGGCACGCTGGCCCTTGCCAACGCCACTCTGATCGTGGCGATCCCGGCGGTCTGGCTGGCCTGGGTGGTGCACACCGAGCGGCTGGGCTGGTCGTCCTCGGTGTTGGGCCGGATCCGTTGGCGCCTGATCTGGCGGTACGGCGGGCTGGCCCTGGTCATTCTCGGCTTGGGGATAGTGCTGAGTTTGGCGTTCGGTGGTGGGATCGGACCCACTACGGGCTTCGACGGTCGCGAGTATCTGCTGCTGTTCGTGATCGTGGTGCTCACTACCCCGCTGCAGTCGGCTGCCGAGGAGTATGTCTTCCGCGGGTATGCCAGCCAGGCCATCAGTTCGTGGATCCCGTCCCGTACGACCGGCGCGGTACTCGCCGCCTTGATCACGGCCACGCTGTTCTCCCTCGCCCACGCTCCTGGTGACCTCTTCACCTTCCTCGATCGGTTCGCCTTCGGCCTGGCGGCCTCCGCCGTGGTCTGGTTGACCGGCGGCCTGGAAGCCGCGATCGCCTTGCATGCGGCCAACAACGTCGTGATCTTCCTGGTCGTCGGCGCACTGGGCGGGGAGACGAGTTCGGACATCGAGAGCGGGCCGGGCACGGCAGCGTTGATCGTCGGCCTGGACATTCTCGTGATGGGTATCTACGTCTGGATAGTCGCCAAGACGCGCAAGCGCTGGCAGCCCGAGCTTCTGAGCAGGTCCGCGGACTCGGCCGAAGCCACCCTGGCCACCGTCGTACCCGGTCACGGTCAACAGCCGCCGCAGCCGCCGTATGCGGTCCCGCCGTACGCGTCCCCGTCGCAGGTCGGGCCGCGCCAAGCCGAGGCGGGTTGGGCGAGCCGCGGACCGGTTGGGTAGAGTTCACGTTCGGTGCGGCAGTCCTGCGCATCAATTGGGGTATGGGGTAATTGGCAGCCCGTCGGTTTCTGGCACCGTTAGTCTAGGTTCGAGTCCTGGTACCCCAGCGCTCATCACCACATGGCACGGCCCCGTCGTCTAGAGGCCCAGGACGCCGCCCTCTCAAGGCGGTAGCGCCGGTTCGAATCCGGTCGGGGCTACACCGCTATTCCTGCCGATCTAGGCGGGGTATGGGCACTTCCGCTCTTGACGCTATCCGCGTCACTTGGGCTCCGGGTACACAACGGGTACACATGTGAACGCACCGCGGCGTCCATAAGGTCAGCCACCTCGTCCAGCTGGTCCGGAAAGAGATGGCCGTAGAGGTCGAGCGTCATGGTCGCGGACTTGTGGCCGAGCATTTGCTGGACGACCTTGATGTTGGCGCCCGACGCGATTGCCAG
>Ga0136616_10001099_pt1 | contig 13938 bp, 10 predicted proteins | sample AntDrymUQ2992106_2_FD_106648 | JGI IMG/M metagenome (GOLD analysis project Ga0136616, IMG submission 106648) | Polar desert sand microbial communities from Dry Valleys, Antarctica - metaG UQ299 (21.06) | ecosystem: Environmental > Terrestrial > Soil > Desert | place: Antarctica: Dry Valley...
AGGCAGACGAGCGCGTAGCAGACGATCGTCTCGGCCCCCTCGGTCAGCCCTGCGGTGAAGCGCAGCGACCGCTCGTCCCCGAGCTCGATCCCGCGCTTCTCGAGGATCGATGAGAACGACAGCGGGCGACGTTGTTGAGCAGGTAGGCGGCGAGCAGGACGCTCGCGGCCAGGCGGGCGTCGGGCACCGCGACCGCGACCGCGAAGCCGCCGTAGACGACGAAGTCGGCGAGAAAGTCGAGCATGCCGCCGAGGTCGGTCGCTCCCCGGAGCCGCGCCAGCGGCCCGTCGAGCCCGTCGAAGAGCCGGTTCCCGAGCCAGAGGACCAGCGCCGGAGTCCATTCTCCGAGGGCGGCGGCCACGCAGCATCCGATCCCGACCAGCAGGCCGGCTGCCGTGACCGTGCCCGGCCGGATGCCGAGCCGGTCGAGCCGCGCCGCCGCCGCGCCCATCGAGGGCGAGAGGACGGCCCGCATGCGCGCGTCGATCACCGATCCGCTCCGGGCACGATTCTCGAGACGTCGACGGCCACCGTTCGTCAAGCTTGGAGCATCCACCGGCTACGAAGGCACATCGCCCCGATCGCTCGAACCGTTCGGGCCTCCTCTCGGTCTGAGGCCCGATGAAGCACCGACTGCCTCCGCCCGCCCTGATCGCCCTCGGCGCCGTGATCGTCGTCGCGGCGGCGGCCGTGATCTTCGTGCGCCCCGACCCCGACGACGTCGAGGCCCTGTTCGCCGACGGCGGCGCGCTCGGGCCGGTGCTGTTCGTGATCGCCTACGCGTTGCTGACGGTCGCTCTGGTGCCGGGCAGCCCGCTGACGATCGCCGCGGGTGCGTTGTACGGGATCGCCGGTGGAGCGATCGTGTCCGTGATCGGGGCCACCGCCGGCGCCACCGCCGCCTATGCGATCGCCCGCCACTCGACCCGCGACGCGGTCGCACGGGTTCGCGGCGACCGTCTGCGGGCGATCGAGGACCGGCTGCGGGGCCGCGGGCTGCTTGCGCTCTTTCTCCTGCGCCTGCTTCCGGTCGTTCCGTTCAACGCCCTCAACTACGCCGCCGGGGCGACGGCGATCGGCGTTCGCGACTATCTCGTCGCCACGGGTTTCGGGATCATCCCGGGTGTCGTGCTCTTCGCGGCGCTCGGTGCGGGTCTCGACGATCCGGCCTCGCCGACCTTCGTCGTGGCAGCGCTCGCGGTGGTTGCCCTCGCCGTCGCGGCCCGGAAGATGGCGGGACCGCGACCACCGGCCGACGGCGACGGCGACGGCAAAGACTCCTCGGCGCCGGTCGTCGCTCCGGCGCCCGCGGCCCCCGGCGACGGCGACGGCTCCCCGGCGCCGGTGATCGCTCCGACGCCCGCGGCCGAGGATCGGCTGCTGCGCAGGCTGGTCTGGTCGGGCGCGTTCTTCATAGCTGCCCTCGGCGGCTTCGCCGTGCTGTCCCGGGTCGGGCTGTTCCATTGATCGGGCGGGCGCGATCGGAACGGCGATCGCGCCCCTCGCCGGCCGCCGGTTGGCCGCGATGGCTGCGATGGCTGCGCCGGCTCGAGCTGGCCACGCGTCCCGAGCACCCCGAAACCGCCAGGGCGTTGCGGCGCCGATGGGCCGAGCTGCCCGCGGCTGTGCGCGGGCCCGGTCAGCTGCTCGGAACCCGCACGGCCGGGTGCGAGGGCACCCAGGGGGTCTTCCCGCGCTGCAACCTGGCCTGTACTCCCTGCTACCACTCCCGCCTGGCGAACCGGGTCCGTACCGACGGCGAGCACACCCTGACCGAGATCGACCGCCAGATGGCGTACCTGAGAAGCCTGCGAGGCGTCGGCCAGCACGCCCAGCTGATCGGCGGGGAGGTGACGCTGCTCGGCCCCGACGACCACGCGCGGGCGCTGGCGCTGATGGAGCGCCACCGCCGCAAGCCGATCAGCATGACCCACGGCGACTTCGACTACGAGTACCTGCGGGCGCTGGCGGTCGGTGAGGATGGGCGCAGGCGGTTCCGCCTGCTTCGGTTTGCGGGCCACTTCGACTCGCTGATGATCGGTCGCCGTGGCGCCGAGCGCCCGGGCTCCGAGCGCGAGCTGCACGGCGAGCGGCGCCGATTCGTGGCGATGTTCGAGCGACTGCGGAGAGAGCACGGAGTGCGCTTCGACCTGGCCCACAACATGACCGTGACGCCCCGCAACCTCGACCAGATCGCCGCGACGACCGCCGAGCTGCTGAGCGGCGGGTTCGGGATGCTGAGCTTTCAGCCGGCCGCCTTCGTCGGCAATCCGAGTCGCTGGCGCGAGGACTACCGTAGCGTCGACGCGGACGCGGTCTGGCGCGAGATCGAGCGAGGCGTCGGCCAGCGGGTCCCCGATGGACCGTTCCAGATGGGCGACCGGCGCTGCAACCGCAGCGCCTATGGCGTGGTCGTCGCGGGCCGCTGGGTGCCGTTGATCGACGACCGCGACCCGAAGGAGGTCGCGGCCGGTCTCGCCTTGCTCGAGGTCTTCGGCGGCCTCGACTTCTCCGCCTCGCCGCCGCTGGTCGCTGTTCGGATCCTGCGGGCCGTCGCCCGGCGCCCCGCCGCGGTCGTCCACGCCGCGAGCTGGGCGTCGCGGTTCGTCCGCCGGGCCGGCGCCCTGAGGCTGCTGCGGTTGGGAGCGAGACCGCTCACCTTCGTCGTCCACTCCTTCATCGACGCTGAATACGTGGTCCCGGCCTGGGAGATGATGCAGCGGGGGGAGACCGCCTCCGACCCCGCGGTCCGGTCCGCCCAGGAGCGCTTGCGGGCGTGCTCGTACTCGATGGCCGACCCCGACTCCGATCGGCTGGTTCCCGCCTGTGCGCAGCACGCCGTGATCGACCCCGAGCGCAACGCCCGCCTCGCGCGCGAGCTGCCTATCGATCGCCGGGGGGTGCCGCGGTGAGGCGCTACGACCTCGTCGTCGTCGGCGGCGGCACCGCCGGCCTCGTCTCGGCGCTGATCGCCGCGGGCGCGGGCGCGCGGGTCGCGCTCGCCGAAGCGGAGCGCACCGGCGGGGACTGCCTTTGGACCGGATGCGTACCGAGCAAGAGCCTGATCGCGGCAGCCGAGCTGGCGCAGCGGATTCGCGAGTCCGCCCGGCTGGGCATCGACGCCGGCGAGCCCGCTGTCGACTTCGAGCGGGTGATGGCGCACGTGGACGGCGCCCGGCAACAGATCGCACCGCACGACTCGCCGGAGCGCCTACGATCGGAGGGGGTCGAGGTGATCGAGGCCCCGGCTCGCTTCCTGGGGCCCGGGGTGATCGAGGCCGGCGGACGCGAGCTGGCCCACCGGGCGGCGATCATCGCGACCGGCTCCCGCCCGGCCCCGCCGCCGGTCGAGGGGCTGAGCGAGGCGCGGCCACTGACGAGCGACAACGTCTGGGATCTACGCGAACTGCCGCCACGGCTCGTCGTGCTGGGCGGCGGGCCGATCGGCTGCGAGCTCAGCCAGGCGTTCTCCCGGCTTGGCAGCAAGGTGACCATCGTCGAGATGGCCGATCGCCTCCTGGTCCGGGAGGAGCCGGAGGCGGGGGCATTGGTCGACGCCTGCCTCCGCGCCGAGGGCGTCGACGTGCGGGTCGGCACCAGGGCGAAGGCGGTGCGCAGCGCCGACGATGCCCAGCTCTCCGTCGAGCTCGAGGCCGGCGACGGTACGGCGGCGACGGTCACCTGCGATCGCATTCTCGTCGCCACCGGCCGTGCGCCCACGACCGCGGGGCTGGGGCTCGACTCGGTCGGGGTCGAGACCGTGTCCTCCGGCGCGGTCGAGGTCGACTCGCGGTTGCGGACCACCGCCCCGCGGATCTACGCGGCCGGCGACGTGACCGGCGCGCTGCCGTTCACCCATGTCGCCGCCTACCACGCCAGGATCGCCTCGGTCAACGCCCTGTTCGGCCTGCGCCGCCGCGTCGACTACAGGGCCGTCCCGCACGTCACGTTCACCGATCCCGAGGTCGCCGCCGTCGGGCTCAGCGAGCTTGAGGCGCGCGATCGCTGGGGCGAGCGGGCGCGGGTGGTCAGCTACGACTACGCCAATCTCGATCGGGCGATCGCCTCCGACCGCACGGCCGGGTTCGCGAAGCTCGTCGGCGACCGCCGTGGCAGGCTGGTCGGCGCGACGGTGGCCGGTGCGGCGGCTGGCGAGGCGATCGCCGAGCTCAGCGCTCGGATCGCCGCCGGGGAGGGAATCGACAGCGTCTCGACCGCGGTCCACGCCTACCCGACCTTCACCGAGGCGGCCGCGCGGGCGGCGGACGAGTACCAGCGGCAGCGCTACGCGACGCCGCGCACCAGGGCCGCGACCCGGCCCCTGCTCGCGCTGCTGCGCAAGATCGATCGACCGGGCCGTCGTGCTGCCGGCCGATGAGCACCGACGGAGAGCTGCGGACGCGGCGTGAGCTCGAGAGGCTGCCATCGGCGGGGGTACGGCCGGTCTCGTCTCCGCGTTGGTCGCGGCCGGCGCCGGGGCCCGCGTGACCCTGGCGGAATCCGTTCGCACCGGCGGCGACTGCCTTTGGACCGGGTGCGTGCCGAGCAAGAGCCTGATCGCGGCCGCCGAGATGGCACAGCGGATCCGAGAATCGGGCCGGCTCGGAATCGACGCCGGCGAGCCCCGGGTGGATTTCGAGCGAGCTGCCACGAAACCTCGTCGTACTCGGTGGCGGGCCGATCGGCTGCGAGCTCGGACAGGCCTTCGCGCGGCTCGGCAGCGAGGTCACCTTGATCGAAGCGTCCGACCGGCTGCTTCCCCGCGAGGAGCCCGAAGTCGCCGCGCTGGTCGCTGACAGGCTCCGCGCCGAAAACGTCGACGTGCGACTCGGGGCGGCGGCGACGGCGGTACGGGCCGGTGGAGAAACCACCGAGGTCGAGGTCGAGTCTGCCACGGGAAAGCAGTCGATCACCTGTGATCGCCTCCTGGTCGCAACCGGGCGCAGGCCGACGACGTCAAGGCTCGGACTCAATGCCGTCGGCGTCGAGACCACAGAATCCGGAGCAGTCGTGGTCAACTCCCGGCTGCGGACAACCGCCCCCCGCGTCTACGCGGCCGGAGACGTCACAGCTGCTTACCCATTCACTCACGTTGCCGCCTACCATGCCCGCGTCGCCTCCCTGAACGCACTGTTCGGGCTCCGGAACCGCGTCGATTACCGGGCGGTGCCCCGCGTGACGTTCACGGATCCCGAAGTCGCCTCCGTCGGAATGAGCGAGCTGCAGGCTCGGGATCGCTGGGGAGCGCGGGCCCGGACCGTCGGCCACGACCTCGCGAACCTCGATCGCGCGATTGCCGCCGACCGCCTCCACGGGTTCGCAAAGCTGGTCGGCGACCCTCACGGCAAGCTTGTTGGGGCAACCGTCGTCGGGCCGGCGGCCGGCGAATCGATCGCCGAATTGAGTGCCCGGATCGCGGCGGGAGATGGGATCGGCAGCGTCTCGACGGCCGTGCACGCCTACCCGACCTTCACCGAGAGCGCGGCCCGGGCGGCCGACGATTACCAACGGGAGCGGTACGCGACGCCGCGTGTTCGCGCGCTGACCAGGCCGCTCCTCGCGGTTCTGCGGTTGCTTGACCGGTCAGGCCGGCGTTGATGCCGACGGAAGGGGAGCTGTGGGCGCGGCGGGAGCTCGACTCCCTGCGCAGTGACGGATACGGGCCGCGAGCATGGGGAGACCTCATCGGGCACTCACTCCGGCGGTCACGCGAGACCGCGCTTACGCGGCCCGAACGCCTTCGCAGGGCGCGGCTGTGGGCGGCCCGCGAATCCGAAGCTTGTCCTCGAGTGGCACCATCTCCAACTCAGACCTCACGGGCGCCCGGTCGGTTCACTCCCTGAATCGTTATGAATACCCGACTACTCTCATCCCAGATGTCTGCCAGAGGTCAAGCTCCGCGGACGGGCGTGAGTTCGCGGGGATACCGGGCAAACCGGTGAACCAGCCTCGTAATCAGGCTTCGGTCCCGATCGCCGAGTACGGAATGCTCTCCGATTGCAGCTCGGCGGCGTTGGTGAGCCGTGCGGGTTCGGTCGACTGGCTCTGCCTGCCGCGCTTCGACAGCCCCGCGATCTTCAGCCGTCTGCTCGGGACAGGGGCGGGTCACTTCGCGATCTGCCCTGCCGAGCCGTTCGAGGCGCGGCGGCGCTACCTACCGGGAACACTGGTGCTGGAAACCATCTTCGACTGCGAGCGCGGGTCGGTCCGCCTGCTCGACGCGCTCGCCTTCGCGCACGGTCAACGGCAGCACGAGGTCGGGCTCGACACCCCCCATGAGCTGTTGCGCCTGATCGGTGGAGTCGCGGGCTCGGTCGTGATGGAGGTCGAGTTCGCACCCCGTCCCGAGTACGGCCTGGTCGAGCCGCTCCTCCGCCACACTCAGGAGGGCGGTCGCACCTTCGGCGGGCCCAACCAGGTGGCGCTGAACGCGGGGGTGGGGGTCGAGCTCGCCGACGCGGAGGCGACCCTGCGGGCGCGGTTCGGGGTGACGCCCGAGTCGCGGATCGGATTCGCGATGCGCTGGTCGCCGACCGAGGGACCCGGCCCCATCCCCTGCCCCGCCGATAGGGTCGCCGCGCGGATCGACGACACGGTGCAGGCCTGGCGCTCCTGGGAGGGCGAGCACGACATCTACGAGGGCTCCCGGCGCGAGCTGGTGCGGCTCAGCTCACGGGTGCTCAAGGGCCTCACCTACCGGCCGACCGGCGCCGTGGTTGCCGCCCCGACGACCTCCCTCCCCGAGCTGGTCGGCGGCGAGCGCAACTGGGACTATCGCTATGCATGGATCCGCGACGCCAGCCTGACGCTGGAGGCGCTCTACATCGGCACCTGCCCAGATGAGGCCGAGGACTTCGTGTCGTTCATGACGAGCTCGGCGGGGGGGCGGGTCGATCACGGCCGACCGCTGCAGATCATGTACGGCGTGGGCGGCGAGCATGACCTCTCGGAGCGCGTTCTCTCCCATCTGGACGGCTGGCGCTCCTCGCGACCGGTGCGCGTCGGTAACGGGGCGTGGTGTCAGACCCAACTCGACGTCTTCGGGGAGCTCCTCAATGCGATCCACCTGTACCGGGAGCGGCTCGGCGCTCTGCACCCCGAGATCCAGCGCTTCGTCGCCGACCTGGCCACAGCGGCCGCCTCGCGCTGGCGCGAGCCCGACGCCGGCATGTGGGAGATGCGCGGCGAGCCGGCCCACCACGTCTCCTCAAAGGTCATGTGCTGGGTCGCTCTTGACCGGGCGGTTCGAATGGCGCCGCAGCTGGGTGGTTTCGCACGCACGGGAGAGTGGGCGCGCGAGCGCGACCGGATCCGGGAGGCGGTACTCGAGCGTGGTTGGAGCGATGCGAAGGGGGCCTTCGCTCAGGCATTCGACTCTGACGAACTCGATGCCGCGGCGTTGCTGATGCCACTCGTCGGCTTCCTGCCGGCAAGCGATCCCCGGATGCGCTCCACGATCGATTCGATTGAACGCGAACTCGGCGCCGACGGATTGGTGCTCAGGTATCGCACCGCAAAGGGCGACAATCCCGACGGACTGAGCGGTGGCGAGGGCACGTTCGTGATCTGTTCGTTCTGGCTCGTCTCGTGCCTGGCGCGGGCCGGCGAGCTGGAGCGCGCAACCGCGATGTTCGATCGTCTCAGCTCCCACGCCAACGATCTCGGCTTGCTTGCCGAGGAGATCGATCCTGTCAACGGCGAGCTGTTGGGCAACTTCCCGCAAGCGTTCAGCCACGTGGGCCTGATCAACGCGGCCTGGGACCTGGATTCCCGATCCTGAGACGACGAGGGTCCGATCGGGCCGCGGGTCGCATGCGAGCGCGGACGAGTTGATCATACGGAGAACTCGGCGCGCAGGCTCGCCGCCACCGCCTCAGCCTGCTCGCCCGATGAGGCGTAGCGCCTGGCGAGGACCTTGCCGTCGCGCTCCACTACGGCGACTTCGCGACGACGGCGGAGACGACCGCGACGGCGGCTGAGCACGAGGGGAAAGGGCTCGCGGCGGACGAGCGGCACCAGCACGCCGAGGCGATCGAGCGTGAACAGCGAGTTGGCGCCGCCGATCGGCTCCCCGTCGATCACCACCTGAGGCACCGTGGCGCCGCCGGTCCTCGCCAGCAGCTCGTGTCGGAAGCTTGGCTGCCCGACGCCCCCGATCTCCATGAAGTCGATCCCGCGGCGCCGCAGCAGGCGGCGAGCGGCGAAGCAGCTGCCACATCCCGGCAGCGAGTACAGGAGGACGTCGGCGACGCCGTCGCCGACGGCAGCCGGAGCGGCACGTTTTCCGGCGCCCGGCGCACTCATCGTTGCTCGCCTCCCGTTTCGATCTGCACGCCGTTCCAGAAGGCGATGCGCCGCCTGATCTTGCCGGCCGCCCGACTCGGGTCGGGGTAAGACCAGGCCGCGTCCTCGTTGCGCTTGCCGTCGACGACGACCGAGTAGTAGCTCGCCTCGCCCTTCCACGGGCAGACGGTCTGCTTATTGCTCGGCTCGAGCAGCTCCCAGCGCACGTCCTCGCGTGGGAAGTACGGGTTGCCCTCGACGACAACCGCTTCGGCGGTCTCCGCCAGCACTGCGCCATCCCAGACAGCGCGCGCCGCGACGGTCACCCGCGTGGATCTCAACAGCTTCATCTCAACCGGTCCTTTCTCAGGTATTCATTGTTGTTGTCCCGGGTTGGACACCGCGAGCGGCTCGAGGGATTCCGATGTACCTGAATGGCGCCCGCCGTTCAGATCCCCTGAATCCTTTTCGCGCGACTCGGCTCCAAGTCCACGATGAGCGTCCTTTCAGCACCCAGCGAAGCCGCGGCCCCGGCCCCCGGTGAATTGGGGTCCGGTGCCGTGCCGGCGCCGAAATCGCTCTCCGCCACGGATGACGCTGGCCTCGTCGCCCGTGCCCAGGCCGGCGACCAGCAGGCGTTCAACGAGTTGGCCGAGCGTCATTCCACGATGCTGCGTCGGGTTCTGTTCGGGATCACGAAGAACTGCGAGGCCGCCTGGGACGCTGTCCAGGAGGCCCTGCTCGCGGCGTGGCGCAACATCGGCGGCTTCGAGGGCCGCTCGAAGTTCTCGACGTGGCTGACCAGGATCGGGATCAACGAGGCCTACCGGGGCCTTCGCAAGGGCAACGCGGAGCTGCTCCAGCTCGACGACTCGCTGGGCGAGCAGGTGCCCGATTGGGGCGCCCGGCCCGACGAGGTCTTCGAGTCGCGCGAGTTCCTGACGGCCGTCGCCGACGGCTTCGACGAGCTCTCCGACGAGTACGCGACGGCGGTACGCCTGCGCGACGTCGAGGGCCTGAGCACCCGCGAGGCGGCGGAGAGGCTCGGGATCGGCGAACGAGCGTTCAAGAGCCGCCTGCACAGGGGGCGGTTGGCGTTGCGGGCAGAACTGGACGGGTACTTCGAGGAGGGGTACGCGAGATGATCAGGGGCAAGCGCGTGACGCCGGACGCCAAGTCAGCCGCCGACCTCGACCAGTTGGCGATCAACACGATCCGCACGCTCTCGATCGACGCCATCCAGGCCGCGCGCTCGGGTCATCCAGGGACCCCGATGGCAATGGCGCCGGTTGCGTACGAGCTCTGGCAGCGTTTCCTTCGGTTCGATCCTGAGAACCCGATCTGGCCTGCTCGCGACCGGTTCGTGCTCTCGGCGGGCCACGCCTCGATGCTTCTTTACTCGCTCCTTCACCTGAGCGGGGTCAAGGCCGTCGACCCCGACTACGAGACCCTGGGCGAGCTGTCCGTGAAGCTTGAGGACATTCAGCACTTCCGCCAGCTCGACTCCAAGGCTGCCGGTCATCCCGAGTACCGCTGGACCTCCGGCGTCGAGACGACGACCGGCCCGCTCGGCCAGGGAGTGGCGACATCGGTGGGCATGGCGATCGCGGGAGCCTGGCAAGCCGCTCACTTCAATCGACCGGGCTTTGAGCTCTTCGATTACGACGTCTACGCCCTCGGCGGAGACGGCTGCCTGATGGAGGGGGTCTCGTACGAGGCCGCCTCGATCGCCGGTCACCTGCGTCTCTCAAACCTCTGCTGGATCTATGACAACAATCAGATCACGATCGACGGCTCGACCTCGCTCGCCTTCTCCGACGATGTCGAGGGTCGCTTCACCAGTCAGGGCTGGAATGTGATCCGGGTCGGCGATGCCAACGACCTAATGGCGCTCGGCCGCGCCTTCGAGACCTTCAAGCGCGAGGATGACGGGCCGACGCTGATCATCGTCGACAGCCACATCGGCTACGGGGCCCCCGACGTCGTCGACACGGCAAAGGCTCACGGCGAGCCGCTCGGCGAGGACGAGGTGCGACTCGCCAAGCGAAACTATGATTGGCCCGAGGACGCCCAGTTCCTGATCCCGGATGGTGTGGCCGGTCACTTCGCAGCCGGCATTGGTGTCCGCGGACGTGAGCTGCGACAGCAATGGCATGAGCATCTCGCGCGCTATCGAGCCGAATACCCCGAGTTGGCCGCGCAGATCGAGACGATGCAGAGGCGGGGACTCCCTGAGGGGTGGGACAGCGAGATCCCAGAGTTTCAGGCCGGCGGCAAGTCGATGGCCACCCGGGTGGCCTCGAGTCAGGCCCTCAACACCGTTGCCGAGCGCGTACCGTGGCTGGTCGGCGGCTCTGCCGATCTCACGGGCTCGACCAGCACTGGCCTGACCTTCGACGGCGCTGGCACGTTCTCGCCCGAGGAACGAACCGGCCGCTTCCTGCATTTCGGAGTCCGCGAGCACGGGATGGCGGCGGTGGTCAACGGTCTGTCACTCTCGAAGCTGCGCCCGTACGGCTCGACCTATCTGATCTTCTCGGACTACGCCCGCGAACCGATCCGCCTCAGCGCGCTGATGGAGATCCCGGCGATATGGATCTTCACGCACGACTCGATCGGCCTCGGCGAGGACGGCCCGACCCATCAACCGGTCGAGCAGTTGTCGTCGCTTCGCTCGATGCCGGGCCTGGTCACGTTCAGGCCGTGCGACGCCAACGAGGCCGCCGAGGCGTGGCGCGTCCTGATGCGCTTTCACCACTCCCCGGTTGCACTGGTCCTGGCTCGCCAGGCTGTGCCGATCATCGACCGCTCACGCTACGCATCTGCCGCCGGGCTCGAAAGAGGTGCTTACGTCCTGGCCGACACAGAAGGCGGGGACCCGGAGCTGATTCTGCTCGGCACGGGATCTGAGGTCCAACTCTGCATCGAGGCCTTCGAGCAGCTGAGCGCCGATGGCGTACGAGTACGGGTAGTGAGCATGCCCTCCTGGGAGCTCTTTGACCAGCAGCCACCCGAGTACCGCGACGAGGTCCTGCCGCCCTCCGTCCGTGCCCGGGTGTCGGTCGAGCAGGCCTCAACGATGGGCTGGGAGCGCTTCGTAGGCCCCGAGGGCGCGATGATCGGCATGCACACCTTCGGCGCCTCGGCACCGTTGAAGGATCTGCAGCAGAAGTTCGGGTTTACGCCCGAGGCCGTGGTCGCGATCTGCCGGCGGCAGATCGAGTTGCATGGCGGCGTCGGCGCGGATTCGGAGATTTGAGCGTGGCCACCGAGACCGAGACAACGCCGCGCAACCCGCTGCTGGAGCTGCTCGACTATGGCCAGAGCGCCTGGTATGACTACATCCGGCGCGGCTTGATCACGTCGGGCGGCCTCAGGCGGCTGATCGAAGAGGACGGCCTGCGGGGAGTCACCTCGAACCCGTCGATCTGGGAGAAGGCGATCGATGGGTCGACCGATTACGCCGATGCCATCGCCGGGCTGCGGCGGGGCGGCGAAAGCGATCCGGTGACGATTTACGAGCAGCTGGCCGTCCAGGACCTGCGCGACGCCGCCGACGCCTTTCGTCCGATCTACGACGAGACGGAAGGAGCAGACGGGTTCGTCTCGATCGAGGTCGCTCCCGAATTTGCCCACGACACCGAGCGGACGATCTCCGAGGCCGAGCGACTGCGCGACGCCATCGATCGCGAGAACCTGATGATCAAGGTGCCGGCGACGGCGGAAGGGATCCCCGCGATTCGTGCTCTGACCGCACGGGGGATCAACGTCAACATCACGCTGCTCTTTGCGATCCCGGTCTACGAGCAGGTGGCCGACGCCTACATCTCGGGGCTCGAAGACCACGTCGCGGCGGGAGGTGACCCGAGCCGGATCGCCTCCGTCGCCAGTTTCTTCGTCAGCCGGATCGACGCGATCGTCGATGCGCGCCTGGAGGAAGTCGCCAAGGCCGAGTCGGCACCAGCGAAGCGTGCGCTGGCCCGCGGCCTCGAGGGCAAGGTGGCGATCGCCAATGCCAAGCTCGCGTACCAGCTCTATACGGAGATCGTCGCTGGCGAGCGGTGGCGTTCCTTGGCCGCGCGCGGCGCTCGGCCACAGCGTCTGCTGTGGGCGAGCACCGGCACCAAGAACCCGCGCTATCCCGACCTGATGTACATCGAGGGGCTGATCGGCCACGATACGGTCGACACGGTGCCGCCCGCGACCTTCGACGCCTTCCGCCAACACGGGCGGCCGCGAGCGAGTCTCGAGGAGGACGTCGACGGGGCGCGCGACGTCCTCAAAAGCCTCGCTGAACTGGGTATCTCGCTCGGCGAGGTGACCGACAAGCTCGTCGTTGACGGGATCGATCTCTTCGACAAGGCGTTCGAGAAGCTCTTCGCGGCGATCGCCGACGCCCAAGCGGCGGAGCCGACCCCCCGCGGCCAGCCGCAGACGAGCCTTCCGGCCGAGATCGAAACCGAGATGGGGCAAACGATCAGGGCTTGGGGGGCCGAGGGTAAAATCGACCGACTCTGGGCTCGCGATGCCGGTCTTTGGACCGGCGCCGACGAGGATCGCTGGCTCGGATGGCTGGACGTCGCTGCGCATCAACTCGCGCATTCTGAGCGCTTCGCGGCGCTGGTTTCCGACATTCGCGAGGGCGAGTTCAGCCATCTGGTCCTGCTGGGCATGGGTGGTTCGAGCCTCTTCCCGGCACTCGTCGCCGGAACCTTCGGGACCGTTGACGGCTTCCCCAAGCTGATCATCCTGGACTCCACCGATCCGGCCCAGGTCAGGGCCACCGAGGAGAGTGTCGACCTGGCCAGGGCCCTGTTCATCGTCTCCAGTAAGTCCGGATCGACGCTGGAGCCGAACGCCTTCGAGAGCTACTTCTTCGAGCGCGTGTCGGAGAAGGTCGGCAAAGAGCAGGCGCCCGAGCGATTCATCGCCATCACCGACCCCGGATCGAAGCTCGATCGGCTGGCCGCAGCCCGCAACTTTCGCCATGTGGCCCATGGTGTGGAGTCGATCGGCGGCCGGTTCTCGGCGCTTTCTGACTTCGGGATGGTGCCCGCCGCAATGATGGGGGTCGACATCCAGCGGCTGCTCGACCGGGCGGAGCGGATGGCCCACAGCTGCGCCGCCTGCGTCCCCGCCGCCGACAACCCGGCGCTGGTCCTGGGGGCGGCGATTGGTACCTGCGTCCGGGTCGGGCGCGACAAGCTGACCCTGGTCGTCTCCCCGAAGATCCGCGAGCTCGGCGCCTGGCTCGAGCAGCTCCTCGCCGAGTCGACCGGCAAGCAGGGGACCGGCGTGATCCCGGTAGACCGCGAGCCGCTTGGGCCACCCGCTGTCTATGGCCAGGACCGCCTGTTCGCCTACCTGCGCCTCGCAGGCGATCCCGACGTCGCCCAGGACGAGGCCGTGGCCGCGCTCGAGACGTCGGGTCAGCCCGTGGTCCGGATCAACCTTGAGGACGTCTACGACATCGGTGCGGAGGTATTTCGCTGGGAGCTGGCAACCGCGATCGCCGGCTCGATCCTCGAGATCAACCCCTTCGACCAGCCTGACGTCGAGGCCTCGAAGGTCGAGACGCGAGAGCTGACCGAGCAGTACGAGCAGATTGGCGAGCTTCCGGCCGAGGAGCCGATCGCGACCGCCGGAGGGCTCGCC
>Ga0136616_10001104_pt1 | contig 13930 bp, 15 predicted proteins | sample AntDrymUQ2992106_2_FD_106648 | JGI IMG/M metagenome (GOLD analysis project Ga0136616, IMG submission 106648) | Polar desert sand microbial communities from Dry Valleys, Antarctica - metaG UQ299 (21.06) | ecosystem: Environmental > Terrestrial > Soil > Desert | place: Antarctica: Dry Valley...
ATCTTCAGGCTGCCGCTCCCAGCGGTCGACAGGTCAACGCAAGGACACCAGGTCGGTCGTAACAAGGGTCAGACCGCCCGGAGCAGCAGCAACGGGATCATCGCAGTCGGAGCAGCAGCGGACAGCGATTCGCGCCGCCGTGGCGGCGCTGTCGCCCCTCTCCGATGAGCAGGTTGATGGGTTGTGCGAGGTGATCCTGATGGCGCGAGCCCGCTGGTGCGCACGTCGATGCCCTCCGCCGTGAAGCGGCGTGCCAGCAGGTCGCCGACCTCCGGATCCTCCCTGGGCAGCAGCCTGGGGGCATGCTCGACGATCGTGACCCGGCTGCCGAGGCGGGCGAACGCCTGGCCCAGCTCGCAGCCGCCCGGGCCGCCGCCGAGCACCACCAGCCGCTCCGGCAGCGCGTCGAGCGCCCAGACCGTGTCGGTGGTCAGCGGCGCGGCGCGCTCCAGGCCGTCGACCGGAGGCAGCGCCGGCTCCGAGCCCACCGCCAGCAGCACGCGGCGCGCGGTCAGCTCCCGGTCCGCGCCCCGCAGGCGGACGCGGCGCGGGCCCACGAACACCGCCTCGTCGGCGATCACCTCCGCGCCCGCGGCGCGGAGCCGCTCGGCGGAGTCGTGCGGCTCGATCGCCTTCTGGGCCGCCCGGACGTGGGTCCATGACCGCGCGCAGGTCGACGTCCGCGGTGGCGGGCGTGAGCCCCAGCGCGTCCGCGTGGCGCATGCGGTGGGCGAGGTGGGCCGCCTCGAGCAGGCCCTTGCTCGGCACGCAGCCGGTCCACAGGCACTCGCCACCGGTGCGGTCGCGCTCCACGAGGGCGACCCGCGCGCAGACGCCGCCGGCGATCACGGCCGCCACCAGCCCGGCGGTGCCGCCGCCCAGCACCAGCAGGTCGAGGTCAGGAGTCTCGCGCATCATCGGCTCCGCGGGGGGCGTAGGAGACGACGGCCAGCTCCACGTGGCCGTCGAGGTGCTGCTCGCGTGCCATCGTCGTCCCCCGCCGGGCCAGCCGCAGCCAGGGGCGGCGCTGCGGCCGGGCGCCGCCCAGCGCGGCGAACAGCCGGTACACCAGCCGCAGCGGCGGTGGCGCCGAGGCGGCCGGTCCGATGTCGGCGATGCCGACCCTGAGGGCGCGCCCTGCGGCCAGCCGGTCCAGCGCGTCCCAGACCGGTCCGTCGTCGGGCAGCACGGACAGCACGAACGTCGCCAGCACGCTGTCGACCTCCTCACCCCGCACCGCGGCGCGGCTGAGCAGTCCCTCCAGGTCCGCCGCGTCGCCCTGCAGCAGCACCACGTTGGACCAGCCCGAGCGCGCGACCCGCCGGCGCGCGGCGGCGAGCATGCTCGCGCTGCTGTCCACGCCGATCAGCCGGCCCCGGGGGCCGATGGCCGCCAGGATCCCGGGGAAGTTCAGCCCGGTGCCGCAGCCCAGGTCCACCACCGTGGAGCCGGGCGCGGGGGCGAGCAGGTGCAGCAACCGCAGCCGGGGGCGCCGGTAGACCGGCGCCTCGAGCGACAGCACGTCGTAGCAGCGCCCGAGCGCGGCGTAGCGGCGCACGGGGCTCCTCCGGCCGGCGCCCGATGGTCAGCGGGTGGCGGGGGCCTCGGCGCGCAGGGCGGCCGTGACGATGCCGGCGAGCTGGGGGCTGGGCGCGATGCCCAGCTCGTGGTCCAGCAGCTTGCGGTACGCGGCAAGCTGGCGCACGGCCTCGCTGACGTTGCCCTCGCCGAGGTGGGCCGCGATCAGGGCGCGCTGGGAGGACTCGCGCAGCGGCTCGGCGCGCACCGCGGCGAGCGCGGCGGTGATCGCCTCGCCGTAGCGGCCCGCGCGGCACAGCGAGACGCTCAGCGCCTCCAGGGCGTGCATGCGCAGCTGGCGCTGGCGCTCGCGGTCGATGACCAGCCACTCCTCGTCCCAGGTGGGCAGCAGGTCGTGGTCGAGCACGGCGACGGCGGCGTCGTCGGGCTTCGTCACCCCCCCGTCGAGCAGGGCCTGGGCGCGGCGCCGGGCGTCGGACAGGTCCAGCTCGAGGGCGCTGTCCAGCCCCACGGTGTGGCGGGTGCAGCGCAGGACGCCGCCGTGGGCCGCGGAGATGCACCACACCGCGTTGCGCAGGCCGGCCTGCGCCCGGCGCTCCGCCACGTGGTCCCACAGCGTGCCCGCCACGGTCGAGCGCGACTGCGCCGAGCCGAGCACCGCCAGCAGCCCCCAGCACGCGCTGGGCCTGGAGGGGCAGCGGCTGGGGGCGGTCCCCGACCAGCAGCTGGAAGCCACCGAGGACGCGCAGGCGGGGCGGTGAGGGGACGGGGGTCACGGTGCGCTCCTTCGGTTGCTGAACGAGAGATGGCCGGGCCCGCGCAGATACATGCCGTGTGCACCATTGCGACGAGGGCGGTGACGGGACGAGGACGGTCCGGGGTCAGGATCGGCCCATGCCGCAGACACCGGGCTGGACCCTGATCGTGGTGCGCGCGTGGGTCGACGTGGACGGCCTGCGGGTCAGGGTGCTGGGCACGGGCAGCGCGGGCGGGGAGGCGCAGATCGTGGTGGCCTCGCCCGAGGACGCGGCGCGCGTCGTGCGCGCCTGGCTGCGCGACCTGGCTGCGACGCAAGACGTGACGCGCGACTGACGGTGGCGCAGATGGCCGCTCCGTACAGTCCCGACCGAGCCCCGAGGAGGTCAGCGATGAGCGTGTTCGAGATGGCCACGGACGCCGGCGAGGCGCGGCCCGAGCCGCCGCCCTTGTACGAGACCAGCCCGTTCGCCGCGGCCAGCCTGTACGCGGCCGCCCCGCCTCCACAGGTGGTCGGCGAGCGCTTCGCCGACCAGGTCATCACCACGCCGTTCGCGGAGGCCCTGGCGTCCTTCGACGAGGCCGACCTCGAGTTCGAGGCGTTCGAGGCGCTGCGCGCGGAGTTCGAGGACGACGAGTTCGGCGAGGCGCTGGAGGCGCTCGCGGACGAGGCTGCCGCACGCCACCTGACCGCCGCGGGCAGCTGGGGCCAGGAGTCGGGGGGCTACCAGCTGGCCGGCGCGGAGGCCGAGCGCTGGATGGAGGTGGTCGCGTCCCAGGCGGACCGCCTGCTCGGCGAGCTGGAGGCGCACTTCGGCGAGCGCCCGGTGGACACCGTCAGCGAGGCCGAGATCGATGCGGCGGCCGGCGTGGCGCAGCTCGCGGCTCCACTGCCCGGCGGCCCGATCGACGCCCAGGAGCAGTTCCTGGGCAAGCTGATCGGCAAGGTCAAGAAGGTGGTGAAGGGCGTCGGCAAGCTGGTGAGGAAGGGCATCGGCGCCGTCACGAAGCTGCTGCCGCTCGGCAAGCTGTTCGGGTTCCTCAGGAAGCTGGTGCGCCCGCTGCTGGAGCGGGTGCTGCGCAAGGCGATCGGCAAGCTGCCGGCAGACCTCCAGCCGATCGCGCAGAAGCTGGTCGGCAGGTTCGGCGGCAAGGCCGCCGCGGGCGCGGGCGCCGCCCCCGCCGCCCCCGCCGCCGCGGCCTCGGCGGCCGGCGCGGAGCCGGCGGCCGCGGAGCCCGCCGACCCGGCCGGCGCGGAGGCCCTGGCCGAGGAGTTCGACGCCCGGCTGGCCGAGACCATCCTGGCGCCGAACGAGGCGTCCGCGGACCAACTGCTGGCCGAGTTCGAGGCCGAGGCCCGCGACCTGGCCGGCCTCGTGGGAGACGGGCCGCTGACCGCCCTCGACGGCGCCCGCCGCCGGCTCGCCCAGCAGCTCGTGGCCGCCGAGCCGGGCCGGCCGCCGCTGGCCGAGATGGAGGAGTTCATCCCCCTGGTCATGGGGGCGATGAGGCTGATCAAGCTGGGGGTCAAGGTCATCGGGCGCAAGCGCGTGGTCGGCCTCGTCGCGAAGCTGCTCGCCACCCTCATCCAGGGCCACGTCGGCCAGGACGCCGCCCGCAAGCTGTCCACCCACGTCGCCGACCACGGGTTGCGCCTGCTCGGCCTGGAGGCGGAGCGCACGGCGGACGGGGTGCTGGGCGCCGAGGCGCTCGTGGCCGCCGCCGAGGACACCATCCGCGAGGTGCTCGCGCTGCCCCCGGCCTCGCTGGAGGACGAGCTGGTGCTGGAGGCGGCGGTCCAGGAGGCGTTCACCGCCGCCGCGGTGCGCCACCTGCCCGCCGAGGTGCTGCGCGCCGAGCTGGTCGAGTCGGAGGCCGAGGGCCAGCACGGCATCTGGATGCTGTTCCCGCGCGCGACGGGCGGGCCGTACCGCTACAAGAAGTACAGCATCGTCACGCCGCTGCGGATCACCCGGCCGCTGGCGCGCTCGGTCACGTTCGCGGACGGCGAGACCCTCGAGGAGCGCCTGCTCGACGCCGGCGCCCGCGCGTTCCCCGTGCAGGGCGAGGTGCACTTCTACGAGCTGCTGCCCGGCGCACAGCTCGGCCACCTGGCCGCCTTCGAGGTCCAGGACGAGGCCATGTCCTACGCGGACGCGGCGCAGGAGTTCGAGGAGCTGGCCCCCGGGCGGCCCCTGCCCGTGCCGCACCCCGCGGCGCGCGGCCGTGGCAGGCGGGTGTTCCGGATCAGGGTCGCCGGCCTGCGCCCCCGCCGGCGCCCGCCGTTCGCGCTGCGCCTCGACCTCACCGCGGACAAGCCCTCGCTCCGGGTGCACCTGTGCATCAGCGAGCGCAACGCCCACCTCCTGGTGGGCCACCTGGAGCACCAGCGCCACGTGCAGGTCGTGGCGCTGGTCCGCGGCCTGGTCGGCGGGCCGATGCGCCAGGCGGTGGCCGAGCGCCTGAAGCGGCTGCTCGCCCGGCGCGAGATCACCCTGGCCGAGGGCGGCGGCGCCCGCCTGGCCGACGGGCTCGCGGAGGGCGTCGTCCGCGCCGTCGCGAAGCAGCTGCCCGCCGCGGCCGCCGCGCTGCGCACCGCCGCGAAGGACCCCGCGCCCGGCGTGACGCTCACCTTCGCCTTCCCCTTCGCCAGCTTGGACGCGATCGGCAGGGGCGAGCCTGGCGAGCCGGCGCTGACCATCAGGAGCGGTCACCACCGTGACTGAGCCGACCACCGCCGCCGCCCGCCAGGCGGCCGCCGAGATCGCCCACTGGCGCCTCGCGGTCGAGGCGCTCGCCGACCTCGAGGCGGTGGCCGCGCCCGAGGCCTGGGCCGGCCTCGAGGGCTACCTGCAGCGCAGCGTCCGCGAGCGCCTCAGCGGGGTGGTCGGCGCGCTGGCCGCCGAGGCGGGGGCGCTGGAGCGCCTGGCGGGCGCGGGCCGGGACCCGGAGTCCATCCGCCGCGGCGTGCTGCTGCTGCGCCACCGCTACCTGCAGGCCGAGACGGTGCTCGACTTCTACGGCGACGCGATCAACACCCGCACGAACCCGGCCATGCGCTCGCTGCTCCGCGGCTACGACACCCTCGCGAGCGACTCCATGGCCGCCACGCTCGTGCCGCTGGGCATCCAGCCGCCACCGGCGCTGGTCTACCTCGACAAGGGCCTCGGGGCCTCGATCCTGCGCGCCGGCGTGCGCCTGTGGGACCAGGCGCACCCGTCGCCGGCCTCGGCCATCAAGCTCACCCGCCACAACCTGTCCCACCCCACCGCGCTGCTGCACGAGACCGGCCACCAGGCCGCCCACCTCACCGGCTGGAACGCCGAGCTGGCCGAGGCGCTGCACGCGACGCTGGCGCCGCGCTCGGCGGAGGTCGCGGAGCTGTGGCGCTCGTGGGCCGGCGAGATCGCCGCCGACGTCCACGCCTTCGCCCAGGCCGGCTGGGCCCCGGTGTTCGCGCTGGCCAACGTGGTGGACGGCTCCACCGCGGAGGTGTACCGGATCCGCTTCGGCGACCCCCACCCGTTCGCCTGGATCCGCGTGCAGTTCAACGCCGCGCTGTGCCGCAGCTGGTTCGGGGCGGGACCGTGGGACGACGTGGCCCGGGTGTGGTGGGAGCGCCACCCGCCGCAGGCCGCGGGGCGCGAGCTCGAGCAGGTCGCGAAGCTCAGCGTCGCGGCGCTCGGCGAGCTCGTCGACGTCTGCACCCGCCGGCCGATGCAGGCCTTCCGCGGCGCGCCGCTGTCGGCCCTGCTCGACCCGCGCCAGGTGCACCCCGCCGCGCTCACCGCGCTGGAGCAGCAGGCGGGCGGGTCGCTGCTCACCTCGTCCTACCTGCGGCGGCGCCACGCCGTGCGCATCCTCGCGCTGCTGTCGACCCGCGCGGTGCTGGACCCCCGCCAGGCGGGCGAGCACCGCAGCCGCCTGCGCGCCTGGGTCTGTGACCTCGGCGCGGACACCAGCGCCCGCCCCCTGCCCGCCGACCGCGCCGCATGACCGACCCGTCAACCCGAGGAGCCCCGATGGCCACCCCCACCTCCGGCGACAGCAAGCAGCTCCTGGAGCAGCTCGTCGCGCTCACCGACGCGGTCAAGCAGCTCGCGGAGCGACCGGCCGCGCAGCCCGCGGTCCTGGAGTCCTCCGAGCGGTCGACCACCTCCGACCGCATCCGCCAGCGGGTCGCCTTCGGCTACCAGGTGCTCGGCACGCTCACCGGGCGGGTGAGCTCCGCCAGCGGCGACGAGTTCGACGTGCGCGCCGTCCGCGCCACCCGCCGGCCCGGCTTCATCGCGTTCCACGGGCTGCCCGGCGGGGCCGACTTCGCCGAGCTGCGCAGCGGCGACAAGGTCGAGGTGCTGCGCATCATCGACGACGACGAGCGGGGCCGCAGCGGCGAGGCGGCGGACGCCGGGTCCGATGCCGACGCCGCGCGGCGCGGCGGGCAGGCGGACCGGGGCCTGGTCCGCCCGCGCGCCTTCGCCGACGGCGAGCCCATCGGCTCGATCGTGTTCCTGCGCAACCGGCGAGGACCGCTCATCGCCTTCGGCCCACGGCTGGGACCGGTCCCCCGTGGTGGCTACGACCTCGACCGCGCGTAAGCGAAGGATCCCGCCATGTTCCTCAGCCTCGCAAAGCTGTTCGCCGACGCAGGCGGCACCCGTGAGCAGGTCTTCCTCGTCCACCCCGTCCAGCTCAGCCGCTGGCTGGACGAGGCCTGGGCAGCCGCGCGGCTCGTGCCGGAGCTGCCGGTGGGCTCGGCGTCGCTCGGCGCGCCGTTCCTTGGCGACGACGCGATCATCGGCGCCCTCGACCTGCCGACCCAGACGCCGCCGCCGTTCCTGCTGGCCTCGGGCATCAGCGAGGCCGACCCCGACGTGTGGTCCGACGCGCTGGGACCGGACGGCGGCATCGGCCTGCTGTGGCACCACCTCGCCTACGCCTACCTGATCGAGAGCACCGGCGTGGCCGAGGTGTTCGGCGAGGTGGTGCGGCGCCTGGTCGTGGGTGAGACCCTCGGCACGCTGTCGGTCGAGGGCGTGCGCTGGCTGCGCGCCACGGAGGAGCTGTTCTTCCGCGACCCGCCGCTGTTCTCGATCGCCGGCGTGGTCAGCGAGGCGCGCCCGCACGCGCGGGTCTCGCGGCGCAACGCCTACTGGCGGATGTTCGGCCTCGACCTGCCGCACGCGATCCCCGCGCGCGCCGCGGGCGGTGGCGGGCGCCAGGACTGGAAGGCCGACGTCGGGCTCGGGGTGAACGCCGACTTCCGCGCGAAGTGGTCGGAGCTGCTGCGCCAGATCTGGCTGGGGCTGGAGAACAGCGCGAACACCTCCGGCAGCAACCCGACCGACCCCTCCTACGTGGCGTTCCTGTGCCTGGCCCTCAAGGACATGCTGAACAACCGCCGGCGCGGCGGGCTGCTGGCGCGCGAGGAGTTCGCCTACGTCACCGTCCTGAGCTGGTTCCACCTCACGCTGCAGACCGACACCCCGATCGTGCGCGACCTCAAGGCCGAGGCCACCAGTCCCGCCGACCGGTTGTCGAAGATCGCCCAGCGCGTGGGCATGGCGCCCGCCGCCCGCTCCCGCGAGCTGTTCGAGCTGGCGGAGCCGATGTCGACCGTGCTGCGGGCGATCGAGCTCGGGGCGTTCGACGACCCCACCGCCGCCTCGGCGCTGTTCGACAGCACCGACCCGCTCGGCGTGGAGCTGCGCGACATCGTGAACCTGTGGCAGTCGGCCACCGGCGAGCGGGTCAAGGACCGCCCCGCCGGCGCCGCCGGCCTCTCCCTGAGCCCCCAGCCGCTGCGCATCCCCTCCCCGGCCACGACCCCGGCCCCGGTCGCCACCGGCCCCCTGCCCGCCCCCGCGCCCGTTGGCGCCACGAACGGCCAGACCCGACCATGACCACCTCCCCGTTCGCCGACGAGTTCGACGCGTTCTCGCCCTTCGCACCGGAGGCGACCGGCCTGCCGGTCGTGTCCGAGTCGCCGGAGCAGGCGACGGTCCGCCAGGCCGTCGCGCGCGGGACCACCGACCTCAACGCCCTCACCAACCTGGTGTTCTTCGCCCGCCACCCCGAGCGCAGCGGGCGCGGCCTGTCGGCGTCCGAGCCCGGGTTCGCGGCCCTCGGCGCGGAGTGGACCACGATCCGTGACACCGTGGTCCGCCCCCTGCTGTCCCCGACCCCGTCCGCGCCCACCACCACCGCAGACCTGTGGGTGCCGGGCGCCGAGCGGGTTGCGAACGCGAAGTCGGCCGGCGGCACCTACGTGGACGGCCCCTGGCGCTTCGTGTTCCACACCATCGAGGGCGAGCCCAGCGCCCAGGGCTTCCGCACGCTCGCCGCCGGTCACGGCAATCCCCCGCACCTGTGGGCGATGCCCTCCGCGGACCTGCTGCTGCAGACCGTCCCGCTGCACCGCTCGGCCTACGCCCTCGCGCGGCCCGGCGCCACCATGACCAACCGGCTGCACGCGATCCAGGTGGAGTGCTGGGGGTTCGCGGCCAAGATGGGCGCCGCGACCGCGGACACGCTGAACTGGCTCGCGGATCGGGTCCTGGCGCCCGTGGCCCGGATGGTGCCGATCAACCTCGACGGGCTGCGGCCCATCGGACCCGGCGAGCCCTGCTACGGCACGCACTCCGGCTGTCGCATGACCGCAGCCGAATGGCAGGCGTTCGACGGCGTGTGCGGGCACAAGGACGTGCCGGACAACGAGCACTGGGACCCCGGCCAGCTCCCCATCCCCACGATCGCCGCCCGGGCCAAGGCCACCCTCGGCGGCACCGGCTCCATCCGCCGCGAGTCGCCGGTGGCGGACCTGGCAGGCCTGTCGAGCCACGACGGCCCGAACTTCGTCGCGGAGCGGGACGACGAGGACACCGAGTCGCCGTGGCAGCAGGAGGCCGCCGACGTCCACCCGAGACTCGCCTGGGAGGCACCCTCAGCCGAGGCCGACCCCTGGGCCGAGTTCGACCACCTCGCCCCTGCCGGGTTCGTGCCGCCGGTCCCGGCGCGCCCCCCCATGACGCGACGGCCGAGCATGTTCGACCGCGGGTGCTGCCTGCTGGTGTCGAGATCGCTCACCGGCGTGGACAAGCTGAAGGACCGCTGGGGGACGGGCACCTACGACCGGTCGCAGCCCGGCACCCTCTACACCGGCAAGGCGGGCTTCGTGGACCTCGCCCACCTGTGGTCGGTCGCCGAGGTCACCGCGTACGCCTACCAGCAGATCTACGCAGCGGGCGGGAAGGCGAGCACCAAGGTCGGCGCCCTCGAGGGCGACGCGACGCTGCGCAGCACGGCGCCGAAGACGGAGTGGCTGGGGCTGGCGCGCAGCATCGCCTACGACGACGCGCTGGCACACGAGATCGCCTGGTACTGGAAACAGGTTGGCGGGCGCCCACAACTCCGCCTTCTCCCCCGAGGACCTCTGCTCCAACTACCTGGGCACGGTGGTCGCCGCACGCGCCCTGCTCTCGGCCAGCGCCACGCCGAGGACCACGTTCGTCGGCGAGGCGGAGACCCAGCTCCGCCTCCTGCTGACGTCCCTGGACGCCCAGACCGAGACCGAGACCAAGAAGGCGTTCGCCCTGATCTCGCGGCGGTGGGTCGACGAGACGCAGGTCGAGGACCTCCTACCAGGGCCGAAGTACCTGCGGCGGCGCAACTTCTCCCCCGTGCCCTGGCTCGCCGGCCACCCCAGCGACGGCGCCGTACCCGCCTGGATCGGCGTGCCCTTCACGCTCACCACCAGGTACGACTACCGGCATCCCTCGGGCTTCGGCCTCGCGGACTTCACCCCGCTGACGCAGAAGATCAGGGCCGATGCGATACTGCCGTCCAACTACGGCCCGCAGTACGACCAACCCTGAGCCTCGGACCCGGTTAGCCTGACCCCCATGCCGATGCCAGAGCGACTGCCCGAGCTGCCGGAGGACTGGGAGCGCTGCCTGTGCGTGGCGGCGCACCCCGACGACATCGAGTACGGCACCGCGTCCGCGGTGGCCCGCTGGACCTCGCAGGGCAAGCAGGTCACCTACCTGCTGGCGACGCGCGGCGAGGGCGGGATCGATGCGCTGCACCCCGACCAGGCGGCGCCGCTGCGCGAGCAGGAGGAGCGCGACGGTGCCGCGGAGGTCGGCGTGGACACCGTGGAGTTCCTCGACCACCGCGACGGCGTCGTCGAGTACGGCCTACCGCTGCGCCGCGACATCACCCGCGCGATCCGGCGCCACCGGCCGCAGGTCGTGGTGTCGGGCAGCTTCGACCTGCGCATGGTCGGCGGCATGACGAACCAGGCGGACCACCGCGCGGTCGGCCTGGCCGTCCTGGACGCCGCGCGCGACGCCGGCAACCGCTGGGTCTTCCCCGAGCTGGCCGACGAGGGCCTGGAGCCGTGGAACGGCGTCCGCCTCGTCTGCTTGAACGGCTCCGAGCGGCCCAGCCATGGCGTGGACGTGACCGGCGAGCCCCTGGAGCGCGGCATCGCCTCGCTCGCGGCGCACAAGGAGTACACCGCCGGGCTGGGTGAGGGCGCCTTCGACCCGGCGCCGTTCCTCAGCTGGATCGCCGCGGGCAGCGGTGCCCTGCTCGGCGTGGACGCCGCGGTCCTGTTCGACGTCCACGTCCTGCAGTCCGACGAACCCCCTCCCTGGGCCTGACGCCACGTGGCCAAGGTCGTCTACGCGATGAACCTGTCGCTCGACGGGTTCATCAAGGACGCGGACGGCGGCTTCGACTGGTCGGTGCCGCGCGAGGACCTGCACCGGCTGGCGAACGAGCAGGTGCGCGGGGCGGCCGCCCTCCTCTACGGCCGCCGCCTGTACGAGACGATGGAGGCGTTCTGGACCACGGCCGAGCAGCAGGGCGGCCTGTCGCCGGTCGAGCTCGAGTTCGCCCGCGCCTACGTGGCCACCCCGAGGATCGTGTTCTCCGACACCCTCGAGCGCGTCGGCGAGGGCGCGCGGCTCGTGCGCAGCCGCGACGCCGTCGCCGAGGTGCGGCGGCTCAAGGCCCAGCCCAGCAGCCACCTGGACGTCGGCGGCGCCGGACTGGCCGCGTCGCTGGCCGACCTGATCGACGAGTTCTGGCTGTGGGTGCACCCGGTGGTCGTGGGCGGCGGCACGCGCTACTTCCCCGCCTTCCACGACCAGTTCCCGCTCACCCTGATCGAGACCCGCACCCTCTCGGGCGGGGTCGTGGTCCTGCGCTACGAGCGCGCGGACCGCTGACCGGCTAGCCGCCGGCCATGGCGCCCACGACCAGCAGGGGGGCGGCGCCGGTGGCCACCTCGGCGGGCAGCGCGGTGTCTCGGGCGGGTCGTGGGACAGGTCCTGCTCGCAGGCGAAGAGGCGCACGAGCGCGCGGCGGCGCTGGGTGGCGGGGTCGCGGATGGTGCCGCGCAGCGTCGGGTGGCGGGCCTCGAGGGCGTCGAGCACGGCGCGCTGCGTAACCGCACCCTCGACCGCGAGCTCCACCTCACCCTCGACCCCGGCCAGGGTCTTCAGGTGCGCGGGGAGCACGATGCGGATCACGGCAGCGTCTGGACCTCGACCGACAGCACGGCGGGGAGGTCGCGGACGATGGGCGCCCAGCGGTCGCCCGCGTCGCCCGACGCGTACACCTGGCCTCCGGTGGTGCCGAAGTAGACGCCGCAGGGATCGAGCGTGTCGACGGCCATCGCGTCGCGCGGCACGTTCACGTAGCAGTCCCGCTGCGGCAGGCCTTCAGTGAGCGCCTCCCACTCGTGGCCGCCGGTGCGGCTGCGGTACACGCGCAGCCTGCCGTCCGGCGGGTAGTGCAGCGAGTCGCTGGTGATCGGGACCACTTAGACGGTCTCCGGCTCGTGGGCGTGGACCGCGATGGGGAAGCCGAAGTCGGTCGGCAGGTTGCCGCTGACCTCGTGCCAGGTCCCGCCGCCGTCGTCGCTGCGCATCACGTCCCAGTGCTTCTGCATGAACAGCACGTCGGGCTGGCTGGCTCACTGACCCCTCGAGTCATCGGCGCTCGACGCGTCTACGGCGGGCCGTCCCAGGCGAAGCGCAGCGGCGAGTGGTCACCCCACTTCTCGTGTGGCCGCAACGCGAGGTTGGGGAACGCCCGCTTGACCATCGCGCGCAGCACCGTGGTATCACCTCGCCTCTCGGCCTCGTCCCAGGCAGCTACGGCGTCGGCCGCCGCCGCTTCGCCGGTCTCGCTCTCCTCAAGCTGGACCAGCTCGTCGCGGAGGTCCTGTTGCCGTCGCAGGATCGGTGCCATGGACAGGTCGACGCGTTCGAGGCCCCACTCGGCGACCTTCATCGCCAAACCGTCAGCAGCGTCTCTCAGCCTGGCCATCTCCGCCTCGATCCTGGCCCGGTCAGTGCGGACTGCAGCCAGTCGCTTGGCTATGCGGTCGGCTCGTCGAGGATCGCCCAGCCGTTGCTTGACCGCCTCCGCCACCGCCTGCTCGGCGACACGGGCGTCGATGAGGTTGCGGCCGCACCCCGTATGGTTGTCGTCGCTGGCGCGGCGGCAGCGGTAGAAGCGGCGGACGCCGCCGTCCTCGTATGGGGTCAGGTTCTTGCGCTGGGCGCCGTACAGCGCAAGGCCGCAGCGGGTGCAGCGCATCAGCCCGGAGAGCACGTAGGCGCCCAGCCCTGGAGGGCGGCCGCGCCGGCGCGCCTCGAACAACGCGCGCATCCGCTCCCACTCCTCCCGCGAGACGATCGGCACGACTCCGATCCGCTCGCCGAGAACCTCACCTCGGTACTCGAGGAGACCTGCGAGCGACGCGCGGCTCAGGACCCGTCGCAAGACGGCGCGCGTCCATGGATTGCCGAAGGTGGTGACCGACCCACGCTTGTTCAGGGCTGCCACCAACTGCGCCAGCGACTCCCCGGCGAAGAGCCGGTCGTAGCATTCGCGGATAACCGCCCGCTCTGCCCTCACCTGTTCGTCGGGCACGCGTTCGCGAGGGTCGCCGGGAACCCAGTCCGGTCCCGCAGCAGCCCAGCCTGGAAGGCCGAAGGGCCGCTTCGCGCCGCCATGGCGGCCTCGCCGGGCGCGGCGCAGGTTGCCGCGCTTGACCCGCTCGGAGATCTTGTCGGACTCCCGCGCCGCGGCGACCATCGCCTCCCGGAAGTGGGCGCGACCATCGGCGGTTGCCAAGTCGTACTCGCCTGACTGGGACCACACGCGTAGCCCCCGAGCGGCCAGTTCCACCAGCCGCTCGCCTTCCAGGATCTTGCGGGAGAACCTCGTCAGGTCGTAGACCCACACGCCGTCTGACTCGCCTGACTCCAGCCGTCGCATCAGCGCGTCCCATTCTGGCCGGACGACGCGGGGGTTCCAGGCCGACTTGGATGGATCCTTGAAGATCCGGCCCAACGCGGCGCCCCGCCGGTCCAGTACCTCTAGGCCCATCTCGACTTGGTCGTCGACCTGGATGGTCTCGCCGTTGATGGCCTGGGACAGCCGCGCGTAGATGTCGATGACCGGCTGCTGTCGGCCCTGATTCTGCCCGCCGTTGGCCATTGGTAGTCAGGGGCGCGCGCGCCGCGTTGCGGCCGCGTTTCCCCTTCCCCCTTTCAAACCGTGCGTGCGGTTCTCCCGCACACGGCTTACCGATGGTCTTCTTGGCATGGTTACGCAG
>Ga0136616_10001106_pt1 | contig 13928 bp, 15 predicted proteins | sample AntDrymUQ2992106_2_FD_106648 | JGI IMG/M metagenome (GOLD analysis project Ga0136616, IMG submission 106648) | Polar desert sand microbial communities from Dry Valleys, Antarctica - metaG UQ299 (21.06) | ecosystem: Environmental > Terrestrial > Soil > Desert | place: Antarctica: Dry Valley...
CAGCCCCTCGACCTTCTCCAGCCCGATCTCCCCGCCGCCGACGACGACGCAGCGGCGGCCGGTCAGCTTGAGGCAGGCGATGTAGAAGGGTGTCTCCAGCATGCCCTGCACGCACGTCTGATCGCAGATCCCGCGGCGGAACTGGCAGACGCACTCCTTGCCCTGATATGCGGCGGCCGGCATGCGATCTCCACGGTACTACGGTGCGTATCGACTTCTAGATGGACGGATACTTCGACGACTCCTCCACGCTGCGTCGCGTCAACCGCGAGACCGTGGTCGGCCTCGCCGGGCCGCGCGCGCTGCTCATGCAGGCCGCCCATCCCGTGGCGTTCGCGGGCTTCTTCGCCCACACGGGCGCGTTGGACGAGCCGTACGAGCGGCTCAGCCGCACCGCGATGGTGATGAACACGATCGGGTTCGGCACGCGCGCCGACGCCGATCGAGCAACCCGGCGCGTGCGCGCCATGCACCGCCGCGTCCGCGGCGTCACCGCGACGTCCGCGGGCCGCTTCCCGGCCGGCACGCCGTACGCCGCCGACGATCCCGAGCTGCTGCTGTGGATCCTCGCCTGCCTGATCGACTCGTCGCTGCTCGTGTATCAGAAGTACGTCGGCTCGCTCTCGCGCGACGAGCGCGACGCCTACTGGCAGGACTACAAGCAGATCGGCCGGCTCTTCGCCTTGAAGGACACGGAGATGCCGTCGACGATCGAGGACTTCGACGCGTACATGGCCGGGATGCTGGCGGGCGACGACCTCCACATCACGCCGGCCGCGCGCGAGCTCGGGGTGCAGATCGTGATGAAGCCGCCGGTGCCGTTGAAGGTCAAGCCGCTGCTCGAGCTCTCCAACCAGATCACGGTCGGCCTGCTCCCGCCCGACATCCGGCGCCAGTACGGCCTCAGCTGGGACCCAGCGCGGGCGGTCGCGCTGCACGGCGGTGCGGAGTACGTCAAGCGCGTGCTCGTGCCGCTGCTGCCGGCGAAGCTCCGGCTCGTGCCCAGCGCCCGGGCGGCGTAGCTCACCCCTGTGGGGGATGCACCCGGGTGCGCGCGTGGGCGACGCTCACGGCATGCACAACCTCAAGCTGATGCTCCAGCGCGAGCCGGCGGCCATCGGGTCGCTGGCCGCCTCCCTCCTGCCGGTGCTCGTGCTGCTCGACCTCATCCGCCTCGACGAGGCCGGCATGGCCGCCGTGATCGTGGCGATCAACACCGTGGTCGGGTTCGCGATCCGCGTCCTGGTCTCCCCCAACGGGGCCCCTGCCGCGCAGGCTGCCTCGTCCCCGCTGCAGATGCAGTCCGCCGGCTAGCGCCTAGCGGTCCAGCGCCTCCCGCCCGAGGCGCGCGGCCGTGCGCGCGAGCGGGAGGGCGCCGCCGCGCAGCGTCGCCCAGCGCTCGGCCTGGCGGCCGTGCAGGAGCCGCGCGGTGGCGGTCGCCGCGCGGAGCAGCGCCGGGTCGTAGGGCAGCCAGCGCGCGGAGCGCAGGCGCGGGGAATGCGAGGCTAGCTGGCGCGACGCGACGTAGCGGGCGAGCCGGACCGGTGCGGCGGGGGAGGCGACGCCGTGCTCGTTGATCCAGGCGATCTCGGTGCCGAGCGCGCGCACGACGCGCTCGCCGTCTGCTTGATCGCCCGTCCACACCGACACGGTGCCCGTGGTGCCGCCGGCCAGGGCGATCGCCTGCTTCTCCGTGGCGGCCTCGACCAGCGCCAGCACCGGCCCCGGCACCAGCTCGTGCAACAGAGCGGCGTCGGGTGGCACCGCGCGCAGGACGGCGGGGGCGTAGAACGCGCCGGGCACGCCCGGCACGTCGACCGGCCCGCCGCACAGCCGGGTCGCCCCGGCCGCTTCCGCCGCAGTCACCACCGCCTCGACGCGGTCGCGGTCCGCGGCGCTCGCCAGCGGCCCGACCTCGGTGTCGGGCCGGCCGGGGTCGCCGACGCGCAGGCGCCGCGCCGCGGCCTCGATCCCGGCGGCCAGCGCGAGCGCCTGCGGCCGCACCGCGATCACCCGTCCGACGCTCGCGGGGCGGCGACCGCCGCCGGCGAACGCGGCCCACAGCGCGCCGCTCACCGCGCGGTCGAGCGGCGCGCCGGCGAGCACGAGCATCGTGCCCTTCGCGGCGGGCGCGTCCAGCGCGACGACCCGGCTCGCGCCGTCGAGCGCCTCCGTCCCGGCGAGCGCGAACAGCTCCTCGGGCAGGCCGGCGCGCACGAACGCGCGCTGCATGCGGGCGGCCGCGCGCGGCGCGGCGGGCGCGAGCAGCACGCCGTTGCCGGCCAGCAGCCCGGCGGCGACCTCGAGCAGCGGCCCGGCCCACGACGAGCCGTCGCGGACGTCGATGCCGACCACGCCCAGCGGCGCCTGGACGAGCGTGGAGCGGCGGCCGGCCCGCAGCGCCGGCACGCGTCCGAGCCGCCGGTCGGCGAGCGCGCCCGGCCCCCCGTCGGCGAGCCCGTGCAGCCCGGACACCGACGGCAGCAGCTCGGCGAGCAGCGCCTCGCTGCGCGGCTGCCCGGTCTCGGCGGCGAGCAGGTCGGCCAGCGGATCGAGCTCGTCGAGCACGGCCGTCGCAGCGCGCCGCAGGTAGCGCGCCCGGTCGCGCGGGGCGACGAGCGCCCACAGCGGCTGGGCGGCGGCCGCGCGTCCGGCGGCGGTGGTCATGCCGCCGGACGCTAGCGCGCGCCGGTACGCTCGGCCTCCATGAGCCGCTACGGGAAGCGCCCGGACGTGATCGTGCACGAGCTGGACCCGTTCAACGTCGAGACCGGGCTGGCGGCGCTCGACGAGGGTCCCCTGACCGCCACCGACGCCTTCTACGTGCGCGGCCACGGGACGGTCCCGGAGCTCGATCCCGGCGCCTTCCGGCTGCGCGTGGGAGGCCTCGTCGAGCGTGAGCTCGAGCTCTCGCTAAGGACGCTGCGGGAGGCGTTCATCGAGCGCGAGGTCACCGCGACGCTGCAGTGCGCGGGCAACCGGCGCGCGGGCCTGGTGGCGATCCGCGACATCCCCGGCGAGGCGCCGTGGGGCGCCGGCGCCACCGGGACCGCGACCTGGACGGGCGTCGCGCTGGCGGACGTGCTCCGGCTCGCCGGCCCGCTGCGCGACGCGGCGCACGCCGGCTTCGACGGCGCCGACCACTGTCCCGAGGCCAAGCCTGCGCAGCGCTTCGGCGGCTCGATCCCGCTCGACAAGGCGCTGCGGCCGGAGGTCCTGCTCGCGTGGGGGATGAACGGGGAGCCGCTCGCGCCCGTGCACGGCGCGCCGCTGCGCGTGGTCGTGCCGGGCTACATTGGCGCGCGCAGCGTGAAGTGGCTGGAGCGGATCGAGCTGCGCGCGCAGCCGTGGAAGGGCTACTTCCAGCACGTGGCGTACCGGCTGCTGCCGGAGGACGGCACGCCGGGCCCGGGCGTGGGGATGCCGCTCGGTCTGGTCGCGCTGAACGCCGACGTGCTCGCGCCCGCCGACGGCGCCACGGTCCCCGCCGGCCCGCTGGAGGTGCGCGGCTACGCCTTCGCGGGCGGGGAGCGCCATGTCGCCCGGGTCGACGTCTCGCTCGACGGCGCGGCGAGCTGGTCGGAAGCCGAGCTGCTCGACGACCTCGGCCGCTGGGCCTGGCGCCAGTGGCGGATCACGGTGGACGTGGCGCCCGGCGAGCACGAGGTCCTCGTGCGCGCCTGGGACTCCTCGGCGGCGACCCAGCCGGAGGACGAGGCGGGCCTCTGGAACCCGAAGGGCTACGTCAACAACGCCCGCCCGCGGATCCGCTTCCGGGCAGCGTAGGCGTGAACGACCATCACCCCGCCAGGAACACGCGGTAGCCGAGGTCCAGCTCCTCGCGCTCGAGCAGGTCCGCGTGGCGCCGCGCCCAGGCGCCGCTCTCGAGCTCGGCGCGCAGCGACGCGACCATCGCCTCCACCGCCTCCGGCGGCAGCAGGGCGAAGACCGAGATGTTCGCGCGGACGACCGGGTCGAGGTAGGCCTCGGGCCGCCGCCAGTAGGCCATCAGGAAGCCGTCGCGGCAGTCGTGCGGGATCGGCACGACGACCTGCCGCCAGGCGCTCAGCTCCTCCCACGCCGCCGCGAACGACGCTCCCTCCGCGGGCGGGAAGCCGGCGAGGCCGAAGGCCGGTGACGAGCCGCCAGGCGAGGCAGAATGGTCGCGGACGAGCCAGAACGCCGCGGCGAAGGCCGGATCCCACTGGAACACGACCGCCCGCCGGGCGACCCGGCGCAGCTCGCGCAGCCCGCCGAGCCGATCGGACCAGTGGTGATCGGAGAGGACGGCCATCGCCGCGTCGAACGCGCCGTCGGCGAACGGCAGCGCCTCGGCGCGGGCGTCGAGGCAGGGCGCCGCGTCCGGCGGTCGCTGCGCGCGCATCACCGCGGAGGGCTCGACGGCGGCGACCACGCGATCGCGCGGCTCGTAGGCGCCCGCGCCCGCGCCGACGTTCAGGACGGTCCGCGCGTCGCCCAGCGCGGCGTGGATGGCCGCCGCGATCCGCGGGTCCTCCGCCCGCGTGGCGACGTACGAGCGGCCGATCGCGTCGTAGCGCGTGGTCACGGCTTCCGGCCGCGCGCCTGCCGCAGAGCGGCGAGCCGCTCCGCCATCGCCGGCTCGGCGTCGTCGGGGGCGTAGAAGCGCAGGTCCTCCAGCCCCTCGGGCAGGTGCTCCTGGTCGTTGACGTGGCCGGGCGCGCCGTGCGGGTACTCATAGCCCTGCCCGCGGCCGAGCTTGCCTGTGCCCGACGGCGAAGCCGTCGGGGTGCGGGCCGACGGGTAGGCGGCGGTCCGCAGCGGCCCCGGCGGGGTCGCGGTGCCCGCCGACGCGATGTGCTCGCGCGCGGCGCCGATCGCGCGCGTCGCCGCGTTCGACTTCGGCGCCAGCGACAGGTAGATCGCCGCCTGCGCGAGCGCGAACTGCCCTTCGGGCAGGCCGACGTGCTCCACCGCATGCGCGGCCGCGACCGCCACCGCGAGCGCCTGCGGGTCGGCGTTCCCGATGTCCTCCGAGGCGAGGATGATCATGCGCCGCGCGATGTAGCGCGGGTCCTCGCCGCCCTCGAGCATGGCCGCGAGGTAGTAGAGCGAGGCGTCGGGATCCGAGCCGCGGGTGGACTTGATCCAGGCCGAGATGAAGTCGTAGTGCTGATCGCCGCCCTTGTCGTAGAGCACCGCCTTGCGCTGCATGGCGTCCTCGGCGTCGGTGACCGTCACGCTCCCGCCCGTCCGGGTCGCCGTCTCGCACGCCAGCTCGAGCGCGTTCAGCGCCGCCCGCGCGTCCCCGCCCGAGCGCGCGGCGAGGAAGGCGATGGCGTCGTCCTCGACCTCGACGGTGCCGCACTCGCCCCCGTCGAGCGCGCGCCGCATCAGACCCTCGACCTCGGCAGCCGAGAGCGCGTGCAGCTCGTAGACCTGCGCGCGCGAGAGCAGCGCCGAGTTGACCTCGAAGTACGGGTTCTCGGTCGTGGCGCCGACGAGCGTGACGAGCCCCTCCTCCACCGCCGGCAGCAGCGCGTCCTGCTGGGCCTTGTTGAATCGGTGGATCTCGTCGAGGAAGAAGATCGTCGCGCGGCCGCCCTCCCGCCGCTCGCGCGCCCGGGCGATCACCTCGCGCACCTCGGCCCGGCCCGCGTTGACCGCCGAGAGCTCCTCGAACGCGGCGTCCGCGTGTTCGGCGGTGATGCGGGCCAGGGTGGTCTTGCCGGTGCCCGGCGGCCCGAAGAGGATCATCGAATGCGGGTGCCCCGACTCGATCGCGGTCCGCAGCGCAGACCCCTCGCCCAGCAGGTGCGCCTGGCCGACGAAGCCGTCCAGCGCGCGCGGGCGCATGCGCGCCGCCAGCGGCCCGTCCTGCGGCGGCGAAGCGGGCTGCGGCTCCTCTGGCTCGAACAGCGAGTCCATGGCCAGAAGGTAGCCTCCGGCGGCCCGTGCGCGTCCGGCTTTCCACCGTGGTCCGGGAGTGGGGCCGGCTCGGGCTGATCGGGTTCGGCGGCCCGCCGGCGCACGTGCTGCTGCTGCGCGAGCTGGTCGTCGAGCGACGGGGTTGGATGGGCGCGCGCGAGTTCGACGACGCCAACGCCGCCTGCCAGCTGCTGCCGGGCCCCGCGTCGACGCAGCTGGCGATCTACTGCGCGCAGCGGGTCGGCGGCCTGCCCGGCGCCCTGGTCGGAGGCCTCGGGTTCGTCCTGCCGGGCCTGCTCCTGACGCTCGCAATCGCGGCGGTGCTGCTGGGCGATGCGCCGCCGCTGTGGATCCTCGGCATCGGCGCGGGCGCCGGCGCGGCCGTGATCGCCGTCGTCGTGCACGCCGGCGTGGTGCTCGGCCGCAGCACGCTGGCGGGCCGCCGCGACGTTCGCGGGCCCGCCTACCTCGCCACGGGCCTCGTGGCGACGGTGCTCGCGGGGCCGTACGTCGTCGTGGCCCTGCTCGCCGCCGGCTTCGCGGAACTGGCCTGGCGCCGCCGCGACCGGCTCGGCGTGCACGCCTGGCCGCTCGCGATCACCGGCGTCGCGGCGCTGCCCGGGCTCGCGTGGATGGCGGTCAAGGTCGGCGCGCTCTCCTACGGCGGCGGCTTCGTGATCATCCCGCTCATGCAGGGCGACGCGGTGGAGCGGTACGGCTGGATGACCGACGCCGAGTTCGTGAACGCGGTCGCCTTCGGGCAGCTGACGCCCGGGCCCGTGGTCCACACCGTGGCGCTCGTCGGCTGGGCCGCCGCCGGGCTCGGCGGCGCGCTGCTGGCGTCGGCGCTCGCCTTCGCGCCGTCCTTCCTGGTCATCATGCTCGGCGGCGACCGGTTCGGACGGCTGCGGGACAGCACGACGGCCCGGGCGTTCCTCGATGGCGCCGGGCCCGCCGCCGTCGGCGCCATCGTCGGCGCCGCGGTGCCCCTTCTCAGCGGCCTGGGGGAGTCGTGGCAGCTTGCGGTGCTCGCGGGCGCCGCGGTCCTGCTGGCGCTGCGGCGGGGGCCGCTGCTCGCGCTCGCCGCCGGCGGCGCCGCCGGCCTGGCTATCGCGGTCGCCGGAGGACCGCTCCCCTAAGCGCAGCGGTCAATGACGGCCGGATGCCGTCAGTCGGGTCAGATCTGACGGCCGGATGCCGTCAGGGGCTACCTTCTTCCCATGGACCTGCAGGCCGAGGCGACCGACGTCCTCTCCCGGCTCATCCGCTTCGACACGGTCAACCCGCCCGGCAACGAGCGCGCGTGCCAGGAATGGCTGAAGGGCTACCTCGAGGACGCCGGGCTCGAGTGCGAGCTGCTGTGGAACGAGGATCCGGAGCGGCCGAACCTGGTCGCCCGCCTGCGCGGCGAGGCCGACGGGCCCGTCCTCGGCTACCTCTCGCACGTCGATACCGTGCTCGCCGACGCGGCCGACTGGCGCCACGACCCGTGGTCGGGTGACGTGCACGACGGCGCGATCTGGGGCCGCGGGGCGATCGACATGAAGTCCCAGACGGCGGCCGAGGCGGTCGCCGCCGCGCACCTCGCTCGCCGGGGCTGGCGCCCGCCGCGCGGGGAGCTGAAGGTGATCTCCGTCGCCGACGAGGAAGCCGGCGGGGCGATCGGCGCGCAATGGCTCTGCGAGGAGCGCCCGGACGTCGCGCGCGTCGACTGGCTGCTCAACGAAGGCGGCGGCGCGGTGATGCCCTACGGCGATCGGCGCCTGTACGGCGTGTGCTGCGCGGAGAAGGGCACGTTCCGGTTCCGGGTCCGTGCGCGCGGGCGCGCCGGTCACGCCTCCGTGCCCGCGCTGGCCGACAACGCGCTGCTCAAGCTGCTGCCGGCGCTCGAGCGGCTGGGGAGCGGGCGCGCGGAGTACGACGTCGTCGCCGAACCGCGCGCGTTCCTCGAGGCGATCGGAGAGGATCCCGCCGACCCGCAGGGGGCGGTCGAGCGCATGCGGGCGCTCGAGCCGCGGCTCGCCGCCCTGCTCGAGCCGACGCTCGGCGCCACCTTCGCCCCGACGCTCATCTCGGCCGGCGAGAAGATCAACGTGATCCCCGCGCGGGCCGAGTTCGCGGTCGATTGCCGGCTCCCGCCCGGGCTCGACGGCGACGTCGCCCAGCGCCGCGCGCGCGAGCTGATGGGCGACGCCGACGGCCTCGAGGTCGACTGGACCGAGGCCGTCGTCGGCAACCGCTCGGCGATCGCCACACCGCTGATGGAGGCGATCTCCGCCTGGCTCGGCGAGGCCGACTCCGGCGGCGAGGCGGTGCCGGTCGTGCTTCCCGCCTTCACCGACTCGCGCTGGTTCCGGGCCGCGTTCCCAAACTGCGTCGCCTACGGCTTCTTCCCCCAGCGCCACCAGACCCTGTACGAGTCCTGGCCGCTGATGCACTCCGCCGACGAGCGCCTCGACGTGCGCGACCTCGGCTTTGCCACTGCGTTCTTCGCCGATCTGCCGAGGAGGCTGCTCACGTGACGACCCCCGAGGGCACCCAGCCGGCTTCGCCGGCGGGCACAGGCAAGCTCCGGCTGGGCGGCATGGCGCTGCGCAACGGCTTGCTCGTGCACGGGCCGACCCACTGGGCGGCGGCCGTGCGCACGCGGGACGGCGCCGTCAAGACCGCCTCGGGGCGCAAGCCGCGGCTGCGGGCGGTCGACCCGATCCCCGGCGTGCGCGGGGTCGTACGGCTGGCCGAGGCGTTCGCGGTGATCCCGCTGGTCAAGCGCGCGCTGCCCGAGGCACGGCTGCCGTTCCAGGATCCCGGAGTGATCGCGGTCGCCGCCGGTGCGTCGCTGGGGGGGACCCTGCTGCGCCGCCGCGTCCGCGGCGTCGGTGGGGAGGCGGCCGCGGCGGCGGTCTCGTTCATGCCCGCGCTCTTCGCGCTCCGCGACGGCGAGCTGGCGGAGTACCACGGGGTCGAGCACAAGGCGATCGGCGCCTACGAGGCCGACGACGACGACGCGCGCGACGCGACCAAGGAGCACGACCGCTGCGGCTCGCATCTCGTGGCGCCGATGCTCGCCTCCAACCTCGCGGGCACGCTGCTGCTGCGCGGCGCGGTCGAGAAGCCGGGGCCGCTGGCCGGCGGCGCGGTCGCGCTCGCCTCCTCGGCGGTCGCGGTCGAGGTGTTCGCCTGGTGCGAGCGCCACGCCGGCTCGCGCGCGGCGCGCGCGCTCAAGCGCCCGGGCTTCGAGATCCAGCGCCTGGTCGGCACGCGCGAGCCCGACGAGCGCCAGCTCGAGGTGGGCCGCGCCGCGCTGGCCGAGATCCTCCGCGCGGAGGGCGCCCTGGACGAAGATATGGGGACCAGACCCTAGGGCGCAACCGCCCCCACACGGCATACTGGGGCGCATGCCGAGCACGGAAGCCATCGCCTGGTATCAGGTCGAGAACTGGATCATCACCTGGGTTCCCATCATCTTCATGGGGCTCCTGGTGTTCTTCATCTGGCGCACCCTCAAGATGATGCCGCGGACCAAGCCGCAGCAGATCAAGCCGGAGTCCTCCTCCTCGATCGGCTGGGACGACGTCGCCGGAGCGGACGAGGCGAAGGCCGAGCTGGCGGAGGTCGTCGAGTTCCTGCGCGACCCGCGCCGCTTCCACGCGCTCGGCGCTCAGGTGCCGAAGGGCATCCTGCTCCACGGCCCGCCCGGCACGGGCAAGACGCTGCTGGCCAAGGCGGTCGCGCACGAGTCCGGCGCGCAGTTCTTCTCCCAGTCGGCCGCCTCGTTCGTCGAGATGTTCGCCGGCCTCGGCGCCGCGCGCATCCGGCGGCTGTTCAACGAGGCGCGGGCCGCGCGCCCGGCGATCATCTTCATCGACGAGCTCGACGCGGTCGGCGCCCGGCGCGGGAGCGACAACAACTCCGAGCGCGAGCAGACGCTCAACCAGCTGCTCGTCGAGATGGACGGCTTCAGCTCGACCGGCGACCTCGTCGTGATCGCGGCCTCGAACCTGCTCGAGAAGCTCGACCCGGCGCTGCTGCGGCCAGGCCGCTTCGACCGCCAGGTGCTGGTCTCCCCGCCCGACGTGGGCGGGCGCGAGCAGATCATGAAGGTGCACACGCGCACCAAGCCGCTGGGCCCGGACGTGGATCTCGCCACGATCGCCCGCCAGACGTCCGGGCTGGCCGGTGCCGACCTGGCCAACATCTGCAACGAGGCGGCGATCTTCGCCGCCCGCGCGCGCCGCCGCGAGCTGCTCCACGCCGACTTCGACAGCGCCGTCGAGCGGGTCGTCGCCGGGATGCAGTCGCGCCGCGCGCTCAACGAGCACGAGCGCCGCGTCGTGGCGTGGCACGAGGCCGGCCACGCGCTGTGCGCCGAGCTGCTGCCCGGCATCGACCGGGTGCACAAGATCTCGATCGTCCCGCGCGGCAACGCGCTGGGCTACACGCTCAACCTGCCTGACGAGGACCGCTACCTGAAGACGCGCGAGGAGCTGATCGACTCCATGACGATGCTGCTCGGCGGCCGGGTGGCGGAGGAGCTCGTGTTCGGCGCGGTCACCACCGGCGCCTCCGACGACCTCAGCCGCGTCGCGGAGATCTCGCGGGCGATGATCCACGAGTACGCGATGGGCACCTCGATCACCTCGCGCAAGATCTCCGCCCACGGCGGCGAGGTGTCCGACCGCACGCGCGAGCTGCGCGACGAGGAGCAGCAGCACCTCGCCGACGAGGCCAAGCGCGCGGCGGCCCGGCTGATCGGGGAGCACCGCGACAAGCTCGACGAGATGGCCGCGGCGCTGCTGCACAACGAGGTGCTCGAGCGCGCGGACATCGACCGCATCATGGCCGGCACCCCGCGCTTCCGCCGCGGCGCCGGTGGCCTGCGCGTGGTCGCAGCGGCTCAGCCGACGACGAGCGAGTAGGCGGCCCGCTCGACCGTCACGCGCTCGAGGCCGCCGGTGCGGATCTCCCCGTCGACGTTGAACTCGGTGCCGGGCGTGAGGTCGACCTCGATCACCCTCGCCCGGTGGTGCTCGACGCCGCGCTGCTCGGCGATCGTGCCGCGCTTGAGCCCCCATGCGCGCCGGACGAGGCCGAGCCGCGAGCCTCCGGGCAGCACGGCGACGTCGAGGATGCCGTCCTCCGGATCGGCGGCGTCGATCTCGGAGCCGCCGCCGAAGGCCCCGGTCACGGCGACGATCACCTGCCACGCCTCGCCGTCGAACACGGTCGTGCCGTCGGCGCGCACCGTGCACGGCAGCGGCGCGCTGGTGGCGGCCGCCCGGACGGCGCCGACCGCGTAGGCGAGCGGGCCGAGCCGCGGCTTGAGCGGCGCCGCGCGGCGCGCGGCCACCGAGGCGAGCCCCGCGCTCGCCACGTTGACGAACGGGCGCCCGTCAGCGAGGCGGCCCAGCTCGAGCGCAAGCTGCTCCGTCCCGGTCACCGCGAGCACGGCGGCCTCGACCGCGTCGAGCGGGAGCCCCGCGGCGCGGACGAAGTCGTTCGCGGTGCCGCCGGGGATCACGCCGAGCGGCACGTCCAGCTGCCCGGCGAGCTGGGCCACCGCCCCGACCGTGCCGTCGCCGCCGGCCACCACCAGCCGCTGGGGCGCCGCGCCGGCGGCGCGCTCGAGATCGGCGGCGTCGCACCCGTAGGCGGTCACCTCGGCGCCGTGCGCCCGCATCGCCCGCGCGAGCGGCTCGGGGTCGAGCCCTCCTCCCGCGGCCTGGTTGGCGATCAGCGCGACGCGCACCCAGCCCAGCCTAGACTCCCACCCCGTGTTCGGCCGCATCGACCACATCGGCGTGGCCGTCGCGAACCTCGACGCGGCGCTCGCGCTGCACGAGCAGACCTACGGCATGCCGGTGGTGCACCGCGAGACGGTCGCCGAGCAGGGCGTCGAGGCGGTCCTGCTCGACGTCGGCGAGAACCACGTCGAGCTGCTGCGGCCGCTCGCCGACGACACGCCGGTCGGGAGGTTCCTCGCCACGCGCGGGCCGGGGCTGCATCATGTCGCCTACCAGGTGGCGGACGTCGAAGCCGCGCTCGAGCGGCTCCGGGCGCGCGGCGTGCGCCTGATCGACGAGACGCCGCGGACCGGCATCCGCGGCTCGCGCGTGGCGTTCCTGCACCCGTCGGCCAGCGGCGGAGCCCTCACCGAGCTGGTGCAACCCGCTACGTTGCATGCATGACGGCGAGACGAGCGGCGATCGGCTTCCAGGGCGGGCAGGTGCTCGCCCTGCGGATCGCGGAGGACCACCTGACCGAGCTGCGCAAGGCGCTCGCCGAGGGCCCGAACGGCGGGTGGCGCGAGGTGGAGGCGGCCGACGGCGCCGTCGTGCTGGACCTCGACCAGGTCGTGTACCTGCGCGTCGAGTCCGACGAGCACCGCGTCGGCTTCTGACGATCCCGCGTTGCCGAGCCTCCGCGTCCGCGCCAACGCGCTCGACCTCGCGCTCTACCGCTCCGTGCGCAACGTCGCCCGGACGCCGGAGACCGTGCGCTGGGTGCGGTCGTACTCGCGGCTGGGAGAGCACGGGGCCGTCTGGCTCGCCGCCGGCGCCGCCGGCGTCGCGTTCGACGCGGGGCGGCGCGGTCGCTGGGCGCGAGCCACCGGCTGCGTGGGCGCGGCATACCTGATCTCGACCTCGATCAAGCTCGCGGTCGGCCGGCGGCGCCCGGCGGTCGAGGACCTCCCGCACCTCATGGCGACCCCCACCGGCCTCTCCTTCCCCTCGTCGCACGCGACCTCGAGCTTCGCCGCCGCGCGCGCCTTCGGCCCGTTGCTGCCCGCCCCGCTGCTCTACGGCGCGGCGTTCGGGATGGGGCTCTCGCGGCTCTACCTCGGCGTCCACTATCCATCCGACGTCGCCGCCGGGGCGGCGCTGGGCATCGCGCTGGGGAGCCTCGGGCGATGAAGGTCGGCATCGTCGGGATGCCGAACGCGGGCAAGTCGTCGCTGTTCAACGCGCTCACTCGCGCCGGGGCCGAGGCCGCCAACTACCCGTTCACCACGATCGAGCCGAACGTCGCCGTCGTGCCCGTGCGCGACCCGCGCCTCGACGCGGTGGGGGAGACCGTCGGCGCCTCGAACCTCGTCCCGGACACGATCGACTTCCACGACATCGCCGGCCTCGTCGCCGGCGCGCACAAGGGCGAGGGCCTCGGCAACCAGTTCCTGGCCAACATCCGCGAGACCGACGCGCTGCTGCACGTCGTGCGCTGCCACGGCGACGAGAACGTGATCCACCCCGAGGGCCGGATCGACCCGGCGGCCGACATGGAGACGATCGAGACCGAGCTGATCTACGCCGATCTCGAGGCCGCCGAGCGGCGCCACGCGCGCGTCGTCCGCGAGGCGCGCGGCGGCGACCGGGCGGCGATCGCCGAGGAGGCGTGGCTCGGGGCGGTGATCGCCGCCCTCCAGCGCGGCGAGCCAGCCCGCACCGTCCCGGTGCCCGACGCCGCGCCCGCGGCGCTGCGCAACCTCTCTCCGCTGACGGGCAAGCCGATGCTCTACGTGGCGAACGTCGACGAAGGCGACGACTCCGTGCCCGGCGTGGTCGCCGACCACGCGGCCGCGGTCGGTGCCGCCGCCGTGGCCGTCTCCTCACGCATCGAGGCGGAGCTGTCCGAGCTCGACGACGAGGACGCCGCCGTCATGCGCGCGGAGCTCGGCGTCGGCGAGACGGGGCTCGACCGCGTCGTCCGCGGCGCGTTCGGGCTGCTCGACCTGCTCGCGTTCTTCACGGCCGGCGAGGACAAGCCCGCGCAGAGCTGGCACCTGCGCCGCGGGCTCACCGCCTGGCACGCCGCGGGGGCGATCCACTCCGACATCCAGCGCGGCTTCGTCCGCGCGGAGGTGATCGGCTGGGAGGCGCTGGTCGACGCCGGCGGGTACGCCGGCGCGCGCGACCGCGGGGTGCTGCGGCTCGAGCGCCGCGACTACCGGATGGCCGACGGCGACGTCATAACCGTAAAGTTCACTCCCTGACGGCCGTTATCCCAGGAAATGACGTCGACTG
>Ga0136616_10001107_pt1 | contig 13920 bp, 15 predicted proteins | sample AntDrymUQ2992106_2_FD_106648 | JGI IMG/M metagenome (GOLD analysis project Ga0136616, IMG submission 106648) | Polar desert sand microbial communities from Dry Valleys, Antarctica - metaG UQ299 (21.06) | ecosystem: Environmental > Terrestrial > Soil > Desert | place: Antarctica: Dry Valley...
CCGGCGCAGTATCGCGGCAGCCACGAATGCCGACGGCCCCCGCGCCGTGCGGCTCGCCGTCGCCGAGCACTACCACGATCTTGCGGCTGCTCGGTCGCCACCGGAGCGAATCGTCGGTGACGCTCCGTTGAAAGACGAGGTTGTACGCCTCTGAGGGGACGTTGCCGGGATCTGAGGTCGTCACCGACCTGAGGCGTCCGAAGCCGGCCCGAACCGCGTTCACGTCGGCGGTGAAGCGTTGCAGCACCTCGTACTCCGGAGCCGGGTAGCCGGGGTCGCGGAACGCGACCACGGCGAACCGCGCATCAGGATGGAGGCGGCGCACCGCTTCCATGATCGTCTCAGCGTCCTTTTTGGCCTGCGCGATCGTCGGCCCCATGCTGCCCGTGCTGTCGAAGGCGAACTCGATGTCAAGTGCGACGCCGGACTGGCCGGCCGGGTCAGCGCCCGCGCTGCCTGCCGGGGCGACGAGGAGCAAGAGCGCAGTGAGAAGAAGTCCGACCCGAACCATTGAGCCTCTCAGACTAGTCCCGACTTGATCACAATCCTTGACGTGTTGTAAGGCTTCTATCCCATTCGAAACCCGAGTGGGGTAGAAACTGCGATCTACTCGCCACCGGCTGAAGCCGTCGTTAGCACCTCTGCGAGCTTGTTCACCACGCCGAGATCAGACCGCGAGCCGGGTGTGCGCTTGCGGTTCATGGAAGGGGTTGGCGAACCGTGCTGCTACGCGAGCCTGGCGATGAGCGTCGCCGCGAGCACGACGACTGCGACGAAGATCGCGAACACGGACTGCCCCAGCGAACACGGACTGCCCCAGGTAGGAGTGGAGCTGCCGAGTGCCTTCGGCGTTACGTTCTGCTCCGCGGTGACGATCTCAACAGCGGCTCTTCCTCGGCGATGCCTGAGATCATACGGCCCTCCAGCTCCCATCAGACGGCACCCGGTGGCAGATCGAATGGGGCGACGGCATCATTCGCCGGGGGTGCCACGGAACGTCGTCACTCTCTCGCGTCGCTCCCTCGTCCTCCCAAGTCTTCGGCGGCAACTCCTTGGCGTCCGGCTCAGGCAGACGAGCAACTCCTTGAACGGGTGCGTAGAATTCTCCGCGGAAAGATGACGCACGAGAACGACACGGCGATGATCGCTCGCCAGCTGGCCGACCTCACCCGGGACGTCCGTGAGCTCGGGAGCCAGCTCAAGGGAGTACGCGAGCGCGCCGACACCCAGCAAGAACGCGCAGAGGTCCAACAGGAGCGCATCGATTTCGCAGCCCGCGAGCTCAACGAGGTCAGCGCCCGCCTGCGAGCTGCGGCGGCCGCACTCCAAGAATCGATCTGATCACCTCGTAGAGCACACGCAAGCGTGCCACGGCCGGCTCTCTAGGAGGGTGTATCGAGTTCCAGTGCGTCTCCCCACGCCGCCTTCCGGGCGCGGCGATATGGCTCCTTGTCCCGCCGCGTCACGAGGGCGCGGCGCACGCCCTGCGGCTCACAGAGATCGAGGTAGACGTGGCCGGAGCGGATCTGGGTCGGCCGGATCACGCGCGCGAGCGCGCGCGGCCCGGGCGTCCGGGAGATTGCTGCGTACGAGAGCTTCTCGTCTTCGAAGCCGCGGGAGACCCCTTTCACCGCGCGGTGTGTCTCCGCCCGGGGCAGTCGGACCCCGAAGTGGCACCAGTCGCCGGGCGCGAGCGGACACGGGAGATCGTGCGGACAGGGTGCGATGGTGAAACCGCCCTTCGCGAGGACGGCGTCACGAGCACGCAACGCTCGCGCATAGCCCTCCGGCGTTCCCGGCTCGAGGAAGACGACCGTGTCCTCGGTGCGAGCCCATAGAGACGAGGCGAGCGGGCCGACGCCGCTCTCCCGTAGTTCGTTCAGCACGTACGAGAGCAGGACGAGCTCGGCGGGAGCGGTCGGCACCGTCGCATCGCCGGCCACCCAGTTCGCCGTGCCAAGCGTTGGGCTAGCGGCCGCCGAGGCGATGAAGCGACCGGCTCGCGCCATCTCGGGCTCGACCTCGACGAGCGTCACACGTTCGAGTTCGGGCCAGACTGCGAGCGCGGCCCAGGTGGCGACGCCCGGCCCTGCACCGACGTCGAGCACGCTGCGGGGGCGCCAGCCGGGCCGCTGGTCCCGTACGCGCAGCAAGACGTCGAGCGCCGCCGCGTAGGTCGCCGGTGCGCGGTAGGCAAGGTAGGCAGCCACGTCCGCGGTGCTGTGCGCGGCGCGCGCCGCCGCCGCACCTTTCGCGCGGTAGGAGTCGGACAGCCGCGCCGCGGCGGCTTCCACTCTGATCCTGCCGACCGTGGCGACGAGCTCGTCGATCGCCGATTGGATCGAGACCGGCAGGTCTGGTGGGACGCGGGCTACGCGGGTACCTCCGCCGGGTGCCGTACTCGGTCGCGAGCGGCGGAGATGCGGATCGCCTCGTAGCCGATCAGGCCGGTCAACAATCCCGCGACGGTCGCCAGCGTCGCGAGCGCTGGCAGCTCGACAGCGATCGGGATGAACGCGACGAGCAGGACCGTGACAAGCAGTCGCTGCCGGTTCAGGGAGCGCACGTTTCGGAGGCGGAAGAGGATGTGCGCCAGGAGGTAGAGCGCGGCCCCGCCGCAGAGCGCGACGGCCGGCACGGCTTCGAGCGGATCGCCAACGTGCCCGAGTGTCTTCTTCATCCCGACGGCGACGAGGATGATGCCCGCAACCATCGGCATGTGCAGGTAGCTGTAGGAGTCCCTCGCCATCCGCAGCTGGGCGTTCCCCGTCGTGTCACGAAGCTTCCGCTCCGCAACGAGCGCGACCACGTCGAAATACGCCCACCAGAGCGCCGCAGCGACGACGAGCCCAAGCGCAGCTGCGACCACCACACCCGTGGTCAGGTCGGTGGTCGCACCCACGCCGAGAGCGACGATCGACTCGCCCACGGCGATGATCACGATCAAGGCGTGTCGCTCGGCGAAGTGACCTGCCGACAACCGCCAGCCGCGACCCCCGCCGATAAGTGCGCCGGCTGCGTCGAAGAGCAGAGCAACCGCCCAAATCCCAGCCTGCAGCCGTCCGTCGAGCGCGGAGGCCACGAACAGGAGCCCGATCGCGATCGTCGAGCCGGTCCCGAGCCGAGCGACGGCGCCGAGCAGATCCCTGTCGCCCCGCCCGGCTACGGCGTACAGCGCAAGGTGAGCCACACGAACGAACGCGTACGCGCAGGCGAACAGGAGCGCGTCGTCGCCGAAGACGTCCGGGACGGCGAGCGACGCGATCAGCATCGCCGCCATCGCCCCGAACATCACGAGCCGGACGGCCCCCTCGTCCGGATTGATCGTGTTCGTCAGCCACGCGTAGGCCGCCCACGCCCACCACAGGACGCCGAGGACGAGCAGTCCCTTGACGAGCCCTGCCCAAGTCGGGTCCTCCGAGATGAACCCCGTCACCTGTGTGATCGCGAAGACGAAGATCAGGTCGAAGAAGAGCTCGAGGGGCGTCACGCGCTCCTCGCCTTCCGCGTCGTTCCTCGCCTGCACCGCCATCGCCGCAATCTATCGTCAGCTTTGGTGCCGGTTCACGTCGCGATCCGAGCCGGTGCGTGGGGCGCAACCCTCAGCGGTCTCCCTTCCACCCTGCACGCGCTCGCGACCGGGCGCGACCCACTCGAAGCAACCAAGGCAGCCGGATCGATGCTCCTACCGCGGGAGACGCGAACGCTTCCCCTCGTCGCCGCTGCGATTCCCGTGCACCTCACCCTGTCGTTCGGCTGGGCGGTCGTCCTCGAGCAGGCGGGACGAGGGGGAGTCGCTCGGGGAACGGCCGCGGGCCTGGCAATCGCCGCACTCGACCTCGGCCTCGTCGGCCGGCGCTTCGCGCGCGTCCGCGCCCTGCCTCTGGGCCCGCAGATCGTCGACCATCTCGCTTACGGCGCGATCGTCGGCTTCGCGCTGGACCGTGGTTGAGAACCCGAGAGCGCCCTTAGAGCGCTTCCGGCTCCAGCACGAGTCTCACCGTTCCGCGTTGCGCACGAGGCGCCGGCGCGTAGCGGGCGTACAGGATCTCGTGCTCCCCAGCGATCACGCGCAGGTGGATGTGCGCGGGTCTGCCCTCGTACGGCACTGGGCGCGGTCCCTCGAAGCGGAAACGGCCGTCCCGGCCGGCGATCACGGTCGCACTCGCGGCGCGGGTGTAGACACCCTTGCGGTTCGCCTGCCATAACTGGACTCGAGCGCGTCCGAGGGGCCGGCAGTCGGTCGAGAGCACGACGCCTGTGAGGACGTGACCCGCGCCGATCTTCGCGCGGATCGGCGGCGCGCCGCCGGAACGGCGACCGCGCCCGACGCCGCGAACAGAGCCGCCGCCACGAGACCCGCCAGGAGCCGGACCAGCCTCATGGGGCCACTGCGCTTGCGGCCGCAGGCGCCCGCAAGCCGATCCCCGTTGCCACGCAGCGACCGAACGCCTCGTCGCAGCGAGCGAACTGCTCGACCATCCGCTCCTGAATGTGCCGGTCGCACTGGCCGAGCAGGTCGACGAGGTTGAGCACGAGATCGTCGCGCTCCCAATCGGGCATCGTGCGGTAGCGCTCTCCGGCCTGGACGTAGTCGTTCGTGCGCGAGAGCTTGGAGCGGGTCAGCCGACCACTGATCTCGGGTTCGTACGCAGGGCTCGGCTCGTCCGCCTCGACCAGACCGCCGGTCGAATTAGGCTCGTAGTTGACGTGCGGGTTCGAGCCAGCGTCGTCGACATGGTAGGCCATCTGGCCGTCGCGTTGGTTTGTCGCCGGCGGCGTGAGCGGCGCATTGATCGGCAGCTGGAGGTAGTTCGGGCCGACCCGGTAGCGCTGCGTGTCCGAGTACGAGAACGTCCTTCCGACGAGCATCTTGTCGTCGGAGAAGTCGAGCCCGTCCACGAGCACGCCGGTGCCGAACGCCACCTGCTCGTTCTCGGCGAAGAAGTTCGAGACGTTCCGGTTGAGCGTCATCACTCCAACGGGCCGCAACGGAAAGTCGTCCTCCGGCCAGGTCTTCGTGTCGTCGAGGGGATCCCAGTCGAGCTCAGGATGCTCGTTGTCGCTCATGATCTGGACGTTGAGCTCCCACTGCGGGAACTCGCCACGCTCGATCGCCTCGTAGATGTCCTTCGATGCCGAACCGAGCTCGGTTGCCTGGACTTCATCCGCCTGCGCTTGCGTGAGCGACTCGATCCCCTGCCTGGTCTTCCAGTGGTACTTGACCAGGACGCCCTCGCCCTCGGCGTTGACCAGCTTGTAGGTGTTGACGCCGAAGCCGTCCATGTGGCGAAAGCTCCTCGGGATCCCGCGCGGGCTAAACAGCCACGTGAGCATGTGCATCGACTCGGGAGTCAGGCTCATGAAGTCGAAGATCCGGTTCGGCTCCTGACGGAAGGTGACCGGGTCCGGCTTCAGCGAGTGGATCACGTCGGGGAACTTGATGGCGTCGCGGATGAAGAAGACCGGGAGGTTGTTGCCGACGAGATCCCAGTTTCCGTCCTCGGTCTTGAACTTGACTGCGAAGCCGCGGGGGTCGCGAGCGACCTCGGACGAGTCCCGCCCGCCGATCACGGTCGAGAACCGGATGATCACAGGCGTCTCTTTACCCTTCGTCCCGAAGAGCTTCGCGCGGGTGTACTTCGAGGCTGGTTCGTCGCCGATCGTTCCGTACGCCTCGAAGACGCCGTGGGCGACGAAGCCGCGAGCGTGAACAACCCGCTCGGGGATGCGCTCGCGGTCGAAGTGGCTGATCTTCTCGAGGAAGTGGTAGTTCTCGAGCGTCGCTGGGCCGCGCTCCCCGACCGTGCGCTGGTTCTGATTGTCGTAGACGAGATGGCCCTGACGTGTGGTCAAGCGGCCAGTTCGCGCGTGCTCTGTCATGGGGTCTCCTCCCGCTGTGACGCCGATGCTGCTCCGATTCTACGGTGCCGGACAAACCCGCCCACGGTGTGGGCCGCGTCCGCTAACGTGAGAGCATGGGGGTGCGCGTTACGACTGAGAACGAGCATGACGTGTCGTGCCCGCACTGCAAGAAGGGCTTCGCCGCGCAGCTCATGTCCGGACGCCGCAACCGCGGCTTCAAGTGCCCGCACTGCCGGCTCTTCGTCCCGCTCGACCGCGCCGCGGACGCGCCGATCGCGCGCGACCCGGCCGTCTAGCTCGACTCCACCTACAGCACGCACCGGCGCGATCGGGCGTGGCGCGGCCACACGAGCGAAGGGACAGTCCCTCAGACACGCCAGCAAGCGTCAGGGCCCCCGAGACAACGCCCGCAAGGGCCAACCCTTTGTCCGCAAGCGACGAGGGACAGTCCCTCGAACACGTCCGCAAAGGGCAGGGGGACAGGCCCTGAGTCCGGCTCCCCCGGAGGCTTGTCCGGCGGAGCGGGACTCATCCGCGCAGCCGGCCGGGCCAGCCTCAGGGAGACGAGCAGGAGCAGGCTCGTGAGGGAACCCTGGGTTCCGCCACGTTCAAACGCAGTCCTTCAACGGCTGAGCCTCGGGAAGGCCCTCGAGCTTCTTCAACGTGTTGTTCTCGATCTGGCGGATGCGCTCGCGGGTGACACCAAACGCCCGGCCCACCTCCTCGAGGGTGCAGGGCGGGGTTCCGGAGAGGCCGAAGCGCAGCTCGATCACCTTTCGCTCCCGCTCGGGGAGCGCTGAGAGCGCGAACTCGACGTCCTCGCGCCGGAGTGACAGCGAGGCGGTATCGAAGGGCGACTCGGCAGAGTCGTCCGGGACGAAGTCGCCGAGGGAACTCTCCTCCTCCTCCCCAATCGGCTTCTCGAGCGAGACGGGCAGTTGCGCCATCCTCAGAATGTCGCGCACCTCCTCGGTCGTTATCTCGAGCTCCTCCGCGATCTCGTCCGGCCGGGGCTCACGCCCGAGCCGTTGCACCAGCTGGCGCTCGATGTGCACGACCTTGTTCAGCTTCTCGACCATATGGACTGGGATCCGGATCGTGCGCGCCTTGTCGGCGATCGCCCGCGTCACCGCCTGACGGATCCACCACGTTGCGTAGGTGGAGAACTTGAAGCCCTTGCGGTAGTCGAACTTCTCGACTGCCCTGATCAGGCCGAGCGAGCCCTCCTGAATCAGGTCGAGGAACGAAAGCCCGCGACCAAGGTATCCCTTCGCGATCGAGACGACGAGACGGAGGTTGGCCTCGACCATCTGCGTCTTCGCCGCCATGTCGCCGCGCTCGATCCGTTTCGCCAGGTAGATCTCCTGGTCGGCAGTGAGCAGCGGCACCTTGCCGATCTCGCGCAGGTAGAGGCGCAGTGAGTCGAGCGAGGGCTCGACCGTCAGATCGAGCTTGGGGGCCGGCTTGTCGTCCTCGGCAAGCGAAGGCTGCTCGTGGGGCGGTGATTTGTACTGCTCGCCCTCAACGAGCTCGATCGAGTGGTCAATCAGGTAGGTGTAGAAGTCCTCGATCTGCTCCTTTGTCAGCTCGACGTCCTCGAGTCCGCTGACGATCTCGTCGTAGGTGAGAAAACCCTTCTCCTGGCCGTGCTGGACGAGCTTCTGGAGTTCCTCGACGTCGGGGAGGGCGATATCGACGGTGAGCATGGACCTCGGCTTTCCTCGTGAGTGGACGGGGGCTTGGACCGACACGACGTGCCTAGACACACGAAGAGCCGGTTCCTGAGGCGCCGGCTCTGACCATCGAGGGCTGGATCCTATAACGGAATCGGAGATTTGTGCAGCTTTTTTTTCACCGGCTCGCTACCGCCTCGCAACCAGCTCCCCGACGAGTTCGCCATGTGCGTTCTCGATCGGGACAACACCCAACGCTCCCGTCTCGAAACCCAGGCGGCTCACGAGCTCGGCGACTCCCGAGCGCACGGCACGCGTGGCTCCATCCTCGACTTTGACGGCGATGCCGAGGCCGTCCGGACCAGCTGCGCACAGCAGCCCTTCGGCTCCGCCCTTGGCAGTCCACCCCTTCAGCTCCTGCATCAGCAGCGTGTCCGCGGCCACGGGGCCGCGGATGAGCTCGGGGTGCGCTCGCATCGCCGCCGCCACCTCGGCACCGCCGTCGAGTTGCTCGAACCCGGCGAACGCGAGCGCCATCCGCTCGAGCGGCAGTGCCCAGGTGGGAACGCCGCAACCGTCGACGGCGACCGGGAGCTCGTCGGCACCGAGCCCCGTCGCCGCGACGACCTCCGCGAGGCAACCGCGCTGAACGGGGTGCGTCTCGAATCGATAGCCGCGGGCGTCCCAGCCGAGGGTGCGGCACAGCGCCAGCATGCCCGCGTGCTTACCGGAGCAGTTGTGCTCGATGGGCGTCGGTTCGGCTCCGCACTCGAGCTCGTCGTCCGTCGCGGGTGCCTTGGCGAGCAGCGAGCGTACGGCCGCAAGCTGCTCCGGCGAGCTGAGGTGAGAGGCTGCGGCGATCGCGATCTCCTGTGTCGTCAGGTCCTTTCGCGCACGGACGAGCGGCAGGGCCTGGAACGGCTTCGCCGAGGAACGCAGGAAGGTGACGAGATCGGCGTCTCCCGCCTCCGCGACCACAGCCCCGTCCTGAACCGCGACTGCGTGGACGAGGTGCCGCGCCTCCTCGATCCCGCCTCGCCTGACGACTACCGTGATCGGTTCCACTCGGCCACCCTACGCGACGGCTCAGTTGCAAACGATCGAAGCATGTCGTATGTTCCGACTCTATCGACCGTTCGCTCGTACTACCAGTACCTGACTACGAAGCCGTTGACGTCCTCGTCGTCACCGAGCCCGATCAGCTCCGCGCTCTCGCCGGCGAGAGCCGCCAGCGCATCGTCGCGCTGTTGCGCGAACGCGCCGCCTCGACCACCGCCCTGGCCGAGGAGCTCCGGCTCGCCAAGGGCACGGTGAGCTACCACCTGAAGGTGCTCGAGGAGGCCAGGCTGGTGCGGGTCGTGCGCACGCGACGCGTGCGGGCGGTGACGGAGCGGTTCTACGGACGCGCCGCGCGGCTCTTCCTGATCAAGGGGATCGAGGAGGACGAAGCCGTCACGCACGTCCGCGTTCGGCTCCAGCCGGCGGACGCGCGGCGCCTCGAGCGGCGGGTCGAGCGCCTCGCGCATGACGCCCTCGAACGCGAGAGTCCGACCGGCGAGGAGTACTCGCTCGTGATCGGCCTCCACCAGACGGGAGGGCTAGCGTGAGGCTCTCGGGCCGAGGTGGGCTCTGGCGTCACAGCGACTTTCTCAAGCTGTGGTCGGCGGAGACCATTAGCGTCTTCGGGTCGCAGTTCAGCGGGCTCGCTCTACCACTCGTCGCCGTGCTGGTTCTCGACGCGAGCGCCTTCGCCGTCTCGGCGCTCGTCGTCGTCGAGTTCCTGCCGTTCATCCTGCTGGCGATTCCGGCAGGCGTCTGGGTCGACCGGATGCGCCGGAAGCCGATTCTCGTCGCAGGCGATCTCGGCCGCGCCGCCCTGCTGGTCTCGATCCCGATCGCATACGCCCTGGACGCGCTGACTCTGGCCCACCTGTACGTCGTCGGCTTCCTCGTCGGCGTGTGCACGGTTTTCTTCGACGTCGCCTACCAGTCCTACCTTCCCTCGCTCGTTGCCCGCGAGGAGCTCGTCGAGGGGAACTCGAAGCTCGAGGTCAGCCGTTCCTCGTCGCAGCTCGCCGGCCCGGGAGCGGCCGGCGGCATCGTCTCGGCGCTCGGCGCACCGGTGGCGATCCTGCTCGACGCAATCAGCTTCGTCGTCTCGGCGGTCTTCCTCTTCACGATCCGCACCCGGGAGACGTTGCCGGAGCACGCGGCCGACTCGGTCCGGCCGAGCATGCTCGCCGACGCGCGCGAAGGACTCCGGTTCGTGATCGGAAACCCGTACCTGCGCGCGATCTCCGCCTGCACCGCCAGCTCGAACTTCTTCTGGAGCATGGGCGGGGCGCTTCTTGTCGTCTACGCGGTGCGGGAGCTCGAGATGTCGGCGGCGCTCCTCGGTCTTGCCTTCTCCCTCGGCAACATCGGGCCGCTGCTCGCCGCCTTCACGACCAATCGCCTCTCGAAGCTCCTCGGCGTCGGGCCCACGATCCTCTGGACCTCCGTCCTGTTCTCCGGGTCACTCCTCTTCGTGCCGCTCGCCTCGAAGGAGCTCTCGCTGCCGTTCCTCGTCGCCTCCGGCGTCCTCGGCGGCTTCGGTGCAGTGGCCTACAACATCACGCAGGTCAGCTTCAGGCAGGGGATCTGCCCCGAGCGGATGCAGGGACGGATGAACGCGGTGATTCGCTTCCTCGTCTGGGGCACGATGCCGCTGGGCGCGCTGCTCGGAGGCGCGCTCGGCACGTGGCTCGGCCTACGACCCGCGCTCTGGATCGCCGCCGTGGGCGCACTCTTCACCTTCCTGCCGATCCTCTTCTCACCCGTGCGCAAGCTCCGCGAGATGCCCGAGCCGAACGACGAGTCGCCGAACGACGAGTCGCCGAACACCGACACGATGGGCGGGCTCGTCTCGGCACCCCCCGCCGCTGCGTCCTCCGACAGGTGAGGTGGCCGGTCAGACGGTCAGACGGTCAGACGGTCAGACGGTCAGCCCCCTTTAGCTGTACGCCGCTGGCTTTGCCGCGGGAACGCTGACGGAGGCCTCGCTTCTCGATCCCGCTCGTCTTCGCCATCGGCGACCCTCGGTCTCTCGGCAGGAGATCGGCCTCGTCGTCGCGATCTCGAACATCGGGTCGGTGGTCGCCGCGCTCGCGGCAGGCCGATCGCGCGACGCGTCGGCGTCGGCGTCGACCCTGAGCTTCTCGGGCATCCTGTGCGGGTGTGCCGCTGCTCTTCCTGCCGCTTGCGATGCCCGAGCGCGCAGTACCCTTCCTGCTCGGGCCGCTCCTCGTCGACGCTTTCGCGATCGTCCTCTTCAACGTCAGCGGGATCAGCGACGCCCGGACGGTGGTGCCGGAGCGCCTGCTCCGCCGGACGACCGCCTCGCGCAGATTCGTCGTCTGGGGGACGGTTCCGATCGACTCGGTCGCCGGCGGCGCGGTGGCTTCGGTGATCGGCCTACGTGAGACGAACCTCGTGGGCGCGATCGACTCGACCGTCGGTTTCCTCTTCCTCCTCTTATCGCCGTTCCGATCGATGCGCCCGGCACCCGCTCTCGAGGCCGATGCCTGAGCTGCCGGAGATCGAGGCGTGGGTGCGCGCGCTCGACGGTCCGGTCTCGGCGAGCAGCGTGCTCCGTGCCGGCCCGGCGCACGTCGCGACACTGAAGACGTTCGATCCGCCCCTCGCCGCGCTCGAAGGGCGCCGGCTCGCGGGGGCGCGGCGGCGGGGCAAGCACCTCCTCTTCCCCACCGACGACGGGGAGCTCGTGCTGAGGATCCACCTGATGAGCGCGGGCCGGCTGCGTCTCCTGAAGGCCGGCGCCAAGGGCCCGAAGACGCCGGCGTTCAGGCTCCGCTTCGAGGACGGCGGCGAGCTCGTCCTGACCGAGGCCGGTGCGAAGAAGCGGGCGGGCGTGTGGCTGCAGGCGCCGGCGGCGACGGAAACCGAGCTTGCCCATCTCGGGCCGGAGGCGCTCGAGGTCGACGCGGCTCGGCTACGTGAGATCCTCCTGAACGACAACCGCCGGCTGCACTCGCTCCTGCGGGATCAGCGCGCGCTGGCGGGGATCGGGCGCGCGCACGCGAACGAGATCCTCTGGCGCGCAGGGCTATCTCCGTTCGCCCTCTCCACACAGCTCGAGGACGCGGACGTGGGCCGTCTCGCCGCGGCCATCCACGAAGACCTCGAGCGAGCGCTCGAGCTGCGCGAGCGCGGTAAGGGCGACAAGGACGTCTACCTCGTCCATCGCCGCCTCGGGAAGCCGTGCCCGCACGGGCACGAAGCGTCGAGCGGCGGTCCGATCCACCAGGTCGACTACGAGGAGCACACGGTCTTCTACTGCCCCGCCTGCCAGACGGGCGGGCGGATCCTGAAGGACCGGCGGCTCTCGCGCTTGCTGCGCTGACACTCCCCGCGCGGCCGCGCCAGCCGTGACTCTGGAGCCGCCCACTGCGCGCCGGGGGTGTCCGACGGCCGCGCGGGACACGTCCCAGGGACTGTCCCCGGAAGCACGTCCAAGGGCCGCGCGAGACACGTCCCCGGGACTGTCCCGGGAACACGTGCCTACGCGACGGGAAGCGTGACCGACAGCCGCTCTCCGTCGAGCACGACCTCACCGCCGAGCGCCAGCACGACCCGCACGGCGACCGCCGCGCCTAGATCCTTCATCTCCTCCCCGAGCACGACGGGCCCCGCGGCCGTCGTGACCGGCTCGATCGCGATCCGAGATCCGTCGACGACGACGTAGGCCTCGACGCCGCCGTGGCGGCTGACGGCGCGTGCGAGCGCGGCGAGCGACCGCTCGACAGCCTCCGGCTCGATCTGCACCTTCGCCCCCACGCCCGTCGCCGCGGGGACGGCTGCGCGGGCGACCTCGAGCGAGTCGACCTCGCGCGTCACCGGGTCGTAGCGGCCGCCTTCGATCCGCGCGACGATAGACAGGAGATCGAGTTGCTCGACGAGCTCGTCGGAGGCTGCGTCGATCATCCCCAGCCAGCGGACGGTCCTCTCGTCGAGCGTCTTGTTGCCCAGGAGCGTCCTGGCAAATCCCTTGACTGTTGCAAGGGGCGTGCGCAGATCGTGGCAGGCGAGCGAGACCAGGCTAGAGAAGTCGGCCTTCATCAGCCATAGCGTGCCACCGGCGGTTGCTAGCGTAACTTCGTGGTCGATTCCAGCAACCTGCTCGGCCAGGATCTGCAGGCCTCCGAACCAGCAGTCCGACTCTCGCTGAGCCGGGCAGGGGTGACCCACGTGTCGAAGTCGATCCGCGTGCGCCACGAGGGACGCGAGACAATGATGGCGGCGGAGATCGAGTGCACCGTCGACCTCGACCGGGGCCAGAAGGGCGTGCACATGTCGCGCTTTCCCGAGCTCTTCGAGGAAGCGATCGACGCCGTTGTCGGTGCCGAGGCGCTGCACGTCGAGGCGCTCGCCGAGCACATAGCTCGACACATCGTCGAGCGCCAGCGCGCCCTGCGGGCCGAGGCGCGCATCACGGCGCGGTGGCCCCTGCGCAGGACGACACCTGTTACAGGGTTGCCGACGCAGGAGATGGTCTCGCTCGTGGGGATCGCGGCGGCGAGCTCGTCGGGCACCCGGCGGGTGGTCGGCGTCGAGGCGAGCGGAATCAACGCGTGCCCGTGCGCCCAGGGACTCGTACGGGAACGAGCGGCCGAGCGGTTGGCCGAGGCAGGCTTCAAGGATGTCGAACGGATTCTGGAGCTCGTCCCGGTCGCGACCCACAACCAGCGCGGCCGCGGCACCCTCTACGTGGGCACGGACGAGCAGCTCGACGCACACGACCTCTTCTCGATCGTCGAGAGCTCGATGAGCGCTCCCGTCTACGAGCTGCTGAAGCGTCCGGACGAGCTCTTCGTCGTGGAGCACGCCCATCTGCAGCCGCGATTCGTCGAGGACTCGGTGCGCCTCTCGTTGAAGGGAGCGCTGGACGCGTTTGCCGCGCTCGAGAACACGGACTTCCTGTTCGCACGGCAGGTGAACCAGGAGACGATCCACACGCACGACGTCCTCGCGGAGCGCGAGGGCACCGTCGGGGAATTGCGCGCCGAGCTGGACTCGGGCGACCCGGCGGCACGCCACACCTCGCTCGCCGAGTGGCTCCGGGCCTAGAAGCTCGAACGTCCTGCCCGCCGCACGTGGAAGCGGCTCTCGGTGCCGGCGCGCAGGCGGGCGATGTTGCCCTTGTGCAGCAGGAGGACGGCGACCGCCGCCGCAGCCGCGAAGACGAGCAGCGGCCACGGCTCGCCGAGCGCGAGCCCGACGAAAGGCAGTGCGAGCGCCGTCACGATCGAGGCGAGGGATGCATACCGGGCGCCGACGAAGGTCACGATCCAGATCACCAGTCCGATCCCGCCGACAAGCGGAG
>Ga0136616_10001110_pt1 | contig 13908 bp, 12 predicted proteins | sample AntDrymUQ2992106_2_FD_106648 | JGI IMG/M metagenome (GOLD analysis project Ga0136616, IMG submission 106648) | Polar desert sand microbial communities from Dry Valleys, Antarctica - metaG UQ299 (21.06) | ecosystem: Environmental > Terrestrial > Soil > Desert | place: Antarctica: Dry Valley...
CGGGCCACCTCGGCGGCGACCTGCATGTCGGCGATCTTGAACGCGATCGCCTGGTAGCTGCCGATCGGCTTGCCGAAGGCCTCGCGCTCGCCGGCGTAGCGCAGGCACTCGTCGATGCAGCCCTGGATGGAGCCGACGGCGAGGGCGGAGATGGCGATGCGGCCCTCGTCGAGGATGGACAGGAAGTTCGCGAACCCGCGGCCGGCCTCCCCGAGCTGGTTCTCCGCCGGCACCCGGCAGTCGGCAAAGGCGAGGTCGCGGGTGTCCGACGCGTGCCAGCCGACCTTGCGGTACCCCTCGCCCACGGTGAAGCCCGGGGTGTCGCGGGGGACGATGAAGTTGGTGACGCCGGGACGCCCGCCCTCGCCGGGCTGGTCGGTGACCGCGGTGATGGTCACGAACGTGCTGATGTCGGTGCCCGCGTTCGTGATGAACGACTTCGAGCCGTTGATGACCCAGGTGTCGCCGTCGTGGACCGCCCGGGTGCGCAGGCCGCCCGCGTCGGAGCCGCCGCCCGGCTCGGTGAGGCCGAAGCCGGCGAGCTGCTCGCCGCGGGCCAGCGGGGGCAGCCAGCGCCGCTTCTGCTCCTCGGTGCCGAACTTCGCGATCGGCATCGCGCCCAGCCCCACGGCGGCCTCCAGCGTGATGCCCAGCGACTGGTCGACCCGGCCGATCTCCTCGATGGCCAGGCACAGGTCGAAGTAGGCGCCGCCCGACCCGCCGTACTCCTCGCCGAAGGGCAAGCCGAACAGGCCCATCGACCCCATCTCGGCCACCAGGTCGGTGGGGAACTCCCCGCGGTGGTTCATCTCCTCCGCGCGCGGCGCCACCTTGTCCAGCGCGAACTGGCGCACCACCGCGCGCAGCTCCTCCTGCTCGGGCGTGAGGGCGAACGACACCGTCATGGGGGCTCCTGTGCGCCGGGGTCGCTGGGAAGTGTAGTGAGCCGCCCCGCGGGCTCAGCGGCGGCGCAGGACCCCGAGAGCGAGGACGCCGAGCACCACCACCAGCGCCGCGCCGAGCACCAAGCGCAGGGCGCCGCTCACGGCCACCACGGCGAGGTAGGCGACGAACAGCCCCAGGGCGAGGAACAGCAGCCCCCCACCTCGTCCCGCGCCTCTCGTCTCCCGCATCGCCGCCCGATCCTTTCTCGCCTGCTAGGTGTACCTGTGGGCAGTGCCGATCCTGCTCCTACCCCCCTCCAACCTGCCTACGGTGTGGAACTTCATCCGCGGCCGGTCGAGACTCGAGGTGACGATGTCCTCACGACCGCTCGATGCCGCCGTGGACCCGGACGGGCAAGACCCGGGGCGCGGTCCGCTGAGCGAACAGGCCCTGGCGGACCTGGAGCGCCGCCGAAACCTCGTCGCCTCCGAGCTGTCCCGCCTGAGCGCGGCGCTGGACCAGGCGCTCAGCAACGCCAGGGCGCTCCACGTCGACGCGCCGCGGGCGCCGGCCCCTGCCCCGAGCGCCGCCCCGTCGGCCGCGACCCCAGCGGCGGCGCCTGCCGCTCCGGCGGCCCCAGCCACCGCGGACGTGACCGAGCGGCTGCCGCGGTTGCAGATGCTGGACGGCGGGTCGCCCTGGGCGCCGCCGCTCCCGGAGCGGGCGGCGGCGGTGGCCCCGCGGGGGCGCCCCCGCGGGGCCACCGCGGGCCTCGCAGCCCGTCGTCGCGCCGAGGGCGCCGGCCGACGAGCGGCCGCTGCGAGCCGTCAGCGTGCTGGCGGCGCTCGGGGTGGCCGCCGTGGCGCTACTCGCGGTCGTGTTCGTGCTGCAGCGCGGTCGCGGCGCCGAGGTAGCCCCCAACACCGGCGGCCGGACCGTCGTGGGCGCCTCCGAGGCCCCGCGCGTCGTTTCGCCGAGCGAGGCGACTCCCGGATCGAGCGCGGTGGCGGTGGCGCCGTCCCCGCTCGCTCCCTCCGCGATCGCCGCCTCCCCGCTGGCGACACCCTCGCGGGCGCTGGACCGCGTGCTCGTGGCGGCAGCCACCGCCCCGCAGTCCCTCCCCGACGCGACCCAGGCCCTGGTCACCCGCGTGCCGACCCTCCAGCGCCTCACCGGCCCGGCGAGGGCGGAGGAGGCGGCGGACGTCTACGGCCTGGCGGTCATCGCCGCCCGCGGCGAGGACACCCCTGGCCCGGCGACGGCGCTGGTGGAGGCGCTGGCGCCCGAGGTGACCCTCGACGCGCTGAGGCTGCTGGCACAGCGCCGGCCCGCCGTGGTCGGCGCCGGCGTCGCCCCGCTGCACGGCGAGTTCGCCGCGCTGCCCGCCGCGCCGGCCAGCACCCAGCGGGCGCGGGCGCAGGCCCTGCTCGACGCGATGATCGCCGGTGTGGAGCGCGGCACCGTCTCCCCCGGGTTCTACAACGTGGGCGCCCACGTGCTCCAGCCCTACCTCCAGCCCACCTAGGACAGCGCCCGGACCACCCGCGAGGGGCTGGGGCGGCCGAGCACGCCGGACAGCCAGGCGCTCGTGGTCACCAGGGCGCCGAGGTCGACGCCGGTCTCCACGCCCAGCCCGTCCAGCATCCAGACCAGGTCCTCGGTGGCGAGGTTGCCGGTGGCGCTGCGCGCGAAGGGGCAGCCGCCGAGCCCGCCCGCGGATGCGTCGACCGTCGTGACGCCGGCCCGCAGCGCCGCCAGGGTGTTCGCCAGCGCCTGGCCGTAGGTGTCGTGGAAGTGCACGGCCAGGCGCTCGACGCCGATGCCGGCCGCGCCGAACGCGCCGAGCAGGGCGGTGACGTGGCCGGGGGTGGCGACCCCGATGGTGTCGCCGAGCGACAGCTCCTCACAGCCCATCGCCAGCAGGCGCGCGCCCACGTCGACCACCGCGTCCAGCGCGACCTCCCCCTCCCACGGGTCCCCGAAGCACATGGAGGCATACCCGCGCACTCGCAGCCCCGCAGCGCGCGCTCGTTCCACCACCGCGGCGTAGCCGGCGAGGGACTCCGCGACCGAGCGGCCGAGGTTGCGCCGGGCGAAGCTCTCGGTGACGCTCGCGAACACCGCGACCTCGGTGACGCCCGCCGCCAGGGCCCGCTCCAGCCCCCGCTCGTTCGGCACCAGCACCGGCAGGCGCGCAGCGGAGCCTGGCGGCGGCAGAGACCCCGCGCGCAGCAGCACACTGCTGGCGCCGACGGGGCCGAGGGCGGCCAGCAGCTCGGTGGCGTCGGCGAGCTGGGGCACCCGGTCGGGCCGGACGAAGCTGGTCACCTCGACCACGCCCAGGCCCGCGCCGAGCAGCCGCCGCACGAACTCGGCCTTGATCGCGGTTGGCACCGTGGTCGCCTCGTTCTGCAGCCCGTCGCGCGGACCCACCTCGTACACGGTGATCCGCTCCGGAAGGCCCGGCTCGGGCGCCACGCGCGGCCGTGCGCCGGTCACGCGCCGCCCTCCCTGGGCTCGACGACGGCCAGCTCGGCGTCGATCGGGACCTGCTGGCCGGCGCGGACGGCGACACGGGTGACCACCCCGTCCGCCGGCGCGGCGACGGGATGCTCCATCTTCATCGCCTCGACCACGACGAGCGTCTGGCCGGCGACCACCGTGTCGCCCTCGGCGACGGCCACGAGCAGCACGGTGCCGGGCAGGGGCGCCCGCAGCGGGCCGGTGGCCGCCGCGGCGCCGGCGGCGCGACCCGCGGCGAGACGCGGCAGGACGCGCAGTCCCCAGGCGGCGCCCTCGCGGCCCAGCCAGATGACCGCGTCATCGCGGGCGAGCGCCCAGCGGGTGCGCAGCCCGTCGAGGCTGAGGATGACCCCGCCCTGTACCGCGCGCAGCGCCGCGGCGCGCTGCGGTCCGCCGTCCACGCGCACCGTGGCCGCCGCGGGCGTCCCGGTCACCTCGACCTCGACCGGCGCCGCGACGCCCTCGGCGAGCCGCCACTGCACCGTGGCGTGCCCGCCGACCCGCCACCCGCTGCGCGCCGCGAAGGGGTCCACGGGCACGCCCGGCGCGAGCGGGGCGCCGAGAAGGTCGGCCAGCGCCGCGGCCACGAACGCCTCCGCCGGCGGCGCGCCGGGGTCGCCCTCGCCGCCGGCCTCCAGCATCCGGGCGATCAGCCCGGTGTCGAGCCGGCCCGCCCGCACGTCGGGGTCGGCGAGCAGCCGGCGCAGGAACGCGACGTTCGTGGTCACGCCGAGCACCGCCAGCCCGCCGAGCGCGGCGTCCAAGCGGCGCAGCGCCTCAGCCCGGTCCGCGCCGTGGGCGATCACCTTGCCGAGCAGGGGGTCGTAGGCTGAGCCCACCGCGGTCCCGGTGGCGATGCCAAGGTCGAGGCGCACGCCGGGCTCGCCGGACGGCGCGCGCAGTGCGAGCACCCGCCCGCCGGTGGGCAGGAAGCCGCGGCGAGGGTCCTCGGCGTAGACCCGCGCCTCCACGGCGTGCCCGCTCGGCCCGGCGGACCTGCTGGGTCCGACGAGCGCGGCCGGCAGCGCCTCGCCCGCAGCCACCCGCAGCTGCTGCTCCACGAGGTCCAGTCCCCAGACCTGTTCGGTCACGGGGTGCTCGACCTGCAGCCGGGTGTTCATCTCCAAGAAGGCGAAGCCCCCGCCGGGACCGTCCAGACCCGGGTGGGCGCCGTCGCCGGAGACCAGGAACTCCACCGTGCCCACGCCCGTGTAGCCCACCGCCTGGGCCAGGGCGACCGCGCCCGCGCTCATCCGCTCGTGGGCGGCGGGGTCGAGCAGCGGCGAGGGGGCCTCCTCGACGACCTTCTGGTAGCGCCGCTGGAGGCTGCACTCGCGCTCCCCCAGGGCCACGCACGCGCCGTGGTCGTCGGCGAGCACCTGGATCTCCAGGTGGCGAGGCCGCTCCACGTAGCGCTCCAGCAGCAGCGCGCCGTCGCCGAACGCCGCCAGGGCCTCACGGCGCGCCGCGCTCAGCGCGTCGGGCAGCCCCGCGGGGCCGCGCACGACCCGCATGCCCTTGCCGCCGCCGCCCGCCGCGGCCTTGACCAGCAGCGGGTAGCCCAGACCCTGGGCGGCGGCGACGAGGTCACCGCCGTCCGCCTCGTCCGCACCGGGCACCAGCGGCACGCCGGCCCGCGCGGCGAGGCGCTTGGCGCGGACCTTGTCGCCCATCGTCTCGATCGCGTGCGCGGGCGGGCCGACGAAGACCAGCCCGGCGTCGGCGACCGCCCGGGCGAACGCCGCGCGCTCGGACAGGAACCCGTAGCCGGGGTGGATCGCCTGCGCACCCGAGCGGATCGCCGCGTCCACCACGCGGTCGATCGCGAGGTAGCTCTGCGCGGCCGGCGCCGGGCCGAGCCGCACCGCGGTGTCGGCGAGCGCCACGTGCGGCGAGTGCGTGTCGGCGTCGCTGTAGACGGCGACCGAGCGGATGCCCAGGCGGCGCAGCGTGGCGATGACGCGGACGGCGATCTCGCCGCGGTTCGCGACGAGCACGGTGGCGAACACGGCCTACGGCGCCTCCCGCCCGTCCTCACGCCCGTCCGCCGGGGCGGGGGTGGGGACCCAGGATGGTGGGCGGCGCTGGAGGAATGCGCCCATGCCCTCCTGCCCCTCAGCGCTGACCCGCAACGTGGCGATGACCTCCACGGTGTCCGCGGACGCCTCGTCCAGCGGACGCAGCGCCCCCTCGACCAGCCGCTTCGCCGCGGCGATCCCCTGCGGCCCGCCCCTCAAGCAGCGGCTCACCGCAGCCTCCACCGCCGTGTCGAGGTCCTCGGCGCCCACGACCTCGTGCACAAGGCCGGCCGCCAGCGCGCGGTCCGCGCCGAAGCGCTCGCCGCTGACGAACACCGCGCGGGCGAAAGAGCGGCCCACCTTGCGCACGACGTAGGGCGAGATGACCGCGGGGGCGATGCCCACGAGCACCTCGGTGAAGCCGAAGCGCGCACCCTCGACGGCGATCGCGATGTCGACGGTGGACACCAGGCCGCTGCCACCGCCAAGCGCGTGGCCGTTCACCCGGGCGATGACCGGCTTGGGCAGGTCGTACAGGGTGCGAAGCAACAGGTCCACGCGGCGCGCGTCGGCCACATTGTCCTCGCGGCTCCAACCCTGCATCGACCCCATCCAGGTGAGATCCGCACCCGCGCTGAAGACGCTCCCGGCGCCGGTGAGCACCACCACCCGCACCGCGGGGTCCGCGCCCAGCGCGGTCACCGCGTCCACCAGCTCACCGATGAGGGCGGCGTTGAACGCGTTGCGCGCCTCGGGGCGGTTCATCGTGAGGGTCACGACCCCCCGGGAGTCGCGCTCGACGAGGAGGCTGGAGTGCTCCGGCATGGGCCGGATGCTACGGCGCGGCGCCCTCGCCGAGGCGGTAATCCTTGTATGGCCGCCTACGCAACCTCGCTCGTGCCGGCTGGTTCGGTCGGCGTCGACAGACAGGGAACCGAGTCCGGCCCGCCACGGTTACAGCAGCCGTGCATCGAGGGCCGTCTCCTTGGCCGCTCCGTCCTCACGCTCCACCCGATACGCCCGCCGGCCCTCACGCATGGTCACGACCTCGGACAGCTCGGCCCCCACGAAGTGCAGCCCCACACCGTTGTCGGCGGCCAGACCGCCGGCAGTACACCGTCTGCCACGAGGCGGTGGTAGGTGGGGCGACGCTGGGCTTCGCCGTCGTAGTGCGGACTGTGGCTGCCGGACAGCAACCCGAGCCCATCGTTGAGGGCGGCCAGCTCCGGCCCGAACGAGTCGGTCGTCCCACCCTCGAACCAGCACAGCGAGCCGGCGCTGAGTCCACACAGCACGATGCCCGCCTCCCACGCCTCCCTCAGCAGCGCGTCGACCCCGTGCAGCCGCCACACACTGAGCATGTTGGCCGTGTTGCCGCCACCGACGTAGATGAGGTCCTGGTCGAGCAGGACGCCGCGCAGGTCGGTCACCGTGCGCGTGAAGAGGGCGAGGTGTGAGGCCCGGTGGCGGCTCGCCGGGAAGGCGTCGTAGAAGCGCACGACGTAGGAGTCCGCGTCGCCGCTCGCGGTCGGCAGAAAGCAGACCTTGGGCCGTGATGCACCCGTCAGCTCGACGGCGTAGTCATCCAACCCGCGCCACTCCGACCCGAATGAGAAGCCTCCCCCACCCATGGCGACGATGTGGCGCGTCGCAGCATCACGCACGCTCATCCGCGCGTCCTCGGCATAGCCGCCGAGGCGTGCAGACGCTCATCGAGCTCGGCCACGAGCCGCTCACCGGCCACCCGTCGATATTGGCGCTCGGCGACACCTGCCCGATCCAGATAGACGCGCGAGTCGGTCTGACGGGCCAATTCATGTGCGTCGACGATGACGACACACGCCTCGTCGAAGCGTTCCTGCCGGACGTACAAACTGCCAAGGTCCGCGAGCACGGCCGACCGGCGCTTTGTGTAGAGCGGAGCGAGGGTCGCGACCGCTTGGTGGAGCGAGTCCTCGGCTTCGGGCAGCCCGAGGCGCATGGCGCAGAAGCCCTCGTAGGCGCTCAGCCTCGACCAGTCGAAGAACTGCAACCAGACCGGGGCAGCGGCCGTTACCGGTGCGTCGAGTGTGGTCCGGGCGCGCTCCAGGGCCTGCATGCTCGCGGTCTGCTCGCGCAGGATCGCCCAAGCCTCGGCCTCCAGCGCCGCGAGCCAGGCTTGTGTAGCCGGGCCGGTCACAGGGGCCGCGGGTGCGACACGGCTGCCGCGTAGAAGGGCTAGCGCCTCTCTTGGGTAGCCACAGTCGTTGGAGATGGACGCAAGGCAGCCGATGGCGTAGGCCGTGACTTCCGGCGACTCGCCCTCGTGACCTGCATGTATTGCGACCTGGTGGTACGCGCGGGCGTAGGCGTAGTCATTGCGATCAAAAGACAGCCGGCCCGCCAGCTGGGCGACCTGCCCGAGCGACGACAGGAGCGCCGCCCGGGTCTGCATCGACGCGGATTCTTGGGTGAGATCGGCGACGAGGCGGAAGTGATCGAGGACCGGCTGCGTCAGGTGGGAGACGGGTGTGCTCTCAAAGAGCAGCCGGTACTGATGCGTGATCGCATCGACCTGCGCCGCCTGCGCGGACGAACCGTCGAACTGCTCCAGCACGTCAAGCGGCGGCCTGAACAGGACTGCCCCGGTGACGGCGAAGAACCACTCCAGGAACTCTCGACGCTTCACGTCACCATGCCCTGAGTCTATTTGTGACGGAGCACCGAGCTCCGAGGGCGCCGGCGCAAAGCCCTCCAGCGTCCGTGTCAGCGGCGGCGCTATCCGGCTTGGTCCGATGAATGAGATGTCCGCCGACCCTTGCGACGGCGCCACTTTGGTCTGCGCGTTCCACGCCGGCCCCGGCTCCTCGTCCCTGAAGCCGAGCCGCTCGACCTCCACCTCCAGCACTGCGGCGAGACGCCGTCGTGTCCGTAGGTCCGGCGCCTGCAGGCCGCGCTCCCACCGACTCACCGTGCTCGGGTCAACCGGGATGCGCTGGGCGAGCGCCTCCTGCGACCAGCCCCGCGCCCGGCGCAGGCCGCCGACGTTGTTGGCCATCATCGGCCCTGGCGTTCCCGTCACCGCGGGATCCCTCCGGTGTCCACGTGTCTGACCAGGCCAGGGAGTCTAACGGCCTGGTTGCGACGCTTGCGCGTACTTGCGCCCTACTTGCGCGGGCGTGCCCATCCTGCGCACAGACCCGCCCTGGCCCTGCTCCCGCCGTCCGGTCCAGCGTCAAGAGATCGCCCAAACGACCGGACAGGAGGGAATGGCCCGTATGGTCAGCATCCGCCACGCCGCCACCGACCGCGCTCACCGCGCGGCCAGCGCCCGCCTCATCACACACGCCCGTCGGCCTTGGGAGGACTGGCGCGAGGACGCGCCGGTTGCCGACCTGCTGCAGATCGTCGGCAGCCACCTCAACGTTCTGCGCAGCGGAATCGGGCCGGCGCTCGCTGCCTTCCTCAACACGCGCGATCCGGCGCGGGGTCTGGCCTGCGTCTACCTGGTGCAGGCGCTCGTTGCAGCCGAGTTGGAAGCAGCCAGGGCCGAGCGGATGCCGACTGCCCGTGCGCAGGAGGTGGCTGAGTGCACCTGAGCTGGCCCGCCGATGAGCGACCGGCCTGGCGGGTGCGCTCCGTGTACGTGAAGCCGGAGGTGGCCGATGCGGGCGAGCGCCTGGACGCCGCCGTCGAACTCGAAGAGGCGCTGCGGGCGTCGGGGAAGGTATGCCAGCCCTGGGTGACGCTCGATGGCACAGCGGTGACGGTATCTGGACTCGTCAAGGCCGATAGCGAACGAGAGGCGGCCCTCGACGCCCTGGAACTCATCGGGTCAGTCTGCGCCATGACGGGCTGCTGGTTGCTCGGCGACCTCGTGCGCCAGACGATCCAACCCTGGCTTCATTGATCCACTCTCACATGTGGCGTCACCCCCGGCCAGGGGGACCCTGCACTTCGCCGTGCACCCGATCGGAGGGCCTGCGGCGGGGCGGGGCACACGGTCGTGGCGTCCCGTCGTTGTCGCCGCCGACCTCGATGGCTCTGCGGTGCTCACATGCGGAACACGCCGTAGCGGGGCGGGGCGGCGGGGGCGTTCGCGCAGGCGGACAGGGCAAGGGCCAGGACGGTGCGGGTGTCGGCGGGGTCGATGATGCCGTCGTCCCAGAGGCGGGCGGTGGCGTAGTAGGGGTTGCCCTGGGTCTCGTACTGCGCGCGGATCGGGGCCGTGAAGGCAGCCTCCTCCTCGGCGCTCCAGCTCGCACCCGTCGCCTCGACCTGCTCGCGGCGCAGGACGGCCAGGACGGTCGCAGCCTGCTCTCCGCCCATCACGGAGATACGCGCGTTCGGCCAGGTGAACAGGAAGCGCGGCGAGTACGCCCGTCCGCACATGGCGTAGTTGCCCGCGCCGAAGGACCCGCCGATGACCACCGTCAGCTTCGGCACGTTCGCGCAGGCGACGGCGGTCACCATCTTCGCGCCGTCCTTGGCGATCCCGCCGGCCTCGTAGTCGCGCCCCACCATGAAGCCCGCCACGTTCTGCAGGAACACCAGCGGGATGCCCCGGCGGTCGCACAGCTGGACGAAGTGCGCGGCCTTGAGCGCCGACTCGCTGAACAGGATCCCGTTGTTCGCCACGATCCCGACCGGGTGCCCGGCGATGTGGCCGAAACCGGTCACCAGCGTGGCGCCGTACAGGGTCTTGAACTCGTCGAGACGGCTGCCGTCGACGATCCTGGCGATCACCTCGTGGACGTCGTACGGCGTGCGCGTGTCTACGGGCACCACGCCGTACAGCTCGCCGGGGTCGAGGGCCGGCGGCTCGGCCATCGCGAGGTCCCACGGGCGGGGCGCGCGGGGGCCGAGGGTGGCGACGATCCCGCGGACGATGCGCAGGGCGTCGGGGTCGTCGGCGGCGAGGTGGTCGGCCACGCCGGAGGTGCGTGCGTGCAGGTCGCCGCCGCCGAGGTCCTCGGCGGACACCACCTCGCCGGTCGCGGCCTTCACCAGCGGCGGCCCCCCGAGGAAGATGGTGCCCTGCCCGGCCACGATGACGCTCTCGTCGCTCATGGCGGGGACATAGGCGCCGCCGGCCGTGCACGAGCCCATCACCGCGGCGACCTGGGGGATGCCGCGCGCCGACATCTGCGCCTGGTTGTAGAAGATCCGGCCGAAGTGGTCGCGGTCGGGGAACACCTCGTCCTGGCGGGGCAGGAACGCGCCGCCGGAGTCCACCAGGTACAAGCACGGCAGGTGGTTGAGAAGGGCCACCTCCTGGGCCCGCAGGTGCTTGCGGACGGTCTCGGGATAGTAGGCGCCGCCCTTCACGGTCGCGTCGTTGGCCACGACCACGACCTCGCGGCCCTCCACCCGGCCGACCCCGGTGATGATCCCCGCGCCAGGTGCGTCGCCGTCGTACAGCCCGTGGGCGGCCAGCGGTGACAGCTCCAGGAAGGGGCTCGCCGGGTCGAGGAGACGCTCGACCCGCTCGCGCGGGAGCAGCTTGCCGCGCTCGGAGTGCCGCCGGCGCGCCCGGTCGCTGCCGCCCCGCGCGGTCACCGCGATCTGTGACCGCAGCTGCGCCACGAGCGCCAGGTGCGCGGCGGCGTTGGCCTGGAACAGCGCGGAGGAGGGATCGACCTTGGTCTCCAGGACGGTCATCCCCACAGCGTAGAGGCGCGCTCGGCTAGCCTGCCGTGCATGCCCGGCCGACCGCGTCGCCGCCCGCCGCTCGTGGCCCTGCTGCTGGCGCTGATTGTCGCGCTGCTGGCCCTGCTCGTGCTCATGGTATGGCCCACCCGCCGGGTGCTGCTCACCTCCTGCCAGCCGGCCGAGGCGCCCTACGACAACCTCGGGCCGTACTGCCTGTCGGTCGTCGAGACCGACGCCGGACCGCTGAGCCTGCCGGACCTCGGTCTGGAGCGCCACCACGCGCTGTTCGTCGGCCGCGGCGACGGCGCCCCCGCCTACGGCCACTGGGTCGACTACTCGCCGAACCCCGGCGGCCAGGACCTGCAGCGCTACCTCGAGGCCGCCGAGGTCGACTGGCAGCCCGACGGCCTGACCTTCCGCGAGCGCTCCGGCCACAGCGTCTTCGTCCCCGCCGAGCAGTTCATCGGCGGCCGCTGACGCGCGCCCGCCCCCGGCGCCAGCGGCGGCGCGGGGTCTCCCCGCGCCGACCCCGGGCGGGCAGTGCCCGTGCCGACCCCGGGCAGGGCGCGACCAGCGCTGCCGTGCAGTCGGCGCCCCCGCTGGGGGCGGCGGTCGCCTCGTCGGCGGCGGCGGGTCGCCGGCGACCAGGTCGGCCGGCGGCGGCGGCGCCTCCCGCTCACCGTGCACCACACTGACGAGCAGCTCCACCGCGAACTCCCCCTCGCCGGCGCGGAGGCCGGACCAGCCGGGTCGGCCGGGTGCGGTCGCGCCCGCTGGTCGCAGGGTAGTCGGGAGGGCAGGTGGCTGCGCCCGTCTCCGCTCAGCGGGGACCGCGGGAGCCTCGCCCGCGGTCCCCGGCAGCGGACCGCACGTGCCACCAGGCGCCGAGCGCGAGCGGCACTGCGGTCACCGCCACACCGGTCAGGGTCCTGGCCAGCTCTGTGAACCAGCCTCCGAAGGTGCCGGGCAGCTCCACGAGGAACCAGCTGCCCACCCCGGTGAGGAGGTAGCCCGCGGCGGCGCCCAGGGCCACCGAGGGGACCACAATGGGTATCGCCCCCCGCCCCCCGCCCCCCCCCCGCAGCGCGCGCCGGGCGATCCAGACGCCCAGCCAGACCCGCAGCGCGATCGACAGCAGCGCCACCAGCACGACCTGGGCCGAGCCCGCCAGGCCGCTGGCCGCCAGCGGGGGCAGCACGGTCAGGGTGACGAGGATCTGCAGCGCCAGGACGGCGACGAAAGCCGCCAGGACGGTGGGGCGGTCCACGCTCACCGCCCCGCCGTCACGGCGATCCGCTCTGACCACCGAAGCCGGGGCTCGCACCCGGCGCGCCACCGATGTCACGGCCCACGCCGCGACCCGTGCTCGGCATGGTGCACGACGGAAGAGCACGCCACTGCGCATCCGGGACCGCGTTGTCGATGAAGGTGGCCTCCTGCAGCTCGCGGTGACCCTCTAGGGAACCTGCGAGGAGCCCGATCATCTTCGCCCTCCCACCCGGCCTTGCATCGACCGCCCCGGCCCCCAACGCCCGCCCGGTCGCGTCGAAGTCGAAGCGCGCCACCGTGCCGTGGCGCTGGAAGCGGTCAGCCAGTGCCGCGATCCTCTGGTCCCTCTGGTCGTCGGCCGTGTCGGCCATGCGAGGGGAGGGTGGCATGACGACGTGCGGCGCGACGCGAGAGAAGACCCCGTCGAACGCGGCGAGGTTCTCGGGGTCGGTGAGCTCGAGGTGGTACTCGCCCACCTGGAGGTCGATCAACCTGACGTTGACGTCCCCACCCGCACCGTGGTTGCCCCCCTTGCCGTCCTTATCGACGTACTGATCGGACCTGCCACCGCCCAACTTTCCCACTGCATCCGCCGCGCGCTCGGTGATGAAAATCAGGCGGAGAGGTGTGCCGTCGTGAGCTGAGACGTAGCGGAAGCTGAGACCGCCGCCGAGGCCAACGCCGCCACCGAACCAGGGTACTAGAGGGGCCCGCCTGTCCAGGGACTGGGGCGGGTAGTACATCCCGCCGACGCCGCCCTCCACGCTCCCGGACTGGATCCATGCGCGGGGATCCTTGCCGTCGGGGGGCGGCATCAGCTCGTCTCCCCGGTCAAAGGTGAGCGTCCCGTCGAGGGTCCCCCCACTGGCCGCCTCAAAGGCGGAGGCGCGACCGCCGTTGTACCCCAGCGACCCCTGGAGGCGGGCGTTGAGGCCGTAGGTGGTCCACCGTAGCTCGGGCTCCGGGGCGGGAGGCGGCCGGCCCCACAGCCGGTTGTAGAGCCCCCGCCCCCGCCTGGCGAGGTCTTCAACCACCAGGCCGGGGAGACCGTTGAACGCACCTGCCCAGCCCTCGAAGGCGCTGCCGTGCCGGCGGTCGAGGTAGTCCTCGGCCTCCTGGCGCGACTCGAACTCGTAGGTGGACAGGGCCCTTGCGCCGACGGTCCCCGTCACCTGGCCCCAGCGGCCGGTGCGCAGGCCCTCTTTCGGACGTGGCTTCGGCTCGTTGGTCCGGCTCCCCGGACCGTCGCCCTCCAGCGTGCCCATACCGGCGCGGTTCTCGGTGTTGATCGATACCCGGAAGCGGTCGGGACCGACCTGCTGGACCTGTGCCCCGCGGCTGCCCGCTATCGTGAACATCCGCGGCAGGAACATGTCATAGGACTGTGTCGTGAACCGAATGTCGACCGGACAGGCGATCTCCAGACCGCGGTCCTCCATCGGCGGGATGGCCCGACCATCGGGCGGGGCGGTCCCACCGCCGGGCGGGGCGGTCCCACCGCCGGGCGGGGCGGTCCCACCGCCGGGCGGGGCGGTCCCACCGCCGGGCGGGGCGGTCCCACCGCCGGGCGGGGCGGTCCCAC
>Ga0136616_10001111_pt1 | contig 13897 bp, 14 predicted proteins | sample AntDrymUQ2992106_2_FD_106648 | JGI IMG/M metagenome (GOLD analysis project Ga0136616, IMG submission 106648) | Polar desert sand microbial communities from Dry Valleys, Antarctica - metaG UQ299 (21.06) | ecosystem: Environmental > Terrestrial > Soil > Desert | place: Antarctica: Dry Valley...
ATTCCCGTCGCCGTCGGGGACGAGGTGCTCGGCGAGCTCCTCCTCGAGCAGTGCGCGCGGGGTCAGGATCAGGCGGCTCTCGGCGTAGCGTCGCTCCACCGCCTCGGCCAACGAGGCGTAGACGCGGTCGGGGCGAGAGAGCTCGGCCATGTCGAAGCCGACGTGCGGAAGCAGCTGGATCGCCGGGTCGAGCAGGACAGCGCGCTCCACGAGCTCGGGTCGCCTGGTCGCAAGCTCGAGCACGAGGCGCCCGCCGAAGGAGTGTCCCACCCAGATGGCGCTTCGCTCGCCCAGCGTCTCGACGAGGTCGTCGAGGTGAGCCTCGATCGTCCACGGCGGCTCCCATCCCGAGCGGCCGTGGCCGCGGAGGTCGGGGGCGAGGACGCGATACCGCGCCGCCAGCCGCTCCTCCGCCAGGCGCCGAAAATGCGGGCCGTGGGCGGTCACGCCGTGCAGGCAGACGAGGGGCGGCGACGAGTCTGGATCGCCCCAGGCGTGGACGTGAAGCCTCACGTCTCCTCGCCGCTGCCGGAGGGTTCGTAGAGACGGCGGCCCCGAAGGGCGTCGGGCAGGTGGTCAACCTCGAAGCCGGCCGGGTCGTCGTGCGGGTAGACGTAGCCCTCGCCGTGCCGGAGCTTCTTGGCGCCGCGGTAATGGGCGTCGCGGAGCGGCTTCGGCGGGCGCAGGTTGCCCTCCTCGCGCACGAGCTTCGTCGCCGCGCCGAGTGCCCGGAGGGTGGAGTTGGACTTCGGCGCTCGGGCGAGGTAGATGGCGGCCTGGGCGAGGTTGAGGCGCACCTCCGGGAGGCCGACGTGCTCGACCGCCTGTGCGGCCGCGACGGCGACGAGAAGCGCCCGGGGGTCGGCGTTGCCGATGTCCTCCGAAGCGAGCACGACCATCCGCCGGGCGATGAAGCGCGCGTCCTCGCCACCCTCGAGCATCGCAGCCAGGTAGTAGACGGCAGCATCGGGATCGGAGCCCCGCATCGACTTGATGAAGGCGGAGGTGAAGTCGTAGTGGGCGTCGGCGCTCTTGTCGTAGACGAGCGGGCGCTTGCGGGCGGCGTCCTCGACGTGCCTCTCGTCGAGCGGCACGCTCTCGGCTCGCGCGGTCTCCCAGGCGAGTTCCAAGATGTTGAGCGCGCTGCGGGCATCGCCGCCCGCGCGGTGGGCGATCAGCTCTTCGAGCTCCGCCGGAACCTCGGCCTCGAGCTCGGCCGCACCGCGCCGGACGAGCTCGGCGAGGTCGTCCTCCCCGTGAGGCTCGAGCTCGAGGATCTGCGAGCGGGAGAGGAGCGCCGAGTTGACCTCGAAGTACGGGTTCTCGGTCGTCGCGCCGATGAGCGTGACGATCCCGTCCTCGACGGCGGGCAGAAGCGCGTCCTGCTGCGCCTTGTTGAAGCGGTGGATCTCGTCGAGGAAGAGGATCGTGCGCGCTCCGTGGGCGCCGAGGCGCTCGCGCGCGCGGGCGAGCACTCCGCGAACGTCGGCCACGGACGCGGAGACGGCGGAGAGCTCCTCGAACTCGGCTCCGGTCGTCGCGGCGATGATGCGGGCAAGCGTGGTCTTGCCGCTTCCGGGCGGCCCGTAGACGATCGAGGAGCGCACGCGATCCTGCTCGATCGCCGCCCGCAGCGCCGAGTTCTCGCCGAGGATGTGACGCTGCCCCACGAACTCCGCGAGCGTCCGCGGACGCAGCCGCACCGCGAGGGGAGCGACCTCGGGCGCCCGCTCCCGTGCAGCGTCCGTGAAGAGATTCCCCATGACGCCGAAGTATGCTGACCGCGCAATGGCGTTCGGGCATTCGCAGGATCCGCCGCAGGCTCCGGACAGCGCTGCGGCCGACGTCGAGGACTTCGACGCCCCGATCCTGCCGGGCGAGGCGGCGAGCGACTACGAGCGCTACCTGCGCACGGCCGAGCTGCTCTCGCTGCAGAAGCGCCCGGAGGAGATGGCGCACCGCGACGAGCTCCTCTTCCAGACCGTCCACCAGTCCTCGGAGCTGTGGCTGAAGCTCGCCGCGCGAGAGGTCGAGGGCGCCGTCGGGCACCTGCGCGCCGGCGAGGTGCCTGCTGCGCTGCGCCTACTGCACCGTGCCTCGCTCTGCTTGCAGTTCATTACGGGGCAGCTCGACATGCTCGAGCAGATGTCGCCCTGGGAGTACCAGGAGGTCCGGCGCGTGCTCGGGCACGGGAGCGGGTTCGACTCGCCCGGCTTCCGCGAGGTGCGGCGCGTCTCGCCGGCGCTCGGTCAGGAGTTCCACCGGCTGCTCCGGGAGGAGGGTCTCGACGTCATCTCGGTCTACACGCGCGGGCGCGAGTTCGAGGATCTCTACGGGCTCGCCGAGGCGCTGACGGAGTGGGACGAGCGCGTGACGATCTGGCGCATCCGCCACTACAAGGTCGTCTCGCGGATCATCGGAGACGGCGTGGTCGGCACGCAGGGGACCCCCGTCGAAGTGCTGGGGCGGCTGATCCACAAGAGCCTCTACCCCGAGCTCTGGGAGGTTCGAAACACGCTCACCGCGCTCGCGCAGGAGAACGATTGACCCAGCTCGAGGAGTTCAAGGCCCGCGGGAGCCGTGCCTGGGGCTTCGGCCCGTTCGAGCGCATGGCCGAGACGCTCGTGGACATCCACGACGAGCTCGTCCGGAAGCTGGCGCCCGTGCCGGGCGAGCGCTGGCTCGATGTCGCGACCGGCACCGGCGCCGTGGCCGTGCGCGCCGCCCGGGCGGGCTCGGAGGTCACGGGGAGCGACTTCGCTCCGGCGCTGATCGAGACCGCAAAGAGCCTTGCCGCCGAGGCAGGGCTGTCGATCCGCTTCGAGATCGCCGACGCCGAGCGGCTGCCGCAGGAGGACGGCTGCTGCGACGTCGTCTCCTCTTCCTTCGGGACGATGTTCGCCCCCGACCATCAGGCCGTGGCGCGCGAGCTCACGCGCGTCACGCGGCCGGGCGGTCGCCTCGGCCTGACCGCGTGGCGCCCGGAGGGGCGGGTCGGAGACATGTTCCGTCTCTTCGGCGAATTCGGTCCGCCGCTTCCGCCGGAGGCGGGCAGTCCGCTCGCCTGGGGCGACGAGGACTACGTCGGGAGCCTGCTCGGAGACGGCTTCGAGCTCGAGTTCGCAACGGGCGACTCTCCACACCGGGAGGCTTCGGCCGAGGCGGTGTGGGAGCTCATGTCCACATCGCTCGGTCCGGTCACTGCGCTCGCGCACTCCCTCGAGCCGGATCGGCGCGAGGAGTTCCGGCGCGCGTTCATCGAGTTCTTCCAGCGCGACCGGGTCGACGGCGGCATCGTGTCCCCGCGGCCGTACCTGCTCGTGCTCGGCCGCCGCAGTTAGCGTGCGGACGGTCTCGCTACGGGAGGAGGCAACGGAGGTCCTCCAGGCCCTCATCCGGCTCGACACCGTCAACCCGCCGGGCAACGAGACCGTGGCTGCCGAGTTGCTGCGCGACTACCTGGATGAGAACGGGATCGCGTGTGAGCTCATCGCGAAGGAGCCTGACCGCGCGAACCTCGTGGCGCGGTTGCCGGGTGGGGATGGCCCGCGGCTCGCGCTGCTCTCGCACACCGACACGGTGCTCGCCGATCCGGGCGAGTGGACGGTCGATCCCTGGAGCGGCGAGCTCCGAGACGGCGAGGTGTGGGGGCGCGGCGCTCTCGACATGAAGGGCCAGGTGGCGGCGAGTGCGGTCGCGCTCGCATCGCTCGCCCGGGAGGGTTTTCGGCCGGCCGGCGACCTGATCTTCGTCGCGGCTGCCGACGAAGAGGTCGGCGTCGACGTGGGGCTGCAGTGGCTCGTTCGGGGACACCCGGAGGCCGTGCGGGCGGAGTACTCGCTGAACGAGGGCGGCGGCGACCGCGTGGTTCTCGGCGGCAGGCCCTTCTACCTCTGCTCCGTCGCTGAGAAGATGAGCTCGCCCTTCCTCCTGCGCGTGCGCGGCCGGAGCGGGCACGCATCGATGCCGGGCGTTGCCGACAACGCGCTCGTCAAGGCCGCCGGGTTGATCGAGCGGATGAGTGCGTTTCGGCCCGAGCCCCGGCACGGGCCCGAGACCGAGGCGCTGCTCGCGGGCGTCCTCGGCGAGGTGCCTCCCGCCTCCGAGGCCGCGCGGCGAGCCGAGGAGGTTCACCCGCTCGCCCGGGCGCTGATCGAGCCTCTGCTCGCCCTCACGCTCTCGCCGACGATGATCTCCGCCTCGCAGAAGCGGAACGTCGTGCCCGGGCTCTGCGAGGTGACGGTCGACTGCCGCCTCCTTCCCGGGCAGACGCCGGCCGAGGCGGAGGAGCTGATCCGCTCGGCGCTCGGCGACGACGGCTATGAGCTCACGTGGATCGAGCACCAGGGCGGGACGCGCTCCCCCGTGACGACGCCGCTCTGGGACGTCGTCCGCTCGTTCGTCGAGGGGATCGAGCCGGCGGCCGTGACACTGCCTCTCTGCACCGCGGGCTTCACCGACAGCCACTGGCTGCGCGACGCGTTCGGCACGGTCGCCTACGGCTTCTTCCCGATGCGGGCGATGGACCCCGAGACGGCGTCGCTGCTCGTGCACTCGGCGGACGAGCGCATCGACGTCGAGGATCTCGAGCTCGGCGTCGAGTTCTTCCGCTACGCGGCGCGCTCGCTGCTCGGCAGCGCATAGATCCGTCGCAGCTCGAGCGGACGTTCACGGAGCTCGCCGCGCGCTCCCTCGCTGAGGGCGCCGGCGTCCGCCCAGCCGAGGTACCGGCAGCGCGGGCACTCGCCGCGCTCGACCCGTCCGCTCGAGTCGCGGGAGAGGCCGTGCCGTTCGCCGCAGCGAAGGCACTCGACCGCGAGTGCCGCCATACGCTCCCTGTCGGCGCCGCCCGCGCGCTCCCTTAGCGCCGCAGCACTCGTTCGGGTGACAACAGCCTTTGACAGAACCTTCATCGGGTCGGAGCCTAGGCTGTGGACGAACTGTGAAGGGGTCAGACCCCCCAGGCTGTGGGCCGTGGCAGAAAATGTTAAGGGGTCAGACCCCTGGACGTGGCTGCTTCGAGCATGTCCTCCCAGGTGACGAGCTTGACGCGCGGCCGGCCCTGCTCCTTCCCTCGGTCGCGCTCGTGGACGTCGATCGCCGTCCAGCCGTCGTAGAGGACGTGCGAGACGCCGCGCTCACGGAGAAGGGTGTCGACGGTCCCGGCACTCCCGCCCCTGCGCTCGATCCTGCCCGCCGCAAGGTCTTCCTGGAGGAGTGCGATCGTCTCGGTCGCGTCCTTCTTGTTCGTGCCGATCACACCGCTCGGCCCACGCTTGATCCAGCCGGTGCAGTAGACGCCCCGCACGGGGCTCCCGCCTTCGTCGAGGACGCGGCCGCGGTCGTTGCGGATCGTGCCCCGCTCGCCGTCGAACGGGACGTCCGGCAGCGGCACCCCGCCATAGCCGACGCTGCGCAGGACGAGGCCGCACGGAATCGTCTCGCGCTCGTCCGTCGGCACGGCGGCGATCCGACCGCGGCCGTCGGTCTCGAGCCGGTTGCGGACGATCTCGACTGCCTCGACACGCTCGTCGCCGAGGATCGCGACCGGCGAGGAGAGGAAGCGAAGCCGAAGCGTCTTCGGCTTGCCCGAGGGAAGTCGCTCGGCGTACTCGCGCAGGACCTCGAGGTTCCGCCGGGCGGCGGTGTCGTGCGCCAGCGCCTCCTCGCTCGCCGAATCGAGCTCGAGGTCGGCCGGATCGACGGCGATATCGGCGCCGGCGAGATCCCCGAGCTCCTTCAGCTCCGGCGTCGTGAAGGCTGCCTGCGCCGGGCCGCGACGGCCGAGGACCACGATCTCCTCCAACGGCGAGGAGCCGATCGCCGCGATCGCTGCATCGGTCGTGTCGGTCGGCCGCAGCTCCTCGGGGGTCAGCGCCAGCATCCTCGCCACGTCGACCGCGACGTTGCCGTTCCCGACCACGACCGCGCACCCGACGTCGAGGTCGAAGGGAAGCTCCTGGAAGTCGGGGTGGCCGTTGTACCACGCGACGAACGCGGTGGCCGGCCAGGAGCCGGGGAGATCCTCGCCGGGGATGCCGATGCGCCGGTCGGTCTGCGCGCCGACCGCGTAGACCACGGCGCCGTAGAGCTGGATGAGCTCGCCATGCTGGAGGTCCCGCCCGACCTCGAGGTTGCCCAGGAATCGAAAACCAGGCCGCTCGGCGATCCGCTCGAACGCGCGCGAGACGGCCTTGATGTTCGGGTGGTCGGGGGCGACGCCGAGGCGGACGAGACCCCACGGCGTCGGAAGTCGCTCGATCATGTCGACCTCGGCCGAAATCTCACCGCCGAGCAGAGCGCCGGCCGCGTAGAACCCCGCCGGCCCGGAGCCCACGATCGCGACGCGAAGGGGGTCCGTCAGGACTGAGGACGCGCTAGTGCGAGCAGCCCGAGCCGCAGCCACCGCCGTCGGCGGCTTCCGGCGCGGCGTCCTCGTCCATCGTGAACGAGTGGCCGCAACCGCAGGATGCGGAGGCGTTCGGGTTGTCGATCTTGAAACCGGATTCGCGGAGCCCGTCGATGAAGTCGACGTTGGCGCCGACGAGGTACGGCGCGCTGTGAGGGTCGACGACGACGCTGACGCCGTGCTGCTCGAACTCGACGTCACCTTCCTGCGGACCGCGGTCGAAACCGAGGCCGTACTGGAAGCCCGAGCAGCCTCCGCCCTGGATCGCGAGGCGCAGGACGGTTGCCTCGCCTTCGGGCTCCTCGGCCATCAGCTGCCGGATCTTGGCGGCGGCGCTTGCGGTCACGGTCACGGTTGTCGTGGTGGGGCGCTCGATGATCTCCATGGCAGCATGGTAGCAGCGTCGCCACGTCGCTTCGAGAGCCTTCGAGAGGGAGAGTTTGTGACAGCGAGCGCGCGCTTGCCAAGCCGAAAACAGCACGCTTCGTAGCATCGACCCATTCTGGTACGGTGCCTCCGCACGGCGGTCATCCCCGAATGAGAGCGAAGCGCACATGCTCGACAACTGGCTGCCTTTCCTGATCTACGGGCTGTTCGCGCTCGCCATCCCCGCTTCGATGATCGCGATGTCGTTCGCCTTCGCCACCCGCCCCGCTGCGCCTACCCGCGCACGCCTGCTTCCGTTCGAGTCGGGCGTCTCGCAGGGTCCACCGAAGACGCAGCGCTTCACCGTGAGCTTCTACCTCACCGCGATGCTCTTCATCGTCTTCGACATCGAGATCGTCTTCCTGTACCCGCTCGCCGTCGTGCTGAACGAGCTCGCGTGGTTCGCCTTCCTCGAGCTGCTCTTCTTCGTCGCCATCCTCGTCGTCGCCTACGTCTACGTCTGGCGGAAGGGGGCACTCGATTGGCAGTAGACGATCGGCCGCCGAAGCGCCTCGCGGGCCTCGGCCTCAACTCCGAGCGGTTGCTCTGGCCGACGAAGGGGCCGGGCGTCTTCGAGAACGAGGTGGCGCAGCTCGAGCAGGCGCTCGGCGTGACGACGCTCGAGAAGGCGGCGCGCTGGGCGCAGTCGAGGTCGATGTGGCCGGACACCTTCGGGCTCGCCTGCTGCGCGATCGAGATGATGGCGATCGTCTCGTCGCGCTATGACATAGCGCGCTTCGGGATGGAGGCCTTCCGCTCCTCGCCGCGCCAGGCCGATCTCCTGATCGTCTCGGGCCGCGTCTCGCACAAGATGGCCGCACCCCTGCGGCAGATCTACGACCAGATGCTCGAACCCAAATGGGTGATCGCGATGGGCGCCTGCGCGAGCTCCGGCGGCATGTTCAACAACTACGCCGTGCTCCAGAGCGTCGACAAGATCGTTCCAGTCGACATCTACGTCCCGGGCTGCCCGCCGCGTCCGGAGGCGCTGATGGAGGGGATCATCCGGCTCCACGAGCGCGTCCAGGCGGGGGTTCCGCACGCCTACGAGATGCAGCAGGTGGCCGGGTAGTGAACCTACCGGGCCTGCTCGAGACCCGCGAGGCGCACGGCGAGACGACGTTCTGGGTCGAGAAGGAGAGGCTCCTCGAGGCGTGCACGCACCTCCGTGACGAGGAGGGGTTCACGTTTCTCTCCGACGTCTCTGCGGTCGACTACCTGGGTTGGCCCGGGGCTCCAAGGGACGTGGCCGGCTACTACGGCACCGTCGGGGGGCGCGAGACGGGTGCGCCGGGCTCGCAGGGCCTCGCCCGGCTGCCGGAATTGCAGCCGCTGCGGCGCTTCTCGGTCGTCTACCACCTGCTCGCCCTGCGGCCGGGGGCGCCTCGCCTACGCCTCCAGGTGTGGGTCGACGACGGCGAATCGGTACCGAGCGTGGTCCCGATCTGGCCCACCGCCGACTGGCACGAGCGCGAGGCCTGGGACATGATGGGCATCCCCTTCGAGGGCCACCCCAACCTCGTCCGCATCCTCATGGACGACGACTGGGAGGGTCATCCGCTGCGCAAGGACTATCCACTCGGCGGCGAGCCGGTGCGGTTCTCGGGCGAGGAGTAACGATGGCGATCGCCGAACGCCCGGAGGCCCGGGCATCGATCTACGAGGGGACGCGCATACCCTCGCCGATCCCGACGATCCTGCAGGTACCGGAGGAGCTGCGCGACTCCGACGACGTGATCCAGGTCAACTTCGGCCCGAATCATCCCTCGACGCACGGCGTGCTGCGGCTCGTCGTGGATCTGAACGGCGAGCAGATCGTCGGCCTCCGGGCGGTGATCGGCTACCTCCACACGGGCTTCGAGAAGAACATGGAGCAGAAGACGTGGTGGAAGGCGATCACGTATCCCGAGCGGATCGACTACGTCTCCTACCAGAACAACGAGCTCGTCTTCGTGCTCGCGATCGAGCAGCTGCTCGGCCTCGAGACCCCCGAGAAGGCGCGCTGGATGCGGATGTGCCTCTGCGAGCTCAACCGCCTGCACTCCCACCTCGTCTGGCTCGCGACCTCGGCGCTCGAGCTCGGAGTGATCTCGATGTTCTGGTACTGCTTCCGCGAGCGCGAGCGGATTCTCGACCTGTTCGAGATGGTCACGGGGGGCCGGATGCACACGCGCTACTTCCAGGCGGGCGGGCTCGCGGAGGACATCCCGCAGGGCTTCTTCCCGGAGGCCAGGAAGTTCGTGGAGTGGATGCCGAAGGCCGTCGACGACTACGAGGGTCTCGTCGACCGCAACAAGATCTGGCTCGAGCGCACGCAGGGAATCGGGATCCTCTCGGCCGACGACGCGATTGCGCTCGGGCAGTCGGGGCCTGTGCTGCGCGCATCGGGGGTCGACTGGGACCTCCGCAGGGCGCGGCCCTACCTCGCCTACGACGAGGTCGACTTCGACGTTCCGGTCTATCCGAACGGCGACGTCTACGACCGCTACCGCGTCCACATGGACGAGATGCGCCAGTCCGTGCGGATCGTCGCCCAGACCCTCGACCGGCTCGAGGACATGGACGGCCAGCCCTGGATCGCCGACGACCGCAAGGTGGTGCTGCCGCCGCGCGAAGAGCTCCACACCTCGATGGAGTCGCTCATCCACCACTTCAAGATCGTCACGGAGGGCTACCGCGTCCCCGAGGGACAGGTCTACTCGGTGGTGGAGTCGCCGCGCGGGGAGCTCGGCTGCTACGTCATCTCGGACGGGGGTCCGAAGCCGTGGCGCGTGAAGTTCCGCGCTCCCTCGTTCCTCGCCACCGCGGCGGCGCCAACGTTGATGCGCGACGCGCTGATCGCCGATCTGATCGCAATCGTGGGCTCGCTGGACGGCGTCATGGGCGAGGTCGACAGATGAGCCTGGAGGACGAGGTGCGCGCGCTCGGGACCCAGTACCCACAGTCGCGCTCGGCCGTGCTGCCCGCGCTCCGGCTCGCGCAGGAGCGCTACGGCTGGCTCCCGCCCGAGGCGTTTCGCGAGGTCGCCGGCGGCCTCGACCTCACGCCCGCGTACTGCCAGGCAGTTGCGTCCTTCTACGACATGTACCACCTGAAGCCCATCGGTCGGCACCTCGTCGAGGTCTGCACGAACATCTCCTGCGGCCTGGTGGGCGCGCAGGCCGTGCTGGAGGCGTTCGAGGCCGAGCTCGGGATCCATCCGGGCGAGACGACGGAGGACGGGGGCGTCACACTGCGCACGATCGAGTGCGCGGGTGGCTGCGGCTGGGGCACGGTCGTCTCCGTCGATCACCGCTACCGCGAGCCGGTGAAACCGGAGCACGTGCCCGCGATCGTCGAGGAGCTCCGCAGTGCCGATTGAGGCCATCGTCCTCGGTGGGGCGGACGAGCGCGACCTCACGCAGCTCTCCGAGTACCGCGCGGTCGGGGGCTACGACGCGCTCACGAAGGCGCGCGCGATGGAGCCGGACGCCGTCGTCGAGGAGATCCTCACCTCCAACCTGCGCGGACGCGGCGGTGCCTTCTTCGCCACGGGCCGGAAGGCGAGCTTCATCCCCAAGCCGGGTCAGAACCCGAACCCGGTCTACCTGACGGTGAACGCCGACGAGTCGGAGCCCGGCACGTTCAAGGATCGGGAGATCATGCTGCGCGTGCCGCACCGGCTGATCGAGGGCTGCCTCATCACCGCGCACGCGATCGCTTCGACGAACGTCTTCATCTATCTGCGCGGCGAGTACCTCGACTGCTTCGAGGTCGTGCGCGCGGCGCTCGAGGAGGTTCACGGCGAGGGGCTGCTCGGCGGGGTCACCATCGTCGTCCACCGCGGCGCGGGCGCGTACATCTGCGGCGAGGAGACGGCGCTCCTCGAGTCGCTCGAGGGCAAGCGCGGGCAGCCACGTTCCAAGCCTCCCTTTCCCGCCATCTCCGGCCTGTACGCCTCGCCTACGCTCATCAACAACGTCGAGACGATCGCGACCGTGCCGCCGATCATCCAGCGCGGCGGTGCCTGGTACGCGGGTCTCGGAGTCGAGAACTCGACCGGCACCCGTGTCTTCTCGCTCTCGGGCAACGTCGTGCGCGGCGGCAACTACGAGCTCCCCCTCGGCACCTCGCTCTTCGAGCTCGTGTACGACCACGGGGGCGGGATTCCCGAGGATCGCAAGCTGAAGGCGATCATTCCCGGCGGCTCGTCGGTGCCCGTGCTGGGGGCGGACGAGATCCACCGGCGGCTCGACTACGACTCGATGGCCGAGGCGGGAACGATGCTCGGCTCTGGCGCCGTGATCGTGATCGACGAGCGCTGCTGCATGGTGCAGCTCGGCCTGCGCGTCGCGCAGTTCTACATGCACGAGTCGTGCGGCAAGTGCACGCCGTGCCGCGAGGGGACGCGCTGGATGGTGCAGCTGCTGCACAAGCTCGAGGACGGGCGCGCCTCGCAGGGCGAGCTCGACCTGTTGCTCGACGTCTGCGATCGCATCCTCGGCAAGTGCCTGTGTCCGCTCGGAGATGCTGCGGCGATGCCGATCGCGAGCTACGTCGACAAGTTCCGCGAGGAGTTCCAGGAGCACATCGACGCGGGCCGCTGCCCCTTCGGCGGCGAGTCGTCGCTCGAAGGCCTCTTTGCCCCCGTCGATCAGCACACCCACGACCCCGTGGCACAGGTGCCGGCGTGAGCGCGCCCGAGGTCGTCAGCGTCACGGTCGACGAGCGCGCCGTCCAGGTGTCGAAGGGCACCGGGATCGTCGAGACGGCGCTCGCCGCGGGTGTCGAGATTCCGGTCTTCTGCTACGAGCCCCGGCTCGGTCCACCCGTCGGCGCCTGCCGCATGTGCCTCGTCGAGATCGAGGGCATGCCGAAGCTGCAGGCCGGCTGCACGCTGACCGCGCAGGAGGGGATGGTCGTCCGTACCGCCGCGACCTCCGCGAAGGCCGCGGAGGGCCAGAATGCGACGCTCTAGTTCATCCTCGTGAACCACCCGCTCGACTGCCCCGTGTGCGATAAGGGCGGCGAGTGCCCCCTCCAGGACCTGACCTTCCGCTGGGGGCCGGGCAACACTCGCATGACCTTCCCGAAGCGGACTTTCGAGAAGCCGATCCCGATCAGCCCGACGATCGCGCTCGACCGCGAGCGCTGCATCCTCTGCTACCGCTGCACACGCTTCTCGGAGGGTGTTGCGGAGGACTTGCAGCTCGTGGCCCAGAACCGCGGCGCAGCATCGATGATCGCGACCTTCGAGGACGAGCCCTACCGCGCGCCTTTCTCGGGGAACGTGATCGAGCTCTGCCCCGTTGGGGCACTCACGTCGACTCAGTACCGCTTCGCGGCGCGGCCGTGGGAGATCCAGGACGTTCCGTCCGTCTGCGTGCTCTGCCCCGTCGGGTGCAACATCAACGCGACGACGCGCGAGGGCAAGGTGAAGCGGATCGTCTCGCGCAATCATCCGGAGATCGACGAAGGCTGGCTCTGCGACAAGGGCCGCTTCGCCTTCTCGCACCTCGGGGCGCGCGACCGGATCGTCGACCCGCTGCGCCGCGTCCGCCGCCGCGGGCTCGAGCCGATCGGCTGGGACGAGGCGCTCGACGAGGCGGAGCGGCTGCTCCGGGCCGCGGACGGACGCATCGTGACCGCGCTCTCCGGCTCCGAGACGGTCGAGCAGGCGTACGGACTCGCCAAGCTGCTGCGCCAGGGACTCGGCGCGCACGCTGCCGTGCTGCCCGAGCTCATCGACGACGCGATCGACGCCTTCCGGCTGCCGCTCGCGGCGATCCGGGAGGCTGAGCTGATCGTGGTGATCGGGGACGATCCCGTCGCCGAGCGCGCCCCCATCGTCGAGCTCTGGATCAAGGCCGCGCATCGGAAAGGCGCCGACGTCGTCACCCTCGGACCCGCGGGCAGCGTCTCGGCGGCGCCCGGATCCGGCGCGCGCACGTGCGCGGAGCTCGCGCGGCCCGGCAGCGAGCTCGGCGGGCGGCTGCGGGCCGCGGAGCGCGCGATCCTCGTCTGGTCCGGTCCCGGTGGGCAGGGCGGCTGCCACCTCGCGGAGCTCGCCCGTGCGCTCGGGTTCGCCGACAAGCCGGGGTCGGGGGCGTTCCACGTGCCCGCCACGCCGAACGGGCGGGGGGTCGCCGCGGCCTGGGCCACCGCCTCCGACGCCGAGGGGCCGAATCCCGATCCGATCGGCCTCCTCGTCGTCTCGGGCGACGAAGCCGCCGGCGATCCGGGCGTCCGGGCCCTCGCCGAGCACGCCGGGAGCGTGCTCGCGATCACCATGTTCCAGGGCCTCGCGGTCGGTTGGGCGGACCTCGTCCTGCCCGGGACGAGCTACCTCGAACGGGACGGGACGACCGTGAACCTCGAGGGCCGGCTCCAGCGCCTGCGCCGCGCCGCGATCCCGCCCGCCCCCGACGAGCTCGCCTGGCTCTCCCGGCTTGCCGAGCGCTTCGAGGTCTCTCTGTCACCGCATGCCGCCGTGGTCTTCGAGGAACTCTCGCCGATCGTCTGGGGCGGCCTCCCGTTCGGCGAGGTGGGCGAGCGCGCGCCGCTCCGTCCCCGCAGCGGAACGGTCGAGTCGCCGCCGCTCGAGTCGCCCCCCGCCCCGCGGCGGATCAGCGACGGTCATCACCTCGAGCTCGTGCGCTACCGCCCCCTCTTCTCCGGCGCCGCGGTCGAGCGCGTGCCGGAGCTTCAGTTCCAGCGCCCGGAGGCGGAGGTCGAGCTCTCGGCCGACGACGCGCAGCGCCGCGGCATCGCCCGCGGCGACGAGGTCTCGGTGCGCTCGAACGGCACATCGGTCACGCTGCGCGCGCGGCTCAGCCGCCGGCTCTCTCCGGGCGTCGCGCGCATCGCCGAGGAACATGCGGGCGAGCTCGGCACGAGGGTCGAGGTGAACCGGGCATGAGCGTGCTTCGGCGCTCTTCGAACCACCCTTCACGCGAAGCGGGAAGGGTGGCATGAACGAGGCCTGGTGGATCAGTCTCATCAAGGCCGGCGTGATCATCAACCTCGTGCTCCTGACCTTCGCCTACATGACGTTGCTCGAGCGCAAGTTCATGGGCCGGCTTC
>Ga0136616_10001114_pt1 | contig 13884 bp, 14 predicted proteins | sample AntDrymUQ2992106_2_FD_106648 | JGI IMG/M metagenome (GOLD analysis project Ga0136616, IMG submission 106648) | Polar desert sand microbial communities from Dry Valleys, Antarctica - metaG UQ299 (21.06) | ecosystem: Environmental > Terrestrial > Soil > Desert | place: Antarctica: Dry Valley...
CAACCCCCCAGCGGCGCCGCCACGGCGAGGATGACTATGGGAGTGGGAAGACGGCGAAGGGGCGGCCGGAGAGCTCGGGGCGCCGACACGAGACGGATCGCGCCTGAAGGCCTACGTCGTCTCGAGCGTCTCGAGCGCCATGTCGCAGGCGGCTTCGACAGCCTCGCGCTGCTCGGGCGTCGACTGGCAGTTCAACAGGTACTGGGTCTCCCCATCGAAGAAGACAGTCACCCGCGTCTCGCCTTCCTCGGGCTCCTGGAGCGGGATGTCGTACTCGATGGCCGGCAGCCCGGCCACCTCCGTCTCGATGCCCTTGACGGGCTCGCCCGCGAGCTGGCTGAACAGCATGTCCGCCTCGGGCACGACCTCGTCCAGATTCTCGTCCGTGACCGCGAACGGGTTCTCGAATCGCTGCAGACCGAGAAGGTTCGACTCGTCGAGCGCCACGCCCGCTGTGGCCTGAGCGGCGCTCCCCGCCGCCCGGTTGAAGGTGAGATCGTCGACCGTCTCGAAGCTCGATGGATACTCGAACGTGATGCCGAAGTCCGGGTTCTCGAAGGTCGCCGGCCCGGCGTCCTCGGGCGCATCCTGCCCACCACAGCCCAGGCCGAGGGTGGTCACGAGAGCGGCCAAGGCGAGCGTGAGGGAAAGTCTGGTCATCGAGAGGCGCGAGGCGTCAGCAAGGCCGCAAACATAGCGGCCGGCGAGGCCGTAGTCTGGCGCCGATGGCGATGGCCGACCGGCGCACCGACGAGAGCGACGCCTTCCTGGCGTCGCTCATGGACACGAACCTCTACTCCATGGGCGCGTTCTTCTCCGACGAGCATCCGGGGCTCGTCGACGACGTGATCGAGCAGAGCGAGGCAATCGAGCGCGACGGGCTCCGTGGCTATGCCGACGAGAACGGGCTGTCGCTCGAGGAATGCTTCCAGACGCTCCTGACCGGGCTCGCCGTGCGTTACTACAAGGCCGTTGCGGCCTGATCGATTAGGCCGCGGCAACTAGCGCTTCTCGACGGGCCGCGTGCTATTCGTAGTCGAGATGGCGCTTCGAACGTTCGTGATCGCCGTGGGAGCGGTGATCGGCCTATTCGCGGGCCCACCCGGCGGCGCCGCGGGCGTTGAGTTGAACCGCATCGGCTCGTTCGATTCGCCGACTTATGTCACGGCGGCGCCGGGGGACAGAGATCGGCTGTTCGTAGTCGAGCAAGGCGGAACGGTACGCGTGCTCGTCGACGGCGAGGAGCGCAAGAAGCCGTTCCTCGACTTGACGAGCAAGGTCGTGTCCGGGGGCGAGCGGGGTCTCCTATCCATCGCATTCGCCCCGGACTACGACGACTCGCGCAAGCTCTACGCCTACTACACCGGCGAGGACGGCGAGATATTCGTCGTCGAGCTCAGGCGCGAGCGTGGCTCGCGAAATCGCGTGGATGGGTCAAGCCGACGCGTCGTCCTGAGGCAGAAGCACAGCGACTTCCCGAACCACAACGGAGGGCAGCTTCAGTTCGGGCCCGACGGCTTGCTCTATGCGGGGCTCGGAGACGGCGGCGGTGGCAACGACGTGCTGAGGAACGCTCAGGATCGCGGAAGCCTGCTCGGGAAGCTGCTTCGTATCGATCCGGAGAAGGCGGGCGGCGAGCCGTATCGCGTCCCCAAGGGCAACCCGTACGTGGGCCGCAAGGGCAAGGACGAGATCTACTCGTACGGCTTCCGCAACCCCTACCGCTTCTCATTCGACCGCGAAACGGGCGATCTCGCGATCAGTGACGTGGGCCAAGATAGACGCGAAGAAGTCAGCTTCGCCCAGCGCGGCGCCGGCAAGGGCGTGAACTACGGCTGGGGCTGCTTCGAGGGCTCGCTGCCGAACAACGACTGCCAAGCCGCAGGCCACCGACCTCCAGTCCTCGAACGCGATCACGAAGCCGATGACGTCTGCTCGATCACCGGCGGCTACGTGATTCGCGACCAGCGGCTCCCAGGGCTCGTCGGCCGCTACGTGTACGGCGACTTCTGCGACCCCGAGCTCCGCTCCGCGGTGCTCGCTCCCGGCGGCGCCACGGGCGACGCGCCGCTCGGTCTCTCGGTCGAGTCGCCGTCGTCCTTCGGCGAGGATGCGAAGGGCCGCGTCTACGCCGTCTCGATCAACGGTCCGGTCTACCGGCTGGATCCCTAGGGCCGCCTTGGACCGGCGCCCTGGGTGCTGGCGAGCGCAGGGGAGCTAGGACGCCGCCTGGGTCAGTCGTCGTAACCGAGCTCTCCCGGCAGCATGACGTGAGCGGAGCCGTCGCGGACGACCACGCGCGGGAGGATCGGGACGACATCACGGTCGCGTGCTCGCTCGAGCGCCTCGGCCACCGAGCCAACCTCGGCGAGCTGCTCCAGCTGCTTGATGGTCGGAAAGACGAGCATCAGCTCACCCCGCGCGTGACGCTCGAGCGCCTCCGCCGGCCCAAGCCAGAGGAGGTCGACGCACTCGTTGCCATCGGGCTCACCCACGGCGCCCTCGGGCGCCCTGGCCAGGTAGAACCAGGTGTCGAACCTGGTCTTCACCTCGACGGGGGTGATCCAGCGTGAGAACGCGACCAGCTCGCCGGCGCCCGCCAGCCGCAGCGCCGCCTCCTCCTCCAGCTCGCGAACCGCAGCCCCGCGCGGGCCGCCGTCGTCGGAGTGCACGGAGCCGCCCGGGAAGACCCAGGCGCCGCCCATGAAGCGCGCCGCCGGGTTGCGCTGAACCAGCAGCACCTCCACGCCGGGCGCGTGAGCGGCATCGGCGCCCGCGCGGTCGCGCAGTACGATCACTGACGCGGCCTCGCGAGCCGTGGTCTCGGCACCGCGGTTGAGCTCCTCGCCGGGCGGCGGTCGGTCGACGCGCATCGGCCGCAGCCTATCTCCGGCTCGCTAACCTCTCGCCGGTGAGCACGGCGACTCAGCAGCTCTGGATCTGCGAGTCATGCGGCTTCATCTACGATCCCGCCGATGGCGATCCCGACGGCGGGATCCCCGCCGGCACCGTATTCGAGGACATACCGGACGACTGGTTCTGCCCGGTGTGTGGCGCGCGCAAGCGCGACTTCACCCCCTACGACGGCTAGCTCGGGAAGAAGCGCCGCGACCGCGCGCTCCCGTCCAACCAAGGGGTGGCCCTCGTGGAGCGCGCCGCGCCCGTTCAGGCGGCTGCGCGCTCCACGCGCTCGGTGACCGCCGCGATCGAGTCGGCGACGATGTCGACCAGCCGCCTCAGGTCCGTGTGCGTGATCGCGAGTGGCGGCATCATCACCACGACGTCGCCCAGCGGGCGCACGATCGCGCCGCGCCGGCGCGCCTCGAGCGTCACCCTGTGGCCCGCGCGTGCCGCCGGCGGGAAGTCGCCCAGCTCGATCCCGCACATGAAGCCGCGCTGACGGACCTCGGCCACCGCGCCGAGCGCCTCGACCGGCTCGAGCAGCTCCTCCAGCAGGGCGATCTTCGGCTCCAGGCGCTCGAGCGTGTGCTCCTGCTCGAAGACGTCGAGCGTCGCGACCGCCGCGGCGCACGCCAGTGGATTGCCCGTGTAGGTGTGGCCGTGAAAGAACGCGCGAAACTCCTCGAACTCGCCGAGGAACCCGGCGTAGACCTCCTCGGTGGATAGCGTCGCGGCAAGCGGGAGGTAGCCGCCGGTGATGCCCTTGGCGAGGCACATCAGGTCCGGAGTCACGTCCTCGTGCTCGCAGGCGAACATCCGTCCGGTGCGGCCGAAGCCGGTGGCCACCTCGTCGCAGATCAGGAGCGCCCCATGCCGATCACAGAGCTCGCGCACCTCGCGCAGGTAGCCGTCGGGGTGGAGCAGCATCCCCGCCGCGCCCTGCACCAGCGGCTCGACGATCACGGCCGCCACCTCGCCCTCGTGCTCCGCGAAAAGGCGTCCCATGTCTGCGGCGTCGCCGGGCTCCGCCGTGAGGGTCTCGAACAGGAGCGGGCGGTAGGTCGAGTGGAAGAGGTCGATCCCACCCACCGAAACGGAGCCCACGGTGTCCCCGTGGTAGGCGCCGCGAAGCGACACGAAGCGCGTCTTGCGAGCCTGCTCGCCGCCACGCTGGCGCCAGTACTGAAACGCCATCTTCAACGCGATCTCGGTGGCCGTCGAGCCGCTGTCGGAGTAGAAGACGCGCCGCAGGCCGGGCGGCGCGAGATCGACCAGGCGGCGCGCCAGCCGGATCGCCGGCGCGTGCGAGAGCCCCAGCATCGTCGAGTGTGCGACGCGGCCGAGCTGCTCGCGCACGGCCGCGTCGATGGTCGGGTGGCGGTGGCCGTGCACGTTGCACCACAGCGACGAGACCCCGTCGATGTAGCGCCGACCCGCCGTGTCGATCAGGTTCGTACCCTCCGCGCGATCGATCAGAAGCGGCTCCTCGTCGGTCCAGCCACGCTGCTGGGTGAAGGGGTGCCACAGGCACGAGCGGTCGTCCGCCACGAGCGAGCGCTGCTCGACAGAGGGGGGCGGCACGTGCGCGACCCTAGCTATCGTGGAGGTCGGAATGCCGCCCCTTCCGCTCCTCGTGTTCGTGGTCGGAACGGGCTCGCTCGGAGCGGAGATCGCTGCCGTGAGGCTGCTCGCGCCCTACTTCGGCGCGTCCACGATCGTTTGGGCCAACACGATCGGCGTCGTGCTCGTGGCGCTGTCGATCGGCTACTGGCTCGGTGGCCGCTTCGCCGACCGCCATCCGCACGTCCGCGGGCTCTGCCTGCTCACGCTTGCAGCCGCGGGCCTACTCGCGCTCGTGCCCTTCGCCGCCGACCCGCTGCTCGGGGTGGCGGTGAGCGCCCTCGATGAGATCTCTGCCGGAGCGTTCCTTGGCTCGCTGGTCGCGGTGCTCGTCCTCGTGGCGATCCCGGTGCTGCTGCTCGGTGCGGTGTCACCCTGGGCAATCCGCCTCGCGGTAGGGACGGTCGAGGAGGCCGGGACGGTGGCGGGGCGCCTCTACGCGCTCTCGACCGCCGGCAGCCTGCTCGGCACCCTCCTCTCCGCACTCGTCTTGATTCCGGTGCTCGGTACGCGCCGCACCTTCCTGGTCTTCGCGCTCGCCATTGCCGTGGTGGCGGTGCTCGGCCTGCGCCCGGTGCGCCGCTACGCGCTCGCGCCCGCCGCGATCGTCCTGCTGATCGCGCTGCCCGTCGGAACGCTCAAGGCGAGCGAGACCGGCCGCCTGATTTTCGAGAGCGACACCGAGTACCAGTACGCGCGCGTCGTCGAGTACATCGACGGGACGCGCGCGCTCGAGCTCAACGAGGGGCAGGCGCAGCACTCGATCTACCGTCCGGACACGGTGCTGACCGGCGACGTCTGGGACGGCCACCTCGTACTGCCGTTCGCGGCGCTCGAGCGCCCGCCAGGGCGGGTGGCGATTCTCGGAAACGCCGCCGGCACGACCTCGCGCGCTTACGAGGAGCTGTTCCCGGCCACGGCGGTGGACGGCGTGGAGATCGACCCGGAGCTGTCGGAGATCGGGCGCCGCTTCTTCGACATGAACAACCCCCGCCTCGACCTCCATCACGAAGACGCTCGGCCGTTCCTGCGCCGTACCGACGCCCGCTACGACGTGATCTCGGTGGACGCCTACCGCCAGCCCTACATCCCCTTCTACCTCACCACACGCGAGTTCTTCGAGCTCGTCCGCGACCGGCTCGCTCCCGGGGGAGTGGTGATTGTGAACGCCGGGCACCCGGAAGGCCAGGACGACCTCGAGCGGGCGCTCAGCGCCACGATGGGTGAGGTCTTCCCGCACGTGCTGCGCGACCCGATCGAGCCCACCAACACGCTGCTCGTGGGCAGCGAGGCACCGCTCAGCGCCGAGCGCCTCGTGCAGCGGGCGGGCGATCTGCCGGCGCAGCTGCGACCGGTGGCGCGTGCGGCGGCCGGGCGGCTCGCCCCGCCGCTGGGCGGAGGGCCGGTCTACACCGACGACAGGGCGCCCGTGGAGTGGCTGATCGACAAGTCGATCGTCGACTACGCCGCCGGCGACTAGGCGCTTCGATCGCTTAGGATCGCGCTGTTCGACAACACCGGAAGGGGAATGGATGTTCGGCTCGATCGTGGTGGGCACCGACGGATCCGACACGGCCAAGAAGGCGGTGGCGGAGGCGGCCGACCTGGCGAAGCGCGTCGGTGCGAGCCTGCACCTCGTGAGCGCCTACACGCCGATCCCGGAGTCGCGGCTGCGCCAGGAGCGAAAGGACGTGCCCGACGATTACCAATGGATGATCAACCCGCGCGAGGAGGTCGATTCCGTGCTCGAGGAGGCCGCCGGGGAGATCCGCTCGGGTGGCGTCGAGGTGGACATCCACGCGGTCGAGGCCGACCCGGCGGACGCGATCCTCGACGTGGCCGAGCAGCAGGGCGCCGACCTGATCATCGTCGGCAACAAGGGGATGACGGGCGCGAAGCGCTTCATGCTGGGAAGCGTGCCGAACAAGGTGTCACACCACGCCACCAGCAGCGTGATGATCGTGCGGACCGCGTAGGCGGGAGCTACAGCCAGTCGTCGAGAGGCAGCGAAGCTCCGGCGTCCGCCAGCGACTCGGCCCGGGAGGCCCGCAAGACACTCACCGGCGTCTTCCCCAGCCGCGCCACCGTGGCCCGGTTGGACCGCTCGAGCGGACTCGGCTCGTCCGGCCACGGCGTCAACACCACGCCGGCCACCCGGAGGCCGGCGGCCCTAGCCGCCTCCACCGTGAGCAGGGTGTGGTTGATCGTGCCCAGACCGGGTCGCGCGGCCACCAGGAGCGGTAGCGCGAGGTCGACTGCTAGGTCACGCACGAAGTAGCCGGCAGCCACCGGCACGAGCAGCCCCCCGACGCCCTCGACCACCAAGGCGTCGGCATGCGCAGCGGCGGCCTCGGCAGCGGCGACCAGGCGCGCCGGCTCGATCGCCACGCCGGCGAGCTCGGCCGCGAGCAGCGGCGACGCGGATGGGCCGAAGCGATGAGGCGCTACGTCAGCCGGCGTCTGTCCGGCGCTCGCCACGGATGCGAGTAGCTCGTGGTCCGGCGGCCACCCAGCCGCCGCCTCGTCGAGCCCGGTCACGACCGGCTTGAACGCGGCAACCCGCTCGCCACGCTCGGCGAGCGTGGCGCAGATGGCCGCTGCGAGGATCGACTTTCCGACCCCGGTGTCCGTGCCGGTTACGAAGACGCCGCGCAGGGTCGGGCAGCGCGGCTAGGCCGCTTCGGCAAAACGATCGAACGCGGGCGGCGCGGGCACCGATGCGATCGCGCGCGGCTCACACGCCTCGGCGAGGATTCGCGCGGAGGCCCGCAGCTCGGACTTCGTGTGTGAGCTCATCACCGCGAGGCGAAGTCGCGCGGTGCCCTCCGGGACCGTCGGAGGGCGGATCGCTTGGGCGAAGACCCCGCTCTCCAGCGCGCGCTCGGACGCCGCCACGGCGTCGGCGGCGTCGCCGATCACCAGCGGCACGATCTGGGTCTCCGACGCGGTGCTGGCCAGCCCCCGAGCCCCCAGCTCCGCCCGCATCAGCTCGGCGTTGCTCTGCAAGCGTTCAACGAGCCGCGGCTGGGTCATCAGCAGATCGAGCGCGGCGATCGCCGCCGAAGCCACCGGCGGAGGCAGCGCCGTGGAGAAGATCAGCGTGCGCGCGGTGTTCACGAGGTACTTGGCCATCGTCGCGTCGCAGCAGGCGTACGCGCCGTAGGCTCCGAGCGCCTTTCCGAGCGTGCCCACGACCACGTCGACCTCGTCCTCGAGTCCGGCCGCCGCCACGCTGCCTCGCCCTCCCGGGCCGATCGCCCCCGTGGCGTGTGCCTCGTCCACCATCACGCGGGCGTCGTAGCGGCCGGCGAGCTCGACGATCTCTTCGAGGGGGGCGATGTCGCCCTCCATCGAGAACACGCCGTCCGTGACGATGAGGCTGCCGCGCCCGGCCGCCTGTGCAAGGCCCCACTCGAGGTGCTCGGTGTCGCGATGGCGGTAGACGAAGGTCTTGGATCGAGCGAGCCGGCAGCCGTCGATGACGCTCGCGTGGTTGAGCTCGTCGGAGAAGACGACGTCGCCGTCCCCGGCGAGCGCGCCGACAATGCCGGCGTTCGCCAGATACCCGGAGCCGAACAGCACGCACCGCGGGAAGCCCTTGAACTCCGCGAGCCGCTCCTCGAGCCGGCGATGGACCGTCATGTTCCCCGACACGAGCCGCGACGCCCCGGCGCCGACGCCGTAGCGCATCGCGGCATCCGCCGCCGCCTCGCGCACGCGCGGGTGGTCGGCGAAGCCGAGGTAGTTGTTCGAGCACAGCAGTACGACCGGCTTGCCGTCGAGGAGGACGCGCGGCCCCTGCGGCCCAGAGATCAGGCGCATGCGCCGGTAGAGGCCCTCGTCGCGGAGGTCGTCGAGCCGTTCCTCGATGTCGGTCATCTCAGCGCCCCCGGCCAGCCGCTGCGAGATCGGGCCCGACGAGCACGAGCGCCGGCAGCTCTTCGGTCGTCGCCTCCGCCGGATCGGGCGCGCGGCGCGCGTTCGTGGCGCCGTCGGGGCGCGGCGGGACCGACTCCTTCTTCCTGTGACGAAGCTGGGTGGACGGGTTCCACAGCGGCGCCTCCTCCTTGCGGTCGATCAGCCTGTCGATCGGCGTGCCGGGCGTCGCGCCCTCGAGCCAGCCGGAGCGGTTGTCGGGTCGCGGGTTCGATCCGTTGTCCGCCTGGCGCGCGGTGTTGAGGCCGAGCTCCTCGAACATCGCGCGGTCGTCCTCGGGCTCCGAGCCGAGCGTGGTGAGGAAGTTGCCCATCATCACGCCGTTGATGCCGGCCCTCACCGCGACGGAGTGGAGCTCGCCGAGGTTCTCGATCCGGCCGCCGCAGAGCCGAAACAGCGCCTCGGGCAGGATCAGGCGAAAGATCGCGATCCACTTGACCGCCTCCCACGGGTCCATGAACTCGCGATCGCCGAACTTCGTTCCCGATCGGGGGTTCAGCATGTTGATCGGCACGCTCGTGGGATCGATCGCGGCGAGCTGGAACGCCATCTCCACGCGCTGCTCGCGCGACTCGCCGAGGTTGAGGATGCCGCCGACGCAGGTCTCGAGGCCCGCCTCCCGCACCGCCTCGATCGTGCGGATCCGGCCCTCGTAGCGGACCGTGCTCGAGACTTCGTCGTAGTAGCTCTCGGCCGTCTCGACGTTGTGATGCACGCGCTGGATGCCGGCTTCCTTGAGCGCCCTGGCCCGCTCGACCGACATGTGGCCGACCGAGGCGCAGCGCTTGAGGCTCGTCCGCTCGGCAACCAGCCGAGCGCCCTCGAGGATCGTCGTGAAGTCGCGCTTCGAGAGCCCCTGGCCCTGCGTGACCATGCAGAAGCGGTGCGCGCCCGCCGCCTCCGCCGCTCGAGCGTGCTCGAGAATTTGCTCGGGCGTCATCATCGCGTGCATCGGCGTGTCGGCCTCGGCGTAGCGCGATTGCGCACAGAAGCCGCAGTCCTCCGCGCAGCCGCCCGACTTCGCGTTGACCAGCGAGCACATGTCGGTGGAGTCCTCGAACCGCTCTACGCGCGCGCGCCAAGCCCGATCGATCAGAGCCTCGATCTCGGAACGGTCCTCAAGCTCGCCGAGCGCGAGCGCTTCCTCGTAGGTGATGAGCGGCGGCAAAGCTGTATCCCGTACGGCGAGCGGCTGCCGGCGAAAAGCTATGGATGCCGTCGGACGGCTCGGCGAGCGGCTAGCGGCCCTTCCACTCGGGCCGGCGCTTCTCGCCGAACGCGCTAACGCCCTCACGAAAGTCCTCGGAGCGAAAGCACGACTCGCGCAGCTCCACGAGCCGCTGCTCGACATCTTGGGGCAGCTGCGTCGGCACCGAGCGCAGCGCCCGGATGATCATCTTGTTGCCGGCGAGCGACAGCGGCGCGTTGCCCGCGATCTCGGCGGCCAGCGAGAGGACCGTCTCCTCGAGCGTCTCGGGCTCGACCACCCCGTTGACGAGCCCGATCTCCGCGCCGCGATCGGCGTCGACGTTGCGTCCGGCGTAGAAGAGCTCGCTCGTGTGCGCCGGGCCGCACACCTCGATGAACTTGCGCAGGCCGGTGTGCGAGTAGATCAGGCCGATCTTCGCGGGCGGCATCCCCAGCTTCGCTCCGCGGGCGGCCACGCGGATGTCGCAGGTCACGGCCAGCTCGAGGCCGCCCCCAATTGCGTGGCCGTTGATCTCGGCGATCACCGGGTAGCGGTAGCGCTCGAGCGCCTCCATCGCCTCGTGGAACGGATGAGCCACGAGCTTCTCGGCGTCCTCGGCGAGCTGATCCTCGTCCTCGAAGTCGCCGATGTCGTAGCCGGCGGAGAACATCCGGCCCTCGCCCGCCATCACCAGGCAGCGCGCGTCCAATCCGCGCACGGTGGCCGCCAGCGCGGCGAGCATCTCGTGGTCGAGCGCGCCGCGCTTAGCCGGATTCGAGATCACGAGGCGCGCGACGCCGGCGGCCGGCTCCTCGAGCCGCAGCTTGCCGGAGGCGAGCTCCTTCGCCGGCGAGCTACTCAAGGACCACCAGCGTGTCGCCCTCCGAGACCGACTTCCCCTCCTCGCACTTGATCTCGCGGACCACTCCTTCGTCCTCGGCCTCGACGGGCATCTCCATCTTCATGGACTCGAGGATCACGAGCGTGTCGCCCTCGTCGACCTCCTGCCCGACTTCGCACTCGATCTTCCAGACCGTCCCCGTGATGTGGGCCTCCACGTCCGCCAAAGCGTCCTCCAAGGTTCGTCGTCGGGGCTAGCGCTGCGCCACGATACCCCCCGAACCGACGGCAGCCGCCTGGCCGTCGCGGGCTGTCGCGCCGGCCGACCGGGTCTAGGGTTCGCGGCGGTGATCCTCGCGATCGACCAGGGCACGACGGGCACGACGTGCATCGTCTTCGACGAGCGCGGCCGGCCGGCGGGCCGCTCGTACCGGGAGTTCGAGCAGCACTTCCCGAGGCCGGGCTGGGTCGAGCACGACGCGAGCGAGATCTGGGAGGTCACGCGCGGCGTGGCACGCGAGGCGCTCGAGGACGCCGGCACCGAGGGCGCGGCGCTGCGAGCGATCGGCATCGCGAACCAGCGCGAGACCGTCGTGGCCTGGGATCGGCGGACGGGCGAGCCGCTGCACCGCGCGCTCGTCTGGCAGGACCGCCGCACGGCCTCGCGCTGCGACGAGCTGCGCGACGCCGGTCACGAGGCGCTGTTTCGCGAGCGCACCGGGCTAGTGATCGATCCGTACTTCTCGGGCACGAAGCTCGAGTGGCTGATCGGCGAGGCGGGCGTCCCGGCTGACGCCGCCTTCGGCACGATCGACTCGTGGCTCGTCTACAAGCTCACCGGCGCGCACGTCACCGACTACTCGAACGCCGCGCGCACGCTGCTCTTCGACATCCGCGAGCTGCGCTGGGACGAGGAGCTCTGCGAGCTGCTCGGCGTGCCGGTCGGCTCGCTTCCAGAGCCGCTGCCCAGCGCGCACGTCTACGGCGAGACAACCGAGCTCGGCGGAAGCGTCCCGGTGGCGGGGATCGCCGGCGACCAGCAGGCGGCGCTGTACGGGCAGGCGTGCTACGAGCCCGGCAGCGGCAAGAACACCTACGGCACCGGCAGCTTTCTGCTCCAGAACGCGGGGCACGAGCCGCCGCCGCTCGCGGAGGGCCTGCTGACGACCGTCGCGTGGGGCGTCGAGGGACGCGTGGACTACGCGCTCGAGGCGAGCATGTTCGTGACCGGGGCGGCGGTCCAGTGGCTGCGCGACGGCCTCGGCGTGATCGAGGCGGCGGCCGAGACCGAGGCGCTCGCGGCCTCGCTCGAGTCAAACGACGGCGTCTACTTCGTGCCCGCGCTCACGGGGCTCGGCTCCCCCCACTGGGACCCGCATGCTCGCGGCACGATCGTGGGACTGACCCGCGGCAGCGGCCGCACGCACCTTGCGCGGGCGGCCCTGGAGTCGATCGCGTACCAGACCGTGGACGCCGTTCGCGCCACCGAGGCGGCGACCGGCGAACCGCTGGACGAGCTGAAGGCCGACGGCGGCGCGACCGCAAACGCGTGGCTGATGCAGTTCCAGGCCGGCGTGCTCGATGTGCCGGTGGTCGTGCCCGAGGTGGCCGAGACCACGGCGGTGGGCGCCGCCCACCTCGCCGGTCTGGCCGTGGGTGCGTGGGATGCGGACGAGACGCGCGCGATGAGCCGCGCCGGCGCACGCTACGAGCCGCGGATGTCCGACGACGAGCGCGAGCGCCTGCTCGACGACTGGTCGCGCGCGCTCGAGCGGGCGCGCGGCTGGACGCGCGATCGCTGAGCGCCGCGGCGCGTAACGCCGGCCGCGTTCGCGGGTAGCACTTGGGCATGAAGCCACAGGTCTATCGCGACGAGCGCCCGGCCGAGTACTTCACGCGCTTCCACGAGCGGGTGCGCCGCGGGCGCCCCGACTGGATGTACGAGGTCGTGCGCCTCGTCCTGACGCCGTACCTGCTGCTTCTCCACCGCACCCGCTGCATCGATTCGGACAAGATCTCCGCTCAGGGCGCGGCGATCATTGCCCCGAACCACTTCTCGTTCCTCGATCACTTCTTCATCGCGGTGTACCTGCGCCGGAAGGTGCAGTTCATGGCGAAGTCGCAGCTCTTCGCCCGGCCGCTGCAGTTCGTCTACAGCCACGGAGGCGTGTTCCCGATCCGTCGCGGCCATCGCGACGAGGAGGCGTTTCAGACCGCGCACGCCATCCTCGCCCGCGGCGGCATCGTCGTCATGTACGCGGAGGGCGGTCGCTCGCGCACCGGCGAGCTCGGCGAGCCCAAGCCCGGCCTCGGGAGGCTGGCCCTCGAAGCGGGCGTGCCCGTGTATCCGGCGGCCATCGCCGGCTCGGCGAAGGTGCGCGATTGGCGACGGCTGCAGTTTCCGAAGGTGACCGTCCAGTACGGGGACGCGATCCATCTCGAGCACGTGCCCTCGCCCTCACGCGAGCAGGCGCAGGCGGCGTCCGAGGAGGTCTTCGAGAAGATCGAGCGCCTCTACTCCGGTCTGCGCCAGGGCGGTCGCCGGGAAGCGGTCAGGGCGGCCCGCGCGGCGCGCCGTGCCGCATCGGCCACCGGGCGCCGCCCCGTCACGCCCTAATCGGGCCGGACTACTCGTACACGGGCTCGAGGGCGCGCCAGGCGTCGATGTCGTGCCCGGGCACGATCAGCGCGTCAGGCGTCTGCTCCGCGTACATCTGGATCTCACGCAGCGAGCGGCGGAAGCGGTGCTCGTCCTCGCAGCGGGCGGGGAGGTGCGACTCCCTGAGGGTGCGAAGCGTGTAGATCGCGTCGCCGGCGAGCAGTACCTCGCGGGCGCGCAGGCGCGCGATCACCGACATGTGGCCGTCGGTGTGCCCCGGCGTGGAGACCACGCGGACGCTCTCGTCACCGAAGATGTCGAAGGACTGGCCGAAGGACGCGAAGGAATCGGCACCGCGATCGAAGTCGAGCGTCCGGTAGTCGAATGCGTGGTCGAACTGGCCGCGCACGTACCCGTGAAGCGCCGGCCGCGGTCCGGTGGCGACGCGCCATTCGCGCAGGCTGAGCAGGAAGGTGGCTGCCGGGAACTCCGAGATGGCGCTCGCGTGATCTAGGTGCATGTGCGTCATCAGGATCGTCGTCACCTCGTCCGGCTCGATTCCGAGCGCGCGCAGCTGCGCCGGCGTGGCCTGGGAGGGCTCCATGTCGATCCCCCCCAAAAGCTGCGCGCCGAGGCGGCCCAGGTTCTGCCGCGGGTCGACCGCTACCGATGGATGCAGACCCGTGTCCACGAGGACCGGTCCGGCTCCGGGGTGCACGATCAGGAAGCAGACGATCGGAATCGTCTGGTAGTCGCGTCGCGAGACGCCGATGCCCAGCGCCTTGAGGGGCGCGAGCCG
>Ga0136616_10001116_pt1 | contig 13864 bp, 11 predicted proteins | sample AntDrymUQ2992106_2_FD_106648 | JGI IMG/M metagenome (GOLD analysis project Ga0136616, IMG submission 106648) | Polar desert sand microbial communities from Dry Valleys, Antarctica - metaG UQ299 (21.06) | ecosystem: Environmental > Terrestrial > Soil > Desert | place: Antarctica: Dry Valley...
TCACGCTGTGCGAAGGGGAAGAAATCCTCAAGTAGCCCTTTTTCTGCCCCCGCCCCCGGGCCGCTCCCCGCCCCCGCGGCGGTGGCAAATGTCCTCGGTCCGCTTCTACCCACAGTTTTCTGTGTGCAGATGTCCTCGCTCCGCTTTTGCCACCTCAAAGATTGACGCCCAGCACCCGCGCGATCGACATCAAGGTTTCGCGCGGGTGCATGTGTAAGTCCTCCCAGGTCACGAAAATCACGATCCAGCCGCACTCCCTAAGTGCATTTAGGCGAGCCATATCCCGGTCCCACTGCCCTTCGTGATGCTTCCGGCCCACCGCCTCCACCGCCACTTTCAGGCCGGGCCAAGCGAAATCGACCCGGGCGACGAAACGGTCGCCTTTTCTAACGACATACTGGGCGACCGGCGGCGGGAGCGGTGAATCGTCTAGCAGTCGGCGCAGCCGGGTCTCGAGGATGCTCTCGGAAAAGCCCCCGCCGTTCATGTACTGGGGCAGCAGCAAACGTAGCGATGCCGGGCCATGTCTACCGTTCCCGCAATTCGCACGAACGTAGGAGTCGAGGCGGGTAACGGTTGTGAGCGACCGGCGAAGGGCCTCGTCGACGAGCTCCTGCAGGCGCGGAGCGAGCTCGCGACCGGCCATGTCGACCAGAGTGCGCTCCACGGATGTCACCGGGATCCCATCGGCAGCCTCTATTTCGGCCGGTGCCCAGGGCTGCGCGTGGTGAACGACAACCTGCTCCGATCTCAGCTTGCGCAATGAGGAGACTTCGATGGGGTCGCCCACTGAGTCGGCAAATCGGCGCAGGGCACAGGCGGTTTCGAAGGACGCCGCTGCGGACGGCCCAGCCCACTGCACGGCGGCCATGGCACGCTGCTGCAGGGAAGTCGAAACCGTCGCTTGAGCGTAGGTGCCGGGGAGGACGACGCGCCAGCGTGAACCAGTCACCATCCGCTCTGCCTGGCGAGTCGTCAACCCGGCCTCAAGCAACTGCCGGCGAGTGATGATCCCGTATTGGCGGGCCGCTATTTGCGAGCAACGCCGGTCGACGAGGATTCGTTGGGCGCGATCCATAGGGGCATCTCAGCAGACAATTGGAAGCGGAAGTGTGGCGTAGATCACTTTTCGACGAGGTGGCAAACGCGGACCGAGGACATCTGCACACGGAAAGCTGTGGGTAGGAGCGGACCGGGGACGATTGCCACCGTTTGAGGAAGGGGTGGGGCGAGCCGGGTGGGAGGATTGGGCTGTGACCAGGCTCCGATATCTCACCGCCGGCGAGTCCCACGGCCCGGCCCTCGTGGCTATCCTCGAGGGCCTGCCCGCGGGCGTGCCCATTTCGCTCAAGGCCGTGTCCGACGAGCTCGCCCGCCGCCGCCACGGCTACGGACGGGGGCCGCGCATGAAATTCGAGAAAGACCGTCTCGAGCTGCTCTCGGGAGTCCGCAGCGGACGCACGCTCGGCAGCCCTCTGTCCTTCGTGATCCACAACAGCGAGTGGGACAAGTGGTCGCGCATCATGCCGCTCGAGGGGGAGGCGTCGGGCAGAGCGCTGACCCGGCCGCGGCCCGGCCACGCCGACCTGCCCGGGATGCTCAAGTACGGATTCTCGGACGCCCGGAACGTCTTGGAGCGGGCGAGCGCCCGGGAGACTGCGGCCAGGGTGGCAATCGGCGCCGTCGCCAAAGCGCTCTTGAGCCAGATCGGCATTTCGGTGATCTCGCACGTCGTGAGCATCGGGGCCGCGATCACGGACGACTCGGCCCCCCGCCCCGAGCCCTCCGACCTCGAGGCTATCGATGCGTCTCCCGTGCGCTGTTTCGACCCCGGCGCTTCCGAGCGCATGATCGAGGAGATCGAGGCCGCGGGGGCAATGGGCGACTCCCTCGGCGGCGTCGTGGAGGTCATTGCCCACGGGGTTCCCACCGGCCTCGGGAGCCACGTCCACTGGGACCGTAAGCTCGACGGCCGTCTCGCCGGCGCGCTCATGGCCGTACCCGCCATCAAGGGAGTCGAGCTCGGCGACGGCTTCGACCTCGCTCGCCGGCGCGGCTCCCAGGCTCACGACGAGATAAACACCGACCTCAGCCGGATGAGCGACCGGGCGGGTGGGACCGAGGGTGGGATCTCGATGGGGGGGAAGCTGCGCATGAGGGTCGCGATGAAGCCGCTGTCGACGCTCAAGAAGAGGCTACGCACAGTCGACCTCGGCAGCGGCGAGGCGGCGGAGGCGTTCCAGGAGAGGACCGATGTCTGTGCCGTGCCCGCTGCCGGGGTCGTGTGCGAAGCGGTGGTCGCCCTGGTGCTCGCCGACGCGGCCCTCGAGAGCTTCGGAGGCGACACCCTCGACGACTTCGTCGTTGCACACCGCCTGCGTCTCGAGAGAACCGGCCCCCGATGATCGTCCTCGTGGGGTTCATGGGTGCGGGGAAGTCCACCGTGGGCCGTCTGTTGTCGGAGCGGCTCGGCTGCGCGTTCGCCGACACCGACGAGCGCATCGAGGGTCGCGCCGGTGCCCCGATAAGGGACATCTTCAGCCGCGCCGGCGAGGAGGCCTTCCGGGCGCTCGAGCGCGACGTGGTGGCCGAGGCGCTGATGGGCGGCTCGGGAGTGGTCGCGCTGGGAGGAGGTGCCCTGGGGGACGCTGCCACCCGTGCGGCGCTGGCCGAGGCGGTGGTGGTCCACCTCGAGGTTTCCTTCGAGGAGGCGATGCGGCGTCTCGGCTCGGACGGCTCCCGGCCGCTGTTGGCCGCCGATCCCGGCGAGCTCTACGAAGCCCGCCGAAGCGTCTACGCCTCCGCCGCCGATGTCGTGGTGGCAACCGACGACAGGGGGCCGGAGGAAGTTGCTGCCGAGGTCGCCGGAAAGCTGCACCCGCCGCCTCACGCCCGCCGCATCCCCGTCCCGATACCGGGCCGGAATCACGACGTGCTCGTGGGCCGCCGCCTCATCCCGAACATAGACGAGCTCCTGCCCCCGTTCGAGGGGGCGGAGAATGCGGTGGTCGTGACGCACCCCTCGCTGACTGCCATAGCCGGGGAGGTTGCGACCGCCATGGCGCGACGCGGCCTCACCACTCAGGTCACCGAGGTCCCGGAGGGCGAGGGCTCGAAGTCCCTGGCTCAGGCGGAGCAGCTCTACGATGTCCTCGCCCAGGCGGGCGCGCACCGTCGCGACCTGCTGATGAGCGTGGGCGGGGGAGTGGTTTCTGACCTCGGCGGCTTCGTCGCCGCCACCTACCATCGCGGGATGCCGGTTGTTCATGTCCCCACTACGCTGCTGGCCCAGGTTGACGCGGCCATCGGGGGCAAGACGGGAGTCAACACCCGTCACGGCAAGAACCTCGTCGGCGCCATCCATCAACCAGCTGCGGTCGTTTGCGACGTCGACGTGCTGCAGGGCCTGCCTCAGGAGGAGATCGTCTCGGGTCTCGCCGAGGTCTGCAAGTACGCGTTCATCGCGGCCCCCGACCTCTTGGAGCTACTCGATAAACGCGCCCCCGACATCCTCTCGCGCGACCCGGAGCTACTGGAGGAAATCGTCGCTGCCTGCGTCGGCATCAAGGCCGCGGTCGTGGCGCGCGACGAGCGCGAGAGCGGCGAGCGGGTGCACCTCAACTACGGACACACCTTCGGTCACGCCATCGAGCACCTCTCGCAGACCAAATCCCAAGTTCCGACGGCGGAGCCGTTGCGCCACGGCGAGGCGATCGCGCTGGGCATGGTCTGCGCCGCCTGCCTCGCATCCGAGCTGGGGCTTCTCGACGACGACCAGGTCGCTCTTCATCGCCGGCTGCTGGGCTCGTTGGGTCTACCCGTCAGCGCGGAGCTCTCCATCGACGAGCTCGAAGAAATCTGGCGGCACGACAAGAAGTACGACGGGGAAGTGCGCTTCGTGTTGCTGGAGGGCCTCGGACGGCCTCGATCGGGAGTGGTAGCGCCGCGCCCGGTGCTCGAACGAGCCCTGGAAAGGGTGGCGATTGCATGAAAGCCGGAATCATGAAGGCACTTGTGCTCCATGGCCCCAACCTCAACTTGCTTCACCGGCGCGATCCCGCACTCTATGGAACCAGTTCCCTCGCAGACATCGACGAGCCTCTCAGAAAGGAAGCGCTCGCGCTCGATTTCGAGCTCTCCATCCACCAGAGCGCGCGCGAGGGTGAGATCATCGAGCTGCTCCACGCGGGCATAGGCGAGGTCGAGGGAGCTCTTCTCAATCCCGGCGCCTATGCCCACACGAGCCGCGCCATCGCCGACGCCATCGAGGCCGTCGGCTACCCGGTGGTCGAGGTCCACCTCTCCAACATCCATGCCCGCGAGGACTGGCGCCGAGTGTCTGTCACTGCGGAGAGATGCCGGGGCCTGATCTCGGGATTCGGCGCCAACTCCTATGTGCTCGGGCTGCACGCCCTGGCCAACATCGTGAGAAGGTGAGGGCATGAATCATGAAGCCCGTATCAAGCGAGTCGGTGAGTCACTCTCCGCCAACAACGCCGAGGCGTTACTGGTCACCGATCTCGCCAACGTCCGCTACCTAACCGGGTTCTCGGGCAGCAACGGCCAGGTGCTGATCACCGAGAGCTCGGCCGTGTTCATGTCGGATTCGCGCTACGCAGCCCGGGCCGCGGACATGGTGCAGGGGGCCGAGGTCTGCATCTACGGCCACCGCATGAGCGACGCTCTTAAGGAGCGGCTCGACGGTGTGAGCAGGCTCGGAATAGAGGCGGCGAACCTCTCGGTTGCGAGCCTCCAGTCACTCACGGAGCGACTCGACGGGGTCGAGGCTATTCCCACGAAATCGGTGGTCGAAAACCTCCGCCGAACCAAGGACCAGGAAGAGGTGGCGCTGCTGCGCGAGGCGATCCGTATCGGTGACGAAGCTTTCTCCTGGGTGCTCGAGCGCCTGGTGGAGGGGGCCTCCGAGCGGCAGGTGGCGTTGGACCTGGAAGTGCACCTGAGAAGCTCCGGGGCCGAGGCAGTGTCGTTCGAGCCCATCGTCGGAAGCGGCCCCCTGAGCGCCCACATCCACCACACCCCCTCGGAGCGAGTGCTGCAGCGGGGCGACATCGTGTTGATGGACTTCGGCTGCCGCTATGAGGGCTACTGCTCGGACCTGACCCGCACGGTCGTGGTCGGGGCCGCAAGGGATGACCAGCGGGAGCTCTACGAGCTGGTGCTAGGCGCGCAGGCAGAGGGTATTGCCGCGGCGAAAGCGGGGGCCGGGACGGATGACGTAGACATGGCGGCCCGGCGCATCATCGAGGAAGGCGGCCACGGCGACGAGTTCGCTCACTCCTTGGGTCACGGCGTGGGACTTCACATCCACGAGGCGCCTCGGCTCGGCAAGTCGCCCGAGGAGGACCTCGATGCGCGGGCATTGAAGGCCCACGATGTAGTGACGATCGAGCCGGGCGTCTACCTCACCGGCAAGTTCGGCATCCGCATCGAGGACTGCGTGCTGGTGACGGAGCAGGGCTGCGAGGTCCTTGGCTCGGCCCCCAAGGACCACCTACTGGAAGTCTGAAAGGAACAACCAATTGATCTCGACCAACGACATGCGACCGGGCCAGACGCTCGAGCTCTCCGGCGACCTCTTCACGATCGTCAACTACCAACACGTGAAGCCCGGCAAGGGTCAAGCGTTCGTGAAGACCAAGCTCAAGAACGTCAAGTCGGGTGCGGTCACCGACCGGACTTTTCGCGCCGACGAGAAGGTCAATCTTGCGGTCCTCGACAAGCGCGAGATGCAGTACCTCTACGAGGACGACGCCGGGCTCGTGTTCATGGACAACGAAACCTACGAGCAGCTCCACGTCGACCCCGGCCTGTTGGGTGAATCTCGCCGCTTTCTGAGCGACGGGACCACCTGCCTGGTGCCCACCTTCGAGGGCACGCCGGTCGGCGCCGAGCTGCCTCTGGCGCTCGAGCTCGAGGTAACGGAGACCGAACCCGGCAACAAGGGCGACCGCGTCTCCGGCGCGCTCAAATCGGCGACGGTCGAGACCGGGGCCGTCGTGCAGGTGCCGCTGTTCATCGAACAGGGCCAGAAAATCAAGGTCGACACCCGCTCCGGCACTTACATGTCGCGCGCGTGAGTAGCACTACCCACTCTTGAAAGGCCGCCGCGCAGCCCGGCGGCTCGCGCTCGATGTTCTCTACGAAGCCGAGATTCGCGGCCGTCCGCCGGTCGAGGCGTTCTTGGAGCGTGAGCATCACGGCTGGGTCATCCCCGCTGCAGAGGACACGCTCGACCCGCCGGAGGCGCTGTTCGAGGGCGACGAAACGAGCGATCGGCTCGGCGATCGCGATGGGAAGGAAACGAGCGATCGGCTCGGCGATCGCGATGGGAAGGAAACGAGCGATCGGCTCGGCGATCGCGATGGACAAGAGCAGGAAGTCGTCGGCTACGCCCGTGGCCTGGTCGCAGGCGTGCAAGAGCACCAGGCTCACATCGACGAGCTCATCGTCAAGTACGCGGAACGCTGGGGGCTGCAACGCATGCCGGTGGTGGACAGAACCGTGTTGCGCATGGCGACCTGGGAGCTGCTGTGGGGGGAGGACATCCCCGTAGCGGTGGCGATCAACGAGGCCGTCGAGCTGGTGAAGGCGCTCTCTACCGACGACTCGGGACGCTTCGTGAACGGGGTGCTGGGCCGGATCGCAGAGGGGAAGTCCGCCCGAGCCTGACCCTCCCTCGCGTTTTGAGCGCCTCGGAGTGCGGTTTTCCGCGTCGAGAGGCGCTCAAAACCGTCGGGTCCTTGCCTTGGGGTCGGGGACGCGATAGCGTCGGCCCAACAGTCCTTTAACTCGGCCCTGTGAGGCCGGAAAGGAGCACGATGACCGCTCTCCACACGCGCGCTTCCCGATCCTCGTTCTCATCGGGAAGCGTTTTTTGATGACCAAGGGCCTCCCCCATGACCACGCTGAACTCGCCGTGCCGTCCGGGCCTGCCCACGTCATGGAGTCAGACGAGATCCGGCGCGCGCTCACCCGGATCGCTCACGAGATAGTCGAGCACAACAAGGGGGCTCGGGACCTCTGCCTGGTCGGAATCAGAACCAGGGGCGCGCCTCTGGCCGAACGCCTGGCTACCGCCATCGCCTCCTTCGAAGGAGTACCGGTGCCCTCGGGCGCACTCGATGTCACGCTCTATCGCGACGACGTCGCGCTCAAGCGGCCGCGCTCGGTGGAGGCCACCACCGTGTCCGCCGATGTGAACGGAGTCGCGGTGGTTCTGGTCGATGACGTCCTCTATACAGGTCGCACGATCCGGGCCGCGCTCGACGCCCTGCTCGACCTCGGCCGCCCCCGCGTGGTGCGGTTGGCGGTGCTGGTCGACCGAGGCCATCGCGAGTTCCCGATCCGCGCCGACCACGTGGGCCGCAACCTGCCGACCTCGGCTCAGGAGGTCGTGTCGGTCCATCTCACCGAGACCGACGGAGAGGACGCAGTGATGATCTCGAAACTCTCCGCGGGCGGCTCATGATCGAGCACCTGCTGTCGATGGACCAGCTTTCCGCCTCGGACATAACGATGATCCTCGACACCGCCGAGTCGCTGCTCGAGGTCACCCACCGACCCATCAAGAAGCTCCCCACGCTCAGAGGCAGGACCGTGTGCAACCTCTTCTATGAGGCCTCGACCCGGACGCGCATCTCATTCGAGCTTGCGGCCAAGCGGCTCAGCGCAGACGTCATCAACTTCTCCGCAGACAGCAAGTCCTCGGTCGCCAAGGGGGAGTCGTTCAAGGACACTGCATGGACGCTCGAGGCCATGGGTGTGGACGCGATAATCGTGCGCCACGGCGCATCGGGAGCCCCGCACCAACTGGCCCAGTGGGTCAAGGCGAGCGTGATCAACGCCGGCGACGGCCGACACGAGCACCCCACCCAGGCTCTGCTCGACCTGTTCTCGATCCGCAGGCGCTTCAAGGACTTCGAGGGTCTCGAGGTGGCCATCGTCGGCGACGTGCTGAACTCGCGCGTGGCCAGGTCAAACGTCAAGGGACTGCTCGAGATGGGAGCAAGCGTGACCCTCGTCGGCCCCCCCACGCTTGTACCGAAGAGCGCCGCCGCGTGGGGCGCGAGGATCGTGTACGACCTCGACGAGGTCATCTCCGACGTTGACATCTGCTACCTGCTGCGCGTCCAGAAGGAACGCCAGGCGGAGCAACTGTTCCCCTCCGACCGGGAGTACGCGGCCTGCTGGGGGCTGGATTCGATGCGCCTGCGCCGCATGAAGCCGGAAGCCCTCGTCATGCACCCCGGCCCCCTGAACCGTGGGGTGGAGATCTCGGCCGAGGCCTCGGAGTCAGACCGCGCCATCATCCTCGACCAGGTCTCCAACGGGTTGGCGGTGCGCATGAGCCTCCTCTATCTGATGCTCGGCGGCAAAGACGAGTGGTCATGACCCAGGCTCGGCTGTTCGCCGGAGCGCGCGTGATCGACCCGGCCTCGGGTCGGGATGAGGTTTCGGACGTGCTCGTTGCCGACGGGGTCGTACAGGCAGTGGGCCGCGGCCTCGAGCCGGCCGGCGCCGAGGTGATCGATCTCGACGGGGCGCTGCTGGGCCCCGGCCTGGTGGACCTCCACACCCATCTGAGGGAGCCCGGTCGCGAGGACGAGGAGGACATCGCCTCAGCCTCGGCCGCGGCTGCGGCCGGCGGCTACACGGCCCTCTGCGCCATGCCCAACACAGACCCGGTAGCGGACAGCGCCGCGGTGGTGGAGAAGGTGTGGGCGAGAGGCCACAGCGTCGGGCTGGTCGACGTGATACCTGCCGGGGCGCTTTCGCGCGGCCTTAGGGGCGTCGAGATGGCCGACCTGGGCGAGATGGCACGTGGCCGGGCGCAAGTGCGGCTGTTCACCGACGACGGCCATGGGGTCCAGGACACGCTCTTCGCCCGCAGGGCCATGGAGTACCTGTCGGGATTCGACGGCATCTACGCGGAGCATTGCGAGGACGCCAGCCTCGCTGGGGGCGGGCAGATGCACGAGGGCGAGCGCTCGATGGCCCTCGGGCTGAGGGGCATCCCCGCCGAGGCGGAGGAGCTGATGGCGGCGCGCGATATCGCCCTCGCCAGGCTGACCGGCTGCCGCCTCCACCTGCTGCACATCTCGACTGCCGGCACGGTCGATCTCGTCCGCCGGGCCAAGGCCGAGGGCGTGGTGGTGACCGCGGAGGCGACCCCTCACCACTTCACGCTGACCGACGCCGCCCTAGAAGGCTACGACCCCAACGCCAAAGTCAATCCTCCGCTGCGAACGGAGAGCGACCGGGTTGCGGTGGTAGCGGGCCTCGCCGACGGCACCATCGACGCAATCGCCACCGACCACGCCCCTCACGCTATCGAGGAGAAGGAAGTCGAGCTCGTGCTCGCCCCTCCCGGACTGGTAGGTCTCGAGACGGCTCTCGGCCTCGCGGTGACAGAGCTCGTCGATCCCGGACACCTCTGCTGGGGCGACCTGTTCGAGCGCATGGCGGCCGCGCCGGCGCGCATCCTGGGGCTCTCAGACCACGGTCGCATCGCCGTAGGCAGACCCGCCAACCTCGTTGCCATCGACTCGCAGGCGTCGTGGACGGTCGAGCCTGCGGCTTTTCTCTCCCGCTCCCGCAACACTCCCTTCGCGGGCAGGCGGCTGAGGAGCCGGGTCCTGTGGACCGTGCACGACGGTTCCGTGACTTTCGCAGCGGAGCCGCTCGGGGCCGCTCTATGAATGGCCCTCCCCGTGGTCCGGGAGCCTCGCCGGGAGCGCTGCTGGCGCTGGAGGACGGCACACTCTTTCCCGGGGAGGCCCTCGGCGCGCTCGGGACAGTCACCGGCGAGGTGTGCTTCAACACCTCGATGACCGGCTATCAGGAGGTCCTCACCGACCCCAGCTACCACGGCCAGATCATCGCCCTCACCGCTCCGCACGTCGGAAACACCGGCGTCAACGGCGAGGACGATCAGGCGCGCAGGCCGTGGGCCGCAGGCTTGGTCGTGAGAGAGGCGTCTGCCACCTACAGCTCGTGGCGGGCGACGAGCTCGCTGTCCGTGTACCTCGAACGCCACCGGGTCGTGGCCGCGACCGAGATCAACACCCGCGCGCTCACGCGTCACGTCCGCAGCCGGGGGGCGCTCAAGGGGGCGCTCTCGAGCACAGTCACCGATGTTTCGGAGCTAGTGGACATCGCCCGCTCGTCGCCCTCGTACGGGGGCCGCGACCTGGTGGCGGAGGTGAGCACACCGGCCCCCTATGTGCGCGCACCGGTCGCCGGCCCTGCTCCCGCCCGCCGAGTCGCAGCCCTCGACCTCGGCATCAAGGCGAACATGCTGGACCTGCTCAGTAGGAGCGGCTGCGAGGTCACTGTGCTTCCGGCCTCGACCCCGGCCTCCGAGATCCTCGCGCGCGGCTACGACGGCGTGCTGTTGTCCAACGGCCCCGGCGACCCCGCGCCCCTGAGCGGCGTGATCGCCACCGTCTCCGAGCTGATCGGAAGGGTCCCCGTATTCGGCATCTGCCTCGGACATCAGATCCTGAGCCTGGCGCTGGGCGGAACGACCTACAAGCTGCCGTTCGGTCATCGCGGTGGCAACCACCCGGTCCGCCGCGCCGAGGACGGCCGGGTCGAGATCACCTGTCAGAACCACGGCTTCGCGGTGACGCCCGGCTCGCTCGATAAGACCGGGGCGAGGGTCACGCACGTGAACCTCAACGACCAGACGATCGAGGGGATCGCCCTGGATGGGGTTTGTTTCTCGGTTCAGTACCACCCCGAGTCGGGCCCCGGCCCCCGTGACGCCCGCTACCTGTTCGAGCGCTTCACGGAGCTCATGGCGAGGTTCCAAGCTGTTCCCGCTCCGCTCCCCGAGCCCGCCCGGAGCGCATGAGGTGCACCTTCCCGCAAATCCGCTCTCGGTGCTGACTGTATTTCCGGTGCGGAGCACTTAGGGTGCGACCAGACTCTAGAAGGGAGCAGGCAGCTTGGGCAGAGGAGACCGCAAGTCGGTCAGGTGGAAGAAGGACCGACAGCGCAAGAAGCGCGACCGGGGACGGCGCGCGGCTGATGCCCGGGGCGCCGAACGCCGTCGCCGCTAGGCCAACCAAACGATCTTTGCGCATTAACCCGCGCAGAGCGCGGGTACCAGTGAAAAAGTCGAGCTGATGCCGGCTCGTACAGACCTCACCTCGATCCTGGTGGTCGGCTCCGGCCCGATCGTCATCGGCCAGGCGTGTGAGTTCGACTACTCGGGAACGCAGGCGTGCCGGGCGCTGCAGCAGGAGGGCTATCGAGTCGTCCTGGTGAACTCGAACCCGGCCACGATCATGACCGACCCCGAACGGGCCGCGGCCACCTATATCGAACCGATCACCGCCGAGTACGTCGCCGAGGTCATCGAGCGAGAGCGCCCCGAGGCGCTACTGCCGACGCTCGGAGGCCAGACCGCGCTCAACGTCGCCGTGGAGCTTTTTTCCTCGGGCACCCTCGACGCATTCTCGGTCGAGCTCATCGGCGCCTCCGCCGAAACCATCCGGCGGGCCGAAGACCGGCGCGTGTTCAAGGAGACGATGGCCGAAGCAGGGCTCTCGCTCCCGCGCTCGGCCTTTGCCTACTCAGTGCCCGAGGCCGCCTCCGCTGCAGAGGAGATCGGGCTTCCGGTCATCATCAGGCCCTCCTACGTGCTCGGCGGCGGAGGTTCGGGAGTGGTGTCCGATCTTGATTCCCTGCGGCGGGTGGCGGCCGAGGGACTGCGTCTGTCGAGCATCGGGGAGGTGCTGGTCGAGGAGTCGATCGAAGGCTGGAGAGAGTTCGAGCTCGAGCTGATGCGCGACCGCAACGACAACGTCGTCGTGGTGTGCTCGATCGAAAACCTGGACCCGATGGGCGTGCACACCGGGGACTCCGTGACCGTGGCCCCGGCGATGACTCTTACCGATGTCGAGTACCAGGCGATGCGCGACGACGGGGTCAGGGTCATGCGCGCGGTCGGAGTCGAGACCGGTGGCTCCAACGTGCAATTCGCCGTCGAGCCGGCGACCGGCCGCAGGGTCGTCATCGAGATGAACCCGCGCGTGTCGCGCTCGAGTGCGCTGGCGTCCAAGGCGACCGGGTTCCCGATCGCCAAGATCGCCGCCAAGCTGGCGGTCGGATACTCGCTGGACGAGATACCCAACGACATCACCGGCGTGACCCCGGCTTCGTTCGAGCCGTCGATCGACTACGTGGCGGTCAAGCTGCCGCGCTTCTCGATGGAGAAGTTTCCGACGGCCGGGGGACTCGGAACCAAGATGAAGTCGGTGGGCGAGGTCATGGCCATGGGCCGCACCTTCCTCGAGGCGCTGAACAAGGGCCGGCGAGCGCTCGAGCAAGAGCCGGGCGCTGGGAACAGGCTTTCCCTGGAGCAGGTGAGCGAAAGGCTCACCGAGCATCATCCCGACCGCCTCGAGCTGGTCGAGCGCGCCCTCGAGCTCGGCCTTGCACCAGACCAGGTAGCGGCATCGGCCCGCCTGAGCCCCTGGTTCGTCGCCCAGCTGGAACGCCTCGTCGAGCAGCGCTCCGCGCTTCGCCGGATCCCCTCTCTGGAAAGCTCGAGCGAGGCAGAGCTGAGGCGCGCCAAGCGGCTCGGCCTCTCCGACGCAGAGATCGCCTCGTGCCTGTCCTGCTCCGAGGCAGAGGTCAGGGCGCGCCGCAAGGCTCTCGGGGTGCTCCCGAGCTATAAGACCGTCGACACCTGCGCCGCCGAGTTCGAGGCGCTGACGCCCTATCTGTACTCGGCCTACGAAGACGAGGACGAGGGGCTACCGAGTGCCGCCCCCAAGATCATGATCCTGGGGGCGGGGCCCAACCGCATCGGCCAGGGCATCGAGTTCGACTATTGCTGCGTGCACGCGGCCCTCGCCTTGAGGGAGGCCGGCTACGAGACCATCATGGTCAATTGCAACCCCGAGACGGTCTCGACCGACCCCGAAACCTCCGACCGCCTCTACTTCGAGCCGCTGACCTTCGAGGACGTCATGAACGTGGTCGAGCGAGAGCGTCCCGACGGCGTGATCCTGACCCTGGGTGGACAGACGCCCTTGAAGCTGGCCGCTGCGCTCGACGACGCCGGCGTGAGCATCCTCGGCACCCCGGTCGAGGCCATCGACAGGGCCGAGGACCGGGAGCGCTTTTCCGCGCTCCTCGCCGACCTCCGCCTCCCGCACCCGCCCGGTGGCGTCGCCCGTTCGCTCGAGGAAGCCGTCGCCACGGCAACCACCATCGGTTATCCGGTCCTGGCGCGGCCGTCCTACGTGCTCGGGGGACGAGCGATGGAGATCGTCTACTCGGAGCCCGAGCTGAAGCGCTACCTGTCCTCTCACAAGGGGGCCGCAGCGGTTTGGGCCGAGCATCCGGTGTTGGTCGACCGCTTTCTGGAGGGCGCCATCGAGGTCGATTGCGACGCCGTCTTCGACGGCGTGGAGATGCTCGTGGGCGGTGTGCTCGAGCACATCGAAGAGGCAGGCATCCACTCCGGCGACTCGGCCTGCACTCTGCCGCCCATCACATTGAGCGAACGTCAGATCCAGCTCGTCTCCGAGCACACCGAGGCGCTCGCCGGGGGTCTGGGTGTGCGGGGGCTCGTGAACGTCCAGTACGCGCTGAAGGACGAGACCGTCTACGTGCTCGAGGCTAACCCGCGTGCCTCGCGCACGGTGCCGTTCGTGTCCAAGGCGACCGGCGTCCCGTTGGCCAAGGTGGCGGCACGGGTGATGGCAGGCGCCTCCCTGGCACAATTGCGGGACGAGGGGCTGGTGCCTCGGGCAGCGGGGCAACAGAGGAGAGGGCACATCGCGGTCAAGGAGGCGGTGATGCCGTTCGACCGCTTCCCCGGCACCGA
>Ga0136616_10001117_pt1 | contig 13853 bp, 7 predicted proteins | sample AntDrymUQ2992106_2_FD_106648 | JGI IMG/M metagenome (GOLD analysis project Ga0136616, IMG submission 106648) | Polar desert sand microbial communities from Dry Valleys, Antarctica - metaG UQ299 (21.06) | ecosystem: Environmental > Terrestrial > Soil > Desert | place: Antarctica: Dry Valley...
CGCACCGAGTCCCGGATCAAGCTCTCGGTCACCGAGAGATCCCCGCCGCGCAGGATGGGCGAGGCCATCAGCGACCAGCGCATCGCATCCGCGCCGTAGGAGTCGTACATCTCGTACACGTCCGGGTAATTACGCAGGCTCTTGCTCATTTTCCGGCCGTCGTCACCCAGCACGATCCCGTGTGCGAGACAGGTCCGGAACGCCGGTCGGTCGAACAGCGCCGTCGCCAGGACATGCAGCGTGTAGAACCAGCCGCGGGTCTGGGACAGGTACTCCACGATGAAGTCGCCCGGGTAGTGGTCCTCGAACCACTCCGCGTTCTCGAACGGGTAGTGCACCTGGGCGAAGGGCATCGACCCGGACTCGAACCAGCAGTCCAGGGTCTCTGGGACCCGGTGCATCATCGACTTCCCGGTCGGGTCGTCGGGGTTGGGCCGGGTCAGCTTGTCGACGTAGGGCCGGTGCAGATCGGTCGGGCGCACGCCGAAATCCCGTTCCATCTCGTCCAACGAGCCGTAGACGTCTGTCCGTGGGTAGGTCGGGTCGTCGGAGATCCACACCGGGATCGGGCTGCCCCAGAACCGGTTCCGGCTGATCGACCAGTCCCGCGCCCCTTCCAGCCACTTGCCGAAGGATCCGTCGCGCACATGGGCGGGCACCCAGGTGATCTCCTGGTTGAGTTCCACCATCCGGTCGCGAAACTTGGTCACCTGCACGAACCAGCTCGACACCGCCTTGTAGATCAACGGTGTGTCACATCGCCAGCAGTGCGGGTACGGGTGCTCGTAACTATCCTGCCGGAACAGCACCCCTCGTTCGCGCAACTCGGCCAACAACGGTTTGTTCGCCTCGAACACCTGCAACCCGGCGAAGCGTGGGGCGACGGAGTTGAACCGGGCGTGCTCGTCGACGGTCATCACGACCGGGATACCGGCCGCCGTACACACGTTGAAGTCGTCCTCGCCATGCGACGGCGCCACTTGTACGACCCCCGTGCCGTCCTCGGTGGACACGAAGTCCCCGGCCAGGACGGTGAACGCGTTCGGCACGTCGGCCATCTGCTCGGCGAGGAACTCGAAAACCGGGGTGTAGTGGCGGCCGACCAGGTCGGCACCCCTGATCGTGTCGACCCGTTGCGCGTCGCCGAGTTCGCGTTCATAGGCCGCCAATCGGCTCTCGGCCAACAGGTAGTGATGTCCGTTGGAGCCCTGCATGACGGCGTAGTCGATGTCCGGGCCGACGACAAGAGCGACGTTGGGCACCAATGTCCACGGCATGGTCGTCCAGGCCAGGACCCGTTCACCTGTGTCCAGCTCGAACCACACCGTGCTGGCCGGGTCCTGGCGGCTGCGGTAGACGTCGTCCATCCGGGTCTCGGTGGCCGATAGCGGTGTCTCGCAGCGCCAGCAGTAGGGCAGGACTCGGAACCCCTCATAGATCAGGCCCTTGTCGTGCAGGGTCTTGAACGCCCACATGACGCTTTCCATGTACGGCAGGTCGAGGGTCTTGTAGTCGTTGTCGAAGTCCACCCACCGGGCCTGGCGGGTGACGTAACGCTCCCACTCCTGGGTGTAGCGCAGTACCGAGGTACGGCAGGCCTCGTTGAACTTCTCGATCCCCATCTCCAGGATCTCGGGCTTGCCGGAGATCCCGAGTTGCTTCTCCGCCTCGACCTCGGCCGGCAGCCCGTGGCAGTCCCAGCCGAAGCGCCGCTCGACCCGCCGCCCGCGCATCGTCTGGTAGCGCGGGACCACATCTTTGACGTAGCCGGTGAGCAGGTGCCCGTAGTGCGGGAGGCCGTTGGCAAACGGCGGACCGTCGTAGAAGACGTACTCGTTGCTGCCGTTCGCTCCGGACTCGCGGGCCTCGACGCTGGCCGGAAAGGTCTTTTCCGCAGCCCAGCTGGCCAGGGTGTCTTGCTCCAGGTCAGGCAGACGTGGGCTCGGTGTGACCACCACGGGTTCGCCGGTACTGGTCCGATGCCGGGGGTAGGACATCTGGGTTCCGCCTCGTTCCTCACGCGCTCAATCGACATAGCCTGCTTCGATCTGCGCGAGGACGAGTGCCGCGGCCCCCTTGGCCACGCACCCGCGGTACCACCTCGCTTGGCCTGCTGCGCCTGCTCGGCGCCGCGGACCCGCTCTGTTCGTGCTGGCTGTGACGGGCCACCCGTCCGGTTCTACTGGGGCCAGTCGTTGATCGCCCGACTGCCTGTTCTTCCGGAGGCTCGCCGGTGATGGCCGGGTCGATGCCTGTGCCGCCCAGAGTAGAGCGTAGGCGAGAATGCGTTATGGCCCCACCCATCTGCACCCGGAGCGGCACGCGCCCGTGACCACTGCGGACTTCGCCCCGATCCTGCTCATCGGGGCGGTCGTCGTTCTCGTGGGGGTACTTGCGGTACGAGTGGCCAGCCGGGTCGGCCTACCCAGCTTGTTGATCTACCTCGGACTGGGCCTGTTCCTGGGGGAGTCCGGCCTCGGCATAGATTTCGAAAATGCTGAGCTGACCCAGGTATTGGGTCTCACCGCATTGGCGATCATCCTCGCCGAAGGTGGACTCACCACCCGATGGACCTCGGCCCGGCCGATCCTCGCTCAGGGCGTGGTGCTCTCCACGGTGGGGGTCGGGGTCAGCGTGACCATCACGGCAGGCGTGGCGATCCTGGTCTTCGGGGTCGATCTGCCCACTGCCCTGCTCTTCGGTGCGGTGGTCAGCTCGACCGACGCGGCGGCCGTCTTCGCCAGCCTGCGCCGGCTCGGCCTGCCCGCCCGGGTGACCGGGACGCTTGAGCTGGAAAGTGGGTTTAACGACGCTCCTGCCGTCATCCTGGTGGTTGCGCTGTCGGAAGCCCTGAACACCTCGGGCAGCCCGTCCATCCTGTCCCTGGTGGGGTTGATCTCGTTCGAACTTCTCGCCGGTGCGGCGATCGGCATCCTGATCGGGATGGCCGGCGCGTGGCTGCTGCGCCGCAGCGCGCTGCCCGTCTCCGGCTTGTATCCGCTGGCCACTGTGGCCCTCTGTCTGACCGGTTACGCCACTGCGACGGTCGCGCACACCTCGGGCTTTCTTGCGGTTTACGTCTGCGGCCTGGTGCTGGGCAACTCCGCCCTTCCGCACCGATCAGCAACCCTCGGCTTCGCCGAGGGGCTGGCCTGGCTCGCCCAGATCGGATTGTTTGTCCTGCTGGGACTGCTGGCCAGCCCCGATCGGCTGCTCGGCGTTCTCGGCCCGGCGATCCTCGTCGGCCTGGCCCTGCTCCTGGTGGCCCGCCCGGTTTCGGTGTTCCTGTCGGTCTGTTGGTTCAAGGTTCCGTGGAGAGAACAGGCGTTCCTGTCTTGGGCGGGTCTGCGCGGAGCCGTACCGATCGTGCTGGCGACCATCCCCATCTCGTTGGCGGTCGACGGTTCCGAACGCATCTTCGACGCGGTATTCGTGCTGGTGGTGGTGTTCACCGTCGTGCAGGGCACCACCTTGCCCACTGTCGCGCGGTGGCTGGGACTGTCCACGCCGCTTTCTGAACGTGAGGTAGATGTCGAATCCTCCACGCTGGAAGAACTGCACGCCGAGCTGTTGCAGCTGACCGTTCCGCCGGCGTCACGGCTGCACGGCGTGTACGTCTCCGAACTCAGGCTGCCACCGGATGCGGCGCTCACCCTGCTCGTCCGCGACGGTCATTCCTTCGTACCGGAGGCCACGACCCGGCTGGTCCGCGGTGATCAGTTGCTCGTGGTCACCACCATCGGCTCGAGGGAGACCACGATGCGTCGCCTGCGGGCGGTCAGCCGAGCCGGCCGGCTGGCACGTTGGCATGGTGAGGTCGGGAGCCGGCTCGCCGACTGACCGGCCAACGCCAAGCGCGGTGCGCCGCGTCATGCAGGACACCAGCGTCGACTAGGGTGGCACGCCACGTGCCGCCGAGGACCGCGATCCCCGGCGGTTGACTCAGATGCGATGGAGTGTGCCAGGTGGCTGCAGCGAAAAAGGCGCCTGCCAAGCAGGCTCCACCTGCCAAGAAGGTCGCGCCTGCCAAGCAGGCTCCACCTGCCAAGAAGGTCGCGCCTGCCAAGCAGGCTCCACCTGCCAAGAAGGTCGCGCCGGCCAAGAAGGCAACACTTGCCAAGAAGGCAACACCCATGACGAAGCCGTCAGCCACGAAGTCCTCAGCCCCGAGGTCACCAACGCGCAAGGCTGCCACCACCACCACCACCACCACCACCACCAAGGCGGTGCCGAAGAAGGCGGCGGACAAGTCCACCGGCAAAACCGCCCGAGTCGCCGCCAAGGCGGCCAACAACAGCAGCAGCAGCAACAACAACAACAAGGCCACGGGGGCGGCGAGCCGGACGGGCCCGCCAGCAAAGAAGGCCCCACCCACGAAGCGGGCCTCGGCGACGACAGGAGCTGCCTCAGCTGCACCCGGTGGAAAGGCTGCTGCGACGAAGAAGAGCAAAGCCGCCACGGGCAGTTCGGCGGTTACCGACAAGCAGGTCACCGGTTGGGCGGCCAAGGAACTGCGGGCGGTGGGGAAGACCCTCGAAGCCGAACTAGCTCAGCTGCGCAGCGAGTACGAGGAAACGATGGTGACGCTCAACGATCTGCAGCAGACCGTGAGCGACAGTTCGGGCGACGATCAGGCCGACGCCGGAAGCAAGACCTTCGAGCGCGAGCACGAGATGTCCCTGGCCAACAACCGGCTGGATCTGATCACCCAGATCGAGCATGCTCTGGTGCGCATCGCCGACGGCACCTATGGCCGGTGTGAGAGTTGTGGCCAGGTGATTGCGAAGGCTCGACTCCAGGCTTTCCCAGGGGCCACCTTGTGCTTGTCCTGCAAGCAGCGTGAAGAGCGGCGCTGATCGAGCACCGGTCCTGCCGCCAGAGCGCAGGCAAGGCTGAGTCGTGACCACCGAACCAGCAGCAGCCGACGACGCCGATCCAGGCGCCGGCGCCGGTGAGCCGAGCGTCGCAGATCGTCCGCGTCGCCTGGTTCTGCTGCTCACGGTTGGCGCTGTGGTCTTCGTGCTCGACCTGGCCAGCAAGCTCGCGGTGGTCGCGACCCTGTCCGACCGGCCCCCATTGCGGCTGCTCGGAGGCCTGATCTTCCTCACCGAGGCACGCAACACCGGAGCGGCGTTCGGCCTGGCTCAAGGGATGACCGTCGTGTTCACGATCGTGGCGGCTGCCGTGATCGTAGTGATCCTGCGGACCGCGCCCAAACTCCGCTCGACTGGATGGGCCTGGGCCCTGGGCCTGGTCCTCGGCGGCGCGCTGGGCAATCTCGTGGATCGGATCTTTCGCTCGCCGGGGATCTTCAGGGGCGGGGTCGTCGACTTCATCAGCCTCCTTGACCCCGCAGGGCAGGTGTGGCCGATCTTCAACGTGGCAGATTCCGCGATCGTCTGTGGCGGGTTCCTCGGCGTCGTGATGGCCCTTCGCGGCCGGGATTTCGACGGGTCTCGCACGCACTGAATCTGAATCTGGATCACCACTCGATCACGTCAAGTCAGCACAGTTCGGCACACTGTCATCCGTGACCGAGTTGCGCGCCCTGCCCGTACCCGAAGGCCTGGCTGGTCTGCGGGTCGATGCGGCGTTGACTCGGCTGTTCGGCGTGTCCCGGACCACCGCCGCCCAACTGGCCGACGCAGGAGACGTACGCGTGGAGGGTCGGGTGCGCGGCAAGGGCGACCGGCTGTCGGCCGGATCGTGGCTCGAGGTGACGTTGCCGGACCCCGTGGCAGCACCGGCACCGCCGGAGCCGGTGGAGGGCCTGACGGTTGTCCACGTCGACGACGAGATCCTCGTCGTCGACAAGCCCGTCGGTGTGGCCGCCCATCCAAGTCCGGGTTGGACCGGGCCGACGGTCACCGGCGGAGTGGCCGCCATGGGTTACCGGCTGGCCACTGGCGGAGCCGAGGAGCGGCACGGCATCGTGCACCGCCTCGATGCGGGCACCACCGGCCTCATGGTCCTGGCCCGAAGCGAGGCGGCCTACACCTGGCTCAAGCGCGCATTCAAGGAGCGCACCGTCGACAAGGGCTACCACGCGCTCGTCCAGGGCCATCCCGATCCGAGCACCGGCACCGTCGACGCACCGATCGACCGCAATCCCACTCATGATTGGCGATTCGCCGTCGTCGCCGGCGGCCGACCGTCGGTCACGCACTATTCGACGATCGAAGCCTTTCCGGCCGCCAGTCTGCTCGACATCACGTTGGAAACCGGCCGCACCCATCAGATCCGGGTGCACATGGCTGCGCTGCGTCATCCATGCGTGGGCGATGCGGTCTACGGCGCCGACCCGAAGCTCGCGGCCCGGCTCGGGCTGTCCCGCCAGTGGCTGCACGCCGTACGGCTCGGATTTGCCCATCCCGGTTCGGGTGCCCAGGTGAGCTTCGTCAGCCCGTACCCGGCCGATCTCGCTGCTGCCCTGGAGAAGTTGGCGGACCAGCCATGAGCCGGCTCGCACGCGAAGTGCACGGGGTCGCAGCGCAGCAGGCGGACAAGCAGTGAGCTGGCTGCCGGATTCGCTGGCCGATTTTGCCCCGGCCGCCCTTGCCGCCCTCATGGTGGGGGGATACCTGGTCCTCGGTGAGCCATTCGTGGGGTGGGTCCTGCACCGGCGCTTCGAGTCGGCCGTCGGTGTGGCCCCGGGCGCACGCCGCTGGCTCTACGGGCGATTGCTGCTTCTCGAGTGGGGACTGGTGGCCATCGTGCTGGCCGTCTGCCTGGTCGCAGCGCGGGTCGGTTGGACCGAACTCGGGGTGCGCTGGCCGGATCGGGTCGGAATCGTCACCGGGGTCGTCGCGGTCGTCATCCTCGTGGTAACGGTGCTCTCGGTACGCGCTTTGCGTACCGGGGTGCTGCGCGAGGCCGGATCGGACTCTGCGGCGCTGCGCTCGGTGGGCTCCCTGCTTCCGCGTACGGATTCCGAGCGGCGACTGTTCGCGGCGGTCGCCGTGACTGCCGGGGTCGGCGAGGAGATCGTCTACCGAGGCTTCGGGATAGCCGTCCTGGCCGCGCTGGCCCCCTCGCTGCCGTGGTGGGGTCTGGTCGCGGCGGCGGGCCTGGCGTTCGGATTGGCGCATGCCTATCAAGGTCTGGCCGGGATACTCACCACGGGTCTGCTCGGCTCGGTGCTCGCGGCGGTCTATCTCGATACCGGCTCGGTGTTGGTGCCGATCGTGCTGCACTCGCTGATTGACCTGCGCTTTCTGGCCGTACCGGCTGATGTGCTGCCCGGAGGTGGGACACAGTCCGCACCAGCGAGATCGCCCTCGACCGAGGTGGCGTCGCGACCCGATGACCGCGGCGACCCCGGGCCCTACGACACGCAGCCCATTGATTTCGGAAAGCGCCCATGACCGATCTGCCCGACGGGGACTGGCCAGGCGTCCTGCGCCTGGCTACCGACCGCGACGCGGCGGCTGTGCGGCAGCTGATCGGTGGCTGTTTCGCCGAGTACGAAGGATGTGTGCTCGACCCCGAGGGCATCGATGCGTGGATGGCCGCTCCGGCGAGCACGTACGCGGACAAGGGCGGCCAGTTCTGGGTGCTGGCCGAGCCCGACACCGCAGCACTGCTGGCGTGCGTGGGCTGGGGTCCGGACCGGCCGGGCCGGCTCGAGCTGAAGAACCTCTACGTGAGTTCGTCGGCTCGCCGGCGTGGGCTCGGCGCGCGCCTGGTGGCGCTGGTCGAGGCAACCGCTCAGGAGCATCAGGCCCGGGAAGTGATCCTGTGGACGGACACCCGGTTTCTCGATGCCCACCGCCTCTATGCGGGTCTGGGCTATCGGCGAACGGGAGCACAGCGCGCCCTGCACGACCCGTCCGACTCGATCGAGTACGAGTTCGTCAAGCCGCTCTGAGTCCTGAGCCGGTACGCGCGGGCCGAGGAACCTGACCGAGCGAGTGTCGGTCGCGTGGTCTACAAAGACAGGGCGCGACAATCACATCCGCCCCGCACACTCATCCCCGCACCGAGCACCTTCCCTCTCGGTCCGATCGAGCAAGGAGGTCATCGGCCGCGATGGGTCACTCGGATCAGTTCGTGCACCTGCACGTGCATACCGAGTACTCCATGCTGGACGGTGCGGCCAAGCTGCCCGAGTTGTTCGCCGAGACCGCTCGGATGGGCATGCCCGCGATCGCGATGACCGATCACGGCAACGTCTTCGGGGCCTACGACTTCCACCGCCAGGCCACCAAGGCCGGCATCAAACCGATCATCGGGATGGAGGGCTACTACACCCCGGGCAGTCGCTTCGACCGGCAGCCCTTCGACTTCGGCGACTCGATGCTGGAGGAGCCGGGGGACGGCGGGTCCAACCGAGGCAAGTCCGCCTTCTGTCACATGACGATGCTGGCCACCAGCACGCTGGGGATGCACAACCTGTTCCGGATCTCCTCGCTGGCCAGCCTGGAAGGGCAGTACCGCAAACCGCGCTTCGACCGCGACCTGCTCCAGCGATACGGCACGGACCTGATCGCGACCACCGGCTGCCCGTCCGGTGAGGTCAACATGTGGCTGCGGGCCGGCAAGTACGACAAAGCGCTGGCCGCCGCCGCGGACTTCCGGGACATCTTCGGCAAGGACAACTTCTACGTCGAGCTCATGGAGCACGGCCTGGAGATCGAGCGGGCGACCCGCAAGGACCTGCTGCGGATCGCCGACGAGCTGTCCCTCCCGCTGCTGGCCACCAACGACCTGCACTACACCCACCAGCACGATGCGAAAGCCCACGACGCCCTGCTGTGCATCCAGACCGGTGCGAAGCTGGCCGAGACCAAGCGACTCAGATTCAATGACGACAGCTTCTATCTGAAGTCCCCTGCCGAGATGCGGGCGCTGTTCACCGAACACCCCCAGGCCTGCGACAACACCCTGGTCGTGGCCGAGAAGTGCGCCGGTGTCTCGTTCGCCGAGGGCGTCGACCTGATGCCCAGGTTCGACGTACCCGAGGGGGAATCCCAGGAGTCCTGGCTGGTCAAGGAGGTCGAACTCGGTCTGCACCGGCGCTATCCCGCCGGGATCTGTGACGAGGCCCGCAGGCGCGCGGAGTACGAGCTGGGCGTCATCTGCCAGATGGGCTTTCCGGCCTACTTCCTCGTGGTCGCCGACTTCATCCGGTTCGCCCGGGAAGCGGGCATCCGGGTGGGCCCAGGACGCGGATCGGCTGCGGGGTCGATCGTGGCCTTCGCCCTGCAGATCACTGATCTCTGCCCGCTGGAGCACGGACTGCTCTTCGAGCGCTTCCTCAATCCCGAGCGCGTGTCGATGCCCGACATCGACATCGACTTCGACGAGCGCCGGCGTGGTGAGGTCATCCGCTACGTGTCGGACAAGTACGGCGAGGACCGGGTTGCCCAGATCGTCACCTACGGCACGATCAAGGCCAAGGCGGCGATCAAGGATGCCTGCCGGGTCATGGACAAGCCGTTCACCCTCGGCGAGCAGCTGACCAAGCTGATGCCCTCCCCGGTGATGGGCAAGGACATGGCTCTGTCCGGTGTCTTCGATGCGACCGACGCTCGCTACCGAGAAGGGGCCGACTTCAGGAAGCGGTACGAGGAGGACCCCGACGCCAAAGAGGTCGTCGACCAGGCGCTGGGCCTGGAAGGTCTGAAGCGGCAGTGGGGAGTGCACGCCGCCGGGGTGCTGATCGGCAGCCAACCCCTGATCGACCTCATTCCGATCATGCGCCGCGAGGCCGACGGCGCGGTGATCACCCAGTTCGACTATCCGACCTGCGAGACCCTCGGCCTGCTCAAGATGGACTTCCTCGGGTTACGGAATCTCACGATCCTCGACGACGCCGTCAACGCCATCGCGGCCGATGGCGGTCCTCGTCTGGACCTCTCGGTCCTAGCGCTGGACGACCAGCCGACCTATGAGTTGCTCAGCCGCGGGGACACCCTCGGAGTGTTCCAACTCGACGGCGGTCCGATGCGGGCGTTGCTGCGCTCGCTGCGTCCGGACGCCTTCGTCGACATCGCCGCGGTTCTGGCGCTCTACCGGCCGGGTCCGATGGGGGCCAATGCGCACAATGACTACGCCGACCGGAAGAACAATCGCCAGGAGGTCGGGGGCATCCATCCTGAGCTCGAGGATGCGTTGCGCGAGATCCTCGGTGAGACCTATGGGCTGATCGTCTTCCAGGAGCAGGTGCTGGCGATCGCCCAGCAGATCTCCGGCTTCACCCTCGGTGAGGCCGACCTGCTGCGTCGGGCGATGGGCAAGAAGAAGAAGTCTGAGTTGGATGCCCAGAGGGACAAGTTCTTCACCGGTGGCACCGCGAACGGATACTCCAAAGCGGCGATCAAGGCTCTCTGGGACATCCTGCTGCCCTTCTCCGACTACGCGTTCAACAAGTCCCACACCGCTGCCTACGGCCTGGTCTCGTACTGGACGGCATACCTCAAGGCCAACTACCCGGCCGCCTACATGGCCGCGCTGCTCACCTCGATGCGCGACGACAAGGACCGGATGGCGGTCTACCTCGGGGAGTGCCGGCGGATGGGCATCACCGTCCTGGCCCCTGACGTGAACACCTCCGTTGCTGACTTCGCCCCGGTGGGCGGCGATATCCGGTTCGGGTTGGGCGCCATCCGCAATGTCGGGCGCAACGTCGTGGCCTGCATCGAGCGGGCGCGCGAGGAATCAGGTAGCTTCTGCAGTTTTTTCGACTTCCTGCGCAAAGTGGATGCGGTCGTATGCAACAAGAAGGTGCTCGAGTCGCTCATCAAGGCAGGCGCCTTTGATTCACTCGGCCATTCACGCCAAGGACTACTCACCGTGCATGCCCAAGCGGTGGACATGGTCCTCGACGTGAAACGTGCCGAAGCGATCGGGCAGTTCGACCTCTTCGCCGACGCGCTGGATGGCGCCGGCGTTAATGCGGCGATGATGGATCTGCCGGTGCCCGTCGCCGACTGGGACAAGCGTGAACGACTGGCCTTCGAGCGGGACATGCTCGGCCTCTACGTCTCCGATCACCCATTGCTCGGGCTCGAACACATCCTGGCCAGCCACGCCGAGGTCAAGATCGCCGACATCCAGACCGGCCAGGTCGAGGACGGGACCTTCGTCACGATCGCCGGCCTGCTGTCGGGGCTGACCCTGCGCACGACCAGGGCAGGTGCGCCGATGGCTTCGGCCACCCTCGAAGACATGGGCGGCTCCATCGATCTGATGATCTTCCCGCAGACTTACACCAAGATCAGCTTGGATCTCGCCAACGACGCCATTCTCACCATCCGCGGGCGCGTCGACCGGCGCGAGGATTCACCGAAGATCATCGTGCAGGACGTCGGCATCCCGGACATCAGCCAAGCGGCGCGTGGCCCGGTGATGGTGTCGATGGCCGCGGCCAGATGCACACCACCGATCGTCGCCCGGCTCCGCGAAGTGCTGGGAACCCATCCAGGTACGACCGAGGTGCGGTTACGCCTGCTCAACGGTGGCCGAGAAACAGTGCTGCGCCTGGACAGTGGTCTGCGGGTGAGCCCGACCGCTTCGCTGATGGGCGAGATCAAGGCATTGTTGGGTCCGGCCAGCGTCGCTCTGATGTAGCAATATGCCCGGATTTCAACACCGGCGACTGGAGAGCCCTACGATAATCTCTGGTCTCCGCTCGGGAACCGCCGAAAGAATAGGAATATCTAGTCGTGTCCGGCTCGCCTTCGCAGCGCAAGACGAAGAGCGCAAGGGATAAGGCGCGCCCGGATGCCCGCGCCGGTACGCCCGGATCGCGCCCGGTGGGCGCGCGTTTCCCGCATGGCCCGACGACCGAGACCTCCGCGTCGTCGCAGGCGCCTAGGAGTGGCGAGCGAGTCAGCATCTACGGCGGGCGACCGGAGAAGTCGGTCGGCGCCCGATTCCATGTGCAGGACGCGGCGGGATCGACTCGGCCGCAGTCCGGGCGTTGGAGGCTGCGGAATTGGCGGCTGAGGTCCAGGCTGGTCGTGCTGCTGGTGATCCCGCTGGTCCTGGCCGGTGTGTTGGGTGGACTGCGGATCGCGGCGTCGGTGAGCGATATCCAGACCCTCGCGGCAGTTCAGGGCCAGGTCACGCTCAGCCAGCAGGTCGCCAGTGTCATAGCCGAGCTGCAAGCCGAGCGGCATCGCGTTGCAGCCGCCGCCGCCACCGAGGGCCTGGAGCAGCGCGCCCTGGTAGAAGAGCAGATCCAGAACGTCGACGCCGAGGTCGACCAGTTACGCAACCTCGAGGACAACCCGGACAACTTGCCCGAGGCGCCGGCGGCGGCTTATCTGGATGCCCTGCGTCGACTGGATACGTTGGCAGTCGTTCGGGAACAGGTGTTCGCGCCAGGCACCGATGTCAGTTCCGCCATCGGCCGGTACAGCGAAGTGATCAGCTTCCTGCTTCGGTTCAACCGGGTGGCCTCGACCGAAGTCTCCGCCGAGTCGGCGTCACTGGCCTCGGGGATCGGCTTTCTGGCCCAAGCCAAGGAGCAACTCTCGGTTCAGCACGCCGTGCTGTTGGCCGCCAGTCTGCAAGATTCCATCACCTCGGTCGAGCAATCCCAGCTGCGCTCGACCGAGGCAGGCTACGACTCCGCCATCCGCGGATTTGCCGAATCGGTGCCGTCCTCGGAGCGGCAGGTGTACTTCACCGCCGTACGCGGGACGGTCAGCACCGATCGAGAGCGCTTCCTGCTGATCGGGCTCGGAGAGTGGCCGGCCTTCGTCCCGCTCGGCAGCATTGCCGCGGGTTGGGACGAGGCAGCCACCGCGCTCGAGGACAGTTTGCGTATGGTCGAGGCGTCTTTGAGCGACGACCTCGAGGCCGCGACCGCGACGACCAGCGACACCGCCGTCACGAATACCATCCGCGATGCCGCCATCGTGGGAGGCTTGCTTCTACTTGCTCTTATCGTGCTGGTCCTGGTCGCCCGATCGGTGCTGAGACCGCTACGAACACTTCGTACCGGTGCCCTCGATGTCGCCCTACGTCGGCTACCCGGAGTCGTCGAGCGGCTCCGCCAACCCGGCGGCTGGAGGGACGACATCCATCCTGAGCCAATCCCGGTCCATACACGTGAGGACATCGGTGAGGTGGCTCGCGCGTTCGACGTGGTGCACAGTCAGGCCATTCGCCTGGCCGGCGAGCAAGCCATGATGCGCAGCACCGTCAATGACATGTTCGTGAACCTGTCGCGGCGCAGCCAGGGGATGGTCGAACGCCAGCTGAGAATCATCGATGCGCTGGAAAGTGGGGAGCGCGATCCTGAGGCGCTTGGGGAACTCTTCCGTCTGGACCATCTCGCGACCCGGATGCGCCGCAACAACGAGAACCTGCTTGTGCTTGCCGGCTCCGAGACCCGTCAGCGGACCGGAGCCGCTCGGCCCGTGCTCGATGTCCTGCGCGGGGCGATCTCAGAGATCGAGGAATACCAGCGGATAACGATCGAGAGCGTGCCAGACACCGCCATCCTCGGTGTTGCGGTCAACGACCTCGTGCACCTGACCGCTGAGTTGCTGGACAACGCCACCAACTTCTCTCCCAAAGAGGCCCCGGTCGTACTGGCCGGCGCGATGCAGCCCGATGGCAGCATGTTGATCGAGATCCGAGACACCGGTGTCGGGATGTCTGCGACACAACGCACAGCGATCAATGACCGGCTTGCCATTCCGCCGATGGTCGACGTGTCGGTGTCCCGGCACATGGGTCTGTTCGTGGTCGGCCGGCTGGCGACCCGGCACGGCATCACCGTACGGATGCGCGCGACCGGCCCCGCGGGGGGACTGACCGCTGAAGTCTCGATCCCAAGCGGGTTGATCTCGGCCGAGGTCGAGCGTCCCGCTCACGTCATCGCCCCGCCGGTGGACCCC
>Ga0136616_10001118_pt1 | contig 13853 bp, 11 predicted proteins | sample AntDrymUQ2992106_2_FD_106648 | JGI IMG/M metagenome (GOLD analysis project Ga0136616, IMG submission 106648) | Polar desert sand microbial communities from Dry Valleys, Antarctica - metaG UQ299 (21.06) | ecosystem: Environmental > Terrestrial > Soil > Desert | place: Antarctica: Dry Valley...
CCCTCTCCTCGGCCCAGGCCTTGTGCGACCAGGGCGAATCGACGCTTATGCCCAGGACCGTCGCACCCTTCTCCTCGAAGCGTCCGATCTCCTCTTGCAACTGACCCATCTGGTCCGTGCAGACGCTAGACCAGTCCCCGGAGTAGAAGAACAAAACCACCGGCCCTTCCCGCCTCACGCTCTCCAGCGACACCTTATTGTCCCAGCTGTCGCTGGGCAACGTGAAATCCGGGGCTTTCTGTCCAATCTCCGCGGCCACTCCAAACCTCCTCTTTACTCCTCCACGACAGCAGGCATTCTAACCTCTACTCTGCCTCCCGCCGAGCCGCTCGCGGCATGTCGGGCGGCATGGGCGGGTAGAATTACGGACCGGCACGACCGGCGGAGAAGTCACGAAAAGCTCTTGGAGGACATTGGACACCGCAGAAAAGCACGACAACCGGGACGAGCGAGGGGTCTCGACCGGCGCCGACGAGCCGTCCCTGATCCCCGAGGACGCCTTCGAGAAAGACGTCCCGGAGGGCACTCTAGGCGCCGAAGAAGAGCTCTGGCTCGCGGACCCCCGGTCGCTAAAGCTCGCAGACGGCGCCCAGAAGATACTCGCCGCGGCCCCGGAAGGGCACTACACCGGGGAGCTCATAGACTGCGAGATCGAGGCAAACGCGGGCGTTCACGAGAAGCCCTCCGGCGTGCTCGAAGACCTGGTATCGAGACGCCGGTATCTGCTCGAAGAGGCGCAGCGTCTCGGACGCGTGCTGGGCATAAGCGGGACGCACCCCATCGGGGATTGGCGCGAGCAGGAGATCATAGACCAGCACCACTACAGGCGCCTCGAGGAGGGGCTCGGCTGGCTTATAAGGCGCAACAACACCTTCGCGCTGCACACCCACTACGCCGTGCGGGGGCGGGAGAAGGCCATCTATTTGTATAATCGCCTGCGGGAGTACGTACCTCACATGCTCGCCCTTTCGGTCAACTCGCCGTTCTGGCAGGGTGAGATCACGGACATGCAATCCTCTCGAATCTTGATCTTCTCCCGCTCCATCCACCGCGCCGGTCTCCCGGACCCTCTCCTTTCCTGGGACGAATACGCGGACTACGTGGACTTCGCCGAGCGTTCGGGCGCTATAAAGAAGCTCGGGGAGATCTGGTGGGACATCCGCCCGGCCCCCCAGATCGGCACCGTCGAGCTTCGCGCCTGTGACACCCAGACCGAACCGTGGCGCACCGAGGCGCTCCTCACCCTGACCGCCGCCCTCTGCGACTCCCTCAAAGAAGAATACGAGTCCGGCGAAAAAGCCTCCATCCGTCCGAACCGCGAGATCGAGGAGAACAAGTGGAGCGCCCAGCGCTACGGCATGGAGGGCGACTTCGTGGACCACGACTCGCACGAGGGCGTCGCGACCCAAAAGGTCCTGACCGGCTGGCTCGAGCACCTGGAGTCCCGGACGAAACGGGACCTCTCGGCGGTGGCACGCATCCTTGACGTGCCGACGGGCGCCGACCGCCAGCTAGAGGTCTACCGGGAGACCAACTCGACCTACGAGGTCGCCCGCGACCTCGCCGAGAGGACGCGCTCCTCCATCGGGTAAAAGGCCCGGACGGGGCGTCGCTAGTAGCGGAAGTGCTTGATCTGCTCGCCTTTGACGCCGATTTCGGTCATCGCCTCGATGCCTATGTCGAGGTGCAAGTCGACGTAGCGCTCGGTTACCGCCCTGTCGCTCTGCTCTGTCTTGACGCCTTCGGGCGTCATCGGCGTGTCGGAGACGAGAAGCAGCGCGCCGCGCGGGATACCGTTGGCGACGCCGACCGCGAATACTGTCGCCGTCTCCATGTCGACGCCGATGACGCGCAGCGATTCGAGGCGCTCCTTGAACCGGTCGTCGTGCTCCCAAACGCGGCGGTTTGTCGTGTAGACGACGCCGGTACGATAGTCCATCTTTGCCTCGACGATTTTTGACGAGACGAATTTGTGCAGCTTGAAGGACGGCATCGCCGGCACTTCCGGCGGCAGATAATCGTCGGAGGTGCCTTCGCCACGGATCGCCGCGATCGGCAAAATGAAGTGCCCGATCTCGGTCGAGCGCTTGACGCCGCCGCACTTGCCCAGAAAGAGCACGCCCTTTGGTTTGATCGCCAGGAGTAGGTCCATTACGGTCGCGGCGTTGGCCGAACCGATGCCGAAATTGATGATGCTGAGCCCGCTGTCGGCGTGCGTCGCCGTCTGCATCGGCCGGTCGAGACCGCGCATCGGAACGTCGAAGCGTCGCGCGAATTTCTCGACGTAGTTGCCGAAGTTGGTAAGCAGGATGTACTCACCGAACTCCGCCAACGGCGTGTCCGTATAGCGCGGCAGCCAGTTCTCAACGACCGCGTCTTTGGTCCTCATATCGCTCCTGCCAGATCACCGCCACGCAAGTCACGTAGAAGATTATGAACGATATGAGCGCCACCTGTAGGCCTCTGGGCGCGCTCGTCGAATATTTGGAGGCCCGCGGAACCAACAGGGGCCGACCGCCACCTAACAGCGCGTCTAGCTCGCATTCGAGTGGTCCGCGACATCGCGGAGAGGACGTGCGCCCAACCGACGAGGCTACCTTAAGATCACGATGTGTTCACTTCGAGGATGCCGACGTCCAGGATCAGCTTTCCCGACCCTTCGGCCGCGGCGGCGATGGAGATCTCGGTCCCCGGTTGTAGCTCGTCGACGATCGTCAGAGGCACGTGCATGGCGCCCCCGGCCGCGACGGGCACGTAACGCATCGCCTTGCCGTCCTTGAGCACCGTAATGTTGATCATGCCATCCGTGGTGTTCCCCGCGCGGACGTACTGCACACCCGCGGTACATCCCTGCGAGACGCTGTACGTCAGGTTCAAGTCCTGCGGCGAATCTATCCCCTCACCCTCGATGTCGGTTATCGTCTGCAACAACACGGTCGTATAAGCCAATGGGAGCTACTCCTTAAGAATTAGTGGTCACTTCATAGCGGGAGTAGGGATGTCGGCAGTAGGGAGTCGAGAAAAACACTACCCCCTACTCCCCACTCCCGGCTCTGCTCAACAGGGCATCTCGGCGTTGCGGCGAGAGTAGAAGTACCAGGTCACCGCTATGCAGGTGACGTAGAAGACGATGAATGCTATGAGAGCCACCTGCGGGCCGCCGAAAGCCCCGGTCGAGGACTTGTAGGCTTGCGGGATGAGGAAGCCTCCGTAGGCGCCGATGGCGCCGGCGAAGCCGATCACGAACGAGCCTTCCTTCTGTCCCTGCCGGATTGCCTCTGCATGCACGCCCTCGCCCCGGCCTTCAACCTCGCGCTCGCGCTCGGTGCGGAAGATAAACGGGATCATGCGGTAGGTCGAGCCGTTGCCGATGCCAGAGGTCGCGAAGAGGACCATGAACGAGAGGAAGAAACCGACGAAAGATCCCGCAGCGAGAAAGAAGAGCACGGTCCCGACCCCCAGAGCCATTACGATGAACGTCCAGAACGTCACCCGAGCGCCGCCGATCTTATCCGAGAGCCAGCCGCCCAAAGGCCGGGAGAGAGACCCGACGATCGGACCCAGGGCAAAGAACCAGGCCGCCGCGTAGTCCGGGAACTGAGTGGTGGTGAGGACCGGGAAGCTCGCCGAGTAACCTATAAAGGATCCAAACGTCCCGATGTAGAGGTAGCTCATGACCCAGGTGTGCTTGCGCTTGGCAACGGGCGCCTGCTCTCTAGGCGAGGCCTGAGAGATGTTCAGGTTGTTCATAAAGAAGTACGCGCCGAGCGCCGACAGCAGGATAAGCGGCACCCAGAAAAAAGCCGCGTTCTGCACGAAGACCTCGCTGGCCGCCACGCCGGTCGCCTGGCCCTGGCTACCTTCGGAGGCCTCCCTAGTCTGCGAGTTGCCACCGAAGAGAGCGCCCAGGAAGCCCAAGGTAATGACCAGCGGCACCAGAAGCTGCACGATGCCCACGCCCAGGTTCCCGCCGGCAGCGTTGATCCCTAGAGCCGCGCCCTTGCGGTCGCTGGGGAAGAAGTAGCTGATGTTGGCCATGCTGGAGGAGAAGTTCCCCCCACCGAAGCCCCCCAGGGCCGCCGCCACCACGAATATCCAGTACGGGGTCTCCGGGTTCTGGACGATGATGCCAAGCATCACGCAAGGTATGAGCAGCAGCAGGGCGCTGACTATGGTCCAGTTGCGCCCGCCGAAGAGGCCCACGGCAAAGGTGTAGGGGAAGCGCAGGGTTGCCCCGACGAGGGGCGGTATCGCCACGAGCCCGAAAAGCTGCGCCGCGGTAAAGTCGAACCCTATGGCGGGCAACAGGGCGGCCACGATGCTGAAGAGCTGCCAAACCGCGAAGCCCAGGAACTCCGCGAAGATCGAAAAGACCAGGTTACGCCGGGCGACGTACTTGCCCTCGCTCTCCCAGAACGCCTTGTCCTCCGGGTTCCACTCGTCTATCCAGTTGCCGGTCCTCCTGGCCTTCCCGGCCGTGGTGCTAGCCACTTATCGAACTCCCTTCGAGTCGCCCTTCCACCGCCGGCTTCCGCCGTGGGGTCCAGAGAGCTCGTGCCTCTGGGACCAGGACGCATGCTAGTAGCGGGAACTCCAGGAGTCTTTGTGGATAGGTAACAAAATCTTCGCGCGTAATAGGTCGTATATGTGGACATCGGGCCGCTTGTCAAGCGGTAGCAAAATACGACTAGGTTACAACCGCAGATATGTACATCGGGCCGATGTAAGGAGCTCGGTTCGTCCGCTACGCTTTGCCGGGATCGAAAACGAAGCGCGCCTTGCGCGGTATCGGGCGCTGGCGCTCCGGGTCGTGCTGTCGGCGGTCGAGGAGTGGTAGTTGGCGAAGAAGAAGTCGGCGAAGAGCGCGAAGCGGTCAGGGCAAGCCTGGGTCAAATCCACCTGCCCTTACTGTGGGGTGGGGTGCGGGGTCGAGGTCGGGGTCGAGAAAGGGAAGGTTGTCCAGATCCGGGGCGACAAGACGCACCCCGCCAACTTCGGCAAGCTCTGCCCCAAGCCCACCGGTCTCCCCGAGGCGCTCGCCTCAGAGGATCGTCTGACCCATCCCCTGCGGCGCAACGAGAGCGAGGAGTTGGAACGCATCTCGTGGGACGACGCCCTGGAGGAGATCGCCGGGCGGCTCGAAGACACGCTGGAGGAACACGGGCCGGAGGCTACGGCCTTCTACATATCGGGCCAGCTACTAACCGAGGACTACTACGCGGTAAACAAGCTCGCCAAGGGTTTCCTCGGGACAAACAACGTGGACTCCAACTCGCGGCTGTGCATGTCTAGCGCAGTCGCCGGCTACAAGGGTGCCTTCGGCACCGACGGCCCCCCCACCGCTTACGCCGACATAGGCCACGCCGGATGCATAATTTTGTGGGGCTCCAACGCGGCCGACTGTCACCCAATCACCTTCGGCCGCATAAAGCAGCGTAAGAGGGACGACCAAGAAGACTCTACTCTCTCGGTCATCGTCATCGACCCCCGCCGCACCCCCACCGCGGAGATGGCCGACCTCCATCTGCCCGTCAAACCGGGGACCGACCTGGCGCTCGCCAACGCGATACTGCGGGTCCTCCTGGACGAGGGCCTCGTAGACCGCCGCTTCATAGAGCACCATACGAACGGCTTCGAGGAGACGGCGGAGGTCGCCTGTGAGTGGAGCGTGGAGAGAGCCGCCGAGGTGTGCGGCCTGGAGGCGGAGGACATAGTCTGGGCGGCGAGGGCGTTCGGGAAGGCTCCTGCGGCCTTGATCTTCTGGACCATGGGCGTAAACCAGAGCACCGTCGGCACGTTGAAGAACCGCGCGATCATCAACCTCTGCCTTGCCACGGGGAACATCGGCAAGCCCGGCGCAGGCCCGTTCAGCTTCACCGGCCAGCCGAACGCGATGGGCGGCCGCGAGGTCGGGGGGCTGGCAAACCTCCTGCCCGGCTACCGCACCTCCGAGGACCCCGAGCACCGCCGGGAGGTCGAAGAGGCGTGGAACCTCGCGCCGGGCAGCATCCCCGAAGCGTGGGGTCTCCCGGCCACGGAGATGTTCCGTGCTCTAGACGACGGAGACATAAAGTTCCTGTGGGTCGCGGCGACCAACCCGGCGGCCTCGTTCCCGGACCTCGATCGCGCCCGCCGCGCCATGCGAAACGCGGAGTTCGTCGTTGTGCAGGACGCGTATCCAACGGAGACGACTCTCCTGGCCGACCTCATCCTGCCTGCGGCGCAGTGGGGCGAGAAGGCCGGGGCGATGACCAACTCCGAGCGGCGGGTGAGCCTCGTAGAGAAGGTGGTCGAGCCGCCTGGCGAGGCGCGGGCGGATTGGGAGATCTTCGCCGGGGTCGCCCGCGCTCTGGGATTCGAGAGAAACTTCGCCTGGGAGGACTCCGCCGCAGTCTACGATGAGTATAAGGAGCTGACCAGGGACACGCCGGTGGACGTCACGGGTCTCTCGCACGAAAGGCTCCGGCGCGGTGCCAGGCAGTGGCCCGTCCCCGACGTCCCGTTTCGCGAGGAGCGCCCGTCCGGCAAACTCCAGCGCCGCGAGCCAGAGGAGGAGCACCCCGGCACGCACCGCCTCTACACGGACAAGAAATTCAACACCCCAGACAGTCGGGCGCGCTTCGAGCCGACCCCGCACTCAGACCTGCACGAGCCGAGTAGCGAGGAGTATCCTCTTACCCTCTCCAACGGGCGCGTGAAGAACCAGTGGCACATGATGTCCCGCACCGGACGCTCGGAGACGCTGATGAAGGGCCTGGAAGACGGGCCGTTCGTCGAGATACACCCGGAGGCCGCAGAGGAAGCGGGGATCGAAGACGGCAAGCCGACGCGGATAGTCTCGGCCAGGGGCTCCTTCAAGGCTCGCGCGGTCGTCACCGAGGGCATCGAACCCGGGACGGTCTTCGCGCCGTTTCACTGGGGGGATCTCTGGACCGGCGACGGTAGCCTGAACAACGCGACCCACGGTGCGGCCTGCCCCACCAGCAAACAGCCGGAGCTAAAAGGGGCGGCCGTCCGGTTGGAGCCGGCAAAACAGCTCGAGACAGAAGAAGGCGAGCTTTCGACGACCGCAAACAAGTGACAGAGGAGTTTTTATGGGCGACAAGCTGAAGATAGTGGTGGTGGGCAACGGGAACGCCGGGGCGGCGTTGGTGGACAGTCTTCTCGCAAAAGACTCGGACGGTATCGAGATCACGCTGTACGGCGACGAGGAGGTCGGCACCTACGACAGGATACGCCTCTCGGAGTACATGGCCGGGGCGGTCGACCTGGACGAGCTCGGGATGCGCTCCGACGACTGGTACGAGGAGCGCAACGTGACCTTCCGGCGCGGCGTGCATCTCGAGGAGGTGGACACCAAAGAGCAGAAGGTCAAGGGCACCGACGAAGAGTGGGTGGAGTACGATCGCCTGATCTTCGCGACCGGCTCCTCATCCGCGGTCCCGCCCATAGAAGGCTCCGACAAAGAAGGGGTCTTCGTCTTCCGCACAGTCCGGGACGTCGAAGACATGCTGGAGGCCTCGCCCGAGAAGGCCGTGGTCATCGGCGGTGGGCTGCTCGGGCTGGAGGCCGCCTACGGCCTCATGCAGCACGACTCAGAGGTCACGGTCCTGCACCGCTCCGAGCACCTGATGAACCAGCAGCTCGACCCGCCGGCGGGCAGGATGCTCAGGCGCGAGATGGAGAAGATGGGCGTCGAGGTGCGTGTGGAGGCCGATACGGACGAGATCCTGGGCAACGGCAAGGTCGAGGGCGTGCGCCTCGAGAGCGGCGAGTACCTGACCGCGGACATGGTCGTGATCTGCACCGGCATAAGGCCGAACTCTCAGCCGGCCGGCCACGCCGGTATCCGGGCGAACCAGGGCATCCTCGTCAACGAGCATATGGAGACGAGCTGTCCGAACGTCTACGCCGTCGGCGAGTGTACCGAGTTCAACGGCCAGCTAATAGGGCTCGTCGCCCCGGCCCTGGAACAAGTCCGGGTCGTGGTCGACACGATTCTCGGCGAGCGCGAGGCTACCTACAAGGGCTCCGGGGCCGCGACGTCCTTAAAGGTCATGGGGGTGGACCTGCTCTCGGCGGGGGACGCTTACGGCCAAGATGAAGGGTGCGAGGCCATAGTAAGCGCAAACCCCCTGGAAGGCGTGTACCGCAAGGCCGTGGTCAAGGACGGCAAGGTGATAGGCACTGTCCTGCTCGGAGATGTAAGTGTAGGGCCGCAACTGTCCGAGGCCGTAAAGCAAGGGATGGACGCCGAGGAGATCGCCGACCTCGTAGTGGGCGACGTCGACACCTCGCAGATCGGGTCCGAGTCGCTCTCTGACGAGGCCCAGGTCTGCGACTGCAACGGCATAACCAAGGGCCAGATAGTCGCCACGATACAGAACCTCGGCCTCAAAAAGGTCTCCGAGGTGGTCCAGGAGACCTCTGCCGGGAACTCTTGCGGGAGTTGCAAGCCGCTGGTCGGCCAGATCCTGGAGGAGTCCGCCGACGAGGTCGAGGAGGACAAGAACTACGTCTGCAAGTGCATGGAGCTCATGGCCGACGACGTAAGAGAGATCGTGAGCGAGCGGGGCTTGAAGAGCGTGAGCGAGGTCGGAGAGGCGTGCGGGGCGGGCAAGATCTGCCCGGACTGCAAGCCCGCGCTCACCTACATCGTCGCCTCACAGAACGCAAACCGGCACAAAGAGGAGCGCCACGCCCGCTCGATCAACGACCGGGTACACGGCAACATCCAGAACGACGGCACCTTCTCCATCGTCCCCCGCTCCTACGGCGGCGTGACCAGCCCTGAGCAACTTCGTAAAGTGGCCGATGTCGCCGAGAAGTACAACGCCCGCATGATCAAGATAACCGGCTCCCAACGCCTGGATATATTGGGCGTGAAGAAGGAGGATCTGCCCAAGGCCTGGGAGGACCTCGACATGCCTTCGGGGTTTGCGTACACCAAGGCGTTCCGGCAGGTAAAGACGTGCGTCGGCACGGACTTCTGCCGCTTCGGGGTCGGGGACTCGACGAACCTCGGGATAGACATGGAGAAGGCGTTCGAGAACCTCTACACCCCGGCGAAGGTGAAGATGGGCTGCTCCGGTTGCCCGCGCAACTGTGCCGAGGCGAGCGTGAAGGACATAGGCGCCATCGCGATCGAGGGCGGGTGGCAGATCTACGTCGGAGGCGCCGCCGGGATGGAAGTACGCAAGGGCGACGTTATAACCACAGTCGAGACGAAGCAAGAGGCCGAGGACGTAATGACGGCCTTTATGCAGTACTACCGGGAGAATGGCCAGCCGAAAGAGCGCACCTACGACTTCGTCCCCCGCATCGGCCTGGACAACATCAAGGCGTCCGTCCTGGATGAGGAGTCCGGGGAGCCCGGACGATTGAGGGAGCGCCTGCGAAAGGCCCAGGAGGCGACGAGCGATCCGTGGCTGGAGAGGAGAGAGAACATGACAAAGAACCAGTTCGCGGCGGAGGTGGGCCGAGTATGAGCAACTTCGTCGAGGTCTGCGCTGAGGACGATGTCCCCCATCTCGAAGGCCGGCGGGTAGTCATAAACGGCTTCTACGTGGGCATCTTCAATACCGAGGAGGGGTTCTATGCCATAGGGGAGGTCTGCCCGCACATGGGCGGCCCGCTCGCCGACGGGGACGTCGCCGCCACGACCGTCTCCTGCCCCCTGCACGCCCGCAAGATCGAGATGAAGACGGGAGAGGTCGAGAACGACGACCTCTCCCGCGTTCTCACCTTCCCCGTCAAGGTCGAAGAGGGCAAGATCCTCGTCGACGCGGAGATACTGGACACGCAGCCCGAGATGGAGGAAGAGGAAGACCAGGAAGACCAGGAAGAGGAGCATGAGGAGGGCGAAGATGACGGCGGTGAAGAGGAAGCCGTAGCGTGAGCGCGGGTGAGGAGTTCCGCGAGATCCTGAAGCTGCGCGCCCGCGGGCCTGCGCACCTGGGTTTCCTGGACCCCGGGCTGTGCGAGAGAGCGATGGAGCTGATGCTCTCCGGCGGCGCGACCCCGGTCCAGATCGGAGGCTTCCTCCTCGTGGGGCGCGCCGTCGGCGATTCTCCAGCCGAGATGGCCGCATACGCCCGCCCGATGTACTCTCTCGCAAGGACCATCGAGCCGGCACCAGGTTCGCCGGTCGTCACCGTGACCGGCGGCTTCGACGGGAAGGTCAGGACGTTCAACGTGGGCGCTGCGGCCTCGCTGGTCGCGGCGGCGGCCGGCGGTCGGGTGCTGATGCTTGGCTGCGAGGGCACTCCCCCGAAGGAGGGCCGGACGGTCTTCGATGCCTTGCGGAGCCTCGGCATCTCCTCGCCGCACACCGCCATAGAGGCCGAGCTGTCCCTGGCGGAGCACGGCTTCGCGGCCACGAGCGCGGAGCACTACCTGCCCGAGCTGCACGCCCTCCTGGATCTCCGCTGGGAGATGATGCGCCGCACCGTGCTGAACGTGGTCGAGAAGATCGTCTCCCCCGTCCCTGGCTCGCGCATGATGGTAGGTATCACTCACCGCCCGTTCCTCAAGAGCGTCCCGATGGCGCTCATGGACCTTGGGGTCGAGCAAGCCCTGGTTTTTCAGGCCATAGAGGGATCGGACGAGGCCCCCCTGGACGGCAACTCGTCGCTGGTCCGGGTGAGGAGCGGCGAGACCGAGGAGTTCCGCTTCTCACCGGACTCCGTAGGACTTTCCCGGGCAACGAGGTCGAACATACCCTGGAAAAGCGCGGAGGATGAGACCAGCCACGCTCTAGCCGCCCTCGAAGGCGAAGCGGGGCCGGTTGGGGATTTGATCCTGTACAACGCCGCCCTCAGGCTCTGGTCCGCTGCGGACGAGGACACGCCGCTCGCAGGATGGGTGGAGAGGGCCAGGGAGGCCCTGAACTCCGGCGTGGCCCTAAGGCTCCTGGACAGGCTCCGTCAACCTGTGCCTGTCGGGGTTGAGCATTAAAGGGAAAGGATTGGCGTGACCTACGAGGAGTTCGTAGACGAAATCCAGAGGAGGGCCGGTCCCATCGCCCGCGAAGAAGCGGTCCTGGTCGCGGGAGCATACCTGGAGACACTGCGCGAGCGCCTCTCCGGTGAGAGACCGGGTAGTCTTGCTGCCCATCTCCCCGAAGAACTCGCCGCGCACCTCGAGGGAGACGGCGAGGGCGAGGAGTTCGCCGTGTGGGAGTTCCACGAGCGTTTCGCACAGAAGGCCGGTATCGCACCCGAGATGGCCACTCGCTACGCCCGGCACGTCGGGGACGTACTCGGCGACGCAGTGCCGGAAGAAGAACTAGAAGCTATGCGCGAGGAGCTACCCCCCGAGTATTGGGAGCTGTCGGAGCGCGTGCTCACCGATCCCCATCGTTACGGGTCCTTCAAGCGCAGTCCGGACTCTCCCCCGTCCGCCACAACGGTACCGGATGAGAACCAGGGGTGACAAATGAGAATCGTCATCCAGATCAAGCACCAGAAGAGGATGTCCGATCCCCGGCAATGCACCCGACTCGAAAAGGATCTGCAAGACTCCCCATGAAGGTAAAGCTCACAACGACCGTCCGCGACTTCAGCGGTAGCCCAAGCCCGCATGGCATCTAACGGGGCGCTGGAGGTGGTCGGCGCTCAGCACATGCCGCTGCGCCCCCACGAGTGGTCTCTCGTGCTGACCGACGAGGACCTCGAACGCTTGCTGCTGGACGGGTAGCGCGCCGGCCTCGCCGCGAGACAGACCCGGTCCTCTTTCGGGCCTCGTCCCCCGGCCTACCTGTGGCGGATCCGGCGTTCGATCTGCTTGAAGATCGCGCGCCGGACGCGCGGGTTCTTGAGCAGGTTTATGGCGAGCCGGCGTACCTGCGGGTTCTTCAGTAGCTTTAGAGCGAAATTCTTCTTGTTCAAGGGGTTGCCTCCCGATAGTTCTCTACGCAGCCTTCTCCAGCTCGCGCCGTAGCTTCTTCTGGAGCAGCTCCAGAAGGGCCTTCTCTCTCTCGGTGAGTTCACCCTGCTCGGCGAGGATGATCTCCTCTATGCGGTCGCTGTAGTAGGCGACCACCGATCCCTCCAGGTAGTGATCGATGACACGCGGGCTGACGTAGGAGGAGCGGGCGATGGCGCGGGTGTTGCCGAGCCTCTGGGCCACGGCGTCCACCGCCGCGACGACGTTCTTCTCGGCCGCCTTGAGGTCCTCCTCGGCGCCCAACTCCGCAAGCTTGACGGCCGCAACGAGGGTGCCGGCCCAGGTCCTGAAGTCCTTGGCGGTGAACTCGCTGCCCATGACCTCTTTGACGTAGGCGTTGAGGTCACGGGATTTGACGTCCTTTATCTCGCCGTCCTCGTCGAAGTACTTGAACACCTCGTACCCGGGCAGCGCGGCGCACTCCTCGACGACCTCCCTAAGCCTTCTGTCCGTGACGCACTGGCGCTGGAACTTACCCCACTTTCCGGCGTACTCGAAGATCATGGCGTCGCCCTCTATCTTGAGGTGCTTGCGCCGCAGGGTCGCGATGCCGTAGGTCTTGTTTTTCTTTGCATACCGCTCTTCGCCGACGCGGAAGTGGGCGGCGTTCATGAGGCGCGCCATCGTCGCCAGGACCTTCTCCCGGTCGAGCTTCTCATGGCTCAAGTGCTCGCTCGTGACGCGGCGCATCTCGGGAAGGTGGTCGGCGAAGCGCAGGATGCGCTCGAACTTCTCCCGCTCCTTGCGCTCGCGATACTTCGGACTGTAGACGTACTGAAGCCGGTCCGCCGAGTCGTAGCCGACGGCTTGAACCTTGGCCGAAGGACCGCGGGCTATGTGAACGTCGCTCCAGGCCGGCGGTACCTTGAGGTCCTCGATGCGCTCGAGGACCTTCTCCTCGCGTACGGTCTCCCCGGAATCTGGGTACCGGTAGAAGAAACCCTTTTCTTTGCTACCCAATCGTCTGATGCCCGTCTCTAAAAGCACATGTCTCGCCATGCTCCGAACCCTACGCGTCCTTTCCTGGTGATCCGGCCTACCGTCCGTCTTCGAGAACGGATTGTACTCCGGGTTCCCCTATATTAAGAGAGGAAGGACACGATTTTCGGGCCAACCTGCATTCTTTGGGTAACCCCCGCGCCCCGGCTTCAGTTGGTCCGGTCTATGCGGGTGTGGTAGCGGTTCCCGAGGCTCCCCCCGAGAAAGCCACCCAAAAGCACCAGCAGCAGGGCGCTGACGATGATCCCCGCACCCACGAGACCCAGCGTGGTCAGGTCGCCGACGGTCGACTGGATGCCGGTCTGGAGTCCCCTCAAAAGCTCGAAGACCGGTCCGGGCAGGAGGCCGGCGAGAAGGAAACCGAAGACCGCGAAGAGCACGGCCAGCAAGATACCCCACCCGACCGTCGCCGCCCCGTTGCGCCCACCATCGAAGCGCACGAGCCGCCCGGCCACGTAGCCCCCGAGGAAGTAGGAGAGGAACAGCACTAACCCCACGATCACGAGACCCGTGATGATGGCGGTGTCCAGCTGACCTCCCGCGAGGTCAAGCGTGAATCCCAGAGGACCGAGCACGAGGCCCGAGATCAGGAGCAGCAAGACGGTGATGCATACCAACGCGAAGACGCACCCGATAAAACTCGCCAGCCAGTCGACCCCGCCGTAGACGTCCCTGAGGCGTTCCTCCCTGGTGAAGGGTATCTCCTCTTCCTCGCGCGGGTCGGGGCCGCCAGGGGTCCGGATCCTGCGCGTCTCCGGGTCTTCCTGACCACGAGCCCCGCGCGGAGCAGTCCCCCCGGAAGGGGCCGCCACGTTCTCGCGAGTCTCACCCTCGCGCTCGGCGCCTTCGGGCGGCAACTGTCCCGTTTCCGCGTCCTCGCCGCCCCGCGTACCGCCTTGCGTACCGCC
>Ga0136616_10001119_pt1 | contig 13848 bp, 15 predicted proteins | sample AntDrymUQ2992106_2_FD_106648 | JGI IMG/M metagenome (GOLD analysis project Ga0136616, IMG submission 106648) | Polar desert sand microbial communities from Dry Valleys, Antarctica - metaG UQ299 (21.06) | ecosystem: Environmental > Terrestrial > Soil > Desert | place: Antarctica: Dry Valley...
CTTTCGAGCGCCGCGGCGGCCAGCTCCGGCACGCCGCCGGCAGGCACGTGGTGGACGCCGGCGGCAGCCGCCGCGACGGCCGGGAGCGCCGCCTCCGCGCGCGGCGTCGTCAGCAGCAGATAGCCCGGCCCGCCGAGCGCCGCGACCGGATCGGCCGCGACGCCGCGGCCGAACCGGATCAGGCGCTCGCCGTCGCGCCAGTCGAAGGCTCGTACCACGAGAGCGCGTAGCTCGGGTCGTCGAGCTCACGCGAGAGCGTCGTCAGCCGGAGCGGGCGGAACGTGTCGCACATGACGGCGAGCTCATTCGTCTGCTTGACCCCGATGGCCTTCTCCACCAGGCCCGGCTGCGGCCCGTGCGGCAGGCCCGACGGGTGCAGCGTGATGCAGCCCACCTCGACGCCCTTGCGCGCGCCGTACTCCCCGTCGACGTAGTACATGACCTCCTCGGACTGCACGTTGGAGTGGTGGTAGGGGAGCACGATCGCCTCGTCGTCCCAGTCGAGCATCCGCGGGCAGAACGAGCAGATCACGAAGTTCGGGCCCTGGAAGGTCTGGTGTGCCGGTGGCGGCTGGTGCAGCCGTCCGGCCTTGGGCTCGAAGTCGAGGATGTTGAACGTGTACGGGTAGACGTAGCCATCCCAGCCGACGACGTCGAACGGGTGGTAGTCGAGCACGTAGTCCTGATATCCGCCGCGCACGCGCAGCTTCAGGTCGTGCTCGCCGCGCGCCCGGTGCGTCTTGAGCTCGGCGGGGGGCATGAAGTCGCGTTGGGAGAACGGCGCGTGCTCGAGCAGTTGCCCGTAGCGGTTGCGGTAGCGGTTCGGCGTCTCGATCTCGCCCGGGGTGTAGAACGTCAGCCAGCGCTGCGGCGTGTCGAAGCGGAAGCGGTAGGTCGTGCCGCGCGGGATCACGATGTAGTCCCACTTGCGGTAGGGCAGGTCGCCGAAGATCGTCTCGACGACGCCCTCGCCCTCGTGCACGAAGATCACCTCGTCGCCCTCGCCGTCGCGGAAGAAGTAGTCCGCCTCGCGCTCAGGCAGGCAGACCCCGATCTCGACGTCGTTGTTGAACTCGAGCACGCGGCGGCCCTGGACGCTGTCGCCCTGGGGAGTCGCCCCGTTCGTGTTCGTCAGCCGGTGCACGTGCGTCTCGGGCACCCATTCCTCCAGTGCGATCGGCGTGAACGCGCCCACCTCCTTGACCCGGCAGGGGGAGAAGAGGTGGTAGAGGATCGACTCGTTGCCCGAGAAGCCCTCGAACCCGAGCACTTCCTCGACCAGCAGCGGCGCCTTGCCGTTGCTGCCGGCGTGCTCGGGGTCACGGAACTGCACGTGGCGCTTGCGGGGCACCCGGCCCATCTGGTGATAACGCATGATCAGTTACACCGCCCTCGAATACTCGGTCTTCGACATCTCGCTCCTTCGAGGTCGCATGGACTAGAGGTTCCCCCTCCGCTCCTGCTCGCGCTCGATCGCCTCGAACAGGGCCTTGAAGTTGCCGTCGCCGAAGCCACGGGCGCCGTGGCGCTCGATCACCTCGAAGAACATCGTCGGCCGGTCGCCGATCGGCTTGGTGAAGATCTGCAGCAGGTAGCCCTCGTCGTCGCGGTCCACCAGGATCCCCAGCCGGCGCAGGTCCTCGAGGTCCTCCTCGATCTCGCCGATGCGCTCCGGGACGTCGTCGTAGTAGGTCTCCGGCGTCATCAGGAACTCGACCCCGCGCTCGCGCAGCAGCTCGATCGTGCCGACGATGTCGCGCGTCGCGACCGCGACATGCTGCGCGCCCGGGCCGCTGTAGAACTCGAGGTACTCGTCGATCTGTGACTTGCGCTTGCCTTCGGCCGGCTCGTTGATGGGGAACTTGATGCGCCCGTTGCCCGACGTGACGACCTTGGACATGAGGGCGGAGTACTCCGTCGAGATGTCCTCGTCGGAGAAGTGCAGCATCTCCGTCATCCCGAAGACGTCCTCGTAGAACTTGACCCACGTGTTCATGTGGCCCAGCTCGACGTTGCCGACGATGTGGTCGATCGCCAGCAGGCCGACGCCGCCGTTGCGCGACGCGCGCGGCTCGGCGACGTAGCCGGGCAGGAACGCGCCCCCGTAACCGGCGCGTTCCACGAACGTGTGCAGCGTGTCGCCGTAGGTCGCGATCGAGGCAAGCTTCACCGTGCCCTGGTCATCGCGCGTCTCGTAGGGCTCGCGCACGCCTCGCGCGCCGCGCTCGACGGCGGTTCGGTACGCGTAGCCCGCGTCCGGGACCGACAGGGCGATGACCCGCACGCCGTCGCCGTGGCGCATGTGGTGCTCGCCGATCTCGTGCCCGTGCGTGAGCGCGCCCGTGAGGACGATCTTGATGCGGCCCTGCTGGAGCACGAACGAGACGCGGTCGCGCAGCCCGGTCTCGAGGCCCGCGTAGGCGACCTGCTCGAACCCGAGCGCCTCGCGATAGAAGTACGCGGCCTGCGCGGCGTTGCCGACCCACAGCTCGACGTGGTCTATGCCGTGCAGCGGCATGAAGTCGTCGCCGGCGGCCCTCGGTGCGGCTACGGGCTGCGTGCTCACGGGTGTCCTCCTCTGGTGTTCAACCTGCCTGCTTCATGATTGCGCCGCCGGGCACCGTCGCTCAATGCCGATCCGTTGCGTTCATGTAGCGTATCGTCGCGGATGGACGATGTTGACCGCCAGATCGTTGCGTTGATGCGTCAGGACGCCCGGCGCTCGTTCCAGAGCGTCGGCCTCCGCGTCTCGCTGAGCGCGCCGGCCGTCAAGCGCCGGGTCGACCGGCTCGAGGCGGAGGGCGTCGTGCGCGGCTACACCGCGCTCGTCGATCCAGGTCGTTTCGGCTGGGGCACGCACGCGTTCGTGGCACTGTTCTGCGAAGGCCGGATGGCCGCCGCCGAGGTGCGTGAGGCCGTCGAGCACCACCCGGAGGTGGAGGCCGCCTACACCGTCGCGGGCGAGGCCAGCGCGATGCTGCACGTGCGGGCTCGCGACACCTCGCACCTGGAGGAGGCGCTGGAGCGCATCCGCGATCATGCCGGCGTCACGCGCACGCAGACGCAGATCGTGCTCTCGACGCTGTTCGAGCGCCCGTTCGACGAGGCGCAGGGATGAGGATCCTCGACCTGACCCAGACGCTCGACGAGCTGACCGCGCTCTGGCCCGACTCCGTCCCGTTCGTGGCCGACGCGCAGGCCGCGTATGACGTCGACGGCTTCTGGTGGCGCGACCTCGCGTTCCCGGAGCACTCCGGAACGCACCTCGACGCACCGTGCCACTGCGTGCCCGGCGGCGCCACGGTCGCCGACATCCCGGCCGAGCAGCTCGTGCGCCCGGCAGTGCGGATCGACGCGCGCGCGCTCTGCGCCGGCGACCCGGCGTGGGTGCTGAGCGCCGCCGACGTGGAGGCGTGGGAGGCCGAGCACGGCGGCGTCCCAGCCGGCGCCGCGGTGCTCCTCTGCACGGGCTGGGACGAGTACGTCGCCGACCCGGCGCGCTATCTAGGCGACCCGCTCGCCTTCCCGGGTTACGGCGTCGACGCAGCGGTGCTGCTGGTCGAGCGCCGCGCGGCGGGGCTCGGGATCGACACCCTCAGCGTCGACGCCGGCGCGGCTGCCGACTTCCCCGTCCACTTCACGTCGCTCCCCGCTGGGCTGTGGCACCTCGAGGGGCTCGTCGGACTCGACGCTGTCCCGGCGGTCGGTGCGACGCTCGTGGTCGGCGCGCTGCGGCTGCCTGGCGCATCGGGCACGCCGGCGCGCGTGCTCGCGCTGCTGCCTGAGCCTGAATCCACCGCTACCCGTGGATGATCGGTTGATCCAGGCTCAGGCCTCTGCGCGCGGCGGCTTCGCCTCGCCGCGCACGACGACCGCGACGGCGAGCACGATCACGGCCGCGCCCGCCAACGTGATCCCCGTGACCGCCTCGTCGAGGATCAGGTAGCCGAGCACGATCGCGACCACGGGATTGACGTAGGCGTAGGTCGCGACGCGCGAGATCGGCGCGTTCTGCAGCAGCCACGTGTACGCGGTGAAAGCCAGCACGGACCCGACCAGCGCGAGGTAGAGCCAGGCGAGCATCGAGTCGGTCGAGAAGCTCGACGGGTCGAGCTTCCAGAGCTCACCCGCGACGACGCCCGCCAGCGTCACGACGAAGCCACCGAGCAGCATCTGCCAGCCGACCGAGACCAGCGGGTGGGTCGGCAGCGCGATGCGGCTCGACAGGTACGAGCCGGTCGCCCAGGCCGGCGTCGAGCAGACGACGAGCAGCAGCGCGATCAGTGGCGCGCCGCCGGACTGGCCGCCCGGCTGCAGCAGCAGCCCGACGCCGGCGAAGCCGATCACGACGGCGAGCACGAGCCGCGGCGCGATCTGCTCACCGCCGAGGCGGCGCAGCAGCAGCACCCAGAGCGGGACGCACGCGACGAGCAGCGCGGCGAGGTTCGACGGCACCTCCTGCTCGGCCGTCGCGACGGTTGCGACGGCGCCCATCATCAGCGAGCCGACGAGCGCGCAGCTCAGCGCTTCCGGACGCGTTATCCGCACCGGGGTGCGGCGCAGCGCGAGCACGCCGAGCATCAGCGTGCCGGCGAGCAGGAAGCGGCTGCCGGTCGAGACCAGCGGCGGGATCGTCTCAACCAGCACGCGCAACGCCAGGTACGTCGAGCCCCACACGATGTAGACCGTCCAGAGCGCCGCCCAGACCAGGACGCTGGAAGGGGCCTGCGGCCGAGAAGCACGCACGCGGGTGGCGGCCGGCGCCTGCGGGGAGGCGGCGCCGGCCGCCGTGGGGCGGGGGAGGAGGCTGTGGTTCACGCAGCGTGCAGTCGCGGCACGCGTACGCGCACGCGGTGCCCGCGGTCCTGGCGCGCCCGGCCGGCGCGCACGCGCAGCAGCGCGACGACGTCGGCGGTCGGGCGGAACGGGTCGGCGATCACACGGTCGCCGGCGAGCGCGGCCACCAGCTCGCCGTCCTGCTCGGCCAGCAGCACGTCGCCGGCGAGCGGGCGCTGCGAGTCGAGCTGCGCGAGAGAAGCCAGCGAGTCGCCGTCGGGGCCGCGTGCGGATCGGAGGACGACTGTAGGGTCGAGGTTCTGCATGGGTGCTCCTTGGGGAGGGGGGAACGACTAAGGGCATCTTCGGCCATCGCCCCCATCAGCACAAATGACCTTTCTGCGCATCTGGTATAAGTTTTGCTGATGCTCGACGTACGCCGCATGCGAGTTCTGCGCGAGGTAGCGCTGCGCGGCTCCTTCTCCGCCGCGGCGGAGTCGCTCTCGTTCACCCAGTCGGCGATCTCGCAGCAGATCGCGGCGCTCGAGCGCGAGGCCGGCGCGGTGCTCGTGGAGCGCAGCGCGCGCGGCGTGCGGCTGACGGAGGCCGGCGAGGCCGTCGTCCGCCATGCCGACGGCATCCTGGGCCGGCTCGCCGAAGCCGAGGCCGAGCTGGAGGCGATCGCCGGGTTGCGCGGCGGCCGGCTGCGGATGGCCGCGTTCGAGTCGGTCGCCGCCACGATCATGCCGTTGGCGATCGCGACCTTCGCCAACGCGCATCCGGGCGTGGAGCTCTCGATGACACTGGTCGAGCCGGAGGCTGCGGTCGCAGCGCTCAAGGCCGGCGACCTCGAGCTCGCGATCACCTTCGGGGCCGGCAAGCAGGAGGACCGCTTCGGCGAGGGTGTGCAGCACCATCACCTGCTCGAGGACCCGATGTACCTCGTGCTCCCGGCCAACCACCCGCTGGCACGAAAGCGGGGCGTGCGACTGGCCGACCTCGCGGACGAGCCGTGGATCGGCGGCGCGCCCGACTGCGAGTGCAACCGCATGATCAGCCAGGCCTGCCTGCGCTTCGGGTTCGATCCGCGGATCGCCTTCGAGACCGACGACTACACGGCGGTCCAGGGCTTCGTAGCCGCCGGCGTGGGCGTCTCGCTGATCGCGGAGCTGGGCCTGCGCACGGTCCGCGACGACATCGTCGTGCGCCCGCTGGGCCGCGACACGCCGGTGCGCCAGATCTATGCAACCGCGCTGACGGGCTACCGCTCGCCGGCGACGATCGCGATGATCGACGTATTGAAGACGGTCGGCGCCGAGCACGCCGCGGGCCGCCCCAGGCTCGAGCTCGTTTCGTAGCGCGTTAGCCTGCGCGGCCATGAGCGAGGCAAGCGGCCGGCCCGTCGGCTCCGTCGCCCGTGCGCTCGCGCTGCTCGATGCCCTGGCCGAGGGGCCGGCGGGCGTGAACGCGCTGGCACGCAGGATCGGCGTCAACCCGAGCAGCGCCTCGCGGCTGCTGGCGACGCTCGAGCGTGGCGGCATGGTCGAGCGCGAGCCGGGCGGGCCGTACCGGCTCGGGCTGCGGCTCGTGGCGCTCGCAGACAGCGTGCTGGCGCGCCTCGACGTGCGCGACCTCGCACGACCGCACCTGCGCACGCTCGTCGAGCAGACCGGTGAGACGGCGACGCTGTCGGTGCCGGGCGGCCGCGACGCGGTGACCGTCGACTTCCTGGCAGGCGAGTCGAGCGTCGTCAGCATGGACCGCGTCGGCCGCCCCAGCATCGGTCACGCGACGGCCACGGGCAAGGTGCTGCTCGCATTTCGCGGCGGCGAGCCGGTCGAGCTGACCGCCTACACCGAGCGCACGATCACCGACCCGGGACGGCTGGCTGCGGAGCTGGCTGCGGTGCGCGAGCAGGGTTGGGCCGAGGCGGAGGGGGAGCGCGAGCCCGACCTCAACGCGCTTGCCGCCCCTGTCGCGGGGCGCGGCGGAGAGCTTGTCGCGATCCTCGGGCTGCAGGGCCCAGCCGCCCGCTTCACAGCGGCGCGCCGCTCGGAGGTGCTGCCGCGGCTGCTGAAGGCGGCTGCCGTCGTGAGTGGCGGGCTCGGCGGTTCTGCCGCCTCCGGCACTGCGCGTTCCTAGCGGCTGCGCTCACCTTGTGGCATAACCGGCCGTGATGAGCACCGATCGCGACCCCGTGGGCCCGAGTCGCTTCGGCACGGGCGTGCCCTTCTCGCTCGGGGTCGAGGAGGAGCTGCTGCTCGTGCACCCCGACACAGGACGGCTCGACAACGGCGCGGACGCGCTGCTCGAGCGCCTCGAGCAGCCGGTCCGCGGGCAGGTCGAGCGCGAGGTGCACGCCTGCCAGGTGGAGCTGATCACCGACGTGTGCGCGGAGGTCTCAGAAGCGATCGACGTGCTCGCCGGCCTGCGGCGGGCAGTCTTCGCTGCGGGCGCCCGCATCGTGGGCAGCGGCACGCACCCGACTGCTCAGGAGGGCGATGCGCAGTTCACCGACAAGGAGCGCTATCGGCTGATCCGTGAGCTTCTCGGCGACGCGCTCGCCACGCCCGTGTCCGCATTGCACGTGCATGTCGGGATGCCCGATGCGCAGACCGCGATCCGCGTCTTCAACGGCTTGCGGCGCCATCTTCCGCTCCTCGAGGCGCTGGGCGCCAACTCGCCGTTCCGGCATGGGCGAGACACCGGTCTGGCCTCGGCGCGCGAGATCACGCTCCGTGCATGGCCGCGCTCGGGCGCGCCGCGCGCGATGCGCGACCCCGCGGACTTCGAGGCCTTCACCCGGCGGCTCACCGATGTCGCCGGCGTGCCCGACTACACGTTTCACTGGTGGAAGCTGCGACCCCACCCGCGGTTGGGGACGGTCGAGCTGCGTGCGCTCGACGCTCAGGCCTCGCTCGCGCACACCGCGAGCCTGGTCGCGGCCGTCCACGCGCTCGCGCGCCACGAGGCCGAGTCCGAGCCGGTGACCGGGCCGCCACCCGAGATCCTCGAGGAGGCGTCCTTCCGGGCCGCCCGGGCGGGGGTCGACGCGACGCTCCCGGATGACGCGGGGCGCATGCGACCCGTGGCCGAGCTACTCGACGAGCTGGTCGAGCTGGTGCGACCGAGCGCCCGCGCGCTCGGATGCGAGGGCCCGCTCGAGGGCCTCTTCGATCTGCTGGCACAGGGAGGGGGCGCGGGACTCCAGCGGGATGCGGCCGGCGACCGCGGTGACACCGGCGCAGTTGTCGCGAGACTCGTGGCCTGCGCGATGGAGGACGGCGTCGCGCGATCGTCCTCTGACTAGACACCGCGGCGCCGCCGTCGCTCGCCGGCGTGACCGCGGCTCGATCCGTAGCCTGCCCGGCGTGGATCATCTGGCGATCCCGGTCCGCGACCAGGAGCGATCGCGCCGCTTCTACGAGACCCACTGCGGTTTTTGCGCGCAGCCGGCTCGGCGCTACGACGACGGTGTGCTGATGTGTCGCCGATGGGATCGATTGGTCGAGGAATGCGACGAGCCCGGGTACTTCAGCGTGAAGTGCCGCGATCCCGACGGATACATCGTCGAGCTGTCGTGGGAGCCGGAACCGTGAGCCGCGTGTGGACCGAACGGAGGATCGGGTACGCCGGGGTGCGGACTCGATCTCGATCAAGGAGCGCACGATGACGACGAAGGCGGATTTCAACGCGGAGGCCTGGGCGAGCGTCGTCGAGGCTCCGCTGCTCGCGGGGATGAAGCTGGTCGCCGCCGAGCGCGGCGGCACGCTGCGGGAGAGCCTCGCGGTCGGGAAGACCTATTCCGAAGCGCGCCGGCAGCAAGGGGAGAGCCCGCTGCTCGACCAGGTCGTCGCGACTCCTCCGAGCCTGGATCTCGCCCGCGTGAAGGAGAGCGGCGGAGAGATCGGAAAGCTGGCGTTGACGCGTCTCGGCGAGGCCGTCAGCGTGCTCGAGGGCAAGGCGACCCCGGAGGAGGTCACGGCCTACAAGCAGTTCGTGGTCACGGTGGCCCAAGCGGTCGCGAACGCGAATCGCGAGGGTGGCTTCGTCGGCATCGGCGGCAAGCCGGTGAGCGACCACGAGCAGTCCGCCATCGACGAGATCCGATCAGCGCTCGGGCTCACCGTCTAGCAGTCGCGACGAACGCTCCATGCTGAGCCTCGGCAGATGAGCAGTTGTCCTGTTCTGGTGTACGTCGATCCGGCCGGCTGCCACCGCTCCTTCGCGCTGACGGATCGCGGCGTCGTCACGCTCGGCCGACGCCCGGAGGCCGACGTGTGCCTGCCGTGGGACGCGGGCATCTCGCGGCTGCACGCCGAGCTGATCCATCGTGCCGGAGAGTGGATGATCGCGGACGACGGCCTGTCACAGAATGGGACGCTCGTCAACGGCTTGCCGGTCGATGGCCGGCGCCGGTTGCGCGACGGCGATCTGATCACGATCGGGCGGACGAGCCTCACGTTCTGCGGGCCGAGTTCAAACGCTTCGGAAGGCGAGGCCGGCGAGAACGTCGACGTCACGATGTCGCTGCCGGAGATGCGTCCGGCGTGGAGTTACTCCGAGCAGCAGCAACAGATCCTGCGCGAACTGTGTCGCCCCCTGTGCGAGGACGGCGAAGGGGTGAGGCCTGCGTCCGACCTCGAGATCGCCGACGCTCTCGCGCTGGGCGAGCACGTCGTCGATTCCGAGCTCGACAGTGTCGCGCACAGCTTCGGCTACGCGCAGCTCGCGACGGACGAGCGCCGCCTGCGGACGGCGTTGACCGCCCTGCGAAGCGGCCTCGTCGACAGCTCGGACTAGCGGCGCCTCTACGCTCTGGGCGTAGATGGACGGCATCGACTCCGACCGCCTCGCCGCTGCGCTCCGCGTGCTCGCCGAGGTGCAGGAGCTCCCGAGCGAGCATCCCGACGCGATCGCGGTACGGCGTGCGGTGGGTGGGCTGTTCAAGACCGTCAAGGAGCAGCGGCGCGCGGCGCGGCGCTCGGCGGTCCGCGAGCACGACGACGCGGTCACCGCCGCGACGGCGACCGGCGCGCCGGGCCGGATCGACGACGAGACCCGCGGCTTGCCGCTCAGGAGCCGGGCGTCGGGCACGCGGGCCGGCACGCTCGTCCGCGCCCGCGCGTGTTACGTGTGCAAGCAGCGCTACCAGGAGGTCGACGCGTTCTATCACCAGCTCTGCCGGGCATGCGCGGCGCGCAACCACGAGCGCCGCGACGCCCACACCGACCTGAGCGGACGCCGCGCACTGCTCACGGGCGGCAGGGCCAAGATCGGGATGTACATCGCTCTGCGACTGCTGCGAGACGGGGCTCACACGACGATCACGACGCGGTTTCCGGATGACGCCGTCCGGCGCTTCACAGCGATGCCGGACAGCGCCGAGTGGGTCGATCGCCTGCGCGTCATCGGCCTCGACCTGCGCGATCCAGGACAGGTGGTCGCGCTCGCCGACGACGTCGCCGCCCGGGGCTCCCTCGACATCCTCATCAACAACGCGGCGCAGACGGTGCGGCGCTCGCCCGAAGCCTACGCCCACCTGGCCGCGGCCGCACAGGCGCCGCTGCCGAGCGGCGCGCTCCCCGACGTCCTCACGCTCGGCCGCGCCGGGCAGGCGACCGCCGGCCGGCCGGGCGCACGCTGGTCGCCCACGCCGCAGGCGTTGACCGCGCTCGCGCTCACGGCCGGCTCGGCTTCGGTCGAGCGCGTTGCGAGCGGCTCGGCGATCGACGCGGGCGGCCTCGCACCCGACCTGCATCCGCACAACAGCTGGAGCCGTGTCGTGGGCGAGGTGGACCCGGTCGAGCTGCTGGAGGTCCAGCTCTGCAACCAGACCGCCCCGTTCATCCTCATCAGCCGGCTGCGCCCGGCGCTTGCCGCTTCCGCGGCGCGCCGCGCGTACATCGTCAACGTCTCGGCGATGGAGGGCCAGTTCAGCCGCGGTTTCAAGGGTCCCGGCCATCCGCACACCAACATGGCCAAGGCGGCGCTGAACATGCTCACGCGCACGAGCGCGGCAGAGCTGTTCTCCGACGGCATCCTGATGACGAGCGTCGACACGGGCTGGATCACCGACGAGCGCCCGCACCCGACCAGGATGCGGCTGGCCGGCGAGGGCTTCCACGCACCGCTCGACCTGATCGACGGCGCTGCGCGCGTCTATGACCCGATCGTCCGCGGCGAGGCCGGCGAAGACCTCCACGGAGTGCTCCTCAAGGACTACGAGCCGGCGGCTTGGTGAGCACCGGTCGCGTCAGCCCACCGACGCCGCCGTGTGCGCGCGGGTCGCTCCGGGGTACGCGGCCCGGATGAGACGAAGCTCTGCTGATACCGCCCGACGTGCCGGCCTGATCGCCGTAGCCGCGGCCCTCGGGGCTGCGCTCGCGGCGGCCGGGGCCCGGCTCGCCGGCCGCTCCACCGGCGCGATCGACCTGACGCGCCTCCGGAGGCGCGCTCGCGCGGTCCGCGGCCATTCCTCCCAACCTCCGGCTGAGCAGACGCACCCGTGCGACTGCGGCGCGACGTATCGGGTCGCCGGCACCGACCGCCACCGCGTCTACTGGCCTGCCGGCGCGGCTGAGGACGCGCTGGTGCTGGGCGACCGCTGCCCGGAATGCCAGGCGCCGCTGCCCGCCGGGCGTGCGGGTCGCAGCCTCGCGTGAGCGATCCGTTCGCCGGCCTGGAGCCGGCCGCGTTCTGGCGCCACTTCGCGGCCCTGACGCGGATCCCGCGCGCGACCTTCGAGGAGGAGCAGGCCGTCGCATACGTGACGCGCTGGGCGGGGGAACGTTCGTTCGAGGCGCGTCGGGACGCGGCCGGCAACCTTGTCGTCGCGGTGCCCGCCACGCCGGGGCGCGAGTCCGCGCCGACGGTGATCCTCCAGGGACACCTCGACATCGTCTGCGAGCGCGATCCGGACAGCCTCTACGACCCGCGCGCGGGGCGGATCGACGTCGTACGCGAGGGCGGGTGGCTGCGCGCGGACGGCACGACGCTGGGCGCCGACAACGGCGTCGGCGTCGCCGCCATGCTCGCGCTCGTCGAGGGGGCGGGCGAGGATGCCGGGCACGGACCGCTCGAGCTGCTGATGACGGTCGCGGAGGAGGTCGGCATGGCCGGCGCCGCAGACCTGTCGCCCGAGCTGATCGGCGGCAGCGTGCTGCTCAACCTCGACAGCGGCCACGACGGCACGCTCACGGTCGGCTGTGCCGGCGGGATCGACACGCTCTTGCGCCTCGATGCTGCGCGCGAGCCGGTCGCGCCGGGCGACGCGGCGCTGCGCGTGACGGTCAGCGGGGGACGCGGCGGCCACTCAGGGGGCGACATCGCCGCGGGACGCGCGAACGCGATCGGGCTGCTCGCGCGGATCCTGGGCGCAGTGCCGGGGCTGCGTATCGCCTCCCTGGACGGCGGTGCGAGTCGCAACGCGATCCCGCGCGACGCAGCGGCAGTGCTGAGCGTTGCGCGCTCCGTGCAGGACGCGACGCGCACGCTGGTCGAGGACGCCGGCTCCCGCGCGGCGGCGGCATACCGGCGATCGGACCCGGAGCTGCGGGTCTCGCTCGACGACGCGCGCCCGAACCTCGCCGACGCCTGGGGCGTGCAGGCGAGCCGGCGGATCATCGACCTGATCGCGACGCTCCCGAGCGGCCCGCTGCGCATGAGCACCGACTTCCCGGGCGTGGTCGAGGCGAGCTCGTCGCTCGGGATCGCCGCGACCGACGGCGCGCGGCTGACGCTGCACAGCCTGAGTCGCAGCGCCTTCGACGACGTGATGCCCGAGATCACCGGGGCGATCGCCGCCGCCGGCAGGCTGGCCGGCGCCGCGGTCGAGCCCGGCCGCGCCTATCCGGGCTGGCGGCCCGACCTCCACTCGCCTGCGCTGGCGACGGCGAAGGCGGTGTTCGAGCGGCTCTTCGGCGAGCAGCCGCAGGTCGCGCTCACGCACGGCGGGCTCGAGCCGGCGATCATCGGCGCCAAGCGGCCGGGGCTCGAGATGCTGTCGTTCGGTCCTCAGATCGAGGGAGCGCACGCGCCCGGCGAGCGCCTGCAGATCGCCTCGGCGCAGCGCTTCACGCGGCTGCTCGCGGCCCTTGTCGACGAGCTCTCGCGCGGCTAGCGGCCGCGGCGAAGGCGGTGAACACGCCGAGCATCCGCTCGTCGTCGCGCCAACTCTCCTGCAGCTCCCACTGCACGCCCAGCACCCAGGTGTCGCCCGTGAGCTCGAGCGCCTCGACGACCCCGTCGCGGGCCCACGCCACCGGCTCGACGCCCGCGCCGAGCCGGTCCACCCCCTGGTGGTGGTAGGAGTTCACCCACCGCTCGCCGGACCCCAGCGCCGCCGCGAGGCGCGACCCGGGCTTCACGCTCAGGGAGTGACCCGGGTGCTCGGGCGGCTCCGCGCCGGAGAGCACCGCCGCACGCACCAGCGCCCAGCGCTCCCAGTCACCGCCCGGATGCGGCGCGACGTCCGCAAGCAGCGTCCCGCCGCGCACCACGTTGAGCAGCTGCATCCCGCGGCAGATCCCGAGCACCGGCAGGCCCTCGGCGAGCGCCAGCCGCGCCAGCTCGAGCTCAAACGCGTCGCGCGGCTCGGAGTGCGGTGTCATCGAGGGATGCGACGTGCCGCCGTAACGCGCCGGGTCGATGTCCGAGCCGAAGCCGAGCAGCACGCCGTCGGCCACGCCGAGCAGCGCCGCCGGATCTGACAGGAATGGCAGCTGTAGCGGCAGCGCGCCGACCGCTTCGAGCGGGCGCGCATACGCCAGCCCCATGTAGTCGCCGTAGGCCGGGAAGCCGGCGGAGATCGCTACGACAGGCGGGGCGACCCTCAGCTCAGTTCCACGGATAGGGAGACTGCGAGACCGGGTGCAGGTCGCCGGTCGCGAAGCGCTCGTAGCGGAACGGGTACAGCAGCGACGAGTGCCCGCCGCGCAGCACCTCGGCGATCTCCTTGCCGACGGCGATCATCTTGTAGCCGTGGTTCGAGTCGGCGGCGACGTAGACGTTCGGCGCCATGTAGTCGAAGACCGGGAAGTTGTCGGCCGTGAACGCGCCGACGCCCCCCGA
>Ga0136616_10001120_pt1 | contig 13847 bp, 14 predicted proteins | sample AntDrymUQ2992106_2_FD_106648 | JGI IMG/M metagenome (GOLD analysis project Ga0136616, IMG submission 106648) | Polar desert sand microbial communities from Dry Valleys, Antarctica - metaG UQ299 (21.06) | ecosystem: Environmental > Terrestrial > Soil > Desert | place: Antarctica: Dry Valley...
CTCGGCGCGGCGCGGGGTGCCTCGTTTCTCCTTCACGACCTTGGCCGAGTACATGCCGCCCGCCACCATCGGGTAACGCTTGGCGAGTTTGCCGAAGACGATCGTTCTGAAGAATCTCTTGAGCGGTGCGCGCGTCGGAGGAAAGATCAGGATGAGCCCCGTGATGTCTGTAAGAAAGCCGGGGGTGAGCAGCAACGCGCCACCGAGCAGGATCAGGAAACCGTCGGTGAGCTCCTTGTTCGGTATCCCGCCCTTCGCAAGGACCTCGCGCGCCCGGAAGTAGGTCGCGGTTCCCTCCCGCTTGACCAGCACCGTGCCGATGACGGACACCGCGATGAGCGCCACGATGGTCAAGGGCAAACCGATTTGCTCGCCGACCTGGATGATGACGTAGAGCTCGGCCAGCGGAATCACGATGAACGCAACGAACAGGAGCACACCCATGTCTCCAGTATCGGCCCTGATAGCTGCTACCGAAACGATTCCCTCCAGTGGGCGGGCGGCTTTCTGATATGAGTGAAGCCATGCTCATGAAATCGACCCTCCGGGACATGCCGGTCGACGAGGCGTTGGCGGCCGTCGACGCGGGGGCCGCCTTCGTCGACCTGCGACCGGTCGAGTCCTACCTCGAGGTCCACGTCCCAGGCTCGATGGCGCTGCTCTATGAGTTCGGTCCGGGACTCGCGGCGAGGGCGCGCGACTGCCTGCCGCTGAGCCTTCCCTTGGTGCTCCTCGACCTCGGCCAGAACAACCTCATGCATGCCGCCGCCTCGTTCAGGGGCAAGGGGTTCACGGTTCTGGGCAAGATCGACGACGGCATCAACCAGTGGGCGACCGAACGGGGGACTCCCATCTCGACCGAGATCGTGTCGAAACCCGAGGGCCTGGTGCTCGACGTCGGTGACCCCGGGGCGAGCGCAGGCGACGATGCGGTTCTCATCCCTCTTGAGAAGCTGTGGGCGCGCGCGGCGGAGCTCGGCGACGAGCAGCGGGTCACCATCGCCAGCGGCTACGGAGTACGAGCCGCGCTCGCGGTGGGCATTCTCGAGCGCGGCGGCCACGAGGTAGCTATCTGGACTTCCACCAGTAACTAGGCGCCCTCCTCCATCCCCTTGGCGATCAGGAAGCCGCGCGCCCGCTCCGTCATCGGATAGCGGTTGACCAACCGCCAGAAGCGCTCGGAGTGGTCGGGGACGAGCAGGTGCGCGAGTTCGTGCACGATCACGTAGTCCCGCACCCAGGTGGGAAAGTCGGTCAGCGCAAGGGACAGCCGGATTTGCGACTCGTGGGGCGAACAGTAGCCCCAGCGAGACTTCTGGGTCTCGATCCAGGCGATGTCCCTCACCGCGACCCCGTCGAGATAGAGCTGCGCAAGCTCGCGCGCCCTGCGCTGCAGCGCGCCGTCCGTGTTCAGGCGGTCCCTCTTCTTGCGCTCCGACATGCGGGCTGCCATCTTGCTCACCCATTCCTGCTCATCGGCGCGACTGAAGCGATCGGGGATGGACACCACGAGGGCGTCACCGACGATCTCGGCCGAGATCGTCTTTTTGCGCCGGGCGCTGCGGCGCACCTCGATGCGGCTGAACTCTCCTTCGAGACCGGGGGTGTCGAAGGGGAGCCGGTTGCTGGGCATGGCGGTCCATCCTATGGCTCGGCCCGGCTCGAATGGTTTTGTGCATCGGGTACAACTGGAAGCCGTGGTCGTGTACCTTTCTGCGCCTTGCAGACTCATGTGAAAGGGATCACAATGTGGTCAAGCAACAAAAAGGCCCCCATCCGGGACCTTCAGAGCCCCCCCGTTTTCCGCCCATCCCCCCCACGGAGGGGGCTCTCTCTATTCCAACGCCCACCGGCGGCCCCCCGGCTCACTCCTCCGCGTCTACCAGCGCCTCGAGGACCTCACGCACCGCATCCTTTATCTGAGCCTCGATGGTCTGGTCGGCGAGCCACTCGAGAACCTCCTCCGGATTCCGAATCAAGTAGGTGACCTTGTCAGTGCCGTAGGACACCACGCCCCGCAAACCGCGCGCGCGGAACAGGCGCCAGATCGTGGTGCCCTCGCGCACCACAACCTTGACCGAGGAGCCCCTGCCCCTGAGGAAGAGCGTCAAGGTCGCGTCTTCTCCCAGTTGCCACGCAAGGGGAACCAGGGCGGTCCCCTTCGCGATGCGCTCGCCCCACTCCCAGACGGCCTCGTCTCGCTCCTCGAGACAGGGCAGGCGCGCCCCCCGCAGCCAGGCGTGCGTCATGGCGAGCGCCTCGGGGTTGTCGACGATGGCCCCGTGTCGATTGAGTCCGCCCAACAGCTTCGATGAGTCACCATCCACGCCCCGGTTGGCCTCGCCGGGCCAGCGCGCGTGGTCGGCGGGCACGATGAGGTCCAACTTGTCCTGCAGCGCCAGCACGCGCGTCCCGTAGACGATGTCGTCGGTCGCGAGATTGCGAAGGAACTCCGAGCCCGGCTCCATCTGTTGAATGGAACGGGCGTAGGGATCGGGCACCACCAATGTCGCCCGGCGGCCCAAGAAGTTCGCGGTGAGCTCCATGGCGGGCAGTGGTGTGTAGGGCAACTTCGCCCACCCCGGCAGCTCCATCACCCGGCCCGTTCTGTGCGCGTTGCGAAGGCCGTCTTTGACCAGCTTTCCGCTCCAGAGGCCCCCGAGCTCTTCGCTCACGTCGCCCAGAGGAGCGCCCTGGTGCGGCGTCCCAAAAGTCACGAGGTGGTCGACGCGCGGGCGGCGCACGTTCCAGCTCGTCGCGGCGGTCTCGAGGAGGTAGCGAGCCACGAGTCCACCTTGCGAGTGCGCAAGGATGTCGACATCCGAACCCGGGTGCTCCAGGGCGATCCGTTGCAACAAAGCATCGAGCTTTTGGGCCGAGGAACGTAAGTCGGAGAACGTGTCGATCCTCGAGTAGCCCCCTTGGTCCAAGGAGTACGAGAACACGTAGGAGCTCTCCGGTTCATATCCGAGGTCGTCTGCGGTGCCGGCGACGCTGCGTTTCGAGCCCTCCGACCAGGTGCCGTTGATGCCTCCGATCATCACGGCGATGTTGTCGCTGGGGGCGCGCCGGTGGCTTGGGGTCCGGAGTAAGTCGCGTTCGGTGCACCCGATTGTGTCGAGCCCCTCGAAGTCGACGTCCATCATCTGTTCGACCATGTCGCCCCACGAACCCTTGTCCTCGAGGGGAATCAGGTGAATCGCATCTCCCATGTCGATGGGGCCGAGATAGTCCTGCGGGTCGACGTAGATGTCACGAAGTTTCACGCCGAAGTGGATCTCGACCCCCGTGGTCCCCAGCCAGTGGCCCTGATCGACGTCGTCGCCCGGCCGCACGTAGAGCTCGTCCATGCCCGTATAGGTCGTCTCCAAGAAATCCCCGTGATCAATGGTGATCGCCAGCGTCCCCGCGACGTGCCCCGCGAAGGTCACGCGCCCGTCCCCCGCCGCCCGCGCGCTCGTGCCCTCGGTCACCGCATAGTCGAGCCCCCGGTTGCCCGGGCCCTTCTGGCCCTCGGGAAGATCGAACCCGCGCTTGATGGGAGCGTCGACGGGCGGAATCAGCCACGGGTGCTCGGTTGCGGCCGCCGCGGGAGGGAGACAGAACGCGGCCAGCGCAACGACCACCAGGGCCGCAACGAACCGGGTGCCTGATGATGCCGAAAGAGATGCCATGGGCTCAGCATGAGCACGAACCTCGAGGCGCGCTGTGACGCGCGTCACATTTCCGTCCCTGCGAGGTGTCAGGTGCTAGGGGACGATCGCGGTGCCCCAGTTCTGGTCGAGGGCGGCCTCGCATGCCTCGATCGAGGTCAACACGCCTCTGCCCGAGGTGGCTTCTGCGAACCGGCACAGCGCCTCGATCTTGGGGCCCATGGTCCCGGGCGGAAAGTGCCCCTCGGCCGAGAGCCGGCGGGCCTCGGCGACGCTCAGCTCCGAGAGGGCCCGCTCGTCCGGACCGCCGTAGTCCGCGTAGGCCCGCTCGACGTCGGTCAACACCAACAGCGCCACGGCTCGGAGGTCGGACGCGAGCAGCGCGCTCGCGAGGTCCTTGTCGACCACCGCAGGCGCCCCCGTCAGGAGGCCGCCGCCGTCCTGGAAGACCGGCACGCCCCCGCCACCGGCGGCAACCACGACCACACCCTCGTCGACCATCGCCTTGATCGCCGTCCCCTCGACGATCTCGACCGGATTAGGCGACGCCACGACCCGGCGCCAGCCCCCGCGCGCCCTGTCCTCCTTGAGTCGCCACCCGCGCTCACGCAGGGCATCGACGCGCTCCGCCCGGATCATCTCGCCCACCGGCTTCGAGGGATCATCGAACGCGGGATCATCGGCGTCGACCACGACCTGCGTGACGAGCGAGGTCACGACCGCGGGGATGCCCGCCTCGTGGAACGCGTTCGTGAGGCACTGCTGCAGCATGTAGCCCATGCCCCCCTGCGTGTCGGCGACACAGACGTCGAGTGGCAGCGCAGGCAGGTTGCCGTGGGTGTGGCCGAGCTCGCTGCGCAGGAGGTGGTTTCCAACCTGGGGGCCGTTGCCGTGCGTGATCACGAGACGAACCCCGGACGAGGCGAGCGCGACGAGGTGGCGCGCCGTCTCCGTCGTGCGGGTGAAATCGCCCGCGACCGAGTCGTCGCCACCTGGGCGCTGCATGGCGTTGCCTCCGAGGGCGACGACCACGAGCCGAGGTCCGTTGTCGGGAGCTTTCACTCCCCGATGCTATGTCGGGCGGCGACGGCTCTCGTGGGAATTACGAGCCTTAGCCTCCCGGCGAGCTCACCGAAGTGTGCGGGCCGGCGGAACCGCCGCCGCCCCCCTTGCCCGAGCGGACGACCAGGAAGCGGAAACCGGTCACGACCCTGTCGAGCCTGACGGCCTTGGTCCGAGCGTGGTTGCGACCTCGGCTGAAAGTGGCCGTCAAGTCGTTGCCCTTGGGAGCGTCCTCGAGATTGTCGATGAGCTTATCGAAGCTGCCGGCTTTCCCGTGGCCGCCCCGGCACCCCTCGAAGCAGAAGAAGCCACCGCCTCCGCCGCCTCCGCCCAGCTCGATGGACCCGCGCCGGAAGTTGCGAGGGATCTTGAACTGCAGATCGACGGTGCGCCCGGCGCCGCCTCCGGCGGCGGCCAGCTTGGCCCGCAGGAACAGCTTGCCGCCGGGCCGAACCGTGACCCTGCGGCCACTCTCGTAGCCCCCGTCGCGCTTCGAGTGCAGCAGCTTGGTGATGCGATAGTCCCGGCGCTCCTCCACGACGGTCGCCTCGAGATCGACCTCGTCGAAGTCGATCTCCGTGAACTTGTTGTTGAGCAGTGCGATGAGCTGCCCGAAGACCTCGAACGAGGAGTCGAGCGCGATGTCGTAGCGGCTCGAGTAGAGGTTCGAGCGAGTCAGGGCCCACGGCTCTCCCTCCTCGGTCGTCCCGGTCACCGTCCAGGCCACGCGTGAGTTGCCCTCTCCGATCGCGTCGAAGGTCGAGTCGATGCTGCTGAAGAGATGGAAAAAGCCGAGCACGGGCACGATGTCGTCGGTGACGGCCAGACTGGTGCCGTCCTGGGTGCGATCGATGTCGGGCGCGGTTATGAGACTGGTGACCGGCCGCGTCTGGGGAACGAGCCCGAGCAGCGCGCGGATGCCGGCGAGACGATCCTGGTCGACCGTGCCCACGAAGTCGCCGATCGTGGCGAGCTTGTAGGGGCCGAAGAGTCCGTCGACGATCGTGAGCGTGTCGCCCACGTTGGCGCCGAGCTCGGTCCTGCCTGAGAAGCTGAAGGGATGACCGAAGGCCACCGACTTGTCGTCGCACACCAGCGCCGCAGTGCCGATGCCGCCAAGGGTGATATCGCCGTACGAGAGTGCGCCTGCAAAGGTGTCTCCCGCGCCCAGCTCGGCTACCTCGGCCCCCGGTGCTGCGGCCTCGGAACTCGAACCCTGTGTGACGACGTAGCGGCCTCCCTCCTTGCGGATGGTCTTGGCCAACAGATCAATGCTTCTCTGGGTCATGCCGGAGACACTGAGTGGAGCGCGCAGGCGCTCGAGCGACGTGTCGCTCGCGTCGTTCCCCGTGCGGGCGTCGACCCGTTCGGCGAGGCGCCCCTCGAGCTCCACGGTCTCGGCGGCGTTCGTCTCGACGCCGGCCGGGTAGTCGAGGAGATCGAAGAGGTCCTCGGCCGGCGTCAGGCCCCCGATGCTCGACGGTCCGAACGTGAGCCCGAAGGCAACCGCTCCGATGAGGCGCCCGGTGGCGTCGTCGTAGACCGGTGATCCCGACATTCCGAACCAGATGCCTCCGGCCTCGTCGATCGCCGGGCTAGAGGTATCGACCACGATCATGTCGCGGCCCGGGGCGACCCCGTCTTCGAGTACGCCGAGCACCTCGACGTCGAACGGCTCCGGCTCGGTTCCCTCCGACACCGTGTAGCCCGTGGCGTCCATCCCGCGCGTCATCTCTGAGGTGGGGACGGCCTCGGGACAATCTTCAGGACCTTCGATCTGCGCCGTCGCCGCGCCCGGGATGAGTCCCGTCGTTGCGAGGGCGGCCGCTACTGCAACCGCAAGCATTCGAGCGCTGCGGACTCGACCCACCGTCTTCATTTTCTTCCCCTCTGCCTTAGCCGCGGATGAGCTCCGCCGGCGCCTTGAGCTGCATTCAATACCTCTGGACCCCTAGACGTCTCGTGATTCGGAAAAGTTGCATGGTTGTTGTCCGGACACCGTCGAGGCGGTGGGCACGACGCCATAGACTCTCGCCCGATGACGACGGTGACCTTGATCAACGGAGACGGAATCGGGCCCGAGGTGGCGGCGGCCGCCCGCCGGGTCGTCGACGAGCTGGGGGCGGACATTTCGTGGGATGTCCACGAGGCCGGAGTGCCGGCGATCGAGACCCACGGGAATCCCCTGCCCCCGCACGTGCTCGGCTCGATCAAGGACAACGAGGTCGCGCTCAAGGGCCCGGTCACGACCCCCGTGGGGACCGGGTTCCGTTCCATCAACGTCGCGCTGCGCCAGGAACTCGACCTCTTCGCCAGCGTCCGCCCGTGCCGGCTCTACGAGGGCGTGCCGTCGCGCTACGACGAGGTCGACATCATCGTCGTGCGCGAGAACACCGAGGACCTCTACGAGGGCATCGAGTTCGAGATGGGCTCGCCCGAGCTCGACAAGCTGCGGGGCTACCTCAAGTACATGCACGGCTTCGCGATCGCCAGGGACGCGGGCGTGTCGGTCAAGCCGATCTCGATCTCGGCCACGCGCGACATCGTCAACTTCGCGTTCGAACTGGCCACCAAGCACCGGCGAAGCAAGGTCACGCTCGGGCACAAGGCCAACATCATGAAGTTCTCCGACGGCGTCTGGCTCGAGACCGGTCAGAAGATCTCGACCGACTACCCGGAGATCGACTTCGACGAGATGCAGGTCGACGAGATGGCGATGGGGCTCGCCTGGATCCCCAAGGACCTCGACGTGATCGTGCTCCCCAACCTCTACGGAGACATCATTTCGGACCTCTGCGCGGGTCTCGTCGGCGGGCTGGGTGTGGCCCCCGGCATGAACCTGGGCAAGGACTACGCGGTGTTCGAGCCGACGCACGGCTCGGCCCCCGACATCGCGGGCAGGGGCATCGCCAACCCGCTTGCGATGATGCTGTCGGCGACTCTGATGTTGCGCCACCTCGACCTGGAGCGCGAGGCGGACCGGCTCGAGGCGGCGATCGCGCACGTACTTAAGGAGCGCAGGGTCGTGCCCGCCGACCTCCGCCCGCCCGGGGACCCCTCGACGACCGCGGCCATCACGGACGCGATCATCGACGCCCTCCACACCGGAACCTAGTGGACGATCTCACCCGAACTCTGGACTTCATGTCCCGGGTCGAGAACTCCTGCGCCGAGCGGATCGAACCCTTCGAGTGGGGCGCCGCGTTGTTCCTCGACAGCCTGCCGAAGGTCCACGACTTCAACTTCCTTCGAGTCGAGGGTGCGCCGGCCGATCTCGTCTTCGACGAGCTGATCCGGGAAGCCGAGCGCCTTCAGGGCGAGGCGGGGCTATCCCATCGCAAGATCGTCATAGAAGACGATGCCGTGGGACGGGCGCTGGCCCCCCTGTTCCGGACGCGGGGGTGGGACGCCGTGTCCCTTCAGATCATGGTCTACAGAGGCGAACGAAAGCGGGTCGAAGCAGGCGACGTCGTCAGAGAGCTGACCTCGTCGGAGGTGCGCGCGTTGTGGTCTGCCTCATGGGCCACGACGCGCGTGGGTGAGGATCCCGAGCAGTTGGCGCAGCGTCTCGCCGTGGACACCGTTCTGGCGAAAGAGGCCAACGCTCTCTTTTTCGGCGTCGTGATCGAGGGACTTGCGGTGAGCTCCGCAGACCTTTACTCCGACGGTTCGATTGCGCAGATCGAGTCGGTGCTCACGCTCGAGGCGTATCGCAGACGAGGCTTCGGTGGCGCGGTCGTCCTTCACGCGCTGGCGCACGCACTCGACACGGGCCACGAGCTCGTCTTCCTCGTTGCCGACATCGGCGACTGGCCGAAGGAGATGTACGCGCGCATGGGCGTCGACCCGGTGGGCCGGTACTGGGACTTCACCCTGACGAAGGCATGAGCTCGCTCCGGCCCATTACTCCGCCTCCGCAACTTCAATGCGCTCGTCGCAGGTGGCAAGGATCGCGCGGTACAGCGAATGCGTTTCTCCTCCCGGCGTAACCCCGAGTTCCTCTCTCAGCAGAACGCGTAGATCGTTGTAGACGCGCAGCGCTTCCGCGGCATTGCCTGCTCCGGCCAACACCTCCATGAGCATGCGGTAGCCGCTCTCCCTGTAGGGAGCTTCCCGAATCAGCGAGCGCGCGCTGCGCTCGGCCCCCGCCAGCTCCGCACCCCCGATCTCGAGGCACGCGCGCCCGTAGCAATCGAGCGCACGGCCGTAGAGATCGTGGATGCGAGCGCGGTGGGGTTGGATCCATGGTGCATCGTGTTCGGTTAGAAAGCCTCGTCTTGCGATGTGCAGGGCGACGCGCGCGGGGGACCATGCATCGACGAAACGGCTCTGAGCGGCGGCGGCCTCGGCTCGATGCAACGCCTCGGACGCGGCATCGAAATCGATCCAGGTTCCCGTGGGGAGGTTGATCGTCAGAGCCGAGCGACCCTCGAGCCGGGCCGGCTCGATCGCCCGACGCAGCTTCGACAAGATGGCCGAGAGCGCCGTGTTTGGACCGGCTGGAGAACTCTCACCCCATAGGGCCTCGATGAGCTCGTCCCTCTCGACCGCTTTGTCACGATTCATGACCAGGTAGGCGAAGGTTAGGCGTCCTTGACGACCGGGCATCGAGTCCTCGACCCGTCGACCGCCGAACGATGCGACGAATCGACCGCAGAGGTAGATGCGATGAGAGTGCGCCAAGGTTCCCCCAAGGTCGGCCCAAACAGGCCCCCCTATCATCGCGTTGTCCGAGTTCAGAAACAGGAGGTTTGGCATGTCTTACCTGGTCAACTGTGAGTGCGGAGCCCAAGTCCGAGCCGAGGACGAAGACTCCCTGGTCGCCCAGATCGAGCAGCACGTCGCCGACACTCACCCCGAGCTGCAGGGCAAGATGTCGCGCGACGATATCCTGGCGATGGCCGAGCAGGCCTGAGATGTCCCGTTTCTTGATTCACGTCACCCACGGGCCCGAGCACCCCACCCGGGCCGCGCTGGGGTTCTTGGTCGCACGCGCTGCGGTTGACGACGGCCATGAGGTGTCGTTGTTTCTGGCCGGCGACGCGGTCCAGCTGCTCCGCGAGCCCGTTCTCGATGGACTCGTGGGTCTCGGTACCGGACGGCTGCGCGAGAGCTACGATGCGGTCGCCGGGGGCGGCGGCAAGTTCTACCTCTCGGGTATGTCCAGCAAAGCCAGAGGTGTGGGCGAAGCGGAGATAAAGGGAAAGCCGGCGGAGTTCGCCACACCAAGCGTTCTCTTGAAGCTGTCACTCGAAGCCGAGCGGGTGCTCACCTACTAGGCTGCATCATCGTTGACCACACTTGCGCTATTAGCCCCCCGATGCGGTGGGTTGATTCCGCAGAGTTCGGCCGTCGGTCTGTGTCGGAGGTCGGACCTCGTGGCTTAGGGGCGGGGGTCCCACTTGGTCTTCGGGGCGATCGGGTCTAGGAGGATGCGGTCCTTGTGGCGCTGGATGGTCTCGATCAGGTGAGCAACGACCTCTTCGGTCAACAGATGCGCCTCGAGACCGAGCTCGACCAGTTTCGTGTGGGTCGCGTTGTAGTAGTGCTCCTCGGCCTCGATGCGCGGGTCGACGAGGCGGTCCACCTCGACGTTGATGCCCATATGCTCGCCGACGCGCTGGACCAGAGCGGCGAGGTCGTTGACCGAGAACTGCTCCGTGAACTGATTAAACACGCGGTACTCCCCCGCGTCGGCCGGGTGCTCGAGTGACAGCTTCACGCACTGCAGCGTGTCGATGATATTGAGAAAGCCGCGCGTCTGGCCCCCCTTGCCGTAAACGGTCAACGGGTAGCCGACCACGGCCTGCACACAGAAACGGTTGAGCACGGTGCCGAGCACCTCGTCGTAGTCGAAGCGCGTGCAGAGACGCTCGTCGAGCTCGGTCTCTGCGGTACGGATGCCGTAGACGACCCCTTGGTTGAGGTCGGTCGCCCGCAGCCCCCAGATGCGGCAGCCGAAGTGAATGTTGTTGCTGTCGTGCACCTTCGAGAGGTGATACATCGAGCCGGGCAGCTTCGGAAACGGCAGCGTGTCACTGCGGCCCTTGTGCTCTATTTCGATGAAGCCCTCTTCGATGTCGATGTTGGGCGTCCCGTACTCCCCCATCGTGCCGAGCTTGACGAGATGCGCTTCCGGGGTGATGTCGCGCAACGCATAGAGCACGTTGAGGTTGCCGATGACGTTGTTGGTCTGAGTCGTGATCGCATGGTTGCGATCGATCATCGAGTAGGGGGCGCTCGGCTGCTCGCCGTAGTGGACCACCGCCTCGGGAGCGAAATCGGAGAAGACCTCGTCGACGAACTGCCCGTCGGTGAGGTCGCCGACATGCACGTCCACGTCGTGGCCGGCCACCTCCCTCCACGCGCGCCGCCTCTCCTGCAAGGCTCGGATGGGCGTGAGCGAGCCGGCGCTCATCTCGACGGACATCAGGCGACGCATGAAGTTGTCTACGACGGCGACGTCGTGTCCGGCGGCGGAGAGGTCCATGGCGGTCGGCCAGCCGAGGTAGCCGTCGCCCCCCAAGACGAGGATTCGCACGGGCGCAGGATAAACGACCCCGGAGGCGGGTCTGGCGGTGACCGAAGCGGTCAACGAAACTCTCCATCGGTGGTGAGTGAGGCAAATGGCTGCTGTGCCAAACTCCGCACTCACTCGGCCGAGCCCGGGTCGTGCGCAGAGCCGGGCGAGTGCGATGATGGCTGGTATGGACAAAGCGCGCTCGATGTCGATGATCGGTGGCTGAAGCGCCCGAGCTCGTCGAGGTCGCGCTGAGCGCCAAAGCGCTCGACGTCGGCGCCGCGCTGGCTGCGGTCGCCGGCGCGGACAACGGCGCCATCGGCGTCTTCATCGGGTGTGTGCGAGCCTCGGCCGCGGTCGAGGCCAACTCGGGCAAGCCGGTGGTCGCGCTCGAATACGAGTCGCACCCGTCGCTGGCCGAGGAGCGCCTGCGCGCGATCGCGCTCGAGGCGGGGACGAAGTGGGACGTCCGCAGAGTCGTGGCAATTCACCGCACGGGCCGTTGCGAGCTCGGCGAGCCGACCGTGGTGGTCGCCTGTGGTGCGCCGCACCGCGCCGACGCGCTCGAGGCCTGCCGCTTCATCATCGACACCATCAAGACCACGGTTCCGATCTGGAAGCGTGAGGCCTACGCGGACGGTTCCTCGTGGGTCGGAACCGAAGAGGGGGCCTGGCGGTGAGGGCGCTCGTCATCGCGGACAACGAGCTGCGCGTCGAGGAGCGCCCGACGCCGTCCCCCGAGGCCACTCAGGTGCTCGTCGAGGTCGCCTCGTCCGGCCTCAACCGCGCCGACGTCCTGCAGGTTCGTGGCGTCTATCCCGCACCGCCGGGCTGGCCCGCCGACATCCCCGGCCTCGAGTTCGCCGGCGTCGTCGCGAGCGTTGGAGCCGGCGTGCGCAGCCTGGAGGAGGGCGAGCGCGTCTTCGGCATCGTCGGGGGCGGCGCGCATGCGACGCATCTCATCACGACCGAGGATCTCTGCGCGCGCATTCCCGAGGGACTCGACATCAAGGTCGCCGGCGGCGCTCCCGAGGCCTTCGTGACCGCTCACGACGCGCTCGTAACCCAGGCCGGGTTGAGGCCGGGCGAACGCGTCCTCATCCACGGCGTCGGGAGCGGCGTCGGAACAGCGGCGGTCCAAGTCGCCCGGGCGCTGGGCACAGACACGATCGGGACCTCGCGCACCGAGGACAAGCTGAGACGCGCCGAGAAGCTCGGGCTTGGTATCGGCGTCATTGCAGGAGACTCCATGGCCGATGACATCGGCGAGGTCGACGTCGTGCTCGATCTCATCGGCGGCGACTATCTCATGACCGACGTCGAGGTCTGCCGACCGCGCGGCCGCATCGTCATCGTCGGCCTGCTCGGCGGATCCAAGTCGACGCTCGACCTCGGCGCGGTCCTGAGCAAACGACTGACGCTACGCGGAACCGTGCTGCGCAGCCGCCCCGAATACGAGAAGGCGCTCGTCACGCGCGCCTTCGAGCGCGAGGTCGTGCCGCTGTTGGGCCGGGGCGAGCTCGAGGTCGTGCTCGACAAGACCTTCTCGCTCGACGACGCGGCCGCCGCATACGATCACATGACTTCGAACGAGGGCTACGGCAAGACCATCATCGACATGACGGGGTGAGCGCATGGACCTGAATCTAGGAGACAGGATCGCATGGGTGCTCGGAGGTTCGTCGGGGTTGGGGCGCGCCTCGGCCACCTCTCTGGCGCGCGAGGGTGCAAAGGTGGCGATCTCGTCGCGCGACGCCGACACGCTCGGCGAGAGCGCAACCGGGATCGAAGAGGCGACGGGGGGCCGTTGCATACCGATGGCGCTGGACGTTACCGACGCCTCGGCGCTGCGTGATGCTCACGCGCGCATCATCGAGGAGCTGGGAGAGGTCGACGTCCTCGTCGCCAACGCAGGGGGGCCTCCATCGGGAGCGTTCGACTCGCTGGATGAAGACACGATGCGCTCCGCCTTCGAGCTCACGACCGCCTCGGCGTGGCGGCTCGCCCAGCTCGTAGTGCCCGCCATGAAGGAGCGGGGGCGCGGTGTCATCATGTTCATCACCTCGACCTCGACCAAGGAGGTCGTAGATGGACTACTGCTCTCGAACATGATGCGCGCCGCGGTGCTCGGCATGGCCAAGACGATGTCCAAGGAGCTCGGCCCCCACGGCATCCGCGTCCTCTGCGTTGCGCCGGGACGCATCGCCACCGCGCGGCTGAAGTCACTCGACGCCGGCCGCTCCGAGCGCACGGGCGAGTCGCCTGAGCAGGTGGCCGCTTCCTGGCACGAGCAGATTCCCCTGGGCCGCTACGGCGATCCTCAAGAGCTCGGCGACGTCGTCGCCTTCGCCGCATCCGAGCGCGCGAGCTACCTCACGGGAACGACCCTGATGGTGGACGGGGGCCTCACCAACAGCACCCACGCCTAACCCGACGCCGACTTACCGGTGGACCACAAATGATGTGTCGTGAACAAGGTGCGCGGACGGCGCGGACGGGCTCCGAGCGCTCCATCTACCCCACGGCGACATTATTTGTCGTCGTTGGGATCTCGGCGAGCTCGACGCCGTAGAGCAGCTCCTCGGTCAAGCGGATGGTGTCCGAGTAGGTCC
>Ga0136616_10001121_pt1 | contig 13842 bp, 13 predicted proteins | sample AntDrymUQ2992106_2_FD_106648 | JGI IMG/M metagenome (GOLD analysis project Ga0136616, IMG submission 106648) | Polar desert sand microbial communities from Dry Valleys, Antarctica - metaG UQ299 (21.06) | ecosystem: Environmental > Terrestrial > Soil > Desert | place: Antarctica: Dry Valley...
ATGCCCGGCGGCAGCTCGCGCGTCTCGCCGTTGACGACGATCGTCATGCCGGCACCCCGGCGAAGCGGCGCGCATCGGCGGGCTCGGCCCAGTCGGGCAGCGCAGCGCCGCACAGCGCCGCCGCGAGCAGCTCGCCCGTCAGGCCGGCGAGCAGGATGCCGTTGCGGTAGTGGCCCACCGCCCAGAACAGGCCCGCCAGCGCGCCGGCACCGATCGCGGGAACGTTGTCGGGCGTCGCAGGGCGCAGGCCGGCGAGCAGCTCCTCGACCTCGAGCTCGAGCACGCCCGGCAGCACCTCGGAGATGTCGCGCAGCAGCTCGAACATCCCGCCCGCGGTGGGCACCGCGTCGAAGCCGCGCTCCTCCATCGTCGCGCCCAGGACGTAGCGGCCGTCGGCGCGCGGGACGATGTAGGCGTCGCTCGTGCGGACCGTCCGCGCGACAAGCCCCGGGCCGTGCGGGTCGCGCAGGCGCAGCACCTGCCCGGCGACGGGGCGCACCGGGATCCCCGTGCCCGGCGGAAGCCCGTCGAGCAGCGCGCTGTGGGCACCGGCAGCGACGAGTACGGCCCCCGCCGCGAGCGTGCTGCCGTCCTGGAGCCGGACACCGGTCACACGCTCGCCTTCGGCGATCAGCGCGCTCACCCGCGTATGATCGAGCACGCTGCCGCCGGCAGCGCGCACGGCGCCTGCGAGCGCGGCCACCAGGCGGCGCGGGTCGACCGAATGGTCACCCGCCACGTCGAGCGCCAGCCGGACGGTCGGCGCGAGCGCGGGCTCCGCGCGCCGCGCGGCGGACGGCAGCAGCCGCTCTACGCCGAGCCCGAGTCGCTGGCGGAAGGCGAGCAGCCGGTCGAGCGCCTCCGCCTCGTCGCGGTCGCGAGCCACGACCAGCGTGCCGCCCTGCCGCAGGCCCGGATCGTGCCCCGAAGCGGCACTCAGCTCGGCACAGAAGTCGGGGAAGCCGGCCGCCGCGCGCAGGCTCAGCTCGAGCAGCGCGTCCTCGCCGAAGTGCGCCTCGGCGACCGGTGCGAGCATCCCGGCGGCGACGTGCCAGGCGCCCGGCTCGCCGGCATCGAGCACGCACACGCGCAACCCGCGTTGAGCGGCGCGCCAGGCGCTCGCCAGGCCGATCGGCCCGCCGCCGACGACGGCGACGTCGGGCTTGGCATGCTCCAGCGACACAGCAGATGACTCCTTCCCTACGCCGGCACGACCCGGATCAGGTTCGACGGTCGGCGCCCCGGTGACGCCCTCTCAGCCCGCTCGCGGGCTCCCGTATGCCGAAATGTTAGCGCGCAAGGCGTGCTTGACTGGGGACGATGAGCGCTCGCGAGCGGATCGGCGCAACGCGCCTCTACCTCGTCTGCGACCGCCGCCCGCGGTCGTTCCTAGAGGCCGCGTTGCGCGGCGGCGTCGATGTCGTCCAGCTGCGTGACAAATCGCTCGACGATGCCGGACTGGTCGCCGCGGCGCGCGAGTTCCGGGCCGCCGCTGACGCCGCCGGCGCGCTCTTCATCCTCAACGACCGCCCCGATCTCGCCGGCGCCTGTGAGGCCGACGGCGTGCACGTCGGCCAGGATGACGGCAGCGTGCGTGCCGCGCGCGCGGCAGTCGGCCCCGACCGGATCGTCGGCCGCTCGACGCACGCGCCCGCGCAGGGCGCCATCGCCGAAGCCGACTCCGACGTCGACTACCTGGCCGTCGGGCCGGTGCACGCGACGCCGACCAAGCCCGGGCGCCCGGCGGCGGGGCTCGCCTACGTCCAGTGGGCGGCGGCGAACCTGACCAAGCCGTGGTTCGCGATCGGCGGGTTGGACGCCGCCAACGTCGCGGCGGTGAGCGCGCATGGCGCGACCCGGATCGTCGTCGTGCGCGCGATCGCCGCTGCCCCTGATCCCGAGGCGGCGGCGCGTGCGCTGCGCGAGCGGCTGGAGGGGCCCATTGGGGCAGCGCAGCCGTAAGCGGCGCGGAGTCACAGGGTCAGAGCCGCCGAGCGCCGGGGGCGAAGCCGGCGCGGAGTCGCGGCGGTCAGACCCCGCTCGGCAGACCGATCGCTATGCGCGCGGCCGCGAGCGGGACGCCGCCGTGCGCTCCGCGCTGCAGCCGCTCGCGCCCGGCGAGCGGCCGCGTTCACTGACGATCTCCGCCCTCCTCGCCGCGCTGCTCGGCGCAGCGAACGTGGTGCTGCTCGCAGCGGGCTGGGAGATCCAGGGCGGCGGCCAGTCCGTCGTCGGCGTGCTGCTGTTCGCCGGGCTGATGGGCGCGGCGGCGATCGGCATGTGGCAGGGCCGCTACTGGGCCGTGCTCGGCTTCGAGGCGCTGCTCGGGATCGCGATCATCTACGCAGCACTCGCGCTGCTGGTCGCCTCCAACCTCGAGGCGGTGATCCGCTGCGTGGCGATCATCGCGGTCGCGGCGCCGCTCTTCTGGTCGCTGATCAGGGTGATGGCGCGCCTCCAGCTGCCGTCACGGCGGCCGCAGGAGCCGGTCGGCTAGCCTCCAGCGCCACCATGCCCGAGAGCGCTTACGACTGCATCGTCATCGGTTCCGGCCCGGGTGGGTACGTGTCGGCGATCCGCGCGGCCCAGCTCGGCATGAAGACCGCCATAGTCGAGAAGGACGTGATCGGCGGCCGGTGCCTGAACTACGCGTGCATCCCGGCCAAGGCGGTGCTGCGCGTCGCCGACATCCTCTCCGAGATCGACGAGGCCTCGGAATTCGGCATCACGGTGCCGGAGCGCTCGATCGACTTCGCCGCGGTCGGCGAGCGCCGCCGCAAGGTGATCAAGACGCTGACAGGCGGCGTCGCCGGCCTCATGAAGAAGAACAAGATCGACGTGATCGAGGGCACCGCCTCCCTCACCGCGAGCGGCAACGTCGCCGTCGGCGACCAGGAGCTCGAGGCCAAGACGGTGGTGATCGCCACGGGCTCGATACCCAAGCCGGTGCCCGGCACGAGCTTCGGCGGGCGCGTGATCGGCACCGAGGAGGCGTGGGCGCTCGAGGAGCTGCCACGGACGCTGGCCGTGATCGGTGCGGGCGCGTCCGGCGCCGAGATCGCCTCCGCGTACGGGCGCATGGGCACGCAGGTGCTCCTCTTCGAGGCGCTCGACCGCGTGCTGCCGACCGAGGACGCCGACATCTCCAAGGTCGCCGGACGCGGGTTGTCCAAGCAGAACATCGAGATCCACACGGGCACGTTGCTCGAGAGCGTCCAGTCGGGCGACTCCTCGGTGAGCTTCTCCTACGGCGACCAGCAGGGCGAAGCCGACTGGCTCGTGATCGCTGCCGGGCGGGCGCCGGACGTCGAGGCGCTCAACCTCGACGCCGCCGGCGTCGAGCTCGACGAAGCCGGCCTGATCGCGGTCGACGGGCGGCAGCGCACGTCGAAGGAGAACGTATACGCGATCGGCGACATCGTGCGCGGTCCCGCGCTGGCCCACAAGTCCTCCGACGAGGGCATCATCGCCGTCGAGGATGCCGCCGGGATGGAGACGCACGCGCTCGAGTACGTGGACATCCCGCGGGCGACGTTCTGCTCGCCGAACGTCGCGTCGTTCGGGCTGACCGAGGAGCAGGCGCGCGAGCAGGGCCTCGACATCGTGGTCGGGAGGCTGCAGTACGGCGCGGTCGGCGCGGGGACCGTCTACGGCGACCGCTCCGGTGTGATCAAGGTGATCGGCGACAAGCAGTACGGCGAGCTCGTCGGCGGCCACATCGTCGGCGCCAAGGCTGTCGACTTGATCCAGGAGCTCGTCAACGCCAAGGCGCTCGAGGGCGGCTACGCGGAGGTCGCACGGATCGTGCACGGCCATCCGACGTTCTCCGAGGGCGTCATGGAAGCGGCCCGCGCCGCCGATGGCTGGCTCATCCACGGCTGAGCAGGCCGTCTTCTACTACGACGTCGGCTCCCCCGAGGCGTACCTCGCCGCAGAGCGCGTCGTCGAGGTGCTCGGGGCGGTGCCGGAGTTCGTGCCGGTGCAGATCGGCGGACCGGGCGGCTTCCGCTGCGCCGAGGAGGAGACGATCTACCGCTCCGACATCGAGCGGCGCGCGGCGGCGTACGGCCTGCTGCCGTTGCGCTGGCCGGCGCAGTTCCCGGCCGACACCGACTGGGCGATGCTGGTCGCGACCTACGCCAAGCAGGTCGGGCGCATTGTCGCCTATTCGATGGCCGCGTTTCGCCAGGCGTTCGCCGCCGGGCGCGACCTCGGCGAGCGCGACTCCGTGCTGCTCGCCGCCGCCGCGGCCGAGATGCACCCCGCGGCCGTGTTGAAGGCGGCGGAGCTGAAGGGAACCCGCGCGCGGCTGAGCGCCGCCGGCGACGCCGCCCGCGCGGCAGGCGTGCGCGACGTGCCGGCCGTGCGCGTCGGCGTGCGCGTCTTCCACGGCGAACGCGAGCTCGAGGCGGCCGCACGCGCCCTGGCGGCTGCGGCATGAAGGCCAACCGCGAGTACGAGCTGAACGTGCGGCGCGGCGGCCGCGGCCCGGCGGCGCTTGCCCACCCCGAGCGCGTCGACCAGGTCGAGATCGTCGAGATCGCCACGGGCGAGGTGGCGCTGTTCTGGGACACCGCGCCTGCGCAGACCGGGCGTCTCTCGCGGGCGTTGAAGGCAGACCTCTCGCAACTCGAGCCGCGCGAGTTCATGCGCCGCTGGCGGCGCTGGGAGGTGCGCTGACGGCGCGTCGCCGCAGCGACTGCTGCAGCCGTCGCCGGCGCCACCTGCCACAGTTGACCGCACGTTGCGGTAATGGCGCGGCGCCCGCAGGTCGATAGAGCGGGTGCGGGAGAGGACCGCGCCCCGCTCCCCGGTCGCAGATGATGCCCCCCACCTTCTCCGCCTCGATTCGCCGCAACTCGGCCGCGCCGGCCGGGAGCGATGCGATCGCCGACCGGCTCTCGGCGATGACACACGACCTGCTGGCGGCGGCCGACACGCAGCGGCGACTGCAGTGGACCAACCCCGCCTGGCAGCCGCTGCTCGGCTGGACCGCCGCGGAACTGGCCGCCGCCTCCTATCACCGGCTCGTGCACCCCGACGATCTCGACCGCGTTCGACGGGCCGAGCATGCGGTACTGGCGGGCCGCGCGGGCGAGCGTCCCGAGACCGAGCTGCGGTTGCGCACCCGCTCCGGCGACTACCGCTGGTTCGTGTTCGGCACCAGCTTCTCGCCCAAGGACGAGCTCGTCTTCTTCTCCGGGAAGGACATCACGGCGCGCAAGCAGGGTGAGGAGCAGTTGCGCGTCGCCGAAGAGCGCTTCCGTGCCGTGACGGGCGCGGATCGCGACGCGATCGTCTCCGCCGACGCCGATGGCCGGATCGTGTTCTGGAACGCCGGCGCCGAAGCGACCTTCGGCCGCTCCGCGGCCGAGGCGCTCGGGCAGCCGCTGACCGATCTGCTGCCCGAGCGTCACCGCAAGGACCATCTGGCGGTCGTGGCCCGCTTCCTGGCCAGCGGCGACGGTGCGCCGGGCACCCAGACAGTCGAGCTGGAGGGGCTGCGCGCGGACAGCAGCGAGTTCCCGCTCGAGCTCTCGCTGGGCAGCTGGAGCGAGAGCGGCGGGCGCTACTTCACCGGCGTGTTCCGCGACGTGTCCGAGCGCCTGCACGCGCGGCGCGCGCTGCAGGAGGCCGAACAGCGCTTCTCCGGAGCGTTCGAGGGTGCCGCCGTCGGCCTGCTGCTCGCCGCTCCCGACGGCACGCTGCTGCGCGCGAACCGCGCGCTGTGCGAGCTGAGCGGCCGGCCGGAGCAGGAGCTCGTCGGACGCTCCTTCGACGAGCTGCTGCATCCGGACGAGCGCGGCGCCGACGCCGAGGCGATGCGCGCGATGCTCGCCGGCGGAACCGAGCCGCTGGCGGCCGAGCGCCGCTTTGAGTGCGGCGACGGCTCGACCGGGATCGTGCGCATCAACCTCTCGCTGATCCGCGGGGCCGGCGGAGAGCCGCTGCACTTCGTCGGCCAGGTCGAGGACGTGACCGAGCGGCGCCGGACGGTTGCGGCGCTGAGGCTGTCCGAAGCCCGCTACAAGGGCCTCATCAAGCACCTTCCGGACTCCACCGTGCACCTGTTCGACGGCGAGCTGCGACTGCTCTTCTGCGAGGGCGAGCGCCTGCGCAGCCACGGCTACGAGCCGCGCGAGCTCGAGGGCAGGCTGCTGCGCGAGGTGCTGCCGGCCGGGGCCTTCGTCCGGCTCGAGCCCGCCTACCGCGCCGCCCTGGCCGGTGAGACGCGCTCGTTCGATCTCGACTCGACCGACGGCAGCGCGACCTACTGGGTGCAGACGGTCCCGCTGCGCGACGACCGCGGGCGCATCGCCGGCGGGATGGCGCTGTCGCGCGACATCAGCGACCGGCGGCGGGCCGAGCGCCTGCTGGAGGAGCGCGCGCGCGAGCTCGAGCGCTCCAACGCGGAGCTCGAGCAGTTCGCGTTCATCGCCTCACACGACCTCTCAGAGCCGCTGCGGATGATCGCCGGCCATCTCCAGCTGCTGCGCCGGCGCTACCGCGGCGAGCTCGACGAAGATGCGGACGCGATGATCGAGTTCGCGGTCGGTGGCGCCGCCCGGATGCGTCACTTGATCGACGACCTGCTCACCTACTCGCACGCCGGCCGCGCCGACCAGCCGAGCGAGCCGGTCGATCTGCACGCGCTCGCAGAATGTGCCGCCGAGCTGCTGCGCGCGCCGGCCGCAGCCGGCGCGAGCATCTCCGTTGGGCCGCTGCCGACGCTGCCCGGCAACGCGCTGGGGCTCGGCCAGCTGCTCCAGAACCTGATCGAGAACGCCGTCAAGTTCGTTCCCGCGGGCCAGACCGCGGAGGTCGAGGTCGGCGCGCAGCGCGAGGGCGCCATGTGGTGCTTCACGGTCGCAGACAACGGCATCGGGCTCGACCCGGCCCACGCCGAGCAGATCTTCCGCATGTTCGGGCGGCTGCACTCCGACGACGACTATCCGGGCACCGGGATCGGGCTCGCGATCGCCAAGAAGGTCGTCGAGCGCCACGGCGGCCGCATCTGGGCCGAGCCGCGCGCGGAGCGCGGCAGCCGGTTCTGCTTCACGCTCCCGGCCGGCTGACGCCGCCCACGGGCGCTCTATACGCTCTCGGCATGGCCGATGTCGCGATGCCCCGCCTGTCTGACTCGATGGAGGAGGGCACGATCCTCAAGTGGCTCAAGGCTGACGGGGACGAGGTCAAGCGCGGCGAGGAGCTCGTGGAGATCGAGACCGACAAGGCCAACATGACCTACGAGGCCGACGCGGACGGCGCGCTGAAGATCGTCGCCCAGGAGGGCGACACACTCGCGGTCGGTGAGACGATCGCGCAGATCGGTGGCGGCGGCGCGGAGGCCGATTCCTCAGACGCTGATGCGGGCGAGGAAGCGGAGTCGGAGCCGGCCGCGGGCGATGATCAGGACAAGTCCGAGGACCGACCCGCAGAGGGCGGCGACGGAGACGATTCCGAGGACGAGTCTTCCGACGGCGGCGGCGCCGAGGCGCCCGAGGACGACGTCGAGCGCGTCAAGCAGCCCGAGCCCGTCGCCACGCAGGAGGAGGACGAGCCGAAGCCGCAACCGGAAGGTGAGGGGAACGGGCGCGTGAAGGCGTCGCCGATCGCCCGCCGGATGGCGAAGGAGCTCGGCGTCGAGCTCGCGAGCCTCGAGGGTTCCGGGCCGGGTGGGCGGATCGTGAAGTCCGACGTCGAGGCGGCCGCGAAGAACGGTGCGCCGCAGGCGGAGGAGGCCGACGGCGCAAAGGACAAGCAGGACGCGCAGGCCGAGGAGAAGCCGCAGGAGACCCCCAAGCCTGCGGCGACGGGCGACAAGGGCAGCGGCCGCGGCGAGACGACGACCGAGGACCTCACGCGGCTGCAGCAGACGATCGCGCGCCGGATGGCGGAGTCCAAGGCGACCGCGCCGGAGTTCGTGATCACCTGCGAGGTCGACATGGACGCCGCGGTCGAGTTCCGCAAGCAGCTCAAGGCGGCTTCGGGCGAGGCGCCGGCGCCGTCCTTCAACGATTTCGTGGTCAAGGCGGCGGCGCTCGCGCTGACCGAGTTCCCGCGCGCCAACGGCGCCTACCGCGACGGCAAGTTCGAGCTCTACTCGCGCGTCAACGTCGGCATCGCGGTCGCCGGCCAGGACGCGCTCATCGTGCCGACAATCTTCGACGCCGACAGCAAGTCGCTCGGGCAGATCTCGCGTGACGCGCGCAGCCTGGCCGGCCGCGTGCGCGAGGGCAAGATCACCCCGCCGGAGCTCTCGTCGGGCACATTCAGCGTCTCGAACCTCGGCATGTTCGGGATCAAGCGCTTCACGGCGGTCATCAACCCGCCTCAGGCGGCGATCCTCGCCGTTGGTGAGATGACGCCGCGCCCGGTGGTCCACGACGGCGAGATCGCAGTCCGGCCGATCATGGAGCTGACGCTCAGCTGCGATCACCGGATCCTTTACGGAGCGGACGCCGCGCAGTTCCTCGGCCGCATCCGCGAGCGGCTCGAGAACCCGCTCTCGCTGGCGTTGTAGCTCGGTCTGCCGCCGGCGAACGGCGGCATCGAAGAGGGCGCGGATCGGGGTGGCGCTCGCCCGCGAGCCTTGATCAGTGACCGAGTACGACGAGAGACATGACATACATGCATCTCGTCATACCAGCGCCCGTCCGGGCCGCCCGCAACGCAGCCGCTCAGTTCGGCTCCATCGAGTTGTCCCGCGTCACCCCCGCGGGATGCTGGTCGGTGTCGACGATCAGGCAGAGCGAGCGGCGCGGGTCGGCGCCCGGCACGCATGCCCGATAGACATCCGCCGCGAGGCGCACGGCCTCGACCCGCTCCAGGCCCGGCCGCCACTCGACGGCCTGGCTGGCGACGAAGCCGCGCACCGCGGCGAGCACCGCGGCCTCGTCCCCGCGCTCGGCGACGACCGCCGGCCGGTGGGCCAGGCCGGCCGCGAGCAGCGTCGCCGTGATCGCGAGCACGAGCGCGGTGCCGGCATAGTCGTTGGCGACGACGCGCGGCAGGTCGGGGCGACGGCGCCGCAGGAGATGGCCGCCGAGTGGCGCGAGCACCGCGATCGTCGCAAGGTTGGCAAAGCCCGCCAGCAGCACGCCGCCGACGACGCCGCGCGGTGCCTCCTCGTAGGGCGCAAGCAGCGCGATCAGCGCGCCGTCGACCGCGGTCAGCCCGAAGAACGCCGGCCAGAGCCAGGCGCCGCGCATGCGCCACCGCAGCCGCGCGAGCCAGAGCCGCTCGGAGTGCTCCACGCCCGGAGGGTAACCTTCGACCGGAACAAGGCGGACTCGCGGCGGCGATCCCGCGCGGGCGGCCGGCACCACGGGGCCCCGGCGGATCTCGGATCGTGCCCCACGACGAAGGAGTGATCTCGCCAGATGGCGACCGAAGGAAAAGGTAACGTCGCCGAAGGCGAGACCGAGGAACGAGCGTCTCGGCTGGCAGGTGAAACCGGCGTTTCCCGCGAGACCGAGGAACGAGCGTCTCGCCCGGAAGGCGAAACCGGCGTTTCCCGCGAGACCGAGGAACGAGCGTCTCGCCCGGCAGGCGAGAGCGACGTCACGGCGAGCCCCGCCGGCGAGCATCTGACGCTGGAGGACCGCACCGGGCTCCTGCGCGCGATGCTGAGCATGCGCGGCATCGAGGAGCGGGCGATGATGCTCTACCGCCAGGGCAAGGTCCCCGGCTCCTTCTATGACGGCTTTGGCCAGGAGGCCGTCTCGGCCGGCCCTGCCTGGGCGATGCACGGGCACGACCGGCTCTGCATCCTGCACCGCGATCTCGCCGCCCACCTGATCCGCGGTGTCGCGCCCGCGCGCATCATGGCCCAGTACATGGGCCGGGCCGGCGGCATCACCGGTGGGCGCGACGGCAACGTGCACTTCGGCGAGCGCCGGGTCGGCTGCGTCGGGATGGTCTCGATGCTGCCCGACATGATGCTCGTCGCGGCCGGCCTCGCGATGGCCTTCAAGCTGCGCGCCGAGCAGCGCGCGGCGCTGACCTGGTTCGGCGACGGCTCCACCTCGCGCGGCGACTTCCACGAGGCGATGAACTGGGCCGGCGTGCAGAAGCTGCCGGTGATCTTCATCCTCGAGAACAACCAGTACGCCTACTCGACGCCGACCACCTCGCAGTTCGCGGTCGACCCGGTCGAGCGCGCGGCCGCCTACGGCTTCCCGGGCGTGAGCGTCGACGGCAACGACGTCGAGGCGACGTTCGAGGTGACCCGCCAGGCGCGTGAGCGCGCGATCGCCGGTGAGGGCCCGACGCTGATCGAGGCCGTGACGATGCGCATGCACGGGCACGCTGCGCACGACGACATGAAGTACGTCCCGGCCGAGCAGATCGAGGAGTGGCGCCGGAAGGATCCGATCGACCGCCAGGTGAAGCGCCTCGAGCCGCTCGGCGTAGACGTCGTCGCACTGCGCAGCGGGGTCAAGGCCGAGATCGACGCCGCGGTCGCGGAGGCGCTCGCGATGGCGATGCCCGACGGCGAGACCGCCACGGAGCGCTTGTTCGCAGACGAGCCCGCACTGCTCGAGGACGCCGAGTCGCGCTGGAGCGGGTTCTAATGGCCACGATGACCTACCTGCAGGCGATCTCCGACGCGATGCGCGAGGAGATGCGGGCGGACGAGCGCGTCTTCGTCATGGGCGAGGACATCGGCGTCTTCGGCGGCGCCTTCAAGGTCACCGACGGCTTCATCGACGAGTTCGGGGCCGAACGGGTGATGGACACGCCGCTGGCCGAGTCGGCGATCGTCGGCACCGCGATCGGCGCTGCCGTCGAGGGCCTGCGACCGATCGCCGAGATGCAGTTCTCCGACTTCGTCTCGTGCGGCTTCGACCAGCTGGTAAACGTCGCGGGCAAGATGTTCTACCGCCAGGGGCTGAGCGTGAACATCACGGTCCGGCTGCCGTCGGGCGGCGGCTTCTCCGGCGGCCCGTTCCACTCCCAGAACCCGGAGGCGTGGTTCATGCACGCACCAGGGCTGAAGGTCGTTGCGCCGTCGACGGCGGAGGACGCCAAGGGCCTGCTGATCAAGGCGATCCGTGACCCCAATCCGGTCATCTTCATGGAGCACAAGCACCTCTACCGCCGCGTCAAGGGCGAGGTGCCCGAGGGCAGCTATGAGACCGAGTTCAAGGCGCGCGTCGCACGCGCGGGTAGCGACCTCGTCGTGATCGCCTACGGCGCGATGGTGCACACGGCGCTCGAGGCGACCGCCGACCTGGACGGAGCCTCGGTCGAAGTGCTCGACCTGCGCTCGCTCGTGCCGATGGACACCGAGGCGATCCTCGCGAGCGTGCGCAAGTGCTCCAAGGTGGTGATCGTCGACGAGGCCAACCAGATGTGCGCCGCAGGCGCGCAGGTCGCCGCGCTGATCGCCGAGCACGCATGGGAGGACCTCGACGGGCCGGTCGTGCGCGTGGCCACGCCCGACGTGCCGATCCCGTTCTCGCCCACCCTGGAGCAGGCCGTCCTGCCACAGGTCGATGATGTGAGGGAGGCCGTGCGTGAGCTCCTCGACTTCTGAGATCCGGATGCCGCAGATGGGCGTCTCCGTGGCCGAGGGCACCGTCGTGGAGTGGAAGAAACGGGTGGGCGACTGGGTCGAGGCCGACGAGGTGATCGCCGCGATCTCAACCGACAAGATCGACACCGACGTCGAGGCGCCCGCGGCCGGCCGGCTGCACGAGATCCTCGTGCACGTGGGCGAGACCGTCGACGTCGGCACGGTGATGGCGCTGCTGGCGACCGATGCGAAGCCCGGCGAGGCGCATTCTTCGGAGGGAACGAGCGCTGCCGCGGTCGCGCCAAAGGCGCACAGCTCCGATGGCGACGCGTCGTCGGGCGGGACCAGCGAAGCCGCGGCGGCCCTCGACGCCCCCGGCGAGGCCGGCGAGCTCCAAGGCGACACGACGGCCGAGCATGCGGGCTCGACCCAGGAGGGCGCCGGGCTACGCGCGGGCGGGAAGCGCTACTCGCCGGTCGTGATGCGGATGGCGGCGGAGCACGACGTAGACCTCACGCGGATCGAGGGAACGGGTCGCGGCGGGCGCGTGCGCAAGCAGGACGTGCTCGCCTTCCTGGAGACGGGCAACGGCGCCGACGCGCCGATGCACATCGAGTCGCCCTACAAGCCCGATGCGCCACCCACTCCGAAGAAGCGCATGCAGCGCTTCGGCGCGCCCGCCTCAGACGTGGCGCCGATGCAGGGCGCCACGGCGCCGCTCTCGCGCATGCGCCAGTCGATCGGCCGCGCGATGGTCGAGTCGCTCCAGACCGCGGCGACCTGCACCACGATCGTCGAAGCAGACATGTCGCGCGTCGACGCCGCGCGCAAGACGCTCGGCGTGACGTACCTGCCGATGATCGCGCGCGCGACGATCGACACGCTGCGCGAGTTCACGGCGCTCAACGCCACGCTCGCGGACAACACGCTCACGACGTATGACGGTGTGCACCTCGGCATCGCGGTCTCGCTCGGCACAGGCGGCCTGATCGTGCCGGTGATCCACGACGCGCAGGAACTCTCGGTCGAGGGCCTGGCGCAGCGCATCAAGGACCTCGGCGCGCGGGCGCGCGAGAACGCGCTCACGCCCGACGAGGTCCGCGGCGGCTCGTTCACGATCACGAACCCGGGCGGCTACGGCTCGATCATCGCGACGCCGGTGATCAACCAGCCCCAGGTCGCGATCCTCGACACCGAGGCGATCGTCAAGCGCCCGGTCGTGATCACCGACGCGCAGGGCAACGACTCGATCGCGATCCGCAAGATGACCTACCTCTGCATGAGCTGGGACCACCGCGCGCTCGACGGCGCGCTCGCGGCGCAGTTCCTGCGCGCGCTGGCCGATCGGCTGGAGACGTGGCCGGTCGGATGACGAGGCGCGAGCTCTGGACCTGCCAGCTCGGGACGCTCGAGTACGGCGCGGCGGCCGCGCTGCAGGAAGGACTGCGCGAGCGCGTGATCGCGGGCGAGCTGCCGGACCTGCTGCTGTTGCTCGAGCACCCGCCGGTGTACACGCTCGGGCGCCGCTCGGAGCCCGCCGACCTGCCGTTCGGCGAGCAGTTCTGGCGCGCGCGCGGGATCGACGTCGTCCGCACCCAGCGCGGCGGCAAGCTGACCTATCACGGACCGGGCCAGCTCGTCGGCTACCCGATCATGCACGCATCCGACATCCCGCTCTTCGTGCGCACGATGGAGGAGGCGATCGCCGCGGCGCTGGCCGAGGAGGGGATCGCGGCGCGCGGGCGCGACCACGAGGGGCACGCGTACACGGGCGTCTGGGTGCAGGAGCGCAAGATCGCGTCGATCGGCGTCCACATCTCGAGAGGCGTGAGCGCGCACGGGTTCGCGCTCAACGTCGACAATGACGTCGAGCCGTTCCATCAGGTCACCGCCTGCGGACTGCCCGACGTCCGCATGACCTCGATCGCGCTCGAGAGCGGGCGTCATGGCACCCTGGCGTGCATGCGCAAGCGAGTGGCCTTCGCCTACGCGCAGGCACACGGGCTGCGCCAGCGGATCGTCACGCCGCAGCGCCTCGGGATCGCCGCCGCGCGCCCGGTACCCTCGATCAGGTGAGCACCGCTCCGCCCCGACCGCACGTGACGCGCTCGCGCGCGAACCCCGGGGGTATGGACGTCACGAAGGTGCTGGGGAGCGACACCCAGCCGTTCCGCGCGCGCAAGCCGTCGTGGTTCAAAGTGCCGCCACCGGGCGGGACGAAGTACCGCGAGCTGGCGCGGATGATCCGCTCAGAGGAGCTGCACACGGTCTGCCAGGAGGCCGCGTGCCCGAACGTCGGCGACTGCTGGGAGCGCGGCACG
>Ga0136616_10001122_pt1 | contig 13841 bp, 13 predicted proteins | sample AntDrymUQ2992106_2_FD_106648 | JGI IMG/M metagenome (GOLD analysis project Ga0136616, IMG submission 106648) | Polar desert sand microbial communities from Dry Valleys, Antarctica - metaG UQ299 (21.06) | ecosystem: Environmental > Terrestrial > Soil > Desert | place: Antarctica: Dry Valley...
CCGACCCGGATGAAGACTTCCTCGAACACCCGGCTCTGTGCGTTGGTGCGGTAGAAGATGGCGACATCGGCGGGCTTGGCGTCAGACGCGTCGGTGAGCCGGTCGATCTCCTCGGCGACGAACTGGGCCTCGTCGTGCTCGTCGTCGGCGACGTACCCCGCGATGAGCTCGCCGTCGCCCGCCTCGGACCACAGGTTCTTGGGACGTCGCTTGGGGTTGTTGGAGATGACAGCGTTCGCGGCGTTGAGGATGTTCTGCGTCGACCGGTAGTTCTGCTCCAACACGACGGTGCTGGCGCCGGGGAAGTCCTCCTCGAACTGCAAGATGTTGCGGATGTTGGCGCCGCGGAACGCGTAGATGGACTGGTCGGAGTCGCCGACCACCAGCAGCTCCGCAGGCTCGGCGGCATGGGAGGCGGCGGCGGGCTCAGTGCTGCCCACGACATCGCCGTCGGCGGTACGTCGGCCGGCGCCAGCCGCGCACAGCTCGCGCACGAGCACGTACTGGGCGTGGTTGGTGTCCTGGTACTCGTCGACGAGGACGTGACGGAACCGGCGCCGGTACGTCTCGCGCACCTCGGGAAACGCCTGGAACAGGTGCACCGTGCTCATGATGAGGTCGTCGAAGTCGAGCGCGTTGGCGGCTCGAAGCCGGGACTGGTAGCTCGCGTAGCACTCGGCGAAGGTGCGCTCGAGGTGGTTGGCGGCCTTGGCTGCGGCGGCCTCATGGTCCATCAGCTCGTTCTTGCAGTTGCTGACCCAGTTGAGGACCGCGCGGGGCGCGTAGCGCTTCGGGTCGAGGTCGAGGTCTCGGCATACGAGCGTCATCAGCCGACGGGAGTCGGCGTCGTCGTAGATGGAGAAGTTCGAGCCGAAGCCGAAGCGCGAGATCTCCTTGCGCAGGATGCGCACGCACGACGAGTGGAACGTCGAGACCCACATGATCTTGGCGCGGCCGCCGACGAGCTCCGCGACGCGCTCTCGCATCTCGGCGGCCGCCTTGTTGGTGAACGTGATCGCCAGGATCGAGCCCGGATGCGTGTCGCGCTGGGCGAGCAGCCAGGCGATCCTCCGCGTGAGCACCCGGGTCTTGCCCGAGCCTGCACCGGCCACCACGAGCAGAGAACCCTCGTGCGTGACGGCGGCCCGCTGTGAGGGGTTGAGGTCCTCCAGCAGCTCCTCACGACTCGGTCGGTGTCGACCGGAGCGAGGGCTGTCGAGAGGCCGGGGAGAGTCTGTCAGGGGAGGGAGCGGGAACAGCGCGGACATCGTCTTCACATGCTACGGGCAGGTCCGGACAGCGAGGGCGGTGACGATGCGGGCGGCGTCAGAGGGCGAGGCCGTGCTCGAGAAGGTACGGGCGCGGGTCCACTCCGTCGCTGAGGTTGGAGGCGAGGCGGTACTCGAAGTGGAGGTGGGCGCCGTACGAGTTGCCGGTGTCTCCGATGCGACCGACCTGCTGGCCCTTGACGACTGACTGGCCGCTGACGACATCGATTGAGCTGAGGTGGTTGTACCAGACCTCGTCGCCGTTCTCCAGCTGCAGCCGCACCTGGTTGCCGTAGGCGCCGTCCCAGCCGGTCTGGACCACGGTGGCGTTGGCGACGGCGACTCCCGGCGTGCCGTAGGCGGTGGCGAAGTCGATCCCGGTGTGGTAGCCAGAGGACCAGGAGGCTCCGGACTCTCCGAACCAGGTCGAGATGTCGTAGCCGCTGGTCGGCATCACCCACTCGTCATCCGCGAGCGCGTTGACCCTGGCGGCTCTGGCTGCCTCGCGCAATATCTCCCTGCGCTGGTCCGCCAGCTCTTGTGCGTAGTCCTCGGCCACACCCGCCGCGTCGTTCAGCCTGCTGGTACGCCGCTGTGCGGCCGTTGTCGCCGCCGCGTCGTTCGTGAGAAGGGGCCGGATGCCAGCACGGCTGACCCTGGTGGCGTTGCGGCCCTCGAGCGACGCACCTGACAAGGTGGCGACGTACGCGCCGCCCTGCTGAGCCGATGCGCGGCTGACATCGTGACCGGCAGAGACCGCCTGGCCGGCAGTCGCCGCACCAATGGTCGCGACCACGAGGGCGAGACCGCCGATCAGCGAGGGGGAAGCCACCTTGCCGACCCGGCGCGGTGCCCGAGGTGCCCTGCGACGCCCGGAGACGACGGGTTTCGTAGCCGGCTGCTCTGCAACGTCGGGGGCGCGATGCTTGTCAGCGCGATGCGACGACACGCGTACGGGTTCCTTCCGACGACAGACCGGGGGCTATGCACGGAGTTCCGACCCTAGCCGAAGCCTGGCTCGACGAGAATCCCCATCCGGTCTCACTGTGGACCGGGCACCGTGGGTGGTTCGGTTCGCAGCCACCAGGCAGTCATCAGGAGGAGCAGATCATGGGTCTCGCAGATCGCCGCCACGTCGGCACCGATTGCGCGTGACCGTCCTCGGTTGGTTAGTCTCTCGATCGACGTACGACGCTTGCGCGGCCATCGTGCCGGCGGACTCAGAGGCGGTGAGCTCAGATGGCCCCGATTCGGGTGGTCGTCGCCAAACCCGGACTCGACGGGCACGATCGGGGCGCCAAGGTGATCGCCCGGGCACTGCGCGACGCAGGCATGGAAGTCGTCTACACCGGGCTCCACCAGACTCCCGAGCAGATCGTCGAGACGGCCATCCAGGAGGACGCCGACATCATCGGGCTGTCTGTCCTGTCGGGCGCGCACATGACGCTGTTCAAGAAGCTCATGCTGTTGTTGAAAGAGCGCGAGGCCACCGACATCGTCGTCTTCGGCGGTGGGATCATCCCGCAAGACGACATCCCGCTGCTGCGCGACGTCGGGGTCGCTCGCATCTTCACACCTGGCACCAAGACGCAGGATGTCGTGACCTGGGTCAACGAGACGATGAGCGACGCCTGACCGTCTCGAGTCACTCCACGGCACCTCAGCGGGTGTGGTCGCCGTCGTGACGTGACACGAACTCGGCAACGATGCCGGCGAGCTGGGCAGGGTGGGACCGGGGCACCCAGTGCCCCGCGTCGATCTCAGCCCTCGTCAGGTTCGCAGCGAAGCGATGCAGGTCGCGGGTGAGCTGAGGCAGGACGTAGTTGTCGCGTAGCGCCACCACCAGAAGCACCGGAAGGTCGGTGCTCGGCCCACCCGGCACCCGGCTCCTGCGGCGGAGGTTGGCCCGATAGAGGTTGAGGCCATGAGCCGCGTCCTCGGGCAACGTCGACTCGAAGTGTGCGAGGCTCCTGCAGCCCTTGGCGAGCAGCTGCCGATAGCCGTTCCGCAGTGCGAGCTCGGGAAGCCACGGAACCTGGAACGCGAAGATGTACCAGGAATGAACGAGCTGCTGCAGCCCCTCGCGGCGCTCCTTCCCGTTGCCTCGCCGCGCCGCGTGCGCGAAGGCGCGCACGTGGTCCAGGCACGGCCCGCTGATCGTGGTGTATGACGAGATGCGTCCCGCCAGCCGAGGGTCGGACTTCTCGCGGACGACCGCATCCCACGCCTGGACGGAACCCCAGTCATGCCCCACGACGTGGACGGGGCGGTCGGGCGAGACGACGTCGAGCACGGCCACCAGGTCAGTGACGAGACACGACAGGGCATACTGCCCGCGAGATGACGGGACCTCGGACTCCCCCGCGCCTCGGACGTCATACGCAACGCAGTGGAAACGGTCGCGCAGGTCGGCAATGACCGGGTCCCACACCGCGTGGGTGTCGGGGAACCCGTGCACGAACACGATGGTGGGCCCGACCCTCGATGTCTCGAACACGGCGAGCCGAAGCCCATCGGAGTCGACCGCGTGTCGGGTCATCACTGCGGCTGCTGGGTCTGTCATGGGTCTCCTGTCGCGTCGCCTGACCCCGAGTCTGCCAACGACGTCAAACCTGGCTAGGGTGCAGACGCACATCCGCTCGCGGGTCGTCAGCCCAGACCTCCGCCCGGACCGCCCGGCCCAGCAGCAGCTCAAAAGGACGGCATCAATCGTGGACCTGATGGAGTACCAGGCGAAAGAGCTCTTCGCCAAGCATGGCGTGCCGGTGTCCATGGGCACTGTCGTCGAGAACTCCGAGGACGCCCGGGCGGCCGCCGATGCGCTCGGGGGGCGCGTGGTGGTCAAGGCCCAGGTGCAGGTCGGGGGGCGCGGGAAGGCCGGCGGCGTCAAGCTCGCCGAGAGCCCGGACGACGCCGTCGCGAAGGCCGACGAGATCCTCGGGATGGACATCAAGGGCCACACCGTGCGCCGGGTGCTGATCGCTCCGACGGCAGACATCGCCGAGGAGTACTACTTCTCCTACCTGGTGGACCGTGCGGCCCGCCAGTACCTCTGCATCGCCAGCACCGCCGGCGGTGTCGAGATCGAGGTCACCGCCGACGAGGATCCCGACGCGGTCGCGAAGGTCGCGATCGACCCGCTCGTCGGGGTCGACGACGCCAAGGCGCGCGAGATCGTCGATGCCACGGGCTTCCCGGCCGAGGTGGCTGAAGAAGCCGTCGCCGTGATCCAGAAGCTGTGGACGGTCTTCGTCGAGGAGGACGCCTCGCTTGTCGAGGTGAACCCGCTCGTCCGTCTCGGTGACGGCCACCTTGACGCCCTCGACGGCAAGATGACGCTCGACGACAACGCGGACTTCCGTCATCCCGACCACTCAGCCTTCGAGGACAAGGCCGCGGCCGACCCGCTCGAGGCCGAGGCGAAGGCCAAGGGTCTCAACTACGTCAAGCTCGACGGGGAGGTCGGCATCATCGGCAACGGTGCCGGGCTCGTGATGTCGACGCTCGACGTCGTCGCGTATGCCGGTGAGGCACACGGTGGCGTCAAGCCGGCCAACTTCCTCGACATCGGCGGAGGCGCCTCTGCAGAGGTGATGGCTGACGGTCTGCACATCATCGTCAACGACCCGCAGGTGAAGAGCGTCTTCGTCAACGTGTTCGGGGGCATCACCGCCTGCGACGCGGTGGCCAACGGCATCGTGGCTGCCCTGGATCTGCTCGGCGACGAGGCCGACAAGCCGCTCGTCGTACGGCTCGACGGCAACAACGTCGAGGAGGGGCGCAGGATCCTCGACGAGGCCAACCACCCGCTGGTCACCCTGAGCGACACGATGGACGGCGGCGCCGACCGTGCCGCTGAGCTGGCGGCGCGCCCATCCCAAGCCGAGGGGGAGACCTGAGACATGGCGATCTTCTTGACCGAGAACAGCAGGGTCATCGTGCAGGGCATGACCGGCTCTGAGGGGCGCAAGCACACTCAGCGCATGCTCAGCTCCGGCACGAACGTCGTCGGTGGGGTCACGCCCGGCAAAGGCGGCCAGAGCGTCGACTTCGAAGGCGCCACCGTGCCGGTCTTCGATTCGGTTCTCGAGGCCGTCGAGGCGACCGGCGCCGACGTGGCCGTGGTGTTCGTACCGCCGAAGTTCGCCAAGGGCGCGGTGATCGAGGCCGTCGACGCCGGCGTACCCCTCGTGATCGTCATCACCGAGGGGGTGCCGGTCAAGGACACCGCCGAGGCGTTCGCCTACGCGCAGTCCAAGGGCACCTCGCGGGTCATCGGTCCCAACTGCCCGGGCATCATCAGCCCCGGCAAGTCGAACGCCGGCATCATCCCTGCCGACATCACGAAGTCAGGGCGGGTGGGTCTGGTGTCGAAGTCCGGCACGCTGACATACCAGATGATGTACGAGCTCAGGGACTTCGGCTTCTCGTCGGCAGTCGGCATCGGGGGCGACCCCATCATCGGCACGACCCACATCGACGCGCTGCAGGCGTTCGAGGACGACCCCGACACTGATGCGATCGTCATGATCGGTGAGATCGGCGGTGACGCGGAGGAGCGGGCAGCGGCCTACATCAAGGACCACATCACCAAGCCCGTCGTCGGTTACGTCGCGGGGTTCACGGCGCCCGAGGGCAAGACCATGGGCCACGCCGGGGCGATCGTCTCCGGCTCGTCAGGCACGGCCGAGGCCAAACAGGAGGCTCTCGAAGCCGCCGGAGTCAAGGTCGGCAAGACCCCGTCGGCGACCGCCCAACTCATGCGCGACCTGCTCCAGGTTCAGTAGCCGACCTCAGAGCTGGGTGATCCTGAGCGCTGCGCGCTGCACGAGGACATTGAACTCGTGCGGGCTCAGATCGAAGCGCTGGGTCGGCGTGAACGTGACCTGGGCGACCCGGCTACCGACGCGGATGAGCGCGACCCGGAAGGTCAGGCTCTCACTCTCCGACAGGGTCAACGAGATCTCGTACGTCGCGCCGCGACCCTGGGGCACGTCCACCTCTGCGGTGGCGGGCACCTCCAGCGCGGCCTGGCGGTCGCTGCAACCGCGAATCGAGGTGTCGACACGGTCGAGGAAGCGGTCCGCGGCTTCGACGGAGTCGAACTTCCCCACTGTCTGCGTCATACCGAAGAACGCCGCGAGACGGGAGTCGTCGGGAACCACGAAGCTTCGGGCGCTCAGCTCCTGAGCCCCCGCAGCAGCGAAGTCTGCTCGGTCGCAGTCGGTCGCTGCTGGGTTCGCGCGAGTGGCGTCGGAAGCAGTCGGGACCCAGGGCTCGGTCAAACCCTCGAAGACCGGCAGGTCGACAGCGGTCAGGAAGCCCTGGCACGGTCGACGCCTGGCGGCGGCATGATCAGTGCCCCGAGCGGGCGTTCTCGGCAGCTGCCACTCGAGACGCCGCAGACGCGACGCATGGACGCGCCGGTGAGTCGCACGAGCTCGGTGTCGAAGACCGGTGTCGCGCTGCGTGACTCCAACACCCATACCACCACCGCGACTCCCGACCGTGCCACGGTGACCTGTTGCGTGTGGACGCCGGAGCCGTCGACGTACTTCATGGAGATCAGGCGTTCAGCAGCGGCCGGCATGCGTCAGCGGTCTTGCGGGCGCGCACGTACCAGGGGTCGAGAGGCCGGTTCTGGACCTTGCCGGTGGCCTTGAAGGCGTGCTGCCGCATCCACGGGTCCTTGTCAGACTCGGCGGCGAGCTTGCGCCAGTGGTGTGCGGCGGCGACGTAGGCGTCGGCGAGTGCCCGCTGAGCCACCTCGGTGTCGCCCGCGTAGGCGTGCACCTGAACCAGCAGACGAGCCCGAGACTCACCGTAGAACACCTTGAACGCGTCGGCGCGGGACACGGAAGTGGACTCCTTGACAAGGGGCGGGGCAGCAGCGATTTCCTCTCTTCGACGGTAACCAGTGGCTCCCGTCGGGCAAAACTGTGTAGCGGTGGTGCTCGATCTGGCGGTGTGGAGCGGCGTGTCAGGGGGGTGTCCCTGGTCAGGTCTCGGGGACGATGAGGTGCCATGACTCAGCTGCTGTCGCGACCCATCTTTCGGGTCCAGCCGACCGAGCCTGCGCCGAGCCGGCCGCTGTCCTTGTCGTGTCTCATCGCCGTGGGTTGGAGCGCAGCGGTCGGCCTCATCGGGTGCGTTGCCCTCGCAGTCGGTGTGTGGTTCGCGGGTGGCACCGGGTCGTTCGAGGGTGCGATCCGGGTCGGGGTGTTCAGCTGGCTGCTGGGGAACGGAAGCGGCGTCGTCCTCGGCAGCACCCATGTGACGGCGATCCCCCTCGGCCTGACGGTGCTGTGGGGTTCGCTTCTCTACCGCGGCGGGCGCTGGGCAGGGACCCACTCGGCCATCCGTGGCGATCTCGACGTCGTCGCATCGATCGCAGCGACCGCACTGGTGTACGCCGGCGTCGGCGGCGTTGCAGCGACCCTGGCGGCGACCGACGTCGCCGCTGCCGGACCCATCCGCAGCTGGGTGGCCCCCGGCCTGCTCGGGTTCTGCTGCGGGGGCCTCGGTGTCCTGCGTGGGTCAGGGCGCGGCGGGCGCGCGTTCCGGCAGCTGCCGGAGATCGCCCGCGCCTCCGTGCTGGGCGGCCTGGCTGGGGCCCTCGCGATGGTGGGCGCCGCCTCGCTGCTGCTGACGACCAGCATGGTGGTGCACTTCTCCGACATCGTGTCGCTGTCCGAGGGCGTTGGCGCAGGCGCGCTCGGCGCTGCCGTCCTGGCGCTGATCGGTGCTGCCGTCGTCCCCAACGCCGTGCTGAGCGCCGGTGCCTTCATCGCCGGACCGGGCTTCATGGTCGGGACCGGGACCACGGTTGCCCCCGGTGACATCAGCATCGGGGCGCTGCCCGCCTTCCCCCTCTTCGGGGCTCTGCCGCACGGCAGCGAGACCCACTGGTGGCACGGCCTGCTCCTCGTCGTCCCGGTCCTTGCCGGGGGGGTCGCCGGCATCGTCTCCATCCGGCGCCACCCGGTCTTCGGCCTCGACCAGGCGGCGCTGCGCGGCTGCCTGGCCGGGATGGCGGGCGGTGTCGCGTTCGGCCTGTCGACGTTCCTCGCCACCGGCGCGCTGGGGCCGGGACGGATGAGCGACGTCGGCCCGTACGCCGCTGAGACGCTGCTGGTCTGCACCGTGGCATTCCTGCTCGGCGGTGGTCTGGCGGCCACGGGGGCCCGCTGGGTCGAGGCGACGGCGGCTCGTCGTCGCGGTGGCGCCGGTGCGGCGGGTGAGGAGAAGCCTGACGTCATACCCGCCCGCAACGACTCCGACTGACCCGGCCGCCGCGGTTGCCGATATCGTGAGCGCGGCCGTCTGCCCCATGTGAGGAGCTCGGTGCCCGCCCGCCTCGTCGTCTTGGTCTCCGGGACCGGAACCAACCTGCAAGCGCTGCTCGACGCCTGCAGGGATGCGGCGTACGGCGCCGAGGTGGTCGCGGTCGGCTCCGACCGCAGGGGCACGAGAGCCGTGGAACGCGCCCGTGAGGTGGCGGTGCCGGTCTTCGAGCTGCCGCTGGCCCCCGGGGCCGACCGCCTGGAGTGGGATGTCGACTTGGTCCATCGCGTCGCTGCCTTCGACCCCGACCTCGTCGTACTCGCAGGTTTCATGAAGCTGGCCGGGCCCGCCTTCCTTGCCCGCTTCGGCGGACGCATCGTCAACACGCACCCGGCGCTGTCGCCTGCCTTCCCAGGCATGCACGGCCCGCGAGACGCGCTGGCCTACGGGGTCAAGGTGACAGGGGCAACGCTGTTCGTCGTCGACGCCGGCGTCGACACCGGTCCGGTCATCGCTCAGACCGCCGTCCCCGTGGAGGACGACGACACCGCGCAGTCCCTGCACGAGCGGATCAAGGTCGCGGAGCGGGAGCTGCTGGTGACGACCGTCGGCCGCATCGCGCGCCACGGCTTCACCATCGAAGGCAGGAAGGTCACGATCGCATGAACGGCGACAGGCGCCAGATCAGGCGAGCACTCATCTCCGTCTATGACAAGACGGGGCTCGAACAGCTCGCGCAAGCCCTCTCCGTCGCGGGGGTGACCATCGTCTCGACAGGGTCGACTGCTGGGCGCATCTCCTCAGCCGGTGTGCAGGTGACCCAGGTGGAGGCACTGACAGGCTTCCCCGAGTGTCTCGACGGGAGGGTGAAGACGCTGCATCCCCGCGTGCACGCCGGGATCCTCGCCGACCTGCGGCTGGACTCCCATCGCAGCCAGCTGGTCGACCTGGACATCGAGCCGTTCGACCTCGTGGTGTCCAACCTCTACCCGTTCACCGAGGCGGTCGCGTCGGGTGCGGCCCCGGACGAGTGCATCGAGCAGATCGACATCGGTGGGCCCTCGATGGTGCGGGCCGCCGCGAAGAACCACCCGAGCGTCGCGATCGTCACTTCACCTGACCAGTACGACGACCTGCTGACGGCCCTGGCTGCGGGCGGCTTCACGCTGGCTCAGCGCCAACGGCTCGCGGCGGAGGCCTTCCAGCACACGGCGTCGTACGACGTGGCGATCGCCTCCTGGATGGGCAACGTGGTCGTGGACACCAGTGACGGATCGGGCTTCCCTGCGTGGGCGGGCGCGACCTGGCAGCGTGCAGACGTCCTGCGCTACGGGGAGAACCCGCATCAGCGCGCGGCGCTCTACCGGCATGGGCGCGGCGGTCTCGCCGGGTCCGAGCAGCTCCACGGCAAGCCGATGTCGTTCAACAACTGGGTCGACACCGACGCCGCCCGCCGGACGGTCTACGACTTCGGGGAGCCGGCGGTGGCGATCATCAAGCACGCGAACCCGTGCGGCATCGCCACCGGTGCCGATGTCGCCGAGGCCCACCGCCGCGCCTACGCGTGTGATCCCGTGTCGGCGTTCGGTGGGGTGATCGCCGTCAACCGGCCGGTGAGTGTGGAGATGGCACAGCAGGTGGCGGAGGTCTTCACCGAGGTGGTGTGCGCCCCGTCCTTCCAAACCGGAGCTGTCGAGGTCTTGACCGCGAAGAAGAACGTCCGGTTGCTGCAATGCGAACCAGATACCTCGCGCGAGGCGGTGGAGCTCCGGGGGATCAGCGGCGGGATGCTCTTGCAGACCGCCGACCGGGTCGACGCCGAGGGAGATGCGGTGTCGACGTGGACCCTGGCGGCCGGTGTGCCGCTGGACGCTGAGGGGCTCGCCGATCTGGCCTTCGCCTGGAGGGCCTGTCGGGCAGTCAAGTCCAATGCCATCGTGCTGGCGGCGGAGTGTGCCACTGTGGGCGTCGGCATGGGACAGGTCAACCGTGTCGACGCAGCGAGGCTTGCCGTTGGGCGAGCCGGTGACCGGGCTGCCGGCGCCGTCGCGGCATCGGACGCGTTCTTCCCCTTCACGGACGGGCTGCAGGCGCTCATCGACGGCGGGGTGCGAGCCGTCGTTCAACCTGGGGGTTCGCTGCGTGACGACGAGGTCGTTGCTGCCGCCGACGCGGCAGGCATCTCGATGTACTTCACGGGCACGCGACACTTCGCGCACTGACCAGTTCTGCCGCACCTACCGCCCTCTGGGCGCGTGGGGGTGGCGGCTCAGACGGCGTGACACAATCTGCGCGTGACTGCACAGATTCTCGACGGCCGAGCGACCGCGGCTGGCATCAGGGCTGACCTCGAGCTGCGGGTGGCGACGCTCACCGAGCACGGGGTCAGTGCAGGGCTCGGCACCGTGCTGGTCGGCGAGGATCCTGGCAGCGTCTCGTACGTCGCAGGCAAGCACCGCGACTGCGAGCAGGTAGGCATCGCCTCCCTGCGGGAGCACCACGCGGCCGACATCACCCAGGAGCTCCTCGAGGAACGGATCAGCGCGCTCAACGACGACCCTGCCTGTACCGGGTTCATCGTCCAGCTGCCGTTGCCGAGGCACCTCGACTCGCAGCGTGCGCTCGAGCTCGTCGACCCTGCCAAGGATGCCGACGGCCTGCACCCGATGAATCTGGGGCGGCTTGCCCTCATGGCCGAAGGTCCGCTGCCATGCACCCCTCGCGGGATCGTCGAGCTGTTGCGCGCCTACGAGATCGACCTCAACGGGGCCGAGGTCTGCGTCGTTGGCCGCGGAGTCACCGTGGGGCGGCCGCTCGGGCTGCTCCTCACCCGGCGTACGGAGAATGCCACGGTGACGCTGTGCCACACCGGGACCCGTGACCTCGACGCTCACGTACGCCGAGCAGACATCGTCGTCGCCGCTGCAGGGGTCGCCGGCCTCATCACCGCCGACATGGTGAAGGACAAGGCGGTGGTCCTCGACGTGGGAACGACCCGTACTGACAGCGGGCTGGTTGGTGACGTCGCCGCCGAGGTGTTCGAAGTCGCAGGGCATATCGCACCGATGCCCGGGGGAGTTGGCCCGATGACGCGCGCGATGCTGTTGACGAACGTCGTCGAGGCGGCCGAGCGGGCAGCCGGGCTTCGGTGACCTGGCTCCAGAAGCCGTCGACGACGGGGGGCATCGTCTACCTCATCGTGATGGCTGTTCTGCTCATCGGGCTCGGCACCGTCATCTTCGGCGCCTGGCGTACCGGCATCGTGCTGATAGGGAGCGGCTTCGGGCTCGCGTTCGCCTTCCGCGCAGTGCTCCCCGACGAGCGGGCGGGGATGTTGAGGGTGCGGCGGCGCTTCTTCGACCTGGTCGTCCTTGCCTTGTGCTGCGCCGGCACGATCGTTCTCGCCATCGTCATCCCCACCCGCGTCTGATCCGCACTGTCCGGCCGCCATGCGCACGAGTCGGCAGGTCGAGTGGGCCCACCGGCAAGTCCTCACCTCCAACGAGGACCGCCTCGCCGCTAGACCGCGCGACGGTCATCGACGACGTGAACGCCGCAGGGTCAACGCAGGACGACGGTCTTGCTGCCGTTGAGCATGACGCGGGTCTCGCAGTGCCAGCGCACCGCCCGCGACAGCACCTGGCTCTCCACGTCGCGTCCGGCCGAGACGAGCTGCGCCGGCGTGAAGTCGTGACTGACGCGGGTGACGTCCTGCTCGATGATCGGCCCCTCGTCCAGATCAGCGGTGACGTAGTGCGCCGTCGCGCCGATCAGCTTGACGCCGCGCTGGTGTGCCTGGTGGTAGGGGCTGGCGCCCTTGAAGCTCGGCAGGAATGAGTGGTGGATGTTGATCGCCCGCCCCCGCAGCGCACGGCAGATGTCGTCCGACAGCACCTGCATGTAACGCGCGAGCACGACGAGATGGACGTCGAGCTCGGTGACGAGCTCCATCAGCCGCTGTTCTGCCTCTGTCTTCGTCTTGGGTGTGACAGCAACGTGGTGGAACGGGATGCCGTAGGAGTCAGCAAGTCCCTCGAGGTCACGATGGTTCGACACGATCGCCGGTATGTCGATCTGGAGCGCTCCGGTGCTCCACCTGAACAGCAGGTCGTTGAGGCAGTGGCCGGCTCGCGACACCATGATGAGCGTGTTGTATCGGGCGGCGTGATCCCACAGGTCCCAGGTCATGGCGAACTGCTCACCCGTCGGTGCGAATGCCGCGCGCAGCTCCTGCACAGTCGCTGATCCCTCGGTCAGCTCGACGTGCACGCGCATGAAGAACGAACCCGTCTCGGCATCGCCGTACTGCTGGCTCTGCACGATGTTGCCGCCAGCGCGCAAGAGGAAGCCGGTGACGGCGTGGACGATCCCGGGCCGGTCCGGGCAGTGGAGCGCGAGCACGAAGTTGTGCTGGCTCGGTGATCTGGTCATGGGCCGATTATCGACTGTTGGCGCCGGCGTTGTCGCTGTCCTTGCCTTCGTCACTCGGACCTTCCCGCCGCGGCAGTCTCGTCTCACGTAACGTACTACCGCGTGGGCGACGACTCGTCGCCTCATCCGCCGGCTTCGGTCGACCACGGAAAGTGAGGTCCCCTCATCACCCACGTCGACTCTGAGCCGACCTCGTCCACGGGCGCGCAGACGTCAACTGCACTGTCTGTCCAACACCTCTGGAAGGTGTTCGGGCCCAAGGCGGGCAAGATCATCGGTACTGCCGACGCAGACCTGACGCCCAAGCAGCTGCTACGGCGCACCGGTTGCGTGGCGGCGGTCCGGGACATCTCGTTCTCCGTCGTGCCCGGCGAGGTCTTCGCCGTCATGGGCCTGTCAGGATCCGGGAAGTCGACCTTGGTCCGCTGCCTCACGCGGCTCATCGAGCCGACCGCCGGCAGTGTCACGATCGACGGCCACAACGTCACGAAGGCGTCTGCCTCCGCCTTGCGAGACCTGCGCCGCAACCATGTCTCGATGGTGTTCCAGCACTTCGGCCTGCTGCCGCATCGGCAGGTGATCGACAACGTTGCCTACGGCCTCGAGATCCGCGGCGTCGGCAAGGTCGACCGCCGCAAGAAGGCAGCCGAGATCGTCGAGCTTGTCGGTCTCGCCGGCAACGAGACGTCTTACCCGGACCAGCTGTCGGGGGGTATGCAGCAGCGCGTCGGCCTGGCGCGTGCACTCGCGGGTGACCCCGCCCTGCTCCTCTTCGACGAGCCGTTCTCTGCTCTCGACCCACTCATCCGCCGGGACATGCAGAACGAGGTGATCCGGCTCCAGGCGGAGCTGCGGAAG
>Ga0136616_10001123_pt1 | contig 13831 bp, 10 predicted proteins | sample AntDrymUQ2992106_2_FD_106648 | JGI IMG/M metagenome (GOLD analysis project Ga0136616, IMG submission 106648) | Polar desert sand microbial communities from Dry Valleys, Antarctica - metaG UQ299 (21.06) | ecosystem: Environmental > Terrestrial > Soil > Desert | place: Antarctica: Dry Valley...
CTGAGCCGCAGTCCGAACCGACACCTGTCGTTCGGCCACCACCGCTGCCTCGGCACGCACCTGATGCGCCTGGAACTGCACATCGCGCTGGAAACCCTCCTGCATGGCCTGCCCGACCTCGCGCTGGCCGTGGACGAGCACCAGCTCACCTGGTCGGCCAGCCACACCATCCGCCGGCTGCACCAACTACCACTGAAGTAGGCAGCTGCGCGGCTATGACACCTCGGACCGGGCCACCGCCGTCGCGGACTTCCGCGAGTCCGCGGGGTGCCGCTGGTTGAAGGATCAGCAGGCCGCGCGGTTCTGGGCGGAAGTCCTGGCCGGCTACAGCGGTGCGCTTCCGGGCGAGCATCCCGCGCGGATCGGGCCACGCAAGCTGGCCGAGGTGCTGCTCAACTACGTGCCCGCCACGTTCGAGCTCATGAGCGCCGAGCGCCGGGCAGCCCTGCCTACAGGTGGCCCTGGCGTGGACCGCCTGGGTGGTGCAGCGCCAGGGGTTCGGCGAGGGCGACGTGACGGAGCTGAGGCAAACTCTGACGGAGGTGCTGGGCGCCTTCGACGAGGCGTACGACGACCCCGATGTCGTGCCTGTTCGCGCGTACCTGCGTGACGGGGCCGAAACCGTCACCGATGGGGACATCCGTCGAGAGGTGCTGCACCGCCGCTCAATCGCGGTTTCCCAGGCGGGAGCACGGCTCGACGGGCACACCAGCTTCGGCCTCGACGCCTCGGATCCTGGACAGCGAGCAGCGCTCCTGCGACGTCGAGTGTCAGCTGGACGCCGTCTCCGGTGCGGGGTCGCCAGCCGCCCATCGCGCACTGCGCAGGTGCAGGTCCAGTGACGCCCGGACCGCTCCGCCTAGCCGGGTGGCGAGCAGCTCAGCCTGAGCCAGCGCCTCGTCGCCCAGCCCCAGATTCCGGATCTGGTACGGCAGATCAGCGCGGGCATAAAGGAAGTGGCGCAGCCGTTCGCTCACCATCATGTTGACCTCGTCCACGCACTCCTCCCAACTGCCTCCACTCTGAGCGCGAACGAGGAGAACCAGATTGGCACATTCGCCGTCGGCGAGGTCCTTCGGCAGTGAGAAGATGTCGTTGGTCCAGGCCATGGCATCCGTCGTCGTGGCCATCAGGTCGTGCCAGGTGCGGCTGGCGTAGAACGCCTCGGGCAGCGACAGGGAGTCGACCATGTCGATCATGTCGTAGAAGATCGGTGCGCCGAAGGACAAACGGCGATAAGTGACGTACTCGGGGATGGCGGGTACCGGCAGTGCACTGTGCCGCACCCTGGCCTGCCACCGGAACGCCTCCACGGAAGCCCTCAGGTGATCGGCGAACCGCCGCCGCCAGGCGGCGGGCATCCGCTCTGCAGTGCGCGGCCACAGATCCTCTGCCACGGCCGCGAACAGCGGGCCATGCCGCTCACCTGCCTGGGTCCCGCGTCCGTCGAGGACGACAGCCAGGTCGTCCACGAACTCCCCAGTACAGCGTTCCCACTCCGAGAGGTCGCCCTGCAGCGGTGCGTCGTCAAAGTAGTCGTCAAACAGCAGGATCCACACGTACCAGCGGGCGACAATGCCCATGTCCTCCACAGCGCCGCGATCATAGTAGCCGGTGCCCGCTGTCACGACCCGAGACGCCACCAAACGCCGGTACCCGGCCTCATCCACCAGATCACGGTCGCGGGCCCAGGCATACGCTTCCGCTTCCACTTCGTCCGACAGCGGATGCTCGGTCTGCTCGGGGAAAGGGAGATAGAACATGGGAAGGTAAGGCTGAGGCATGCTGAACGCGCCTTTCTCGACGGCGGACAACGATCGGTGATCGTGAAGGTTCCTGACGTCATCTGATCGCTCTGCGGGACCCTACCCAGCCGCGCGTCCTCGCCGATCCCAAGCCCCTCTGCTCCTGGTCACTGCCGCTGACGATCATCGGGCGTCTGGCATTGATCTGATGGTCGCCCCGTCCGGGGTGCCCGTCGTACCTGTCGGATATGACTGGGGTCGTCGATGAGGTGGCTCGGCGTGTCATGGCGGTGCGCGAGTTCGACCAGCCGTACGGAGGTGGAGGAGTTCGCCGAGCCGATCACGAGCACGAGGTCCGACTCCTCGGCAATTGCCTTCAAGGCGTCCTGCCGGTTCGTGGTGGCGTAGCAGATGTCGTCGGACGCCGTGTCCCGCAACGCTCCGACGATCTCCACCGTCTCATCCACGGCGAGGGTGGTCTGCGTCAGTGTCAACGCCACCGCCAGCCGTGGTCGACCGGGCCTATGCCGCTCCCCAGCGCAAAGCCGCGCCGGATCGCTTCGGTGACGTAGGCTTTGGCGGCTTCCACGGCGGCTGGCGCGGTGTAGCCGCGGGCCAGATAGGCGGCGATGGCGCTGGATATGGTGCAACCGGTGCCGTGGGTGTGGCACCCCTGCACGCGAGGCGCGGTGAACCGGTACTCGCGCTGCCCATCGGAAAGCAGGTCGACCGCGTCCCCGTGCAGGTGGCCACCCTTGACCAGTACCCAGCGCGGACCGAGGTCGATCATCGCCGCAGCCGCCTTGCCCAGGTCGGCCTCGTCACACACCTCCACACCGGTGAGCTGAGTCACCTCGTGCAGATTCGGCGTGGCCAGCGTGGCCAGCGGTAGCAGCCGTTCTTTCACCGTGTCCACCGCGTCGGCGGTGAGCAACGGGTAGCCGTGTTTGGAGACCGTGACCGGATCGACCACCACCGGGACGTCCGCGTCGACCACCATCGTGGCGATCAGATCGGCCACCGTGGTCACGAGCGCAGGCGAGGCGAGCATGCCGGTCTTGACCGCCTGAACTCCGATGTCGGCGACCACGCTGATGAACTGGGCACGGACCGCCGCAACCGGTAACTCCCAGGCGCCCTGCACGCCGACCGAGTTCTGCGCGGTGACCGCGGTGATCACGCTCATGCCGTGGACGCCGAGCGCCAGCATCGTCTTCAGGTCGGCCTGAATGCCGGCGCCGCCGCCGGAGTCGGAGCCGGCGACGGTGAGCACACGTGGTGGAGCATTGGTCATGGCCGGTGAGTCCCTGCTTTCTCGTTACCAGGTGACGGGCAGTGTCTCCAGCCCGTGGAAGACGAAGTTCGGCTGCCATTCGACCGCCTCGGTGGCCAGCCGCAGCCGTGGAAAGCGGTCCAGCAACACGGTGAACACAATCTTGGCCTCCAACCGGCCCAGCACCGCACCCAGGCAGAAATGCGGGCCACGGCCGAGACTCAGATGGGGGTTCGAAACCCGGGCGATGTCGAGCCGGTCCGGGGCCGTATAGGCCGCCGGATCCCGGTTGGCCGCCCCGAGCAACAGACTCACCGGCTCGCCCGGGGCGAAAACTCGACCGGCCACCGCCATCTCCTCCGTAGCGACCCGTCCGATGTAGGTGATCGGCGGGTCATAACGGAGGAACTCCTCCACCGCGGTGTCGACCAGGTCTGGGTCAGCCCGCAGCCGATCGGCCTGGTCGGGGTTGCGCAGCAGCGCCAGCGTACCGTTGCCGATCAGGTTCGTGGTGGTCTCGTGCCCGGCGATCAGCAGCGACAGCGCGATACCGACCAGATCCTCGGCGCTGAGCCGGTCGCCCTCGGTCTCGGCGAGCACCAGCGCGCTGAGCAGGTCATCGCGCGGGCAGCGGCACAGGTTCTGACGCATGGTGTCGAACCAGTCCACGGCTTCCAGCGTGGCGGCCTGTCCGCGCCGGTCGGCTTCCTCGTCCAGAGTGGCGTTGCCCAGCAGGCCGGCGATGTCGGTGGTCCACGCCTTGAACCGATCACGGTCGGCCACGGGCATGCCGAGAATGTCCAGAATCACGGCGGTGGGCAACGAGTAGGCCAGGTCGGCGATGAGGTCCATGTCGCCGTCCGGTGCGACCTGGTCCAGCAGCTCGCTCACGAGCGAGGTGATGCGCCCTCGCATCCGTTCCACCATCCTCGGGGTGAACGCCGCACTGACCAGGCCGCGTAACCGGGTGTGGTCGGGAGGGTCGGTGAAGATCAGCAGTCGGGACGCGACGGCCGCGAACGAGCCCAGCTCGGCCTGCATGGCCTCCGATCGCGCGCCGATCGTCGTCGTCATGCGTTGTGACGACCAGCGTGGATCGCGCAACACAGCCTTCACGTCGGCGTGGTCGAGCAGGAACCACCGAAGGCGGGTCGGGCTGAAGTAGGCTGGCCCGTCCTCGCGCAGTTCGGCGTAGGTAGCGGCCGGGTCGGTGAGAAACTCCGGGGTGAACAGTCGCTCGGTGGGTGCGGTAGGTCCGGTGGTGGACAATTGAACCTCCTTGACACTCCATTTCTGAAGCAACAAATAAACCGGAGTTGCAAAGTTCGCGCCGGACCAACCATGCTCGCAGATTTCTCGCAATGTTCTACGGCACCCGGAAGTGATTTTTCGGCGTCAGCGAGAATCACGTCCTTCCCCCGATACCGCCAGTCCGGCCCCAAGGTGACCGTTCTGTTTCATCTCGAACTCGTCAAGGACGGCCGCAAAATGTGACAGACCGGTCTCACCGGCAGGAATCGACACGTAGCGGACATCACCGACGGTGTGCAGCCCTTGGACCAGGTAGGCGTACGTGTGGCCTTCTTCGAGTAGCAGTATCAGTGGTTTCCCGAACGCCGTTGCCCAGCCGATCTCGATATGGGTTCCCGGCGATGCGGGGCGACCGGGGAACGCAACGAACAGGTCACAGTCCCGGATCTGTTCGTAGTCCAGTCGAGTACACTCTTCCGGACTGAGAAAGTTCGCGCCCCATGATTCACGCCTGTGTGCGTTGTGTACGGTGTAACCGCGGGTTTCCAGATGGCCGATCAGTGCTTCGTAGCAATCCCGATCGAAAGTGCTCATCACCCCCGTCTCCGGATCGACGATCGCCTTGAAGGGCCCCGCAAGAAACGCGGTTCGACAAGTTTTTTGAGTGCTCATTTCTCTCCCACGACAATGAGAAAGGGGGGTTGGTCGATCTCGTTCCGCCATGGACGCTCCGCACTGGGTTCGTCCGCGTCTACCGGGTGGGCGAGCACAGGTTCGTGCATTTCGATCGATCCGAACCCGGCGTCGGCAAGGATCTCGTGGTAGACCTCTTTGGGCCAGTGGTAGTCCAAGAGTTCCAGCTCGCTGCCATCGGGATGACGGAGCAGCACAATACGCTGTTCACCCTGTGAATATCGGCGGCCTGGATCGCCGCTGCGGAAAGTCGTGAATTCGACTCCGGTGGTGTCGGGATTGGTGTCGAGTACAGCGTATCGACCGCCGGGACGCAGTACTCTGTACACTTCTCGCACGATGGCGTGGACAGCATCTAGAGATCCTATATTGATAAACACATAGCAGGACATGGCGGCATCAATCACGTCATTGGGCAGGAATGGCATCCTGGAGTTCTGAACCAGCCGGTAGTCGATACGTGGATCGGCCCGGCAGTCGATGGCGATTGTCAGCATTGCGGGCGAGGTGTCGACCGCGACGACTTGGGCTGCATAGCTGCTGACGATTCTTTTGGCAACTTTTCCCGGACCGCAGCCGAAATCGAGCACCATGCGCACATCGGGATCTCCGAGCCGCAGGGAGCGGAACACGAACGGGTAGCCGATAGCGCGTTCCGTCAGGTCGTCATAGGAGTCGAACCCGGCGGCGACCTGTGGTGTGTCCCATCGAGTGGTCATGGATGTGACTCCCGACCGGTGCCCCACCGGTGGTCGACGAAAAAGCGATAGGCAGGTTCGAGCACGGCGAGCAGATCGGTGTTCAGCGGCTCGCCCTGCCGGGTTTGCCGATAGATCTCGAACAGCATCGCGATCTGCGCCCAATACGGGGGAAGGTCCAGGAGGTCGGGATCGACTGGCAGTCGCAGCCGGTTGTGGCGCAGTTTTTCCTCTATCTCCAGCAAGGACGTCACCGCCGACCTGTTGTCACCGGATGGCATGGCCGGCAGGCGGTACGGCGCGGGACCGGAACCGGCAGGATCCGAGAGCACGGCCTCGACCCGCACGTCATCGTTCTGGTAGACATGCAGTGAGCCGGCCACGTGGGTATAGGTGCCGAGTTCGGCCCCGAGTTCGCTGGCGAGAAACTCCTGAAGCAACGTGAAAGAGAACACGTCACTGACCATGCCCCGGTAGGCGTCGTTGGCGCGCATGTAGGCTTGTGCATGCAGCGCCCCCTCCCTCAGAAAGAACTGAAGGCCGAGGGTGCACGAGACATCGATGTTGCCCTGAACCAGAAGTTCACCCGCATCGAAGATCTGCACGACAGCGCGTTTGCTGTCCGGATCATTGACGAGCAGATCGATGACCGTACTGTACTGGCAGTTCCGGTGTGCTCGGCTGAAGATTTTCGGACCGTAGGCGGTACCCGTGAGATGATGGCCGTCCATCGAGTAGCAGCTCATATTCGGTGCGTAGTACCCGATGAAGTCGAGATCGTCCCGGCCAGCCAGGTACCATAGCGCCTCAGCGAAGTTGAAGACGATGTTCGTGCGGCGGCGGGGAATGAACGCCATCCGTTGGCTCGGATCACGCAGCTGGAACTGGGCGGCCAGTCGCTCCCGGCTGTGTTGACCACGAGGCGCGTTGAAGTACGTCGGTTTCTCGAACACAAGACGGAGCTGGTCGATATAGGCGTGATGAAAATTAGGATAGCCCGCCGCCGAGCCATTCTTCCCTACCGAAAAATTGTTCGCAGCGTGAGCGGTAACGGTCGCGGCCAGTCCACCCGGGGCATCCTGATCGTCGTGATCCATCCCTACGTTCCTTCCGTACTCAGCGCCGGGGGTCGGCCGCCTTCCCGTCCTCGGGAGGTGATACTCGGTAGTGCCGTCTTAATGGTCACGGTGGGTGATCAGCTCGGCCAGCGCACGCAACTCAGCGCCCGGACGCGCGGCCGGCCCCGCCGCGTCCAGGTGGCCCAGCGCCGTAGCCAGCAGATCTGCGGCCTGGGTCTGGCTCCATGCGCGCCCGCCGGCACGCTCGATGAGGTCCGCGGCGTGGGCTCGCTCGGTCGTCGACAGCGGCCGCTCGCAGTGGTAGAGCGCGGCCAGCTCACTGCCCGCTGCGGTGCCGGAAGCCAGGGCCGCCACCACCGGCAACGATTTCTTCCGCCGGTGCAGATCCGCATAAGCCGGCTTGCCGGTGACCGCCGGATCTCCCCAGATCCCCAGTAGGTCATCCACGTGCTGGAAAGCCATGCCCAGGCATGCACCGAAATCACGCAGGTGACTGATCCGATCCCGGTGAGCGCCGGCGACGGTGGCGCCCAAGGCGGCAGCGCACCCCAGCAAGGCGCCGGTCTTCTTCCCCGACATCTCAACGCACTCGGCGACCTCCACCTGCGCTCGGGCTTCGAAGGCCACATCCGCGTGCTGACCGTCCACCAGGTTCAGCACCGCTGCGGAGAGTGCCCGTACCCCGTCGAGCGCGGCGGGGTGCCCGCTCGCGGCGAGCAGGTCACAGGCCAGGGCAAGCAGCGCGTCTCCGGTCAGGATCGCATCGGCGGTGCCGAACACGGCCCAGACGGTGGGGCGCCCGCGACGGGTCGCATCACCATCCATCACGTCGTCGTGGAGCAGGGAGAAGTTGTGGACCAGCTCCACCGCGGCCGCCGCCGGCACCGCCGCCTCCGGAGCACCCCCAGCAGCCTCCGCCGTGAGCAGGACGAGTGTGGGACGGATCGCCTTCCCCCCGCCGGAACCAGCCCGGGCACCGCGCTCATCCCACCAGCCCAGGTGATAACCGGCAATGTGGCGCACGGATGCGGGCAGTGCCTCGACTGCGGCGCGCAGAGCAGGATCGACGACGGACTTACTCCACGCCAGCACCTCACCCACCGACCGGACGGAGGTTATCTGGACGGCGGTCACGGACCTGGCACCCTTCCGTGCCCGGTTGGGAGAATTAATGCGGTGGTTCCCGATGTTCTCGGCATCGGGAACCCGAGCCGTGGGGGTCCGGGCGCTGACGACGGACGAACAGGTGAATGTGTGGCGGCCGGTACCGGTTGCGGCGCACCTGTGTCGCGAACCGATCTGATCCGGGCCGTCGCAGTGCCCAATCCGTTCGGGCCAGCTGGCAACCGCCCTGCTGACGGGACCGCCACCGATACCGGTGCGGGAACATCGGTATCGCGCCATGGTCCTGGATATGCAGCCGAGGTGCCTGGCCCGGTAGAGCCACCCAAGAACAGCCCAGGTCTCGGCGAATGACATGATCCGGATTTCTTGTAGCGGCCCGATCGCAGATGCCACCAGAGATAGCCAGCCATATAATCCTCAAGCCCGCTGACATAAGCGAGTAGTTTCTCATGGATACCGAAATCCAAGCCGAGTTCCTCGACGACGGTGGGCAGCTCCGTAGCGGCAGTACTCTCGAACTGATGCAGTCGCGAGGTCACCACATCGTTAACGATACCGACGGCGTGGTGCAGGTCAGTGTCGAGGAACCGAGCAACGACCAGCACGCTGTTGCTGATCTCGCCTTCGTCCTCGATTTCTTTCCGGCAGGAGACGATGTCGTTTACTAGTGCTGCCCAGTCGGTGAACGCGTGGGTCAGCGTTCGCATCGGCGCAGTACCAGCGATCTCAGAGGGGATGTGGGCGCCTGCAGCGTCACGGGCCAAGGCCGTCAAGAATGACGTCACATCCATTCCGATGGTCCTGCGACGCATCTCGATATAGTCGACCGGGTCAGGGCTCCGGTGTTGAATAAGATTCGTCAGCTCCCACAACCCGGCCTCGGCGAAGTCTTGGACATAACCTCCGAACTGGCGGCGCAGGTCCGCAGACAGTTCTCGTGTGGTGCGCACCCACAGGTCAGCCAGGCTGGTCTCAACCGGGTTGGTCGGGGTCGGTATGGCGGTGAGATCGATGGGCATGAACGCCGGCAGCCGGGCGATGAAAGCCTTCGCGCCCGCCAGGTCCCGATGGCGCTTGAAGACATCGAAGAAATCGTCGCAGAAGAACCCCCACACATTCCAGTCGTTTACTACTTCAAGTTGCGGGAGTGGCGCATCAGGAACGGTCACTGCAGCGAGTAGGCCAAACTCGGCGGAGTCCCATTTATCCTCGCCCCAGTTGGGTAGTGAGCCCAGTATGCCCATCGCGCGGGCCCACGCTTTGGCATATCTGCGCACCGCGTCGAGGCGGGGGTTGCAGCGCATGGAAAAAGGCATACAAAACTGTGGGATCTCAAATGAGTCCGCAGCCGGCTGGGGAACGATCCCATAGCTCCTGAGACTTAACCCCACCGCACGGCGTGATAATCCGATGCGCGCAGCTGCGGACCCGAGACCCGCAGGAACGGTGAGCGGCAAGGGATGTGCCTGAGGACTGTCCGAACTGGCATCGAAGTATCCACCGCCAGGCCCCAGAGCCCACTGAAGGTCGCCAGCCATCCAGTCTTTGAGTCCTTGGACATACCTCAGGATTTCCCCGCGAGCGAGTGGCCCCATCTCGTACTCTTCGAACAGCTCGGGCAGTTCGGATAAAAGCGTGTTGTCAAACTGGTACAAGCGGGAGGTCACCAGGTCATTGACGGCATCGACGGCCTCTTGGAGTTCATAATTGAGGAATCGCTGAACGACCCGAACTATGTTGTCAGTCTTATCTTCCCGCCCACTGTCTCTCCTGCAGGAGATAATGTCATGACGCAAATCCGCGGAATCACAGAATGTACCGATCAGCACGCGCATTGGACGGGTATCGTAGATCTGTAATGGAATCTCGATCCCTAGGGCGCGCTCAAGAAGGATTGGGGACCATGATATTTTACCTGCCTTGCGACGCACTCCGATATCCTCGATCGGATCGAGAACCTTCCGGCTGTTCTGGCTGAGTTTGAAAAGCTTTCGCATGCTTTCTTCAGCCAAATTCCGTATGTTCTTGGTGAAGCGAAGCCGCCAATCCATGGACATGGCGGGCGCAGTGCGTAGCCAAAGGTCGGCCAAGCCAATTTCCACCGGATTGGCCGGTTCCGGAGCAGCATTCCCGACATCAATCGGTATGAGCGCCAGAACTCTAGAGAAGAACTCTTTGGCATCGGTCAAATCGCCGCCTTCACTATAGGTCTGAAGGAAGTAATCATTCACAAAACAGCCCCAAACGTACCAATCGCTGAGCAAGTCGAGCTCCGGGCCCGGCGTATCCGGATGGGTCAGCGCAGCGAACAGAGCAAAATCCGGGCTATCGAACTTGCTTTCATCCCAGATAGTGGAACCGCCTTGCTCCTGCGATGCGCCAAGCATACCCATCTCACGGACCCATGTCTTGGTATGCATACGGGTCCCTTCGATATTGGGGTTCAACCGAGCAGGCCATGGCATGTAGAAATCGGGTAGGTTAAACGGTCCCGCCGCAGTGCCCAACTCGGTGGGACCGAAGGGCAGCTGCACAGATGCCGAGGCCGTGACTGGTACCGGTGCGGGAAGATCCGTACTGAGCACCGGTGCGATACGTGCCGCCGCAGTGCCCAACCTGGTAAAACCGAAGGGCAGCCGCTCCACTCCCGAGGCCGACGGGGTACCGGCTGCCGGGGTCGTGTTCGGTCGGGTTGTCAGCTCATAACGACTCGACACAAGATGGCCCTGAAAATGACCGGCGATACAATCCTGCAGTCCCTGGATAAATCTGTCGATGTTCTCGCGGCCCGCCGCGTCCAGGCCAAACTTTGCGACGAGAGCGGGCAGCTCGGTGGCGACGGTCACCTCGAACTGACGCAGCCGGGAGGTTACCAAGTCGTTGGTCAGAGTAACCGCTTGCTGCAGGTCGCAGTCTAGAAACCGCTGAATGACCAGCACACCGTTGTGGATCTCGCCTTCGTGTTCTATCTCTCTCTGGTAAGAGAAGATGTCATTGATCAAGCCCTGCCAATCGAGAAACGCCTCGATCAGTACGCGCATCGGTCGAGCATTATATATTTCTGGTGGGATCTCCAGACTCAAGGCGTAATGGATCAAGATCGTAGCTATTTCCCCAAAATTAGTCTGACGGCGCATCTCGATGTAGTCGACCGGATCGGAGATACGATTCTCGATGAGGTTCAAGACTTCCCACAGAAGACCTTCAGAGACGCTTTGGATAATCTCGGAGAACCAGCGTCGCCAGTCTATGGACATTGCCGGTGCAGTGCGCGACCACAGATCGGCCAAACCTCGTTCCACCAGGTTGGTCGGGACCGGGACGGTCTCAGGATGGGCGATCGGCATAAAGGTCGGCAACCGGTCCAGAAACGCCTTTCCCCCCGCCAGATCCCGGCTGCGTTTGAAGGTCTCATCGAAGAAATCCTCGAAGGAGAGTGCCCACATAGACCACATGGAAACCAGGTTGAACTCTGGACTTGGAGCATCCGGAAAAATTAGCGCAACAACACGGATATTGTCCGCGGAGTCAAAGCTAGACTCATCCCAACCAGTCAGCCCTGATTCCAGTATACCCATCTCGACCACCCATGCCTTGGCCTGCGCCCGCGCGGTGTCTACATGCGGATTGCGCCGTGCGTGAAATGGCATATAAAATTCCGGAAGCTGCACCCGGGATGCGCCCTCGCTCGGAGCCGTCGGTGAGGTGGTGGGCCAGGCCACCGAGTTGATCCGGCGCGCCAGCCCGAGCCGAGCTGCTGCAGTACCAAGCCCGTTCGGCCCCGGCAGCCAAGCGGCCTCCTCGTGGCTGGTCTCCGGGCAGCTCCCTGTCCCCGCTATGGTGGGCCAGGTCGCGGGGTCAGGCTGGCGCACCAACCCCAGCTGGGCAGCCTCGGTGCCGATGCCGGTGAGACCGGCGAGACGTCGAGCGGGTTTCGTGGAACTCGATGATCCAGCGTTCTTGTAACGATCGGTCTCCTTCATCCACTCGAAATCGCCGGCCATCCAGTCCTGAAGTCCCTTGACGTATCTGAGAATGTCCAGACACACCTTCGGGCACAAGCTGCGTCCCTCGAACAGCAGGGGCAGTTCGGCCAGGGCAGTGCTCTCGAACTGCTGCATTCGGGATGTCACCAGTTCATTAACGACATCAACGGCCCGCTGCAAGTCACAGTCGAGGAACCGCTCGACGACCATCACGCCGTTGATCTCTCCAGCGAGGACTTCTTTCTCGTAGGAGAAGATATCGTTCCGCAGCGCCCCCGCATCGGCGAAGCTCTCCTTGAGCACACGCAGAGGCCTGGTCGAGCCGATTTCGGGGGGAATCTCCACGCCAAGCGCGTGCTCAAGGAGATACACCACAAAATCCATCCCTACCGTCTTGCGACGCACCTCGATGACATATTCTATCGGGTTGGGAAAACAATCTTGATCAGCTGTGCGAACTTCCAACAAAGTATTCTTCAAGTGGTTCTGTACAACCTCAGAAAATCGCGACCGCCAGTCTGCGGACATGGTCGGAGCAGTGCGAACCCACAGATTAGACAAACCGGCTTCCAACGGATTAGTTGGCGCCGGGAGGACGGCGACCCCCGGCGGAGTATACGCCACCAGTTGAGAGATGTACTCCTCCCCGCCAGCCAGATCATTTCTGTGCAGGAAGGTATCGAGGAAAAAATCGTCAAAGTACCACGCCCAGAGATACCAGTCGGTCAACAGATCGAGTTCTGGGCCTGTCGCATCCGGATAGGTCAACGCGGTGAAAAGGGCGAAGTCCATGGAGTTGAACTTTTGCTCATCCCAAATAACGGAGCCTTGCGTCTGCTGGGATGAGTCCAGTATTCTCATCTGGGCCGCCCATGCCTTGGCGTGCACTCGCGCCGTGTCCAGATTGGAATTTAAGCGTGCGGGGTAGGGCATGTAGAACTCGGGCAGCTTGAACGATGGCATGAGTAATGCCTCGCCTTCCGGTTGCGATCCTTAGCAGTTTTTCCCCTCCTGCTGGTATTTTCCCGTGATGGCCTAGGTGGACTGTTTCGGGCTACCGGCAGGACGCCTTAGTCGGGTCTCATTAGTTAGTCGCCGGCGCGGGCGATTTCGACGTTCTCCAGCATGCCCAACGCGTCCGGCACCAGCACTGCAGCGGAGTAGTAAGCGGACACCAGGTACGAGATGATGCCCTTCTCGTTGATGTTCATGAACCGCACCGACAGACTGGGCTGATATTCGTCCGGGATACCGGTCTGGTGCAGGCCGACCACTCCCTGATTGTCCTCGCCCGTACGCATCGCCAGGATGGAGGAGGTCTGATTTTCGGTGATCGGGATCTTGTTGCAGGTCAGGAAGGGTACGCCTCGCCAGGAGAACGCCCGATCCTCGCCGACTTCGACGCTCGGCGGATACACACCCAGGCGGTTACATTCGCGGCCGAACGCGGCGAGGGTACGGGGGTGGGCCAGGAAGTACTGTGTGTTCCGGCGCCGGGACAGCAGGTCGTCCATGTCATCGGGGGTGGGCGGGCCGGTATGGGACTGGATGCGCTGGCTGTAGTCGGCGTTGTGCAGCAACCCGAACTCGCGGTTGTTGATCATTTCGTGTTCCTGGCGTTCGCGCAGCGCCTCGATGGTCAGCCGCAACTGCTGTTCGGTCTGGTCCATCGGGTCGTTGTACAGATCGGCCACCCGGGTGTGGATGCGCAGCACGGTCTGGGCCACGCTGAGCGGATATTCCCGGGGGGAGCCGTCGTAGTCGACGAAGGTTCCGGGCAGGCCGGGTTCCCCCTCGTGCCCGGACGCCAGGGCGATCTCGGCTTCCCCGCGCCGGTTCTGCGGCTTGCCGCGGTTGGCCTCGTACTGCTCGATGTGTGCCCGCAACGCGTCGGACTGCCCGATGATTTCCTCGTAGACTGCGCTGGACAGCGTGAGGACGGTGGTCTGGGTGAGGGCTGTGACGGTGAACGGCCAGTTGC
>Ga0136616_10001124_pt1 | contig 13829 bp, 9 predicted proteins | sample AntDrymUQ2992106_2_FD_106648 | JGI IMG/M metagenome (GOLD analysis project Ga0136616, IMG submission 106648) | Polar desert sand microbial communities from Dry Valleys, Antarctica - metaG UQ299 (21.06) | ecosystem: Environmental > Terrestrial > Soil > Desert | place: Antarctica: Dry Valley...
ATCGAGTCGCTGCGCTACCCGCGCAACCCGCTCGACGTCCTCGCCCAGCAGGTGGTGGCGATGGTCGCGATCGACGAGTGGGACGTGGAGGCGCTCTACGAGCTGGTCCGGCGCGCTGCACCGTACGCCTCGCTGCCGCGGAGCGCGTACGAAGCCGTGCTCGACATGCTCTCCGGGCGCTACCCGAGCGACGAGTTCGCCGAGCTCCGACCGCGCCTGGTCTGGGACCGCACGGACGGCACGCTGCGGGGCCGCCCCGGCGCGCAGCGCCTCGCCGTGACCAGCGGCGGCACGATCCCCGACCGCGGGCTGTTCGGCGTGTTCCTCGCCGGCGGCGACGCCCGCGGAGGTCGGCGGGTCGGCGAGCTGGACGAGGAGATGGTGTACGAGTCACGGGTGGGCGACGTGTTCACGCTCGGGTCGACGTCGTGGCGGGTGCAGGACATCACCCACGACCGGGTGCTGGTCGTGCCGGCACCCGGCCAGCCCGGGCGGCTGCCCTTCTGGAAGGGCGACGCCGCAGGTCGGCCGGTCGAGCTCGGGCGCGCGATCGGCGCGTTCACCCGGGAGATCGCCGGGCTCGACGACGCCGCGATCGGTGCGCGCCTCGCCGGCGTCGGGTTCGACCCGTGGGCGGTCGGCAACCTCACCGCGTACCTCGCCGAGCAACGCCGGGCCACCGGACGCCTGCCCGATGACCGGACCATCGTGGTGGAGCGATTCCGTGACGAGCTCGGCGACTGGCGCGTCGTCCTGCACTCCCCGCTCGGCGGTCGGGTCCACGCGCCGTGGGCGCTCGCGCTCGGGGCGCAGCTGCGGGAGCGCTTCGGCGTCGAGGTGCAGGCGATGCACGCCGACGACGGCATCGTGCTGCGCATCCCCGACGTGGGCGCGTGGGGCGATGCCGGTCCCGACCTGAGCAGGGCACCAGACATCGCCGTGACCCTCGAGCCGGACGACGTCGAGCGCATCGTGACCGATGAGCTGGGCGGCTCGGCCCTGTTCGCCGCCCGGTTCCGCGAGTGCGCAGCCCGCGCGCTGCTGCTCCCCCGTCGTACGCCGGGGCGTCGAAGCCCGTTGTGGCAGCAGCGCCAGCGATCGGCCCAGCTGCTCAGCGTCGCCAGCGAGTACGGCTCGTTCCCGATCATCCTGGAGACGGTCCGCGAGTGCCTGCAGGACGTGTTCGACGTCCCCGGGCTGGTCGAGCTCATGCGGGACATCGCCGCCCGCCGGATCCGGGTGGTCGAGGTCGACACCGACCAGCCGTCGCCGTTCGCAAGGTCGCTGCTCTTCGGCTACGTCGCCGCGTTCATGTACGAGGGCGACAACCCGCTGGCCGAGCGGCGAGCCGCGGCCCTCACGCTGGACTCCAGCCTGCTCGCCGAGCTGCTCGGCGAGGCCGACCTGCGCGAGCTGCTCGACCCGGCGGCGCTCGATCAGGTCGAGGCCGAGGCGCAGTGGCTCACCGAGGATCGCCGGGTCCGCCACGTGGAAGACACCGCCGACCTGTTGCGCCTGGTCGGGCCGATCACGACGGCCGACGCGGTGCAGCGAGGTGCCGAGCCGGCCTGGCTGGTCGAGCTGGAGAGCGCGCGCCGCGCCATCCGGGTGCGCATCACCGGTGAGGAGCGCTGGGCTGCCGTCGAGGATGCCGGGCGGCTGCGCGACGCGCTCGGCGTCCCGCTGCCGATCGGGGTCCCGGAGGCGTTCCTGGCGCCGGTGCGCGATGCCCTCGGTGACCTGGTCGCGCGGTACGCCCGCACCCACGGCCCGTTCCTGCCCGCCGAGGTCGCTCAGCGTCTCGGCACCGGGGTCGCGCCGGTGGACGACACCCTCGCCCGCCTCGCCGCCTCCGGCCGGGTGGTGAGCGGTGCGTTCCGCGCCGGTACGGCGACCGGCGGGACCGAGTGGTGCGATGCCGTGGTCCTGCGCCGGCTGCGGCGGCTGTCGGTCGCCGCGCTGCGCAAGGAGGCCGAGCCGGTCCCGCCGGTCGCGGTCGGCCGGTTCCTGCCCGGCTGGCAGCACGTCGGGTCCCGCCTGTCCGGGGTCGACGGTGCGCTGCGCGCGATCGAGCAGCTGCAGGGGGCCCGGCTGCCGGCCACCACGCTCGAACGGCTCGTCCTGCCCGCACGCGTGGCTGACTACAGCCCGACCATGCTCGACGAGCTCACCGCCGCGGGCGAGGTGCTGTGGGCCGGGAACGGGTCGCTGCCCGGCAACGACGGCTGGATCGTGCTCGCGACGACCGACGCGGCACCCCTCCTGCTGCCAGCCCCGGTCGAGCTCGCCGACTCGCCGCTCCACGACGCGGTGCTGGCCGCCCTCGACGGCGATGCCGCCCTCTTCTTCCGGACCCTCGCGGACCGCGTCGCCTCGACCGACGACGGCAAGCTCGCCGGCGCGCTCTGGGACCTCGTCTGGGCCGGCTGGCTCACGAACGACACGTTCGCTCCGGTGCGCGCGCTGGTGTCCGGCTCGAGCCGCAACCGCGCCACGAGTCGCCCGGCCCGCAGCCGGTACGGCCGACCGGCCAGGCCGGGTCTGCCGAGCCGCACCGGGCCGCCATCGGTAGCCGGACGCTGGTCGCGCACCCCGTCCAGGGACGGTGACGAGACCCGCCGCGCGTACGCACTCGCCGAGACGTTGCTCGACCGGCACGGCGTGCTCACGCGGGGTGCGGTGCAGGCGGAGGGCGTCGAGGGCGGGTTCAGCGGGATCTACCGCGTTCTGTCGGCGTTCGAGGAGGCCGGGCGGGCGCGGCGCGGCTACGTCGTCGAAGGGCTCGGCGCCGCGCAGTTCTCGCTCCCCGGTGCCGTCGACCGGATCCGCGCGGGGATCGGGCGCGAACGGCCCGGCGACACGCCCCGCACGGTGGTCCTGGCCGCGACCGACCCGGCCAACCCCTACGGCGCGGCGCTCGGCTGGCCGGACCGGCCCAGCGTCGACGGCGTGACGAGTGGTGGGCACCGACCCGGGCGCAAGGCCGGAGCGCTTGTGGTGCTGGTCGACGGCGCGCTCGCGCTCTACGTGGAGCGTGGTGGGCGCAGTCTGCTGTCGTGGTCCGACGACGACCAGATCATCCAGTCCGCGGCCGACGCCCTCGCTCTCGCGGTGCGCGAGGGTGCGCTGACCGGGCTCCGGGTCGAGCGGGCCGACGGTGACCAGGTGGCTGGTTCGCCGCTGGCGCACGCGCTCGAGGCGGCCGGGTTCCGGGCCACGCCTCGCGGCCTCCGCCTGCGCGCCTGACCGGCCACCTCGGTCGGCTCAGCCAGATCGCTCAGGTCGCATGCCGCCGCCGTATCCGCGAGATTGGCGGCACGCTCGACAGCGGAGTGCAGACCGGGACGGGCTCGACCCGCGCGGGAGATCCTGACCTTCGCCGCACTCGCCCCCACCACTGCCACCGCGGACACCACCCGCCGGTCGCGGTCCAAGCGGTCGCGCAGCCGGCGCAGCCGCAGCCGCTCGCGCGGCTGACGAGTCCCACAGCCCTGCGAGCGAAAGGCCCCGCCGACCGGCGGGGCCTTTCGCGCGTTCGCTCATTCCAGCTCAGCGTGCTCAGCGCAGCCATCGAGGGGGCTTGCCTGCGACCGCGGCCAGCGCATCGGCGTACCCAGCCTCGGCCCGCTCCGCCCGCCCGACCTCGAGGCCGTGCAGGCGCCCGAACGCGAACCCGTTCTCACCGGCGAGGTGTGCCTGGACACCGAGCTCGCGGAGCACCCCGCGGGTGACGAGGCTGTCCTGCTGCTCGCCCAGCACCTCTTGCAGGCGCTCCATCTCGGCGGCAAACCGGGTCGCCTTGACGCCGAACACCGGTGCGACCGCCTCGCCGGCGTAGCGGGCGCGCTTGGCCGCCTTGCGGACGTCGTGCAGCGCGACGGCGCGGGTGTCCGCGGTGGCGGCGGAGTGGGCTTCTGCGGCGAGCCGGAGGAGCCGCCGTCTCGTCCGCGCGACCAGGGACGGCAGCACGTCCACGGCCGGCTCGGCCGCCTGGCCGGTCAGAGGTGGCCGCAGTGCGAGCGCGTCGAGCTCGTCCAGCAGGCGGAAGTAGCGCGGTCCGTCGAGCTCGGCGACGAGCTGGCGGTGCTTCGTCCGGTGCCGGGCGCGGAGCTCGATGTCGACGCGGCGGCGGACCGGTCCGAGCACGAGCTCGGGCGGCTCGGCAGCGAGGAGCTCGAGCAGGCGCGCATGCATGACCTCCTCGTCGCGGGGTCCGCCGAGCACCTGGCCGAGCCACCGCAGCTCGTCACGGACCGGCTCGATCGACTCGCGGTCCAGCAGTGGACGGAACGTCGCGAGCGCGCTGCGAAGCCGCCGGGTCGCGACCCGCATCTTGTGCACGGCATCGGGGGCGTCGATCCGGGCGAGCGGGTCCCGGCGGACGAGGGCCGCGACCTGCTCGGTGAGGTGAGCGCGCAGGATCGACCCAGCGTCGGATCTGGTCTCGGGCTCGTCGTGGTTGGCCCAGGGGCCGGGCTCTCCGACCGTGCGGAGCAGGCGGGCCAGCTTCGACGACGAGCTCCCCGGCACAGCGCCGGCCTGCCGCAGACGATCACCGACTGCCATGAGGATCGTTCGGGAACCGCCGACGAGCTCGACCTCGATCTCGCGCCACGTCACCGGGCTCGCGACTCCGGCGACCTGGCCCTCGACCCGGTCGTCGGCAACCTCGGCCAGCACTGCACCGCGCCCGTCGAGGAGCGGCGTGGCCAACCGGTGCGTCGTCAGCGTGGCAGCCGAGACCAGACGGGTGTCGCGGACGTGGACCCGGACCAGGTCGGCTAGTGCACGGGGTGGCGTACGGGTCGACCGGCCGAGTGGCCGATGCACCTCGACGCGCGCGTCGCCGACCTTCGGATGCTTCAGATGCCATCCGTCGTCGGCTCCGCCGGTGCGCCGGCGAAGCGTGATGCCGTGCCGCGCGAGGCGGAGGTCCGGGGTGTCGAAGTAGGTGGCCGACAGGTGCTGCTCGAGCGGTTTCCCGATCGAGGCGACGCCGGGGATATCAGCCAGGTCCGGCAACCCGATGTCCTCGGCCGCGTCGAACTTGATCTCGACCTCGATGTGCTCGTCGACGCCCGTCATCTCGCTCCGCTCGATGGATCCGGAACGCGCTTTCCGCCCGTGACCGTCCGTCAAGCTGCGGCGACGACGTCGCCAGCCCGCGCGGAGGGGTGTGCGCGCCGGGGCCCGATGCCCTCGGCGACCGCAAGATCGTCGCTGACCTCGCGGAGCACGAACGACAGTGGCAGGTTCAGCGCGCCGCAGATCGCAGCCAGGAGCTCGGACGAGGCCTCCTTCTGGCCGCGCTCGACCTCCGAGAGATACCCGAGGCTCACTCGCGCGGCCGCGGACACCTCACGCAGCGTTCGGTCCTGCTGCTGGCGCTCGCGGCGGAGCACCTCCCCGATCGACCGTCGGACCAGCACGACCGGCCGGTCCGGGATCTGGGCGCGCAGCCCGGTGCCGAGGAGCGGGCTGGCGGCGCGGATGCGAGTCATGGTGCGCTCACCGTACCCAACGGCGCCGTCACGCGCGTGGCCGACGGCTCGGTGTCGGCGTGGTCGATGCGGCCGCCGGCCGACCGGTCAGATCGCTCGACCAGCTGATCGCGGAGCAGCTCGAGCGCTACGTGCACCGCGGCCTGCCGGATCGCGGCTCGGCCACCCGGGAGCAGGTGGCGCCGGCAGGTGATCACCTCGTGCGGACCGGTGACTGCGACGTGCACCGTCCCGACGGGCTGGCCGTCCTGGGGGTCGGGGCCCGCGACACCGGTCGTCGCGACCGCCCAGGTCGCGTCGAGCCGATCGCGGGCGCCGAGCGCCATCGCGATCGCGACGTCCGGGTGCACTGCACCTGCGACGGCCAGCAGGTCCAGGTCCACCCCGAGCACCAGATGCTTCACCGCGGAGGCGTACGCCACGACTCCGCCGCGCAGCACCGCGGAGGCGCCGGGTACCGCGACGAGGGTCGACGTGACCAGCCCACCGGTCACCGACTCGGCGACGGCGAGCGTCCCACCGCTCGCCGCAAGCAGCTCGAGCACCTCGTGCGCCAGTGGCGTGCTTCCGGTCCCGGGCTCGTCGCCGCGCGGATCCTCCGTCACGGTGTGGGGGCACCTTCGACCCGGCCGACGCGGCGCATCCGGCCGGCCACCACCACGTACTCGACGCCGGTCACGATGGTGATCACCAGTGCCAGCCCCATCGTGATCTCGGCGACCGTGTGCAACGCGCCGTCCGGGAACAGCACGTACAGCACGACCGCGAGCATCTGCACGACCGTCTTGATCTTGCCGCCGTGGCTGGCCGGGATGACCCCCTGCCGCAGGACGACGAAGCGCAGCACCGTGATGCCGATCTCGCGGACCAGGATCGCCGCCGTCACCCACCACGGGAGCTCACCGAGCGCGGACAGACCAACGAGGGCGACGCCGATCAGCGCCTTGTCCGCGATCGGATCGGCGATCTGGCCGAACGAGGTGACGAGGCCGCGCCGTCGAGCCAGGTCGCCGTCGATCTTGTCGGTCAGGGTCGCGATCACGAAGACGGCGCAGGCGGCGGCCCGCATCCCCGCGTCCTCGCCCCCTTCGGCGAGCAGCAACGCCCCGAACACCGGCACGAGCAGGATCCGCAGGACCGTCACGCCGTTCGCCACGTTGTACGGGCTCGGCGCGGTCGGCGCGGGCTGGCTCGTCACCGCAGCGCCGCCTCCCGGCCGGGGACCGGTGCCGGGACCCGGGTTGCCCCGATCGGCTCCGCGACGAGGTCGGCACCGTCCGCGTCGACCACTCGGGCACTGACGAGGTCGCCGACCCGAACCGTCGACGGCAGGCCGGTCAGGGTGACCGATCCGTCCACCTCGGGGCCCTGGTGCGCGCCGCGACCCTCGATGACCGTGCCGTCGTCGTCCCCGGACTCGATGCACTCCACCAGCACGTCGACGTCCTCGCCGATGCGCTCGAGCGCGCGGTCGGTGACGAGGTGGTCGGCGAGGTCCTGGATGTGGCGGACCCGGGCCGCGATCTCGGAAGCTGGCAGCTTGCCGTCGAGTCCCGCCGCCTCCGTCCCGTCCTCGTCGGAGTAGCCGAAGACACCGATCACGTCCAGGCGGGCTGCGCCGAGGAACCGCTCGAGCTCGGCCACGTCGTGGTCCCTCTCACCCGGGAAGCCGACGATCACGTTGGTGCGTACGCCTGCCTGCGGGCTAGCCGCGCGGACTAGCCGGAGCAGCTCCAGGAAGCTGTCCGCGTCGCCGAAGCGCCGCATCCGGCGCAGCACCGGCGCGCTGGCGTGCTGGAACGAGAGGTCGAAGTACGCGGCCACCCCGGGCGTGCCAGCCAGCACGTCGACGAGACCGGGGCGCAGCTCGGCCGGCTGGAGGTAGCTGACCCGGACCCGGTCGATGCCCTCGACCGCAGCGAGCCTCGGCAGCAGGCCCTCGAGCAGCCGGAGATCACCGAGGTCCTTGCCGTACGACGTGGTGTTCTCGCTCACCAGGAACAGCTCGCGTACGCCCTGCTCGCCCAACCAGGCCGCCTCGGCCAGGATCTCCGCCGGCGGGCGAGACAGGAATGCGCCGCGGAAGGCAGGGATCGCGCAGAAGCTGCAGCGGCGGTCGCAGCCGGACGCGAGCTTCACCGGCGCGACCGGCGACGTGCCGAGGCGGCGGCGTACCGGGCGTGGCCCGGTCGCCGGGGCGATGCCCGCCGGCAGGTCTGGTACGGCGTGGCCCGGCGTGCTGACCGCTCTGGAGGTCGGACGTGCCGTGGGCGAGATCGGCAGCAGTGAGCGCCGGTCGCGCGGGACGTGCGCGACGTGGCGCTCGCCGGCGAGCACGTCGCGGAGCCGGGCGGCGATGTCCGGGTAGTCGTCGAAGGACAGGACCGCGTCCGCCTCCGGGAGGGCTTCGGCCAGTCCGTCTCCGTAGCGCTCGGCCAGGCACCCGACCGCCACGACGGCACGCGGACTCCCGGGCCGGGTGGTCTTGAGGTCCGCCGCCGCGAGCAGCGTGTCCACGGAGTCCTGCTTCGCCGACTCGACGAATCCGCAGGTGTTCACGACCACGACGTCGGCGTCGGCCGGGTCGTCGACCAGGCCGAAACCCGCGGCGTCCAAGCGGCCGGCGAGCTCCTCGGAGTCCACCTCGTTTCGGGCACAACCGAGCGTGAGCAGGGCGACGTTCTGGCGATCCACGCCGGTAAGACTACGGCCGGCACGAGGTCCGGCCCTTCGCGAAGGCGGATTGTCGGCGCTCGCCGTGGTCGAGATCGAGGCGGCGACCGTTGCGGCCGGCTGGGACGATGGCCCATGAGCCCGACGTTCACCGTGGAGGACGATCCGCGCCGATTTCGGGAGCGGGTATGGCCGTTCCTCGAGCTCGATCCGGTCGAGCGGACGTTGCCGATGACCGTCCTCGACGCAGTGGTCGGCGGTCTGTACGCCAGTTGGGTGCTCGCAGCAGTGGAGTCGGCGAGCGGAGCGGTCATCGGGTGCGCGGTGCAGACCCCGCCCCACCACGTCATCGTCGCGGCCGGCACCGGCGAGGACGCCCGGGCCCTCGCGCGCGGGTTTGGTGACCACGACATCGACCTTCCCGGCGTGGTCGGCCTCACCCCGTGGGTGCAGGAGTTCGCCGCCGCCTGGTGCGAGGGGCGGGCCCGGACGGCCGTGGAGGACCGGGCGTCCAGGCTGTTCCGGCTCGACGCGCTCGTCGCGCCGCGACCGGCCGAGGGGACGGCTCGGATCGCGACCCACGAAGACCTCGACCTGGTCGTCGACTGGTCCGAGGCGTTCGTGCGCGAGGTCGGTGGCATCGGGCCCGGAGACCTCCGCCGCAGTCTCGCGGTCCGGATCGCCGCCGGCCGGGTGCTGCTCTGGGTGACCGCGGGCGAGGTCGTCTCGTTCCTCGGGCACAGCCCGGTGCTTGCCGGTCACGCTCGGATCGGCCCGGTCTACACCCCGCCAGAGCACCGAGGACGGGGCTGTGCCAGCAACCTGGTCGCAACGGCGTCCGGTGCACTGCTCGCGCTCGACGCAGTGCCGACCCTGTTCACGGACCTGGCGAACCCCACGTCGAACTCGATCTACCGGACGATCGGCTACACGCCGGTCGCCGACGCGTACGAGATCAGGTTCGTGGAGTCCGCGCCCCGATGATCGACGCCGTCGACCGCACAGCCGGGATCACTCGCCGCGGAGCGTGCTGAGCACCTCGTCGAGCTCGTCGGGCTTGATCAGGACGTCGCGCGCCTTGGAGCCCTCGGTGGGGCCGACGATCGCCCGGCTCTCCATGAGGTCCATGAGCCGGCCAGCCTTGGCGAACCCGACCCTGAGCTTGCGCTGCAGCATCGAGGTGGACCCGAACTGCGTGGTCACCACCAGCTCGACCGCCTGGCACAGGAGGTCCAGGTCGTCGCCGACGTCCTCGTCCACCTGCCGGCTGGTCGACGGTGCTGCGGTCACGTCCTCGCGGTAGGTCGGCTGCAGCTGAGCCTTGCAGTGCGAGACGATCGCCTGGATCTCCGGCTCGGTGACGAGGGCGCCCTGGATCCGGGCCGGTTTGCTCGCTCCCATCGGCAGGAACAGGGCGTCACCGAGCCCCACGAGCTTCTCCGCGCCCGGCTGGTCGAGGATGACCCGGCTGTCCATGAGGCTCGAGGTCGCGAACGCCAGGCGTGAGGGTACGTTCGCCTTGATCAGTCCGGTGACCACGTCGACGCTCGGCCGCTGGGTCGCCAGCACGAGGTGGATCCCGGCCGCGCGGGCGAGCTGGGTGATCCGCACGATCGCGTCCTCGACGTCGCGCGGCGCGATCATCATGAGGTCGGCGAGCTCGTCCACGATCACGAGCAGGTACGGGTACGGCTCGTACACCCGCTCGGAGCCCGGCAGGGGCTCGAGCCGTCCCGCCCGGACTGCAGCGTTGAAGTCGTCGACGTGGCGGAACCCGCTCGCGGCCAGGTCGTCGTAGCGGAGCTCCATCTCGCGGACCACCCACTGCAGCGCCTCCGCTGCCTTTTTCGGGCTCGTGATGATCGGCGTGATGAGGTGCGGGATCCCTTCGTACGTGTTGAGCTCGACCCGCTTCGGGTCGACCAAGATCATCCGGACCTCGTCGGGAGTCGACCTCGACAGCACCGAGCAGATGATGTTGTTGATGCAGGTCGACTTGCCGGCGCCCGTGGCGCCTGCGACCAGGATGTGGGGCATCTTCGCGAGATCGGTTGTGACGAAGCCGCCCTCCACGTCCTTGCCGAGGCCCACGAGGAGCGGGCGCTGGCTCTGCCTCGCCTGGGGTGAGCGCAGGATGTCGCCGAGCGTGACGAGCTCGCGGTCGGTGTTCGGGATCTCGATGCCGATCGCGGACTTGCCCGGGATCGGGCTGAGGATCCGCACGTCCGCGCTTGCGACTGCGTACGCGATGTTCCTCGACAGGGCGGTGACGCGCTCGACCTTGATCGCCGGACCGAGCTCGACCTCGTACCGGGTGACGGTCGGGCCGCGGGTGAAGCCGGTGACCTGCGCGTCGATCTGGAACTCGTCGAGCACGCGGGTGAGCGCCACGACGACGACGTCGTTGGCCTTGCTCCGGGTCTTGTGCGGGGCCCCGGTGTTCAGGACGTCCGGCGACGGCAGGTGATAGGTGACCTCGCCAGAGAGCACGAGCTGCTCGGTCCGCGGGGGGACGGGTGAGTGCCCGGGCGGGACCGACCCGGTCCGCCCGCGCAGCGCTCGGCCCTCCGCGAGTTCACTGGCGTCGGCTGACTGGTCGAGCCCGGCCGGATCCGGCACCGTCTCGTCGCCGGGCATGCTGCCGACGCGGCTCCGCGGGCGGTGGCGCCGGAGCCGGCCGGTGGAGTCGGCCTCGATCGGATCGCCGTCGGTCTCGAGCGACGTGCCCAGCTGGGACGATCCCTGGAGCGAGGTTGCCGATCCACGGCCGACCAGCTGTCGGAACCGGGCTCGGGCCGCGGCGGCCTTGCCCGGCAGGGCGTACACAGGTGTGCCGGAGAGCAGCAAGAGGCCGTACACCGCGACGAGCAGCAGGATCGGCACGGCGACCCACGAGGTGACCAGGTCGACGATCGGGGCGGCGGCGAAGAACCCGAGCCAGCCCCCGCCGGCGCGCATCGACTCGGCGCCGCTCGCCGGGAGCGGCACGCCAGCGACCACGTGGGCCAGCCCGGCGGCGCCAATCACGAACGTCGCTGTGCCGATCTGGAGCTGCCCTCCCGGGCCGTTGCGCAGCGGGTCGCGCATGAGGCGCCAGGCGGTGGCGAGCATGACGATCGGGACGAGGACCGCCAGCCGCCCGAAGAGTCCGACGACACCGGCGACCAGCGCGTCGCCGACCGGCCCTTCCAGCCGCCACCAGACGCCGGCCGCGACCACGATCGCCCCCGCGACCAGCAGGAGACCGGCCCCGTCGCGCCGGTGCGCCGGATCGAGGTCACGTGCCGTCGAGCCGACCCGTCGCACGGCACCGCCGACCACGTGACCGGCGGCGATCCAGGTCGAACGGATCCCCCGGCCTGTCGCGGCGAGCGCTCCGGCGCCGCCGGACGGTCGGGACCGTCTTGCCGACGAGCGGGCGGGCGGGCGGCGAACGGGCTTCCGCGAGGTCGGCTGGGCAGTCCTGGGAGAAGTCGATCGCACACTCGACGGCGTCCTGGATCGGCTCACCCCCGCGCCGCCAGAGCCGGCCGCTGATCGAGGGCTCGCGGTCGAGCCGGACGAACGCGCTCGGGTGGCCGCTGGGGACGGTCGGGTTGCCATCGCCCCAGCGTAATCAGGAGCACCACGAAGACCACGCGTCACACGCCGTCGGCGCGGTGCCGGCTCGTGACCCCCGCCGACGTTCGGGTGCCTCGGGTCAGCGCTCGTTGCCGCGCTTGAAGTTCCCGGTGGCCTTCGCGAGCAGCAGCTGGACCTGGGCGGGCTCGGCCCGCTCGAGCCGACGGCCGAGCCGGTCGGCCTGCTCCCCGGCCAGGGTGGTGACCAGGCGACCCTCGTACGAGATCCGGACCTGACCGTCCTTGGTCACGACGTAGGCGAACGGCTCCGCGTCGAGCCGCCCGCGCTGGTCGACTGGACGCCGGCGACGGCTCACGAGAACGACGTCAGCTCCGTCGCCGCCACACCACGAGACCGAGGACTGCGGCCACGGCACCACCGATCGCGGCGAGCCGACCGGTCCGCGGCGCACCGCCCTCGTCGACGACGGTGAGCTTGGCCTTGTCCGCCCCGCGCTTCGCCACATTCTTCGGGCTGACCCGGTCGGCCAGCTCGTCGATCGAGCTGGCCAGCCGGGCTCTGGTCGCCTCGATGTCGCGCTCGATCTCCGCCGGTGTGCGTTGCGGGGCACCGGGCTGAGGTGACACCGGTGCGGCAGCCGGTCGGGCGGCGCTCACGACTGGCGAGACCGCCAGCGGGGATGCCACCGGCTTCGGGGCAGGCGGTGGCGCGGACGCCCGCTCGCTCACGGTGCGGTTGTCGGACTGGCTCACGGCTTGCTCCCTGGTGTCACCGGTGGTAGCCCGGCGGTGTCGAGGCGGACGGCACGACCTGTGCCGTGATCTTCCCCGTCCGGCGGCGCGAACTGCAACCGGGGCGCCGATGAGGGCGCTCCGGCGCGGCGGCGGTGGACGTCCGGGTCGAAGCCGTAGGGCAGCTCGAGCCGGTGCTCGGCCAGGAACGCCTCGTCGGCCAGCAGGTCGACGGTCAGCCCGTCGGCCACGACGCGACCGTCGGACAGGATGACCGAGCGCGGGCACAGCTCGAGCGCGAACGGCAGGTCGTGGGTGACGAGCAGCGTGGTGACGTCGAGGCTGCGGACGATGTCGGCGAGCTCCCGACGGCTCGCCGGGTCCAGGTTGCTGGTGGGTTCGTCCAGCACGAGGATCTCCGGCTCCATCGCGAGCACCGTCGCGACCGCGACCCGGCGGCGCTGGCCGAACGACAGGTGGTGCGGCGGACGGTCGGCGTGCTCGGCCATGCCGACGGCCGCGAGAGCGGATGCCACCCGAGCGTCGAGCTCGGCTCCGCGCAGGCCGAGGTTCGCCGGGCCGAAGCCGACGTCGTCGCGCACGGTCGGCATGAAGAGCTGGTCGTCAGGGTCCTGGAAGACGATCCCGACCCGGCGGCGGACCTCGAGCAGGTTCGGCGGCGCGACCGTCAGACCGGCCACCACGACCTCGCCGACCCCACCACGGAGGATTCCGTTGAGATGGAGCACGAGCGTGGTCTTGCCAGCACCGTTCGGGCCGAGCAGGGCGACGCGCTCGCCAGCGCCGACCGTGAGATCGATCCCGCGCAGCGCCGGATGACCGTCCGGGTAGGCGAAGCTCAGCCGACGGATCTCCAGGGAGGGGGCACGCGAGAGCGCGCCCGATCCGGCGTCGGCGGACGCGCCGGTGCCGGTCACGCGGCCAACCATGCCGCGCCGGCGACCAGCGCGGCTGCCAACGGGAGCGCGCCGGCCACCGCCCAGCTCGCTCGCGCCGCGGGTGCCGTGTCGAGCACCGGCAGTCCACCGGCGTACCCACGGGAGAGCATCGCGAGGTGCACTCGCTCCCCCCGCTCGTACGCCCGGACGAACAGCGATCCGGCCGCGGCGGCGACGATGCGGAGGCGACCCTCGCGACGGGCCTCGAAGCACCTGGCGGTCCGTGCGATGCGCATCCGCTCGGCCTCGGCGCCGACCACCTCGAGGTACCTGAGCATGAACGCCATGATCTGCACGAGCAGGCTCGGTACGTGCAGCCGGTGCAGCCCGGCGAGCAGAGCGCGGAGCTCGGTCGTCGCGGCGAGCACGATCGAGGCGAGCAC
>Ga0136616_10001126_pt1 | contig 13824 bp, 14 predicted proteins | sample AntDrymUQ2992106_2_FD_106648 | JGI IMG/M metagenome (GOLD analysis project Ga0136616, IMG submission 106648) | Polar desert sand microbial communities from Dry Valleys, Antarctica - metaG UQ299 (21.06) | ecosystem: Environmental > Terrestrial > Soil > Desert | place: Antarctica: Dry Valley...
CCGAGGCCACCACTGGGCGGGCTCCTGTCGAGCCGATGCCGGCAGCCGCGCCGGCGCCGGTGGGCCGGGACACCTCCGGGCCGACGACGGACAACGCGATGACGGTCTCCGAAGAGCGGATGAACGTCGGCGTGGTGCGCCGTCCGTCGAGTCGGTGCGGCTCCGCAAGCACATCGTCACCGAGATGCAGACGGTCACGGTGCCGGTCACCAAGGAGAGCGTGCGGGTCGAGCGTGAACCGATCACCGAGGCCAACGTGGACCAGGCGATGGATGGCCCGGATCTGTCCGAGGAGGAGCACGAGGTCGTGCTCACGGAGGAGCGGCCCGTGGTGACCAAGGAGACCGTGCCGGTGGAGCGGGTGCGGGTCGACAAGCAGCAGGTCACCGAAAACGTGACTGTGCAGGACGAAATCCGCAAGGAGCAGGTCGAGGTCGATGACGACACACGTCGTACCGACACCGATCTCGACTCCGGCCGTGGCGGCGTCCGCTGATCGCCTCGACCACCACACCTGGAGCTCTGGCCCATGACCACTTCCCACGACTCGTCTGGTACGGGCGCCTACAGCATCGGGGCCGAGCGGCCGAAACGCCGCTTTCCCTGGTGGCTGCTGGCGCTGCTTGCCCTCCTGCTGCTCGCTCTCCTGCTGCTGGCGCTGAGCCAGTGCGGAACGGACGCCCCGACCCGCGCTGTCCCGTCGGCCACCGTCAGTGCGGCGCCTACCGAGGCGCCCACTGCCTCGCCGGAGCCGACCCCTTCCCCGGAGCCGACCACTCCCGAGGAGACCACGTCGCCAGAGCCGACGAGTGACGGTGGCGGAGCGGGAGCGGCAGTCCTCACCGCCGGCGGGACGTCACTGCTACCCCTCGCCGATGCGGCGGGCGCGGGCGGCGACCTCTCGCAGTACGCCGGACAGGCCGCAAAGGGTCGTGGCGTTGCTGTCCAGTCGGTACCCGCCGACGAGGGCTTCTGGGTCGGCACCAGCGAGTCCGACCGGGTTTGGGTCCAGCTGACCGGTAAGGCCGGAGAGTCCGACTACCAGGTGCAAGAGGGCGACAAGGTCGATTTGAAGGGCGAGGTGGTCAAGACTCCCTCAGGCTTCGCCAAGGAGGTCGGCGTCAATGGCGCTGAAGGCGCCAAGCAGCTGACGACGCAACAGGCGCACATCGAGGCGGCCAAGAGCTCGATCAAGCTCAGCAGGTAGCAGCTGCCGCTTGCGGTTGCGGCCCGCTATTCCGACAGACCGGCTGCTCTGCGTCAGGCTCCGGGCGTAGGGTTGGCGCCGGAGGCGTGAGGGCGCCTGGTGGCCTCCGCGGTCTTCAAAACCGACGTGGCCGAGGATCTCGGTCAGGCGGGTTCGATTCCCGTCCGCCTCCGCTCACCGCACCGGCGTAGCGTTGACTTTGCGAGCCTGTGGCAGCAACGCGACAGTACGCAGCGGGAGGGATCAACGATGGTCGACACCAGCACTCTCCGGGACGTAGCGGCTGAAGCGTTCGCTCAGCGGGTCGAACCAGGGCGCCGGCTCGGCGCTGACGCGGGCGCTGTCGCAGCCGCCTGCCACGGCATGGCGATCCGGTTCCACCGCGGCGGAAAGCTCATGGTCTTCGGAAATGGGGGACCCGCCACCGACGCGCAACACATCTCGGTCGAGTTCGTCCACCCGGTGATCGTGGGCAAGCGGGCGCTGCCGGCGCTGTCTTTGGTCAACGACGTGGCGACGGTCATGGGAGTCGCCCGCCGCTACGGCATCGACGAGGTCTTCGCGCACCAAGTCGGCGTGCTCGGCGCGCCGGAGGACATCGCGCTCGGTGTATCGGCCGACGGCGACTGCGGCAACGTCTTGCGGGGACTGGAGGCCGCGCACAGCGCGGGCATGCTCACTGTGGCGCTCGTCGGTGCCGGGGGTGGGGCCATCGCGAAGAGTCCGGCTGTCGACCACTGCTTCGTGGTGGCTTCGGACAACCCGCGCATCGTCAAGGAGGTGCACGTCACCACCTACCACGTGTTGTGGGAGCTGGTGCACGTGTTCTTCGACCAGCCGGACATCCTCACTGAGCCTGTCACCGAGGACGGAGAACCCGCCGCAGCAGCGCCCGCCGCCGGTGGCGTCGAAGCGCTCTACCCCTTCCTGTACGCCGGATCAGGAAGCCTGCCTGCCGTGTTGAGCGAGGTGTCGCGCTCCACCGAGGAGAAGGCCACTGAGATCGTCGCGCTGCGTCAGACGGTTGCGGAGCGAGAGGTGGAGCGAGTGGCGGAGTGCGCGGCCGTCCTCGCTGAGCGGTTCGGCGACGGGGGCAAGGTGCTCGCGTTCGGCAACGGCGGTAGCAGCACCGACGCCTCCGACATCGTGCACACCTTTCTCGACCCGAGTCACGCGGCGCGTCCGCTGCCCGCTCTCTGCCTCACCAATGACGCTGCGGTGATGACCGCGCTGTCCAACGACGTGAGCTTCGACGTCGTCTTCGCTCGCCAGGTCCGGGCATTCGGCCGGGGCAACGACATCGCGGTCGGCATCTCGACCAGTGGCGGTTCGGCCAACGTGCTGAGTGCTTTCGATGCCGCCAAGGAGGCGGGGCTGGCCACGGTGGGACTGTCCGGGTACGGCGGCGGAAAGATGGCCGAGCTCGAGTCCCTCGACTTCCTTTTCGCGGTGCCGTCGTCCTCGGTGCACCGTGTCCAGGAGGTGCAGACGACGCTGTACCACGTGTTGTGGGAGGTCACCCAGGCCGCACTGCGCGACGATGCGGCAGCGACCCCACCCCTGGCCGCCAGCAGCGCCTGATCCGACCCATCAGGCGTTGCCGCTGCGGTTGCGGGCGCCGGCGACGGCGGCCTGGCCGAGGCTGATCCCGCCGTCGTTTGTCGGCACCCGGGAGTGAGTTAGCACGTCGTACCCCTCGTGTGCCAGCGCAGCGACAGTGCGCTCATGCAGCAGCGCGTTCTGGAACACCCCGCCGGACAGCGCCACCGTCGACAGGCCGGTGCGGTCGCGCACGAGGCCGCAGATGTCGACCACGAGCCCGGCCACCGTGTTGTGGAAGCGGGCGGAGATCGTCGCCACGTCGGTGCCACCATGCAGGTCCTCCACCACCGCACGAACGATGTCGGCACCGTGTATGCGCAGCGGCCAGCCAGCAGCCACGCTGGCGGGGTAGCGGCCTCGCTCGGTCGGATCAGCGCGCTGCTCCAGCTCGATCGCGGCCTGCCCCTCGTAGGTGACGGTGTCGCGCAGGCCCACCACGGCAGCGACCGCGTCGAAGAGCCGGCCCATGCTCGAGGTGACCGGGGTGTTCACCCCGGCGTGCGCAGCGGCGAGCACGTGGGTCCAGCGCGCCTCGTTGCGTCGTACGACGTCAAGGCGCGCGGGCAGGTCGCGTCCGTACGCCCGCGTCAAGTACGCCGCAGCCATCCGCCATGGCTCCCGGACGGCGGCACCACCACCCGGCAGGGGGACGGGGTCGAGATGAGCCGCACGCTCGAAGTCGCAGAGATCGGCGACCAGGAACTCACCACCCCACATGGTGCCGTCCGTGCCGAAGCCCAGCCCGTCGAAGGCGACGCCGATGACCGGACCCGCAACACCGTTATCCGCCAGACAGGACGCGATGTGCGCGTGGTGGTGTTGGACACCAACTAGCTCGATCCCACCAGCCGCTGCGCCAGCATCGGTGCCGAGGTCCATGGCGTACTTCGTCGACAGGTACTCCGGATGCAGGTCGTGCGCCACCAGCTGCGGCTCCACGTCGAACAGCTGCCGGAAGTGCTCGATCCCGTCGGTGAAGGAGCGCAGCGTCTCGTAGTTCTCCAGGTCACCGATGTGATGCGACACAAAGGCGTGCTGACCCTTCGCCACGCAGAAGGTGTTCTTCAACTCCGCACCGCACGCCAACACCGGTTGAGAAAAGGACCATGGCAGGCTGAGCGGACGCGGCACGTAGCCGCGAGAGCGGCGTACCAGCGCCGGCCGACCGCCGACGACGCGGACCACCGAGTCGTCAACGCGGCGGTGGATCGGCCGGTTGTGAGTGAGGAAGTAGTCGGCGATCCCGGCCAACCGGACGTACGCGTCGTCATCGTCGTACGCGATCGGCTCGTCGGAAACATTCCCACTGGTGAGGACACATGGCCGGTCGATCTCCACAGCCAGCAGATGGTGCAGGGGTGTGTACGGGAGCATGAGCCCTAGCCACCCCTGACCAGGCGCCACCGACGGCGCCACTTGTCCATCGGCGCGGCGGGGGAGCAGCACGATAGGCCGCTCCAGGCCGGTCAGTGCCGCCCGCTCAGCCGGCCCCACAGCGCAGAGCCGGTCAGCGGTCTCCACGTCCGGTACCAGCAGGGCGAACGGCCGGTCCTCGCGGTGCTTGCGGGAGCGCAGGGTCGCGGCGGCCGTGTCGTTCGTCGCGTCCACTGCGAGGTGGTAGCCGCCCAATCCCTTGACGGCAAGGACAAAGCCGTCGCGCAGCAGCTCGGCGGCGCGCCGGATGGGGTCGCCGCCGACCTCCGCTCCGGCTGGCGTGGTGAGCCGCAGCCGCGGGCCGCAGCGGGGACAGCAGACCGGCTGGGCATGAAAACGACGATCAGTCGGGTCGTGATACTCCCGACTGCACTCGCTGCACATCGGGAAGTCCGCCATGGTGGTCGCCGGCCGGTCGTAGGGAACCCCGCGAATGATGGTGAGCCGGGGCCCGCAGTTCGTGCAGTTGACGAACGGGTAGCGGTATCGGCGGTCGCCAGGATCGAAGAGGTCTCGCAGGCAGTCGGAGCAGGTGGCGGTATCCGGTGACAGCAGCACGTGGGCGGGCCCGCCGACCTCGCTCGCGACAATGGTGAAGACCGCCTGTCCGGTCGGCTCCATCGCCTCCGTCTCGACCTGCTCGACCACCGCCAGGGGAGGTGCCTGCGCGGGCAGTGCGTCGAGGAATGCCTCCAGTTCCGCTGGTGCGCCCTCCACCTCGATGAGCACGCCTTGGGCATCGTTGCGCACCAGGCCGCCGAGCTGTAGCTGGTTGGCCAACGCGTAGATGTACGGGCGGAATCCGACACCTTGCACCGTCCCGCGGACTCGTACCCGCCTTCGCACAGGGACGCGCGCTGCAGTTGGCAGCCGCCCCGTGGGCGGTGCAGCCGGTGAATCCACCGTATGGCCCCCCTCGGTTCGCCGCAGCCATTGACGTCACCGCGCAGAAGTACCAAGGTAGGTGAGTCGGCACGTCGACGCAGTCGACCGCTCCGACGCAGCCGGGACTCAGGGTCAGCAGTCCAGGAGGTGGTGCGCATGTCCACTGTTGTCGACAACCAGGCCGCAACTCAGGCCGACGACCAGGCGGGGGGCGCGGCGGACGACCCGCTCATCCACGTCCTCTGGATCAATGCGGGTCTCAGCTGTGACGGCGACTCGGTCGCGTTGACCGCCGCGACGCAGCCCAGCATCGAGGAGATCGCCCTCGGCGCCCTCCCCGGTCTGCCGAGGATTGCGGTGCACTGGCCGCTCATCGACTTCGAGTGCGGGCCCCAGGGTGGCGCCGACTTCTTCCTCGAGTGGTTCTGGAAGGCCGACCGCGGGGAGCTCGACCCGTTCGTGCTCGTGGTCGAAGGCTCGATCCCCAACGAGGCGCTCAAGGACGAGGGCTACTGGTCGGGCTTCGGCAACAACCCGGAGACCGGCCAGCCGGTGACGACGAGTGAGTGGCTGGACAAGCTGGCCCCCAAGGCCCTCGCGATCGTCGCGGCCGGCACCTGTGCGACCTACGGCGGCATCCACGCGATGGCCGGCAACCCAACGGGCGCCATGGGAGTGCCGGACTACCTCGGCTGGGACTGGCGCTCGAAGGCCGGCATCCCGATCGTCAACGTGCCGGGGTGCCCCATCCAACCGGACAACCTGTCCGAGACGCTCACCTATCTGCTTTACCAGGCCACCGGCCAGGCGCCGATGATCCCCCTCGACGAGGGGCTGCGGCCAACCTGGCTGTTCGGGGCCACCGTGCACGAGGGTTGTGACCGCGCGGGCTACTACGAGCAGGGCGACTTCGCGGAGGAGTACGGCTCGCCGAAGTGCATCGTCAAGCTGGGCTGTTGGGGTCCGGTCGTGAAGTGCAACGTGCCCAAGCGCGGCTGGATGAACGGCCTTGGTGGCTGTCCCAACGTCGGCGGCATCTGCATCGGCTGCACCATGCCAGGTTTCCCGGACAAGTTCATGCCCTTCATGGACGAGCCCCCCGGCGGGAAGCTCTCCACGACGGCGGTCGGCGTCTACGGCGCGGCCATCCGCAACCTCCGCCGGGTGACCACCAAGACGGTCGACAAGGAACCCAAGTGGCGGCGGCCTGGCAAGCAGCTCGTCACCGGCGCCAAGCGCACCTGGTGACGGTCCGCCACATGGTGTCCACCACGACCCGACCCGCATGCTTCGTACCTGCCCCGACAGTCCTTGAGCAGCAAGGGAGATCACTGTTATGACGGCCACGCCGACGCGGCAGAGCAGCAGCAGCAGCAGCAAGGCTCGCACTAAGGACAACGGTCTGGTCGAGATGGCATGGGACCCGATCACCCGCATCGTCGGCAGCCTGGGCATCTACACGAAGATCGACTTCAAGCAGAAGACGGTCGCCGAGTGTCACAGCACGTCGTCGATCTTCCGCGGCTACAGCATGTTCATGAAGGGCAAGGACCCGCGCGACGCGCATTTCATCACCAGTCGCATCTGCGGGATCTGCGGCGACAACCACGCCACCTGCTCCTGCTACGCGCAGAACATGGCGTACGGCGTACAGCCGCCGCACATCGCTGAGTGGATCGTCAACCTCGGCGAGGCCGCCGAGTACATGTTCGATCACAACATCTTCCAGGAGAACCTCGTCGGGGTCGACTACTGCGAGAAGATGGTCGCGGAGACCAACCCGGGAGTGCTGGAGCAGGCGAAGAACACCGAGGCCCCGCACGCGGGTGACCACGGCTACCGCACGATCGCCGACATCATGCGTTCACTCAACCCCTTCACCGGCGAGTTCTACCGCGAGGCCCTGCAGATGAGCCGGGTCACCCGGGAGATGTTCTGCCTCATGGAGGGACGCCACGTCCACCCGTCCACGCTGTACCCCGGTGGCGTCGGCACCGTGGCGACCATCCAGCTGATGACCGACTACCTCATCCGCCTCACCCGCTACGTGGAGTTCATGAAGAAGGTCGTGCCCATGCACGACGACCTCTTCGACTTCTTCTACACCGCGCTGCCGGGCTATGAGGAGGTCGGTCGTCGGCGCACGCTGCTCGGTTGCTGGGGCGCATTCCAGGACCCGGATTACTGCAACTTCAAGTACGCCGACATGACCGACTGGGGTCGCAAGATGTTCGTGACCCCGGGCATCATCGTCGACGGCAAGCTCATCACGACCGACCTCGTCAAGATCAACCTGGGGATACGCATCCTGCTCGGCAGTTCCTTCTACGAGGACTGGGACGGCCAGGAGACCTTCGTATCGCGCGACCCGCTGGGAAACCCGGTGGACCGCCGGCACCCGTGGAACCAGACCACCAACCCGCGCCCGCAGAAGCGTGACTTCGGCGACAAGTACAGCTGGGTCATGTCGCCACGGTGGTACGACGGCAACAACTACCTGGCGCTCGACACGGGTGGTGGGCCCCTCGCCCGGCTGTGGTCCACCGCGCTCGCCAACCTCGTCGATTTCGGCTACGTCAAGGCGACCGGCACCAGCGTGCAGATCAACCTCCCGAAGACGGCCCTCAAGGGGCCGGTCAGCTTCGAGTGGAAGATCCCGCAGTGGAGCAACACCATCGAGCGCAACCGGGCGCGGACGTACTTCCAGGCCTACGCGGCCGCGTGCGCGCTGCACTTCGCCGAAAAGGCGCTGGCGGAGATCCGCGCCGGGCACACCAAGACGTGGGAGACGTTCGAGGTCCCCGACGAGGCGATCGGCTGCGGCTTCACCGAGGCAGTTCGCGGAGTGCTCTCCCACCACATGGTGATCCGGGACGGCAAGATCGCCAACTACCACCCGTACCCGCCGACGCCGTGGAACGCCAGCCCCCGCGACAGCTACGGAACCCCCGGCCCCTACGAGGACGCCGTACAGGACCAGCCCATCTTCGAGGAGAACGACCGGGAGCACTTCAAGGGCATCGACATCATGCGCACGGTCCGCAGCTTCGACCCGTGCCTGCCGTGCGGTGTGCACATGTACCTCGGTGAAGGCAAGGAGCTGCGCAAGCTGCACACTCCGACCATGGCGGCCCCGGCGGAGTGACGTCGTCGCCGAACAGTCTGCGGGCCGCCGGCGACCGCATCGAGCAGCTGCTCGAGGCTAGCTCTGCCGGCGGCACTGCGGCACGTGAGCGGGCGGAAGAGCTGGTCCGCTTGGTGGTCGAGCTCTACGGCGCTGGATTGGAACGCACGCTGGACATCGTCCACGATGCGGGGCAGCTCAGTGACGACCTGCTCGATCAGCTGGCCGACGACGATCTGGTCGCCAGCCTGCTGCTGGTGCATGGCCTTCACCCACACAGCATCGAGACCCGGGTCGAGCGTGCGCTGGAGAAGGTCCGCCCCTACCTGGGTTCCCATGGCGGTGACGTGGAGCTGCTGGGGGTCACCGACGACGTCGTACAGCTGCGCATGCTGGGGACGTGCGACGGTTGTCCATCCTCTGCGGTCACGCTGAAGCTGGCGGTCGAGGGGGCCATCCAGGCGGCGGCGCCCGAGATCGTGCACATCGAGGTGGAGAGCGCCGACGGCGACCCGGCGCGAGGGGACGGTGCCGGTTCGCCGGCCACCTTCATCCCGGTCGAATCGCTCTCCGTCCGGTTGCGCGAGACCGCTTCGCCGCCCGACGGCGGACTGGGGGAGTGGGAACCCGTCGACGGCGCCGTCGACCTTCTCTCGGGTTCGGTACGACGATTCGCGGTCGGCCAGGTCGACGTCGCGATCGCCCGCGTCGGCAAGGCCCGCTACGCCTACCGGGACGAGTGCCCCGCTTGTAGCTCGACGCTCGCGGGTGCGGCGCTCGAACGAACTCCCGGGGCGCCCGTCGGGTCGGCCGTCCTGCGCTGCCCCGGTTGCGGTGATCACTACGACGTACAACGTGCCGGCGCTGGCGTCGACTCAGACCGCCACCTCGATCCGCTGCCGCTGCTCGAACGCGAAGGCGCCGTCCATGTCGCCGTGCCGGCTGCGGTGGGCACATGACCAGCCAGCACGGGGGATCCGGGGTAAGCGCGGGCGCGCTGGCCGTGCTGCAGCGGATCGCCCGCTCGAAGCCACCGCCTCCACCAGGGGAGCGCTGCGAGATGTGTGCCGAGCCGGTCGCAGCGGCCCACTCGCACGTCGTCAGCGTGACGAGCCGTGAGCTCATGTGCGCCTGCCGCGCCTGCTACCTGCTCTTCACCGCGCCGGGTGCGCAGCTGAAGTACCTCGCCGTTCCCGAGCGCTATCTCTCCTTCCCATCGTTTGGCCTCACCCGGCTGCAGTGGGACGACCTGCAGATTCCGGTCGGCATGGCCTTCTTCTTCCTCAACTCTCAGCTGGGGCGGACTGTCGCCTTCTACCCGAGCCCCGCTGGAGCGACGGAGTCCGAGCTTTCGCTGACCGCTTGGGAGGAGATCCGCGCGACCAACCCGGAGCTGGGCACGCTGACACCCGATGTCGAAGCCCTGCTGTTACGGGCCAGCATCGGCACCGAGTCCACGTTCGACTGCTACCTGGTTCCTATCGACGCCTGCTACGAACTGGTGGGGCAGTTGCGCAAGCTCTGGCGTGGCTTCGACGGTGGGTCGGCGGCGCGCGACGCGGTCGATCGTTTCTTCGCCGGTATACGCGCGAGAAGCCGTCCGGCCCCCGCCCACCCTGCGGCCGTGACCTCCTCACCGGTCATGGAGAGGCCGGCATGACGGAGCTCGACTTCGCCGTACTGGACGCCGTTCCGGACCGCTATGCCGCGGCGCCGACTCTCGCCCTGCGGTTGCGCATCACCGAGTCCACTGGCGCTCATCTGTGGGCCATCGCGCTGCGCTGCCAGGTCCGCATCGAACCGCAGCGCCGTCAGTACACCGGCGCGGAAATGGACGGTCTGGTCGATCTCTTCGGCGAGAGTGGTCGGTGGGGCGACACGGTCAAGCCCTTCTCCTGGCTGCACACCACAGTGATGGTGCCCGGCTTCTCCACCGACATCGAGTTGGACCTACCGGTCCAGTGCAGCTACGACTTCGAGGTGGCCGGCGCAAAGTACCTGCATGCGCTGCGCGACGGCGACATCCCGCTGCTGCTGCTCTTCAGCGGTACCGCCTTCGCCAGGGAGGGAACGGGCTTTCAGGTCGAGCAGATCCCCTGGCACAAGGAGGCGACGTACCGCCTGCCGGTGCGGGTGTGGCGTGACCTGATGGATGCGTACTTCCCCAACAGTGGCTGGATCAGGATCGAGCGGGACACACTCGACGCGCTGCAGCGCTACAAGAGCGCGCGGGCCCTGCCCACCTGGGAGCAGGCCTTCGGCGCCCTGCTCGCCGAAGCGGGGGAGACGGCGCGATGACCCTCGACCGGCTGTCCCACGCGCGGGCGGTTGCCGACGCCGTGCTGTACGAGGGCTACGTGCTCTACCCCTACCGCGCGACCGCACGGAAGAACCAGGTGCGTTGGCAGTTCGGCATCCTCGGGCCGGTCGGCGCTGCTGCGGCCGGAGTCGGCGAGGACAGCACCATGCGCGTCGAGTGCCTGCTGGAGACGTCGCCTGACACGACCGTCGACGTACGGCTGCGCTTCCTCCAGGTCCAGGCACGGACGGTGGAGGAGGCCGTCGACGAGTCGAGCTTCGCGCCGGTGCCCGAGCTGAGCGTCGGAACCGCCAGCTGGCTGCCGTGGGAAGAGGCCGTCGAGCGGGAGGCCAACCTGCCCGACCTGGTGCTCGCTGAGCTTGCTGCGGAGCGGATCGTGCCGGTCGAGGTCCCGGGCGGTGAGGACGTCGAGATGGTCCGCGGCGAGGATGGTGTGGTCGCGGGCCGACTCGTACGCCGGCGGGAGCCGCTGACCGCGCAGGTGCGGGTGAGTGCGGAAGTGGTGGACGCGCGAGTCCCGCTCACCCGTCTTCGGGTGTCGGTGGAGAACACGACAGACGTGGTGCGTTCGGAATCGCGGGGTGAGGCGGTCCGCCGCTCGCAGGTCGGCGCCCACCTGCTGCTTGCTGCTCGCAACGGCTCGTTCGTGTCCCTGCTGGAGCCACCGGAGGAGGCCACCGCCGCAGCGGCCGCCTGCGCCAACCACCGCTGCTGGCCGGTCCTCGTCGGTGAGGAAGGTCGACGCGACGTCATGCTGGCGTCCCCGATCATCCTCTACGACTATCCCGCGGTGGCGCCGGAAAGCGCTGGCGACATGTTCGACTCGACGGAGATCGACGAGATACTCACGCTGCGCGTTATGACGCTGACCGATGAGGAGAAGTCGGCGGCCCGGGCGACGGACCCGCGCGCCGCCGCCATCATCGATCGCTGCGACACGATGTCGCCGGCTGCCATGGAGGCGCTGCACGGCACCCTGCGCTACCCGCACCAGCCGGCCACCGACCTCTCGCCCGACCTCCCGACCGACGTCCCGCACGACCTGGGGGGCCTGCTGCAGGAAGCAGACGTCGATGCAGCGCAAGACCGTGAGCCGGACTGGGGCGGCTCGCAGCCCTGGTGGGACCCGGGCGCCGACGCGAGCGTGTCCCCCGCGACCGACGCGGTGCGCATCGCCGGCGTTCCGGTGGCGAAGGGCAGCAAGGTTCGGCTGCGCCCCTCGCGCCGGGCCGACGCCCAGGACCTGTTCCTCGCCGACCAGACGGCGACGGTGACCGCTGTGCTGTCCGACGTCGACGGCAACACGCATGTCGCGGTGGTGCTCACCGACGACCCCGCGTCCGACCTGCACGAGTGGTACGGCCGCTACCTCTACTTCGCGCCGGACGAGATCGAGCCGCTCACCCCCGAGGCAACCTCATGAGCCCCCGCGTACTCGTGGCCGGCGTCGGCAATGTCTTCCTCGCCGACGACGGCTTCGGTCCGGAGGTGGCGCGTCAGGTTGCCGCAAGGCCGTTGCCGGCTGGCGTGCAGGTCACCGACTACGGGATTCGCGGCATGCACCTTGCCTACGACCTGCTGCCCGGCTATGACGCCCTGGTCATCGTCGATGCGACTCCGCGCGGCGGGAGCCCGGGCGACATCCACGTTCTCGAAGTTGGACCCGATGACCTCGGCGTCGGTGAGTTCGACGCCCACGGCATGAATCCGGTCGCCGTCCTCGGCTCCCTCGGCGCGCTCGGTGGCCAGTTGCCGCGCACCTTCGTCGTCGGCTGCGAACCCGCCGAGATCGAGGAGCGGATCGGGCTGTCCGACCCGGTGGCCGCCGCCGTACCCACCGCTGTCTCCACCGTTCACGAGCTGCTGGAGGATGAGCTCGGCCTGGAGCCGCCCGCCCAGGTGGACCTCGTGGCATCCCCGTCATCGCCACGTTCCGCACCAAGCCAACCGGAGGACTAACCATGCGAGTCGTCGGAATCGTCTCTACCGCCGCGATCGCCACCGCGGTCGCCACCGTGGTCATCGTCACTATCCGGTCCGCACCCGACATCCAGCGCTACCTGCGCATGCGCAGGATGTGACGCTGATGCACGAAATCGGTTACTGCGAGGGCGTCCTTGACGCGGTCGAGCGCCGGGCCGCCGGCCGCCCGGTCGCGCGTGTCGGCGTACGGGTCGGCGCGCTGCACCGGGTAGAGCCGGGCGCGTTCGAGCAGTCCTTTCAACTGGTTGCAGCTGGTGGGGTGGCCGACGGCGCCACGACAGAAGTGGTGACGATCCCCGCCCGGGCCTCGTGCCGCTCCTGCGGAGCCGACTTCCAGGCCGCCGACGCAGCCCCCGCGTGCTCCACCTGCGGCAGCCCCGCTGTCGATGTTGCCGGTGGGGACGAGGTGGTGCTGGAGTGGGTCGAGTACCGCGACTCTGCCAGCGCGGAGCAGCGGGCCGACGAAGCGCACAAGGCCTAGGGCCGGGAAGGTCAACTATGTGTCTCGCGATACCGGGTGAGGTCGTCGAGCTGGTCGAGGGCTACAACGACCAGCTGGCGCTCATTGACGTGGTGGGCGTGAAGCGCCGCATCAACGTTGGCCTGCTCGAGCCTGAAGGTGTGGTGCCGGGCGACTGGGTGCTCATCCACGTCGGCTTCGCCATGTCGAAGGTCGACGAGCAGGAAGCGACTGAGGCCTTGCGCATGCTCGAGCTGATGGGGCAGGCCTACACCGACGAGTTGGAAGCCGTTGCCGAATCGAGCATCGAGTGAGCGCTGTCCCGCTGCCCATGCCCAGCATGCCGTCGCGCGTGGTCGTCGACGGCGCTGACATAGCTGCGTGCTCGCTGACCGATGGCTGCATCACCTGCGGCGATGTCGCCGTACCGCTCACCGTCATCGAGGTGACCGAGCGCGACGCGCGGTGCCGCGATGAGCAGGGCCGCGAGGAGCTGGTGGCCACCGAGCTGGTCGGCGACGTCCGGTCGGGCGAGCGGCTGCTGGTCCACGCCGGGGTGGCGATCGAACGCCTCGAGGAGGGGTGACGAGCAATGCGCTTCGTCGATGAGTTCCGTAACGCCGAGCTGGCGTCCGCCGTCAGCGCGTCGATCACCGCGCTGTGCGAGCCGGGGCGGCACTACAAGATCATGGAGGTGTGCGGCGGGCACACCCACACGATTTACCGGTACGGCGTGCAGGATCACCTTCCCGACACCATCGAGCTGGTGCATGGCCCGGGTTGTCCGGTCTGCGTCATACCGATGGGTC
>Ga0136616_10001129_pt1 | contig 13812 bp, 11 predicted proteins | sample AntDrymUQ2992106_2_FD_106648 | JGI IMG/M metagenome (GOLD analysis project Ga0136616, IMG submission 106648) | Polar desert sand microbial communities from Dry Valleys, Antarctica - metaG UQ299 (21.06) | ecosystem: Environmental > Terrestrial > Soil > Desert | place: Antarctica: Dry Valley...
CCATCGTTGCCGCCTCCGGCACATACCGCTCGGATGCGAAATCTACCTCAACGCCTCGACCGACGGTCATATCTGTGTCTGAACTACCGTCAAATGACAATTGATTCACAGCCTCTCAGATCATGGTCCGGGACGGGAAGGGGGAGAAGGACAGGGTCACGATGCTCCCCGCCGCGTTGGCGAAACCCGTCAACGAACATCTGCAAAAGGCCAAGGCCGTCCATGAGCAGGATCTCCGCGATGGCTTCGGAGACGTGTATTTGCCCCATGCGCTCGCCCGCAAGTATCCCAAGGCCGGCCGGGAATGGGGATGGCAGTATGTGTTTCCGGCGTCAAAACGCTCGATCGATCCACGATCGGGGGTGGAGCGCCGCCATCATACCGATGAGCAAAACCTCCAGCGCGCTCTAAAAAAGGCGGTGAGAGAAGCGGGCGTTAACAAACCCGCGAGTTGTCACACCCTGCGCCACAGCTTTGCGACTCATCTTCTGCAATCCGGTTATGATATCCGCACCGTGCAAGAGCTACTCGGGCACGCGGATGTCTCGACCACCATGATCTATACCCATGTCCTCAATAAAGGCGGGCGCGGGGTGACGAGTCCTCTGGATGAATCGCATTAACGCCGCGAGCCGGCGGGGAATCCCGGGACCCACACGTTCAGGATAACGTTCAAGGTAACGTCCCTGTCGTTTGGATACCGGCAATCCATGCCGGTACGACGCCTTTCGTTCCGGCCCGCGGAGGCTAATCACGCATACCTCAGCGCTTCGGCGATCCGTAGCCTGGCGGCGCGCAACGCGGGCAACAATCCGCCGGCGAGGCCCATCACGAGGGCGAAAACCAAGGATTCCATCACGATGGCCGGCGTCAAGGTAAAGTCGAACGATAACTCGGCAAAGGTCTGCCAGTTCATGGTGGAGACGCTCACTGTCTGCATCAAGGAGGCCAGCAAGATCCCCAGCGTGCCTCCGACGAGACCGAGGAGACACGATTCGGTGATAAACGCCGACAAGATATCGCGCCGGCGAAACCCCAAGGCCCGGAGCGTGGCGATCTCTGAGGTGCGCTCGGCCACCGAACTGTACATGGTGATCATCGCTCCGAGCACGGCGCCGATCGCAAACGTGATGCTCAGCGTGGTCCCCAATATAGTTAAGAAATTCGACATCACCTCCGACTGCTCGGCATAGAACTCGATCTCCGGCTTGGCCTCGAGCGTCAAGCGGGGGTCTTTGTTGATTCTTAGCTGTACGGATTCGAAGGAATGCCGGTCGGCCAGCCGGAAAATCACCGAGGAGTATGCGTTGCGGCGAAACGCCTGCATCAACTGATCGACATCGCCCCAGATCTCCGAGCCGAAGCCACTGTTTCCCGCATCGAAGAGCCCAACCACGGTCCATTCTCGGCCACCCAATCGGATCCGCTCCCCGAGACCGGTCCCGCTAAAGCTCTGGGCGATCTTGACGCCGGCAATGATTTCGGACGTTCCCGGCCGGAACATCCGGCCTTGAACCACGCGCACCTGCGGCCGCAGCCGTAAGCCCGGCGTTGATAGCCCGCGGATCGTGACATTCGAAGGCTTCCCGCTCTCGCGCTTCGCGAGCACCAGGAGCACTAGAAGCTCCTTCGAAGCGAAGCGCTCTCCCGCCGCCCCCTGCGCGATGTGCGGCAGGCTCTCGACGATCGCCGCTTGCTCGCGCTCCACACTGCTTTGCACTTCGGTTTCCGCCGAACGACGAATGACCATGACATTGTCGCCCCGGCCGGTATCCACCAAGGTTTGCTTGATTCCTTCGGCAAGCATACGCATGGTCGCGAACACGAACACCACCAAGGCCATGCCCCCGATGGTCAAGAGTGTCGTAACCCGGCGCGCCCGGAGATTGCGATGAATGTAATAGAACGGAACGGCCACTGGTCCTACTGTGTCACAACCCGCTGAAGGGCGCTCTGCTTCGCCGGAATCGGGCTCAAAATGCTAATTTACTCCCGTGTAAACTCCGCTTTTTCGCCCGATTCCGCCTCCCATGGCATCCCTTGATCGACATGTGACACAGTAGGACTAGGGGGCGTCTCGCAGCGCCGAGGCTATGGACTCCTTGGCGCCGATGGCCGCGAACAACCCGGCCGCAAGCCCGACCAGTCCGGCCGCCCCGAACGCCAACGCAACGGTCGTGGTGGAGACCGTGAAAATCGGAAACAGGGTCCCGACGCGCGCGGCGAAGGCCTTGGCGACCGGAAAGGTCAAGCCGATCCCGAGCAGGCCACCGGAGACGGACAGGAATAAGGATTCGCCCACGATCAGCCCAAGCACGTGCCTGGAACCGAATCCCAGGGCTTGCAGCGTGGCGTACTCGCGCCGTCGTTCCCGCACGGCCATCGTCATGGTGTTCGCCGCCACGGCGAGGATGATGGCGATGACGAACAGCGATACAATTTGAACCACAACCAAGATCGCCTCCGTCATGGCGACGAACCCGAGTTGAAAGGCCTTCTCGGTCTCGGTCAGCGTCTCCGCCATCGAGTTCTTGAAAAGCGCATCAATGTCCCGGGACACCCGGGCCGCCTCAACTGCGCGCTGCAAGCCGATGATGTAGATGCCGACGTGGTCCTGGCGTCCGCCGGGCTGCTTCTTCTGCTCCTCATTGAGATAGTTCCAATGGAAGAACAGATTCGTCTCGTCGATTTTCGGCTCGGCGCCGGTATAAATCCCGCGCAGCACAAACCGCCACTCCCCAGGATAAATCGTACCCCGCAACGGGACTACATCGCCGACTTTCCAGCCGTATTGTTCCGCGACCCTGCGGCCGGCGATGGCACCGCCTTGGTCTTTTAGAAATGCACTCAACGCATCGGGCGGCAGGACGAATTCCGGATATAAGGCCAAGTAGCTTTTCGGTTCAATGGCGAATTGCGGGAAGAAATTCTTCTCATCGATATAAACTCCCGCGAACCAATTGGCGTAGCTCACCGTGGCCACCCCGGCGATCTGGCGAATGCGCTGGAGGTAGCTGATGGGCAGCGGAAAGATGAGCGAAATCGCGTTGCGGGTGATGAGCCGCTTGGCGGAGGTTGCCTCGGCGCCCGCATACCAGGCATCGACCACGGTGCGCAGCAGCCCGAAAGCCACGATGGCGATCATGATTCCAGCCAAGGTTAACGCCGAGCGCAGGCGGTGTCGCAAAAGGTTCCGCGCTACTAATCCGAAAAAGAACAGGCCCGACATGACAGGCTCAATCGATCCGGCCGCTTAAATTAGACGCTTCATTGATGAGCTCTCCTTTATCCAACTGCATGATCGCATGAGCGGAAGCGGCGGCAAGGTGGTCGTGGGTCACCAAGATGATGGTCTTGCCCAAATCACGGTTCAGCCGCCCAAGCAAGGCCAACACCCCGCGGGCCGAGTTACGGTCGAGATCACCCGTCGGCTCATCGGCGACGATGAGCGCCGGATCCGTGACCACCGCGCGCGCAATCGCAACCCGTTGCTGCTCCCCGCCGGAAAGCTGCCCTGGGTAATGGTCCTTGCGTTCCTCGAGATCCACCAGGCGTAAGACCAACTCGATATGCTCGCGCCGCTCGCGCTTCGTGAGCCGCGTGAGCAGCAGCGGCAGCTCGACGTTCTCAAAGGCGGTCAGCACGGGTAATAAATTATAGAACTGAAACACGAAGCCAACGTTCGCCGCGCGCCAGCCCGCGAGCGCCGATTCGTCCAGGCGGGTGATATCGACACCGCCGATACGGATAGCTCCCGCATCGGGATGATCGATCCCCGCAATCAAATTCAGTAACGTGCTCTTACCGGATCCGGAGGGTCCCATGAGCGCAACGAAATCCCCTTCCGCGATGGCCAGATTGATGCCGCTGAGCACCGGGATCCGCCGATCGCCGCGGCGGTAGGACTTGGAAACATCGGCCACCTCGACCATCGTCCCCATCGGCAACTCACAAAGGTTCGATGCGCACCCTGGCGCCGTCGCTGACCGGCGCCGGAGGATCGATCACGACCTGATCGCCTTCCCGCAACTCTCCGCGCACGATGAGCCTGTCGCCCAAGACTTGCGCGGATCCCATGACCACCTCCTGCACGCGCTCGCCACGCACCCGAAATACCACTTGTTGCTGATGGCGGCGGACCACGGCTGCGCGCGGGATCGTCAACACCGGGCGGGTCTCACCGGCGGACAATTCCCGCGACAAGAAGGCAACCTTCGCGCTCATCTCCGGCAAGATGCGTGGGTCGGGATCGACAAATCCAATCTTAACCAGCACCGTGGCCTTGCTCCTATCCACGGTCGGTACTATGCTCCGCACCATCGCCGCCAGCCGAAGATCGGGTAAGGCGTCCAATTGCACCTCGCACGGCTGCCCCACGCGCACGCTCGGAAAATTGGACTCGGCCACGTCCGCCTCAACCTGTAGTGAACCCATGTCGGCTAATGAAACCACGGCCCCCTTCGACTGATCGGTTGATGCCAAGGGCGCCACGATGTCGCCGAGGTCCGCGTACTTTCTAAGAATCACGCCATCGAAAGGAGCGCGGATCGAGGTGTACTCCACGGCCACTTCGGTCTCTTGCAGGGCGCTATCCGCGGCCGCGACCGACGCCCGGGCGCTCGCGAGGGCGGCTTGGGCTTTTTTCAATCGCGCCTGCGCGGCGTCGTAGTCTTCCCGCGTGGCGAATTGCTTCGTTACCAGTTTAGCGGTTCGTTCAAACATCAAACGCGATTCATCAAGCGCCGCGGCGGCCTCGTTGACTTGCGCGCGCGCCACGTCCACGTTCGCCGCCGCGCGGTTCCTGCTCGCGAGGAGATCGCGATTCTCCAAACGGGCAAGCACTTGCCCTACTATTACCCGGCTGCCCTCTTCGACGTGCAAGGACTCCAAGCGTCCGGTCGCCTTGGATGCGACATCCGCCTTGCGCTGCGGAACCACGTAACCCGTCGCATTGAAGAGCGTGTGTGCCTGAGCCGGAAAGGTGCTTGACACCATGGCGACCTTGACGCTCACCGCCCCGTCCAGCCACGCCTTACCCATCAGAGTCGCTAAAATCGCGATGATAATCGCACCTGCCGCCAGGTACATCGCCCTGACGGGCTTGCGTAGCGCATGCGCACCAGGTTTGGCGCCGGGGTCGATACGGAGCTTGGAATAATCTTCCATTTATACCCCGCGGTCTTGCCGCGGGTACCTTAGCGATGGGGTTTCCAAAGGGGAGAAGCGCAGCTCTCCCCTTTGGTCAAGGGCGGGGTTCATACCCAGCCCGCGAAGTATATTGATTATTCCACGTTAGACCGCGAGATGCGCGCGCGCGCCGCTTGGATCACCTCCAGGTTACCCGTGAGGAGCCGGCGGTGATCGCGCGCGAGCACGCTGGATTTTTTCGCCAGCTCGGCCGCCCGGTCCCAGTAACCTTGTTGCAGCCTCAATACCGCGAGCCGGTGCCAGAGCCAGGGGTTACGGGGTTCGATCCGAAGCGCCCGCTCGAGCGTCGCTGCCGCTTGCTCGCCATGACCGGCGTCGGCCTGCGAGCGGGCCAAACGCAGTAAGGCCGCGACCGCTGGACTCACCATGGACGCGGCCGGCGCCGCGGAGATCCCGGCGCCTTCGCTCTCAGCGGCGGCGGTTAATGCATTCCAGGGCTGAATGGGCGCGCCGACATCAACCAGGGCCGCCACCAAAACGGTCCCCAGAAATCGACGCCGAAGTTTCACCACAAAAATTCTCGCGGGGCGCGCGCATAATCGCTCTCTTGGCGCCAATCGCACGGCGCATGTCTGGAAGGAATAAAGGGCGTGATGAAGGGATAGCGCCGGGATCCGGGGCAGGACGGCGTGGTACGCGCCATCCCCGGGGCGTCCACCCACTGCCACTCCACGCCACGCGGCACCGCCAGATCGAGGGGGGCCGGAGGGCGTTCCTTCATCACCTCGTACCATACCCGCATGGCGCCCGACGCGCCTGTCAATCCGATCGGCCGATTATCATCGGCTCCCAACCAAACCGCGGCCAGCACATCCGATCCGAAGCCCACGAACCAGCTATCTCTTAATCCGTCGGTGGTGCCGGTCTTACCCGCGAGCGGCATCGACCGCGGGAGCTTGGCGCCGAGGGAGGACGCGGTGCCTGAACGCACAACCTGTGTGAGGGCGTAGTTGATCAAATAAGCGGGCGCCGCCGGGAGCACCTGCTTCACCGTTAATCCATAGCGCTGCAGGGGCTGCCCGTCCTTGGTAAGAACGTCGCGGATGGCGCGCAAGGCGCTGTAGAACCCGCCGCTCGAGAGGGTCTGATACATCTGCGCTACTTCGAGAGGCGACATTTCGATCGCGCCGAGAAAGGTGGACGGATAAGGCGGTATCTCTCCGCTCACGCCTAGTTGAGCCAAGGTCCGCTGGAGCTTGTCGATCCCGAGATCGATGCCCAAGCGCACCGTGGCAACGTTGTTGGATTCCGCCAAGGCCCGCATCAAAGGCATACGGCCACGATAGCGCTTGTCGTAGTTTTGCGGGGTCCAGGGCGTGCGGTTACGCTCGCGCAGCACAATGGGATTGTCGTACAAAGGCGTGATCAGGTTATAGCGGGAGGGTTGCGAAAGCGCGGCGAGATACACGGCGGGTTTCACCAAGGAACCCACGGGGCGCTTGGCGTCAAGTGCGCGGTTAAATCCCGCATAGCGCGGATCGCGGCCTCCGGCCAGCGCGAGCACCTCGCCGGTGTCGATGGCCGCGGCGACAACCGCTCCCTGCAGATGCCCGGCGTGCATTCGCCTTTGCCGCTCCAGCTCGCTAAGACTTACGCGCAAGGCCTGCTCGGCTCGCCGTTGGATTTGAGGATCGAGGGTGGTGAAGATCTGTAAGCCCTCGTTGCGCAGATCCTCATCGTCATAAATGATGCCGAGCTGGCGGCGCACCAGATCGACGAACGCGGGATGATTGGACGTGGCCGATCGATTTTTCTTACTCAGGGTAAGAGGCAATTTCATCAATGCGCCACCCACCGCGGGGGTAAGCGCACCGCGATTGATCATCAGCGCCAGGACCTGATTCCTCCGCTCAAGCGCGCGTTTCGGGTGGCGCCGCGGATCGTAATAGGAAGCGCCGCGAACCAAGCCAACGAGCAACGCCAGCTCATGCACTTCGAGCTCACGCAACGGACGGCCGAAATAGAAACGCGCGCCGAGGCCGAAGCCGTGGATCGCTCTAAAACCGTCTTGACCGAGGAAGATCTCATTGATATAAGCTTCGAGGATCTCAGCCTTGCTGTAATGCCATTCCAAGAGGACCGCCATCACCGCCTCGTTGATCTTGCGCCAGAGTGTACGCTCCGAGCTCAAAAACAGGTTTTTAACCAGTTGCTGGGTTAAGGTGCTACCCCCTTGCCGCACTTCACCCGCGCGCAGATTCTCGATGAAAGCGCGTCCAATGGCGAGCGGGTCGATTCCGAAGTGATGCAGGTAGCTTTTGTCCTCGGACGCGATCAAGCCCTGGACTAGCCTGGACGGCACATCGTCAATCTTGACGAGAATACGATCTTCATTATGGTGAGGGTAAATCCTCGCGATTTCCAAAGGCTCCAAGCGCATGAGCGCCACCTGCGTCCCGTTGCGTCTATCGATGATCGCCTGCACGCGTCCCTGATGCAGCCGGATCTCTACCACACGCGAGGATTCCTCGCCATCCCAAAACCGGTAGCCGTGTGAGAAAAGCCGCACGGCGTTTGACGTTTGTTGATATTGGCCCGGTCTCCGGATGAGGGGCGCCTCTTGATAGCCCAAGACCCCGAGCTCGCCGATGATTTCTGCTCTATGCAGTGGACGTCCCGGGTAAAGTTCGAATGGGCGCGCGTAGACGCGCGCCGGTAGCGACCAGCGGTACCCGTCGAACTGCACGCGGAGCCGGTGATCAATCCACGACACCCAGGCGCCAAGGATCACCAGGCAGACCAAACCGAGCCGGATCCACCAAGCGCGCAGCCGCCGATACAGAGATCGCCGCCCTCCTCCCTTGTGCTTGCGACGCGGCACGGAAGCAACTACCGATAAACTTGCGGTCCGCTTCGGGCATCGGAAAATAAAGAGGCGTAGTTGTTCACGACGCCTCTAAACGTGATTACAGTCGCGCTAACGCTCTAGCTACTTAATCGAAACCCGCGCGTTCGTAGCTGTTACACATTTACGCTTATTGAGCCTGCGGTGGCGTACCTCTCCCAAAATACGCCCCTCTTATGCGGCGCTTACGCCCTGCATATCGGCCCAGCGCGATCGGCACGTCTAAAGGCCGCGCCGGCTAAAGCTGAATGCCGGCGCGTAGAGTCACGCCGATGCGCGCGGGTATTACGCTACTTCTTCTTTGCGGGCGCTTTCTTTGCCGGCGCTTTTTTGCTGGCCATGGGCTTCTTAGCCGCGGGCGCCTTCGACGGAGGGGCCTTCTTCTTCATCACTGGTTTTTTTGCAAGTGCCTTCTTTGTTGCTGCCATAGGTTCATCCCCATGTGATAGTTGACGAATAATCTTGATAACGAACTCAAGATTACGACGCTATATACATTACAATTTTGTACTATGCAACAGTTTTGTCATCATCGAATAAAAAGTATTTGAGGCCTGAGTGCGGTCGCTATGCATAGATCCAGTAAACGTTCAAACTTTTTCTTGCCGGGGTCGGTGTCATTGAAGACTCGGAATGATCCGATCGCGAATGTCTTCGACAGTTCCGATTCCATCTACGCGCAGAAATTGCGGTCCGGATCCCGATGCGCGCGCCGAGTAATAATGAACCAAAGGTTCTGTCTGGCGATGATAAACCTGCAATCGATTCCGTAGCGTCTCTTCTTTATCGTCGTCTCGTTGCACCAAAGCTTCGCCGCTCACGTCGTCCTTGCCTTCCGACATGGGCGGATTAAACACGAGGTGGTAGGTTCGTCCCGATGCCGGATGAACACGCCGTCCAGACATGCGCCGCACGATCTCGTCATCGTCGACGTGGATCTCGATCACAAAGTCAATCACCACGCCGGCCTGATTCAAGCCCTCGGCTTGCGGTATCGTCCGCGGGAATCCGTCAAGCAGGAAACCATGCTTGCAATCGGGCTCCGCGATGCGCTCCCGCACCAGGCCCAAAATGATTTCATCGGAGACTAAGCCGCCGGCCTCCATGACTTTTCTAGCCTCTTGTCCCAAGGGTGTACCTGCGGCCACCGCCGCGCGCAGCATGTCGCCGGTCGAAATCTTGGGGATATCAAAACGCCGGCATATAAACTCCGCCTGCGTACCTTTGCCGGCGCCCGGCGCGCCCAATAATATGATCCTCATCTGCTTGCTCCATAGGCCTATGTCATAGGACGAGAACGTTTGTGCCTGAAGAGATGTAACAAACCTCGGCGTTTTCTTGATGCCGTGATGGCGCCGCAATCGGCCCGCTCGACGATCATTTTGACACATGAAGTGGACGCTCGCATGGAGCTTCATAACCGGCGTATGGGGACATAAGCAACTTGGATAGCTCAGTCGCTTGTGGGAATATAGCGGCCAAGGCGGAACCCCCGGCTTCGCCCACACGCCTTTGAAGGATGCGCAAGCCTTCGCGAGGGCAACAACGAAAGCCTTACTAGAAAGTCCAGGATCTACCATGAGGAAAAGACATTTATTGACGTTGGCCTGTATCTGTGTCGTGTCATCGAACGCGTCCGCCGAAGAAACGGTAAAACTCGATACAGATCGAAAAAAGTTGAGTTACGCGATTGGGGTACAAGTGGCTCAGAGTCTCAGCCGTCAGGAGGTTGACCTCGACCCGGACGCCTTTTCGCTAGCGATCGAGGATATGATTGCGGGCCGCGAACCGCGGATCCCACGCGAGGAATTCCAGGCCCTACTGGAAAAACAACGGGCCACCATGCTCAAAGCACAACAAGAAAAGTCCAGTAAGAACCTGGAAGCGAGTAAGGCGTTTCTAACGGCGAACCGCAAAAAGGAAGGCGTCAAGGAGTTACCCAGCGGTTTGCAATACCGGGTCGTTAAGGACGGCGCCGGGGACCGGCCCAAATCCACCGATACGGTATCGGTAAACTACCGCGGTACGCTCATCGACGGGCGCGCGATAGCTCCACGCGCACCGGCCAACCCGCGGTTTTCCAGGTGAACAGCGTGATCAAGGGATGGCAGGAGGCCTTGCCGTTGATGAAAACAGGCGCCAAATGGCAGTTGTTTATTCCGCCGGAATTAGGCTATGGAGAGCGCGGCGCCGGCGGTGCGATTGGGCCGAACGAGATTTTGATCTTCGACATCGATCTGCTCGCCGTCAATCCTGCTAAAAAGTGAATCGTTTTATAAGGGCTTAACGGTCCGGCCTGCGGCCTCGACGTGGGAGCTTATCAGGCTCCTCCAACCGCGGCGAAGGTTCGGATAAGAGCGCTTACATGTTAAACGCCCCATCAGAGCGTGAACCAGCCGCGCGCCTGCTCAGGCTCGTTGAAGAGCTTGCCGCGGAGATCCACGCCCATCCCTCCGGGCGGCGTGCCTTCACGCTCGACAGCGCACTCGATCGGGACGTCGGCCTCGATAGTTTGGCGCGCGTGGAGCTGTTCGCGCGTGTGGAACGCGAGTTCGGCGTTGCCTTTTCAGAGGGCCTGTTCAGCGAGGTCCGGACAATTCACGATCTGCTGTTGGCGTTGTCCGTTCAGCGCCCGGCCAGCGAGCCAACCGCGGATCCTCGAGCACCCGTCGAGCCGCCCTCCCCCGCGCACGCCACGCCGCACGGCGCCCGAACGCTTACCGAGGCGCTCGCATGGCATGCGGCCAATTATCCCGATCGCAAGCACATCACGCTCCTCGGGCAAACCGGTGATGAAGACATCCTCACCTACGGTGATCTCTATGCGGAAGCGAAGGCGATCGGCGGGAGCCTGCAACGGCGAGGATTGCAACCGCGAGAGGCCGTGGTCCTCATGCTCCCTACGGGCCGCGACTATTTTCGCTGCTTCATGGGCGTGCTGCTCGCCGGCGGGATCCCGGTGCCCGTCTACCCCCCGACCCGTCAGAGTCAGCTCGATGATCACGCGCGGCGCTATCGTGCGATTCTTCGCAACTGCCAAGCCGCCGCGCTGATCACGGTCCCCGAAGGACGCGCGCTCGCGCTGTTGTTTAAGGCGCAAACCGACACCCTGCGCTTCATCGCGACCGCCGCTGAGCTTTACCCGGCCGCGGACGGCATCGATATCCCCGCCATTCATGCCGACGACACGGCGTTTCTTCAGTACACCTCCGGCAGCACGGGGCATCCCAAAGGTGTGTTGCTTACCCATGGGAATCTGCTTGCGAATATACGGGCCGCGGGCGCGGCCCTGCGGGTTCAAACCGGCGACGTCTTCGTCAGTTGGTTACCGCTTTATCATGATATGGGGCTCATCGGTGCGTGGTTCGGCACCTTGTACCACGCGACGCCTCTCATCATCATGTCACCCTTGAGCTTTCTCGCGCGCCCCCAGCGCTGGCTTTGGGCCATTCATCGCTACCGGGGAACGCTCTCGGCGGCGCCGAACTTCGCCTATGATCTGTGTGCGCGCCGTATCGCCGATGCGGACCTCGACGGCATGGATCTGGGTTCTTGGCGTACGGCTTTGAATGGAGCGGAATCGGTCAACGCAGCCACCCTGCGGCGCTTCAACGCACGTTTCAGCCGTTACGGATTTCGCCCGGAAACCATGGCGCCGGTCTACGGTCTTGCCGAGGCCTCGCTCGCGCTCACGATGCCGCCGGTCGATCGCGGTCCGCTCATCGATCGAATTGATCGCAAAGCCTTCGCGGAGCGCGGGATCGCCATCCCGGCCGCGGAGACCGATCCGGCCGCGATCGAGTTTGTCGCCTGCGGCCAGCCGATCTCCGGGCACGAAGTCCGGATCGCCGATGAGGGTGGCCGCGAGCTGCCCGATCGCCATCAAGGTCATCTGCAGTTTCGCGGTCCCTCGGCGACCCGAGGTTATTATCGAAACGCCGATGCCACCCGCGATCTCATCAAGGGCGAGTGGCTCGATCCCGGCGATCTCGCTTACGTCGCTCAGGGCGACATCTACATCACGGGCCGCACCAAGGACCTGGTGATCCGCGCGGGACGAAATATCCATCCACATGAATTGGAAGATGCCATCGGGCATATCCACGGCGTGCGCAAGGATCGGATCGCGGTCTTCGGTAGCCCGGATCCGCAAACCGGAACCGAACGGTTGATCGTGGTAGCCGAATCACGCGAATCGCGCCCCGATAAACGCGAGCAGATCCTGGCCCGAATCAACGAAATCGCGACCGATCTCGCCGGCGGTCCGCCCGACACCGTGGTATTAGCGCCGCCCGGCACCGTACTCAGAACCTCAAGCGGCAAGATCCGGCGCAGCGCCAGCCGCGATCTTTATGAACGCGGGCAGATCGGTCAGCGTTCACCACCCATTTGGCGACAACTCGGACGCCTTGTCTCAGCCAGCATTGCGCCGCTCATCAGACGGCTGGGTAAGGCGCTGCGCGGGCATGCCTACGGAGTCTATGCGTGGACCGTGATCGGACTCATCACACCCGTGGTGTGGATGGCCGTCGTGTTGCTGCCGCGCCTCGAATGGCGCTGGGGAGCCGCAAGTACCGCCGCGCGCTTCCTCGCCCGCGCCGTCCTCATCCCCTGTACGCTCAAAGGCGTGGAAAACTTACCCCCCGTGGACCAGCCGACAGTCTTCATCGCCAATCACGCAAGCTATTTAGACTCGTATTTCTTAGTGGGTTATCTGCCGCGCATCCCGAGCTTCGTCGCCAAGGCCGAGTTAGCGCGACAGTTTACAGCGCGCCTGTTTCTATCGCGGCTCGCGACCGAGTTCGTGGAACGCTTTGATAAAGAAAAGGGCTTGGCCGACGCACGCAGGATCGCCGGCGCCTTGCGCGCCGGCGACTCGCTGCTTTTCTTCCCGGAGGGCACCTTCAGCCGCGTTCCGGGGTTGCTCCCATTCCACATGGGCGCCTTCATCGCGGCCGCCGAGACGGCGACACCGGTCGTCCCCATCGCCATTCAAGGTACGCGCAACATCTTGCGGGCAGGAAACTGGGTGCCTTCCCGCGGCAAGGTCACGATCACGATCGGACCCGCGATCGATACCGGCGCGCGAGCCGCGGCCAGCGGCCACGGCCTATGGAAGACCGCACTCGAACTGCGCGCCGCCGCGCGTGAATTTATCCAGGCTCATTGCCATGAACCCGATCTCAGAGGTTGTGAATAAATCTGCTTATTCACAACCCCTCAGGGGCCATCGCAGCGAAACCTCACCTGGGCGCTCAGGTAGGTGTACATAGGCCGTCACCTCCAAGCTTGAGGAACGGCCACGACAAGCCGCCCTAGGGATCGCGATGCAACAACAGTTGCGCGCGCCTGGTTCAGGCGACCGTTTTCTCATCGCCCGGCGGCTGCGGCGGACCCTCTTGGGTCGGGTTGTCACTTGCTCCAGTTTTCCGCTGCCGCTTCTCTTCTTTTTTCTGTTTCTTGGCTATATCTCTTTGACGCTTCGCGAATGCATAGTTGGGTTTGGGCATTTGTGATCTCTGAGAAATAATGGGGTCGTAGTGATTTGTTTCCGTGCATCGACATATGTGGGCGGGTGCCCGCGCTGCCGCTCGGCGATTAAAGCCATTCTTTCACATCATCAATAGTAATAATAGCCACCTAGTGTAGTGCTTCGTTTTTCTTGGAACTTAAGCGGCGATTGGCGCGAATGACCTTTTGCAGAATGTCGTTGGCCTTGGCGGTCCAGACGAAGGGCTTGGGGTCATGGTTATGCACGG